>Ga0163149_10000490_pt1 | contig 52711 bp, 41 predicted proteins | sample OliLakLV19MP5G1_FD_148604 | JGI IMG/M metagenome (GOLD analysis project Ga0163149, IMG submission 148604) | Freshwater microbial mat bacterial communities from Lake Vanda, McMurdo Dry Valleys, Antarctica - Oligotrophic Lake LV.19.MP5.G1 | ecosystem: Environmental > Aquatic > Freshwater > Lake >...
CAAATGGGATTATTATAAAAGCAGCAGTGCATTTTTAGAAGATACAAAACCGGCTTACTTAATACAAAGTGAAGAACATGGTAATATAAACATAGGTTTTCCTACAGGAAAAAAAGGGCGAATTGTGGGTGGAGCAGGAGTTGCACGAATCACCGACCGATATTATCAAACACCATTTTTTGTTCAATTAGATACTGCCGATCAAACAAATTTTGATTTAGTAACAGGTCAGGCATATTATGAAATCAACTCACTCAACAGAAAGCAATATGCCAATCAGGGAGAATTATTAAGAATAAGCGGAAGGTATGTTTATGGATTGGAAGTAAATACTCCGGGTTCCACTTCTGTTGATACAAGTGAAAACTCCAATCACCACGAGTGGGTTGTTTTTAAACTTACAGGTGAACGTTATTTTAATAGAAGAGGAACGGTCAGGATCGGACTTTTTGGAGAAGGCGTTTATTCTACTCAAACCCTCTTTCAAAATTATACCTCCAGTATTTTATCTGCACAGGCATTTCAACCAACTCCAGATAGCCGGACCATCTTCAATGAAAATTACAGAACGCATAAATATGTTGCAGGCGGATTAAAATTTGTAGTGAACATTCGAAAGACCGTTGAATTTAGAGCAGAAGGCTATATTTATCAGCCTTATCAGGTGTTGACTAAAACACAAGATTTAAAAACGCAGTTCGGAATTCCATTTGCTTTACAACATTATATTGCAACAGCAGGTTTTGTATGGCATACTCCTGTAGGCCCAATGAGTATAAGTGCTAATTACTACAATCAGGTAAAAGATCCTGTTTCCATCCTTTTCCATTTCGGATACATCATTTTTAATAAAAGGGCCTTGGAATAATTGATATTCTTGTGAACACAGTTCTGGCGTTTTAATATGTTGCACTCCGCTGGAGTGCTAAATTACTAAATGTGAATTTTTTCTACAAATATTTTGCACCGCTGGGACAATTCCTCAGCACATATTAAACGTGCAGATTCAATTTGTTGGCATAACATAGCCCCGGAGGGGCTAAGTATTTTTAGAAAACACCACAGCCAAACAATCCAGAGCCCCAGAGGGGCTCAACATTTAAGCGGGGTAGCTTAGTTGTCAAAAGCCCTTGCCTTAATTTACAAGTATCTGATAATCAATATTTTTTGATATTTACTATATTTTACATAAGTTTGCACCCCAATTTGAGGATGCATATTATATAAGTGTGTCTTTTTAGGAAAAAAATAAAAAACAATAATTATTTAAAACTATGAACGAATACGTAATTTATTTAGTACCCGCTTTAGGGATTTTAGGATTGATAGTAATGGCAATCAAATCGGCTTGGGTTAGTAAACAAGATGCCGGAGATAAAAACATGCAAGAACTTGCAGGTTATATTGCTGATGGTGCAATGGCTTTTTTAAAAGCAGAATGGAAAGTATTAAGTGTATTCGTTTTATTTGCGTCTATTCTGTTAGCTTATTCTGGAACCATTCACGAAGTAAATGGTAAACCCATTCACTCTAGTTGGATTATTTCTATTTCGTTTATTATAGGAGCTGTATTTTCTGCTACTGCAGGATATATTGGTATGAAGGTAGCAACAAAAGCAAACGTTCGTACTACACAAGCTGCTCGTACTAGTTTAAAGCAAGCCTTGAAAGTTTCTTTCACTGGTGGAACCGTAATGGGATTAGGTGTTGCTGGTTTAGCTGTTTTAGGTTTAGGTGGATTGTTCATAGCGTTCTTAGCAATGTTTAAAGTAATTGGTCCCGATGGAACTGCTATTGCTGATGTAAAAACAGCTATTGAAGTATTAACTGGTTTCTCATTGGGAGCTGAATCAATTGCATTGTTTGCACGTGTTGGTGGAGGCATTTATACAAAAGCTGCCGATGTTGGAGCTGATTTAGTTGGTAAAGTAGAAGCAGGGATTCCTGAAGATGATGTTCGTAACCCAGCAACAATTGCTGATAACGTTGGAGATAACGTAGGTGACGTTGCAGGTATGGGTGCCGATTTATTCGGTTCTTATGTTGCTACGATTTTGGCAACAATGGTATTGGGACAAGAAATTATTATTACAGATAATTTTGGTGGTATGTCACCAATCTTATTACCAATGGTAATTTGCGGTTTAGGTATCGTGTTCTCAATTGTAGGAACTTGGTTCGTTACTATTAAAGATGATAAATCAAATGTTCAAACTGCTTTGAATTTAGGAAATTGGGCTTCCATGTTAATTACAGTTATAGCGTCCTATTTTATTGTAATGTGGATGTTGCCGGAAGGCGAAATTAGCTTAAGAGGTTTTGTATTTACAAGAATGGGAGTATTTGGTGCTATTTTAGTTGGTACAGTTGTAGGTGCAATTATGAGTATTGTTACAGAGTATTACACTGCAATGGGTAAACCTCCTGTTATGTCAATCATTCAACAATCATCTACCGGTCACGCTACAAACATTATTGGCGGTTTAGCAGTTGGTATGAAATCAACTGTTATCCCTATTTTAACATTAGCAGCTGGTATCATGGGTTCATACTATTGTGCAGGATTATATGGTGTTGCTATTGCAGCAGCGGGTATGATGGCAACCACTGCTATGCAATTAGCAATTGATGCATTTGGACCTATTGCAGATAACGCTGGTGGTATTGCTGAGATGAGTCAATTACCTCCTGAAGTTCGTGAACGTACAGACAATTTAGATGCTGTTGGAAATACAACTGCTGCAACCGGAAAAGGTTTTGCTATTGCTTCTGCTGCATTAACATCGTTGGCATTGTTTGCTGCCTTTGTTGGAATTGCGGGTATTGATGCAATTGATATTTACAAAGCTCCTGTATTAGCAGGTTTATTTGTTGGTGGTATGATTCCATTTATTTTTTCTGCATTGTGTATCCAAGCAGTAGGTAAAGCTGCAATGGATATGGTACAAGAAGTGCGCAGACAGTTTCGCGAAATTCCGGGCATCATGGAATACAAAGCAAAACCTGAATACGAAAAATGTGTTGCTATTTCTACAAAAGCATCTATCCGTGAAATGATGATGCCAGGTGCAATTGCATTGATCACTCCTTTAATTGTTGGTTTCACATTAGGACCTGAAGTATTAGGAGGTTTATTAGCTGGTGTTACTGTATCAGGTGTGTTGATGGGAATTTTCCAATCAAATGCTGGTGGTGCTTGGGACAATGCAAAAAAATCTTTTGAAAAAGGAGTAATGATCAACGGAGAAATGTTCTACAAAAAATCTGAGCCACACAAAGCATCTGTTACTGGTGATACTGTTGGAGATCCTTTCAAAGATACTTCTGGACCATCCATGAACATCTTAATCAAATTAATGTCTATCGTTTCATTGGTTATCGCTCCATACATTGCTGTGAATACTGCTGAAGCTGGAATGGGTTGTGAAGGTCACGGACAAAAAACAGAATGTTGCGAAGGACATGGCTCTGAAATGGAAGCTTGTCACGAAGGTGAAAGTAAGTGCGACATGACGAAATGTGCTAGCATTTCAAAAGAAGAATGTGCTGCTATGTGCGATTCAGTTGGTTGTACTCCTGAAGAAAAAGCTCATTGTATGAGTATGTACGGTGCTGATGGAAAATATGTTGGTACTCAAGAAATGGCTTGTTGCAAAGAAGCTGCTGCCGCAGGAAAAGCATGTGAGAAATTTGCAGGTGCTGGAGAAGCAAAAGCTTGTTGTAAAGACAAAGCAGCAGGACAGGGAAAAGCATGTTCTGGTGAAGGAGATAAAGGTTGTGGTGGAGATTGTAAAAAAGGTTGTAAAACAAAAGAAGAGTGTATGAAGTCTTGTGGTGAATCTTGCGCGAAACATCACTAATAAAAAATAGAATTTGAAAAAAAATGCTTCTCAATTGAGAAGCATTTTTTTTGCTTTAATGTTGCTTCTCCTCTTTTAAATAAATAATATTATATTTGATAAGAGAATAAAAGGTTCGTATATGCAAAAGTTATACGTAATGGCGTCAGACGATAACATAAGAATTAAACCTAACGATTAAAATAAATCAAATGGAAAACAAACAAGACAATTCGAAAATCCTTAAAAACAAATATATACCAACTGCAGAGTTTTATAGCCAAATAATTGACAGCTTGCAAGACTATTCCATTTTTACGTTGGACAAAGAATTCAACATAAATAGTTGGAGTTCCGGCTCTGTAAAAATATTTGGTTACGAAACGGAGGAAGTTATTGGAGAACCTTTCGATTTAATATTTACAGAGGAGGATTTTAAAAATGGTATTCCGAAAAAAGAAATTGAAACAGCTTTAAAAGAAGGCAGAGCAACAGATAACAGATGGCACATTGCTAAAGATAAGAGTCTGTTTTATGCTTATGGGTTGGTTTTTCCATTAACAGGTTTAGACGGAGAGCTGTTGGGTTATGTTAAAATATTGCGTGACTTAACAGAAAGGAAACAATCGGAGGATGCAATAAAAAAATATGTCAGAGAATTGGAAGAACTTAATACGCATAAAGAGAGTGTTCTTGCCATACTTTCACACGATTTAAGAAGTCCCCTGTCAGCTATTATTGGAACCGCAAAATATTTGAAAGAAAATTTCCATAAAATGAAGCCCGATGCTGTTCAGGAAATGCTTGACTTACTTTATAAATCATCAACGGATGAATTAGATATGTTAGACTATTTAGTAGAATGGGCAAGAATAAAATATGCATCAGACGCTTTTTCTCCAACAAAAATAAAACTAACCGAATACATTGATAAAGTCTTTGAAACTTTAAACGAAAATGCTTCAATAAACACAATAAATCTTCATCACGAAATTGAAGAGAATTTGTCTGTATTTGCGGATGGTAAAATGTTAATTTCAATCATTCAAAATATTGTTTCAAATGCAATAAAACATACAGAAAAAGGAGGCACAATAACGGTTTTAGCAAAAAGTAAAGAGGATAAAATTATTGTTCAGGTTAAGGACACCGGAATTGGAATGTCAAAAGAAATAATGGAAAAACTTTTTACACCACAAATGAAAAGCCTTTCAGAAACAAGAAAAAAGAATAAAGGAGCTGGAATAGGATTATTATTGGTAAAGGGCTTTTTAGAAAAAAATGGTGGTGAGATATGGGTAGAAAGTATTGAAGGAGAAGGGTCGTCTTTTTATTTTACATTACCTATTGAGAAACCTTTATATAAGATAGGCAGCTCAGACGAAATTATGTTTGATGAAAGTGCATAATACAAAGACTGGCTAAAGACAACACGTTATGAAATAAAATCTTTCTAAGAAAACATATGCGTGCCATGAATCAAACCAGCAAGCAATGCTGCGAATGATAACAGTGCTCCGAAAAGAGCAATTTTGCTTTTTGTTTTGATTGCGGGAATAACACATATTATTAAAGCCAGACCTCCTGCGATTACCAATATTTCTCCGGCCATTACTTTCACATCGTGCGCTTCGTATAACATCATGCTTGTCAATTCATCTGAAAATCCTGTGTTGATAGAGTTTTCCAGCGATTCAACTGCCGGTGCTAATACAAATTGTAAATACAATGCTGTTACAAACGACAGCACGCTAAGGATAAATCCTGAAATAGATAGTGCTTTCATGTTGGTTGAGTTTTTTAAGAATTAGTTTTCTGTACTAATAAACAATCACTTTCACAACATTCGATTTTTTATTTGCTGAATAAATACTTACAAAATAAACACCTTTGTTTAAGTTTGAAATGTCAAGATGACTGTGTTGAATTCCTTTTGTTTTAGTATCTCCTTTTATGCGTTTTATTTCTTGTCCCAAAACATTTGTGAGAGAAATTTCTACTACATTATAACTATTGTAAACAATATTAATTTGGTTTGTAGCAGGATTAGGATAAACATTCTGAATTTCAAATTCAGTAGATGCAATCATGTTATCAATATCCACTGTTGTGCAATAGTTTTGCATCGCTACCACCGATTTATGCAAATTCAATCGTCCTCCAGTAACAGTAATTCCTCCACTCATGGAAGGGATAACATCTACAGCACCTAATAATGAATCTTTAATCATTAATGCAATTCCGGCAGGATCTGCCTTATAATCTGAAATTAATTGTGGACAAGGAAGAGATAACATTAAAGCAACGGCACCAGCAACATGTGGCGTTGCCATAGATGTTCCTGAAATAGAAGAATAAGAGTTGGATGGATAAGTTGACATAATTTGAGTTCCCGGTGCACCTAAATCAATTGTTGTTGCTCCAAATCCACAGCTACTATTTTTTGCATCTGTGCGTGTTGTATTTGTGACAGCAATCATCCAATCGCTTAAACAAGCAGTTGGAATGTCGCCTTGTGTATCCACATTGTAATTGGCATTTGCAGTTGCTGCAGCACTTAGTATTCCAACAGAACCCAATGAATCGTACATGGCGCACCACAATGGATAGGAAGATGGAAATGCTAAATCAATTCCAAAAGAAGAATTTGTTGAAACTACAAATGCTCCTTTAGTACCGTTTGTTTGATTATAAAGTCTGCGTTGATCCATTGCAAATGCATAAGATGCTACAACATTCGCTTCAAAACTTCCTCCCGAACCATAAGAAATAGCCATTACTTTTACATTCCAATTTACCCCTGTAACTCCAATGGTGTTATTTCCTCTTGCTCCAACTGTTCCTGAAACGTGAGTGCCGTGACTCGCGGAAGCAAAATTGTCGGTTCCTGTAGCTCCGTTCCATCCATCATAATCATCAATAAAACCATTTGCATCATCATCAAAACCATTGTTTGGAATTTCCTGATAGTTTTTCCAAAAATTTAAATCTAGTTGGGCTAAATCAAAACCTCCATCTACAACAGCAACAACAATGGTGTCGCCATCTGCTGTTAATCCACCGGTTGTGATGTCCCAAGCTTCAATGGCATCAATATCTGCATCAACTACTCCGCCACTAATTCCTGTATTGTGCATGTCCCACATTACACTAAATTGTGCATCATTTGGAATAATACGCTCTTGAAATGTATGATTGAATTGTGCGATTTTTACAAGATGGTTTTTTTGAACTGCTTTCAAAAATAAAGTGGAGTTGATTGCCGTCTCATCAAATGTCATCAAATAAATGTGCATCGAATTAGATAATATACGTTCAACTTTAAAATTCGTATTTATTCCATTTATGGATGATAATTCCTTTGTAAGTTGATTCGCATCCGAATCTGAGCTAACCATAACCAATAAATTGCCTGGAACAATATTTGTTTCTTGTGAATAAGCATTGTTTGCAGTAAATAAAAATAATGCAGAAATAATTAGGTAGATTTTTCTCATAATGTAATAATTTTAAATAAAAATAACCATTTATTGTGTAATTTGCAATATTCAATCAATGTATTTATGTTAGAGAAGAATTTCACTATTTATAAGTCTTCAGCCGGTTCGGGCAAAACCTTTACGTTAGTGAAAGAGTATCTGGCTTTGGCATTGAACGACCCTTCAGAACCTCCTCAGGCATACAAGCATATTTTGGCTGTTACGTTTACAAACAAAGCAGCAGCAGAAATGAAAGAGCGGATTGTCAAAGCGCTGAAAGAACTAGCAGAAGAAGATTATGCTACCGTTTCTGCAGGGACAAAAAATTTACTTGTTGAACTAAAGAAACATGAAAAACTAAATGCAGCAGGAGCCTTAGATGATAAAATTATCCGTAAACGCTCACTCAATGTTTTAACAGCTATTCTTCATAACTATTCTGATTTTGCAATAGGAACCATTGATGCTTTTGTTCACAAAGTGGTTCGCACCTTTGCTTTCGATTTAAAGATTCCTATGAGTTTTGAAATTGAAATGGATGATGAAAAGTTACTCACGCAAGCCATTGATTTGCTTTTAGCACAAATAGGGAATAATGAACGCTTAACAAAAGCGCTGGTGGAGTTTGCAGAAAGCAAGACCGATGACGAAAAGAGCTGGCACATCGAAAATGATTTGAAAGTGTTTGCTAAAAATTTATTAGATGAAGAGGGTGCTTTGCATATTGAAAAACTAAAGACCTTGAGCATTGATGATTTTTTTGAAATAAAAGATGTGCTGTTTAAGGAAATGAAACAATTTGAAGCTTCTGTTTCCAGCGAAGCTAAAAGGGCAGCTGATACAATAAAAAAAGCAGGATTGACGAGCAAAGATTTTTATTATGGCGACAAAGGAGTTTCCGCTTATTTTGAAAAATTAGCAAACGGTCGGATGGATTACATCAAGCCAAATAGCTATGTACAGACAACTACAGGCGATGATAAATGGCCGGGCGGGAAAATTTCTGCAGACGCAAAAAATGCAATAGAAGGAATAAAGTCGATTTTGTTGGATTGTTTTGTAAAAATCCAAGAGCTAAAAGATAAATCCCATTCGGATTATATTTTGTTTTCATTGATTAATAAAAACATTTATTCACTTGCTGTTTTAAACGAGATTGAGAAATTACTGACAGAGTATAAGACGCAAAATAATATTCTGCACATTTCCGAATTCAATAAAATGATTTCTAAAATTGTTTTGAACGAACCCATTCCTTTTATATATGAGCGCTTGGGTGAACGATACAATAATTATCTGATTGATGAGTTTCAAGACACTTCGGTAATGCAGTTTCAAAATTTGTTACCCTTGATTGATAATTCATTGGCAAACGGTCATTTTACAATGTTGGTAGGAGATGGCAAACAAGCGATTTACAGATGGCGTGGAGGAGAAGTGGAACAATTTGCGATGTTGCCAAATGTGTTTAAGCATAATGATAATCCATTGGTACTGGAAAGAGAAGAAGCCTTGATTCGCAACCACATTCCACAAATGCTGGATAAAAATTATAGAAGCAAGCGTGAAGTGATTGAATTTAATAATTCTCTTTTCAGAACACTTTCAGGAAAATTGAACGAAAAGTTTAAAACCATTTATGAAGGTTTGGAACAAGGCTTTAATCCCGATAATACAGGAGGATTTGTCCAGATTGAGTTTTTATCGGGTGCAAAAGAGGAGTTTCGTGATCAGAATAAGGAACGGACTTTGGAATTGATTCATCAGTTGCGGAATGATGGTTATCAGTTGAAAGACATTTCTATTCTAGTGCGAAAAAATACAGATGGAAGTGATATTGCTAATTATTTAACAGAAAACGGAATTGAAGTAATTTCATCCGACTCATTGTTGTTGAATAATTCTGCTGAAATAAATTTTCTTCATTCGCTTCTAAAATATTTATCGAATACGAGCGATACAATTATTCAAACAGAAATACTGGAATATTTGTTAGCATCAAAATTAGTTGTAACAACAACTTTGGAGGAAACACTTCAAAATAGGACAGGAATAAGTGCAATTTTAAAAGGAGCAAATTTTGACTTTAGCGTTACACATCTGTCAAAAATGGCTTTGTATGAGTTGTGCGAGGAGCTCGTTCGTATTTTTAAATTAAATAGTACACCCAATGCATACATTCAATTCTTTTTAGATGAAGTGTTGAATTACAGCATCAAGAAAAATAATAATTTGAACGATTTTATTGACTATTGGGAAGAGAAAAAAGAAAAAGCATCCTTGATTATTCCACAGGGAATGGATGCTGTAAGTATTATGACCATTCATCGTTCCAAAGGATTGGAGTTTCCGGTAGTTATTCTACCTTTTTCTAATACAGAAAAAAAGAATGGAAAAAAGAACTTGTGGATTGATTTAGAAAATAAAAAACTTCCCCGATTGACTTCAGCAATTGTACCGACAAGTAAAAATCTAGAAGAAACAGCCTTTGCTGATTTGTATGAGGATGAGCAAAGTAAATCGTTGTTAGATAATTTAAACGTGTTGTATGTTGGCTTTACAAGAGCAGAAGAGCGGATGTATGTGTTGTCGGGTATGCCAAGTAAAAATCCCGGGAATTTTTCTTCTGTGAGTGATATGCTGGCATATTACTATCAGACAAACAATGAATGGCAGGACGGGAAGAGTATTTATAATTTTGGAGGAGCAAAAAATCATGTTTCGAAAAAAACGGAATTGCAAACGGGCAATTATGTATTGAAGTCTTTTAATTCTAGTCGTTGGAGAGAAACTATTAAAATGCGAGCTGCGGCACCCAGTATTTGGAATACGAATATGGCGGAGGTAAAGAAGGATTATGGAAACATTGTACACACTGCTCTGGCTAAAGTAAAGGTTGCGGATGATATTGACACTGCATTAAGTTCTATGTGTGCTGAAGGACTTATCACAAACGAAGAACAAACTCAATTAAAAAATACGCTTTATAAAATAGTGGAATTGCCGAAATTGAAAGCCTATTTTCAAAAAGGACTGCTGATTAAAAACGAGGCTGAAATAGTCACTTTCAGTGGAGAATTATACCGTCCAGATAGAGTTGTCATTCATGGTAAAAATGCTATTATTATCGACTATAAAACGGGAGAAGAGCGTAAAAAGCACAAAGAGCAGATCATTGGGTACTCCGATTTATTGGGTCAAATGGGATACATTGTTACGGAGCGGTTGCTTGTGTATATTGAGGAGGAGAAGGTTGTTGTAGTTTAAAGTTCTCAGTTGTAATTATAGATTAATAATAGACTGTTTTTTGTTGATATATCCCAGTAATGTCCAATCAATAATTAGTTTCAAAGGCTTTGAACCTTAAACTTTGAACTAATTGCCTTTCGTCCCTAAAAATCACCATTTAACAAAATCATTTTGCCATATTAATGATTTAAGTTAAATTAGGTCTCAAATTTAAAAAAAATATGAAAAAAATACTCATAATATCATTGTCAGTAGCGGTTTCGACAACACTATTGGTTTCTTTTGTTGGTAATCCTAAGAATGAAAAGGTTAAGATTGCTAGCAATACAGGAATAGATATTAAAAACATTGATAACAGTGTTAAACCTGTTGATGATTTTTATCAATTCGTTAACGGAAATTGGATGAAAAATAATCCAATTCCCGAATCAGAAAGCCGTTGGGGTAGCTTTAACGAATTGATGGAAAAAAATCTTGCAAAACTCAGAGTAATTTTAGATGATGCAGCAGGTGATAAATCGGCAGCTGCGGGAAGTAACAAACAAAAGATCGGGGATTTTTATTCAGTTGCAAACGATTCAGTAAAACTAAATGCAGATGGAATTACTCCTTTAAAAGCTGAATTTGCTGCTATTGATAAAATTAAAACACAAGATGATTTAATTAAATCTCTTGCTCATCTTCATGAAGTTGGAGTGGGTGCAATGTTTGGTGGTTACATCGGACAAGATCCTAAAATTAGCACTGAAATAATTACTCAGATCGGACAAGGTGGTATTGCTTTACCGGATAGAGATTACTATACGAATACGGATGAACGGACGATTGGAATTCAGGCCGCATACAAAAAACACATTGCAAACATGTTTGTGTTGCTGGGTGACAAACCAGCAGTTGCTGAAAAAAATGCAAAAGTTGTTTATGCTATTGAAACAATTCTAGCAAAAGCATCAATGACCAAGATTGATATGCGTAATCCGGAATTGATGTACAATAAAAAAACCATTAAAGAATTATCGGAATTGACTCCCAATTTTAATTGGACACTTTATTTTGAGTCGACAGGAATTAAAAACATAAACGATGTGATTGTTGGTCAGCCTGCTTTTTTTACAACATTAAATGCTGCTTTGAAATCTGTCTCTATCAACGATTGGAAAACATATTTGCGTTGGGGATTGATTGATCAGACAGCAAGCAAATTAAGTGATAATGTTGTTAACGAACATTTTGATTTTTATGGCAAAACATTGTTGGGGATTCCAGCCTTGAAACCTCGTTGGAAACGTTCTTTTGAAGCAACAGATGCTTCTTTGGGTGATGCACTTGGACAAATTTTTGTGGAGAAACATTTTACTCAAGCAAGTAAAGATAAAGTTGCAGAAATGGTAAAAAATTTAATTGCTGCTTACCGTATTCGTATTGCTAGTCGTGATTGGATGAGTGAAGAAACAAAAAAAGCTGCGAATCTAAAGCTGGATAAAGTAATGTTGAAATTAGGTTATCCTGATAAGTGGAAAGATTATTCTTCATTGGATATCAAACGCGATTCGTATGTTCAAAATTTTATGCGTGCAAATACTTACGCCTTTAAACAAATGGTAGATAAGTTAGGAAAGCCTGTAGACAGAACAGAGTGGGGGATGACGCCTCCAACTATCAATGCTTACTACAATCCATCCATGAACGAGATCGTTTTTCCGGCAGGAATTATGCAACCGATTTTCTTTAATCCTGATGCTGATGATGCTATTAACTATGGTTGTATGGGTGCAATTATTGGTCATGAGTTAACACATGGTTTTGATGATGAAGGCGCACAATTTGATGCAGATGGAAATTTGAAAAACTGGTGGACAGATTCTGATAAAGCAAATTTCAAAAAGAAAACAGATATGTTGATTAATCAATTCAATAGTTATATCGCTATTGATAGTATGCACGTAAGAGGTGAATTAACCTTAGGTGAAAACATTGCTGATTTAGGTGGGTTGACCATTTCTTATTATGCTTTGAAAAAATCAATGGAAGGAAAACCTGCTCCCGAAAAAATTGATGGCTTCACAGCTGAACAACGTTTCTTTATGTCTTGGGCACAAGGTTGGAGAGGAAATATGCGACCTGAGTTCTTAAAGAACATGGTTCAAACAAATCCTCACTCACCAGGTAATTTCCGTGGAAATGGACCTTTGAGTAATATGCAAGAATTTTATGATGCATTTGGCGTAAAAGAAGGTGATAAGATGTATCGCCCGAAAGCTGAAAGAGCAGAAATTTGGTAATATAATTTTGTCGCGAAGTTGCACTCGCGATGGTGAGTGAAAAACCTCGCCATTTGTGAGTAAAAATAAAAAACACCTTGTTCAAATTGAGCAAGGTGTTTTTTTTGTTTTGTATCAATCTCCTCAAATGAGTCCTTCGTACCTAACCCTCTTCACCAAGAGGGAATAAAAAAACAGCACTTTAAATTAATTCGCATTTCAAGGCAATTCCCAATTTTCAAAGGGGGTAGGTCCGAAGGACTCCTTCGGAGGGGATTTTGCAAATGTTATTTAAGAACTCTATCCATTATCAACACATATTCTTCTTCGGAAATTGCAATCCAATTATCCTTGTAATCAAAGGTCATGTCCTGAATGAAATTTCTATCAGGCATAATATTGACTTTAAATTGATTCAACACATACTTGCTTCCAATGATTTGAATCTCTTCCCACTCTGTAGAAGATGTAATCTTAAAGAACGATTTTTCGTTTAAATATTTTCTGTATTGAGGATATTGAATTTCCATAATTAAAACTCAGGACAATCAGTAGCACACTTTTTTCCTATTCGTAATTTTTTAGTTGTATTTTTCTTTTGTTGTTTTTGTTTTGTTGTTTTTGTGGTAGTTAAATCAGTTGATTTAGTCGCCCCATTTTTTGATGTTGCCTTTTCTGGTTTTTTTGACGAAGCAGTTTTGCCTTCTTCTTTAGTAACTATAGGTTTTGGTTCAGGACAAACTGCTTTTTCAGTAGAAACAACATCGATTGGTTTTGTTTCCTCAACTTTTTTAGGTTCAACAAATTCCTCCTCATTCTCTGGTAAACGAACAGCTTTACTCGTTTTATTTTTCTCTTCTTTTATTGTTGGAGTTGTTTGCTTTTCAGGACGAGCAGCAGTCTCACTAATTGCACTTTCCTCTCTCGCAATCGCTTTTCCCCTTTTAACAGCAGTGTTCACACCGGTATTTTTTGCATAAATACTTTGATACTTCGGTTTCGAAAAATCACTATTGTCCTTTGCGGCAGAACGTTTGCTCAGATAAGCATAGTCGTTGCTCGTGTTGTTTTTATTGTTTGAACCCGGACAAGCATCTGATGCTCGTTTTGTTTGGGCTGATTGCGACAAACAGATGAATTGCGCAATAAATAGAAGGGCGATGATTCTGTTCATGATTTCTTTCTTTTCCTAATAACGTATCAATATTACCAATTAGTATTTTTATATTTACATTTTATAAGAATAATTTTAGAAATTCAATATAAATGCAATCATTCCTTGAAAAAACGGTAGACTATCTCCATGCAAAATATGGGGATGATGTGAGCGAGTTATGCATTGTATTGCCCAACAGACGTGCGGGTTTATTCCTGAAGACTCATTTCTCAAAAAAGCTCAAAAAAACATTCTGGAGTCCGGAAATTCTTGCCACCGAAGATTTTGTCTCCCTTTTGGCAGAAGTAGAGGTAGCAGACTCAACAACCTTGCTTTTCGAATTGTACGAATCAGTTAAACAAGTGGGAAAAAGAGACATTGAAACATTTGATGAGTTTAGCAAGTGGGGACAGATTTTGTTGAGCGATTTGAATGAGATTGATAGGTACTTGGTTGACCACAAACAGCTTTTCGGAAATTTAAAAGACATAAAAGAATTAGAAGCCTGGAGCTTGAATTCAGAAGAAACACTTACTGATTTTCAAAAACAATATTTGGAATTCTGGAAATTACTGGGCGAGTATTATCAGAATTTTTCTCAACGATTACTTTCTCAACATCAGGCTTATCAAGGATTAGCTTACCGCATTGTTGCCGACAATGTGGAAGAGCGTGTAGGAAAACATCCTTGGAAAAAAATTATTTTTGCTGGATTCAATGCTTTGAACAAAGCAGAAGAGGAAATTATTGCAAAATTATTAAATGCCGATAAAGCAGAAATTATTTGGGATACCGATTCGTATTACATCAATAATATAAATCAAGAGGCAGGAAGATTTATTCGAAAGTATAAACAATCGGGAAAATTTTCAAAGCTTCTTCCTTCTGATAAAGAATCAAGCGATAGAAATCTTACCATTGAAGAAACATTGCTTTCTACAGAAAAAAAATCGATTACGGTTATTGGTGCTGCCAAAAATGTAGCGCAAGCAAAGGTTGCCGGAAGCTTAATAGAGGAAATAAAGAAAACAGATCCGTTATTACAAGCAACAGCCATTGTTCTTGCCGATGAAAATCTATTGTTTCCTGTATTGCATTCCTTGCCGGAAAATTTGAAGGACATCAACGTTACAATGGGTTATCCATTGAAAAACACTCCCGTTGCTGGTTATTTTGATTTGGTTTTTGCAATGCATGAAAACGGGCTGAAACTTGCGCAAGGAAAAGCAAATTATAGTTTTTATCACACTGATGTTGTTAAGTTATTGAGTCATGCATACACAGCAAGTGCATTGTTTACTGTTTCAAAGGAATATACGCTGCGTCCTGTTTTACAAGCCATACAACAGAGAAACATTGTTTTTGTAGGGTTAAAAATGCTTGAATCGATTTTTTCAGAATTCAATTGCGAAAAAGAGTTTGAGGTTTTAGAAGGAATCTTTAAGCATTGGCAAACTCCTCCCGATGCAATTGAATGTGTTCATTATTTAATTGAGACATTAAAAAATGGAATTATTCTTCAGCAAGATAAAAATGATGAGAACAAAGCAAGTCTGGAATTGGAATACTTGTTTGCTTTCACAAAAATTATCAAGCGAATTCAAGTCTTGATGGAGCAATATCCCGAATCGGTTGGAGATTTAAAAACGTTGAGAAGTATTGTTAATCAGATTGTACGAAGTTCTACTTTGCCTTTCTATGGTGAACCTTTAATGGGTTTGCAGGTGATGGGGATGTTGGAAACACGGACGCTTGATTTTGAAAATGTGATTTTGCTTTCTTGTAATGAAGATATTTTACCTTCAGGAAAAGCTGTTAATTCTTTTGTTCCTTTTGAATTAAAACGCGTATTTGGATTACCGACTTATGGTGATAAAGATTCTATTTTCTCGTATCACTTTTACCGCTTGTTACAACGTGCGACCAATATTCATTTATTATACAATACCGAAAGTGATGCTTTAGGAAGCGGAGAGAAGAGTCGATTTTTAACTCAATTATTATATGAGTTGCCAAAAGTAAATCCGAATGTGACTATTAAAGAGCAATTGGTTAGTATTCCAATTATCAACAATGGTGCGGAAAATGAAATTTCGATTGAAAAATCAGCATTAATACTTGAAAAATTAAAAGAGAAAGCAGAGTCAGGGTTCTCTCCTTCTTTGTTAAATATTTACCGCAATTGTTCTTTGCAATTTTATTTCCATGCGATTGCTAAACTGAGAGAAGCGGATGAAGTAGAAGAGACGATTGGTGCCGATACATTAGGAAATGTAATTCATGAAACATTGGAATCGTTTTACAAACCGCTTGTTGGGAAGAAGATTCAGGTGGCGGATATTGCAGAAATGAAAAAGAAGGTGGAGTCAACCACACTTGCTTTCTTTAAAGAAAAGTATAGCGAGACCGAAGTGAGTTATGGAAAAAATCTGTTAACGTTTAAAGTTGCTCTTAAGTTCATCAATAACTTTTTAGATGCTGAAATTATAAATATCCAAAAGGCAGAAAAAGAAGGAACTCCTATTATTATCAAAGCATTAGAGCAAGAGTTGGAAAGTACTATTTCGGTGGGTGCAAATGCAATTAAAATCAAAGGAAAAGCAGATAGAATTGATACAATGGGAAGCACCACACGTATTGTGGATTATAAAACAGGTTTAGCAGATAACAAAGAATTAAAATTGGAAGATTGGGCTGAGCTCAGAACCAATTCAGGATTGGCAAAAAGCTTTCAATTGTTGACGTATGCCTGGTTGTATCAAAAGGAAAACCCTACAATCAAAGAAAATATCGTTTCAGGAATTGTTACGTTTAGAGAATTGAGTGCGGGATTGAAAACGGTGAAAGTAAACGATTCGTCCAATTTGAATGTGGAAGTACTAGCCGATTTTGAAAAGCAACTGCAAGTGATGCTTTCTGAAATATTTGATAGAAAATTGCGTTTTAGCCAGACGAAAGAGGTAGATAATTGTGAATACTGTGCATTTAAAGGGATTTGTAATCGTTAATAATAATTTCTAATCCTGTATCTTTCGGTCTTTTCAATCATTATTAATTAAACAAATTTGTACCGTTGAGCTCTCATCATAAATCGGATATCGAAATTCAGCAGGAATTGCAGCTAATTGCAGCTGCAAAAGAAAATCCTGCGCGCTTCGGACTCCTCTATGATAAGTATTATAAGTCGATTTTCGTTTTTATACATCGAAGAACAGATGATGAGGAACTTACAGCAGATATTACTTCACAGGTTTTTTTAAAAGCACTTATTAATATTAAGAAATACGAGTACAAAGGTGTCCCTTTTTCTGCATGGCTTTTCAGAATTGCCTTTAATGAAATTAATATGTATTTTAGAAAAAATAATGCACAAAGAGTAGTGAGTTTGAGTCAAAATGGGATGGTGCAAATTGCTCAGGAAGCGGAGCTGGACGAAAATGCAGAAGGAATTAATCAAATGATGATTGCTGTTAAACAATTAGATGCTTTGGAACTTCAATTGATAGAATTACGTTTTTTTGAAAAAAATTCTTTTGCCGAAGTTGGAGAGATTGTTGGTATAACAGAGAATAATGCGAAAGTGAAAGTCTATCGTATTTTAGATAAATTAAAAAAAGTGTTGAGCAAGAAATAATGTCAGACCTAAAATTTAATATTGATAAACCCGATTTGCCAGACGAGCAGATCAATAAGCATAAGGATTTTAAGAAGTTGATCTATAATTATCAGACTGCTACGAAGCCTTTATACAAGACACCTCTTTATAAAAATAAAAAGGTGTTCATTGTTATTTTGTTGATCTTGTTGGTAATGTTTGTGATCATCGAAGCGATGGAAAAAGAGGAGGGAAGTGATCCCGCTAAGATCGAACAAACAAAGTAGGTTTGATGAAAAAGATCGTATGCCTATTTGTGTTTGTCTGTAAACTCTCTTTTTCTCAAAATCAGAACATTGAGAATTTAATACAATATACTTTTCAGGATTCTGTAACTATCGAAGCCAATATCTTTATTCCACCTTTTGATGTTCACGACCAAAAAATAATTCCAACTATTATTATTGAGAAAAAAGACGTAATCGAGATCATATTGCATTATGTGTACAATCCGCAAAGAGAAAAGCCTAATTTGCAAGATACCTGTTTTATTGCTACATACAATCCAAAAGAGTGGGAAGGGATTGGTCCTCTATTCGCGGAAGCCCCATGCTATGGAAATACCGGTTATTGTTATATGGGGATTGGCGATGTCGGTGAATATGCTATTAGATTCCGCAAAGAAAAAAACACTCAAACGTACAGGCTGATTGTTAGATAATTACTCCGTAAACTTATAACCAACACTTCTTATCGAGTGAAAGTGTATTGGTTCTCTTTGATTTTTCTCAAAATATTTTCTAAAAGCAAGAATATAGTTGTCGATGGTACGAGAGGAAGGATAAGCATCTTTTCCCCAAACCGAATCTAAAATATCTTCACGGGAAACAACTTCTCCTTTACGTTCGATCAATAATTTCAAAAGTGCAATTTCTTTTTTACTGATCTCCGCTTTGCCGTTTATTCCGATTATCTCGTAAGTCACAAAGTTCACGGTATTTCCTCCAAAGAAATAAGATTCCATCGATCTATCAGCTTCTTTTTGCGGACTTCCTCTTTTTACAAGGATCTGAACTCTTAAAAGTAATTCCTCCAAATTGAAAGGTTTGGTCAGATAATCATCAGCACCCAATTTCAATCCCTGGATCTTATCGGAGCTGGAGCCTTTGGCTGTTAAGAAGAGGACCGGAATTGTGGCGTTTTCTTTACGGATCTGCTCGCAAACGTCATATCCGTTCATTTCGGGCAGCATGACATCCAGAATAATAAGGTTAAAGCTGGCTTTGCGGAATTCTTTTAATGCTTCTATCCCATTTGTGGCAGTAGCTACGTTATAACCTTCCAATTCCAGGTTTAACCGGATGGTCTTTAACAGGTTTTCCTCGTCTTCAACTAAAAGGATGTTTTTTTGACTCATTGTTGCAAAGATAAGGAAAAGGTTTTAAGAATTATTTAATTCATGCTCCATCTCAGCAATTGTGATATGCGAAAAATCATTAACTTTGTTTTGTGAAATTTAACACTTAAAATCATGAATATTCAAGCAGCAAAACTGAACATAGTTCAAAAAATACTTGCAGTTAAAAACGAGTCTATTATTGAGAAAATCAGCAAGATATTGGAAAAGGAAGTTATAGTTGGATATACCGTAGAAGGGAAGCCTTTGACTCAAGAGGCATACAATAAGCGTTTGCAAAAAGCTGAAGAACAAATTAAGTCGGGTGAATATTTTACACAAACTGAGGTAGAAAAAGAATCTGAAACTTGGTAATGGCAGTGCCTAAAGTTTTTTGGACTAAACAAGCCAAAGCAGCACTTAAAAGCATCTATAAGTTTTTATAAACCCAAATCTTTGCAAGGTGCAAAAAATGTAATAGCGGATATTTTGCAAGCGCCAAAATCAATTCATTACAGTAAGCAATACCAGTTGGACGACATTAATCCAAATTATCGTAGAATAGTAGTGAGAGATTACAAGTTGCTATATAAAGAAAGAGATAATTCTATTCAGATAATCGATATTGTTTGTACGAAACAATCAACAGAAAAATTAAAATCCAAATAATTCTAAAATACGACCATGTTAGCTCAGGATATTTCTTCTCTATTATTGGATTCCAACCTTTCCAAGGATCTTAAAAAGATCACCGAAAAAGTAATGGCAAACGAACGCGTTACTTTTGATGAAGGTGTGCTTTTGTATGAAAAAGGTGAGTTGGGATTTCTGGGAACACTTGCAAATTATATCCGCGAACAGAAAAATGGGAACAATGTTTATTTCAACAGAAATTTCCATATTGAACCAACTAACATTTGCGTGTTTGATTGTAAATTCTGTTCTTATTCAAGATTATTAAAAAATAAAGAAGAAGGCTGGGAATTAACTGAAGAACAAATTTTAGATAAAGTAAGAAGTTACGATGGAAAACCTGTAACTGAAGTTCACATTGTAGGTGGAGTTCATCCGAAAATGGGCTTGATGTATTTTGCTGAACTGATCAAGAAAATAAAAATCATTCGCCCTGATATACATGTAAAAGCGTTTACTGCAGTGGAGTTGGAGTATATGTGCAGAAAAGCAAAAGTAAGTTATGAAGAAGGATTGAAAATTCTAAAAGACCATGGGCAAAATTCTTTGCCAGGTGGCGGAGCAGAAATTTTTGATGAAACCATTCGTAAAGAAATTTGTGAAGATAAATGTACTTCTGCTCAATGGCTGGAAATACACGAAACAGCGCATAAATTAGGAATGCCATCCAATGCAACAATGTTGTACGGACATGTAGAAAAATTTGAACATCGAATCGATCACATGAATCGTTTGCGTGATTTACAAGATAAAACAAAAGGTTTCAATACATTCATTCCATTAAAATTCAGAAATGGTGGAAATCAAATGAGTCACATTGCCGAATCAACAGTTATTGAGGATTTGCGCAACTATGCCGTTTCTCGTATTTACATGGATAATTTCGGACACGTAAAAGCATACTGGCCAATGATTGGCAGAACAACGGCACAACTTTCATTGGCATTTGGTGTAGATGATATTGATGGAACAATTGACGATTCTACAAAAATATATACCATGGCTGGTTCCGAAGAACAATCGCCAGCTTTAACAACACAACAATTGGTTGAGATGATTAAACAAGTTGGTAGAACCCCTATCGAACGGGATACACTTTACAATGTAATTACAGATTATACCAATTACGATTTTAGTAAGGAAGAGATTGTTGCTTAGGTTGATTCATTCATGTTCGACTCCGGCTGGAGTCTAAGCCTTCTAGATTGTTCATGTTGTTATGTATATTAGACTCCGGCTGGGGTCGTACACTTTGGAGTTGTAATTATTACGGCAGCTCCGCCATCAATTCAAACAATTTTTCGAATTTATATTTCAACTCGACTTCTGTCCATAAAGTATTATTGCCGATCATAGCAAAGCAGAGCAATTTTCCGTTTTTTGTTTTCACGTATCCTGTATAGGATTTTACTCTTGACATGGTTCCACTTTTTGCATGAAGGTTTCCTTCTGCTAATGTTCCATGTGATAATTTTCGCATGGTTCCCGATTCGCCTGCAACGGACAATGATTTATAAAATGCCGGAAAAACATTCGGGTCTTTTGAAAACACACGCAACATTTCAACCAATTGATGAGTTGTAATATTATTCATTCTGGATAATCCGCAACCATCCACCATACACATTCCTCGTAAATCTAAACCTTTATTTTTCCAGAATTTATAAATGATTCCAACACTGCTCGGACCACTGCCATATCCGTTTTCATTCATAGAGATAGCGCGTAAAATACTTTCTGCGTAAAAATTTTGAGAAATTTGATTGGTATGATAAACCAAGTCTTCTAATGACGGTGAAAGGGAAGTGACAATTGTTTTTTTAGTTTCTTTTGAATCTGATTTGATGTTATTCAAACGAATAAGTCGGGTAGTAGTAGCCGAATCTTTCATGCGAATTCCATTTGCAATAAGACTTGTTTTTAAAAGCTGAGCGCAAAACAACGCAGGGTCTGGAATGGCACTTCGTTCACGTAAAGTATCTGCTACTTCACCAAAAACAGTTCGTTCAAATTGGAATGGTGCGCCTTGCACATATGCATACGATTTTGCAATTTTAGGATTGCTTACTACTTGATTGTATAATTTTAATCCGGGAATTTGGGGGTTTGTTCTTAAACTAACTCCGCCTTTCGATCCTTTCAATAAGATATCATAAACGTTTTCACGAATGTTTAATCCGGAGGGGCCTGTTCCATAATCACTCTGAATATCTTCCCATGTCCAGCCAACCGGAATAGGGTCTTGGTCGCCAGCTTGTGCATCTCCAATGATACAACCTGCAATACTATCAATTCCTAATTCTTTAATCGCTTTTACCCACAGATCTGTTACTTTGGAAAGTGAACTTCCAAATGTTTCTGCACCCAATGCTGGATCGCCACCACCGCGAATGTAAATGTTTCCATTTAGCGTTTTTGTTGAAGCATCAATTGTTCCATCGTATTTTAAGGTAGTTGCAAAACGAAATTTAGCTCCCAGAATAGAAAGTGCTGTTCCTGTAGTAACTACTTTCATAACAGACGCGGGAACCATTCCTCTGTCTATGTTTACGTTACACATACTTTTTCCGCTATCTGCATCCATCAAACAAAAACTCCAGCTTCCGCCAAATAGTTGGTCGGCATTGTTGAGTGAATCCACGTAGGAAAGTAATTTTCCTAATCCTTTGGTATCTGCCGGAGCTAGGGCCACATCGGTTGAATCGTTCGCACTTCCTTTTGTTAGCAATGCAACATTGGTATCGCCAATACTGAAAACAATAATGGTTGCTAAAATTGCCAATGGCAGAATGATGAGCGCTATTAGTTGTTTTACAGTAAGTGTTTTGTTTAGTAAATGTTTCAAATTTTATTTTATTTCAGATAATGCTTTTACTAAAACATCCAACTCTTCGGTACTCGTAAAAACGTTTGGTGTGATTCTGCAACCTTGCACTCCTTTGCCATCAATGGCAACCGTATAGATTTTATATTTTTCCAATAAGATTTTAGCTAAGTCGGCAGGTTTTATGTTTTTTATTCCTGCGTTGGCAATTCCGCAAGAGCGTTTCACCTCTTCAGGTGTATTTAAAATTACATTTGGAAAATTCCGCACTTTGTTGGTCCAATAGTTTTGCAAATAGCGTAAACGATTTTCTTTTCGCTCGACTCCAATTTTATTGTAGAACTCAATGGAGTTTGCAATTGCTAAATCGGTGTGCACGGGAATTGTTCCTGTGTGATTCAATCTGGAAATATCATCTTCTTTCTTTCCATCTTCGGCAAACAGTGGCCATACTTTTGGAATGTGTTCTTTTTTTACATACAGTATTCCTGCTCCTAACGGAACACTTAGCCACTTGTGCAAACTCGCTCCGTAATAATCACAGTTCAAATCAGAAATGTTGAATTTAATGTGTGCAAAAGCATGTGCGCCATCCACCAGCACAGAAACATTTTTGCTATGTGCCATGTCGCAGATTTTTTTCACAGGTAAAATTTGTCCCGTAATATTTATCATGTGGCAAATCATTAATAATTTTGTTTTAGGAGTAATGGCATTCGCATATACTTCCACAATTTCTTCATCCGATTTTGGATGCATGGGAACGTTAATGATTTTATTCACTGTCCCATAACGCTTGGAAACCTGTTTGAACATGTCCAGCATCGCACCATAATCTTGGTCGGCCATTACTGCTTCGTCACCCGCTTTCCAATCCTGACCGCTGATAATCATGTCTAAGGATTCAGTTGTGTTCCTGGTGATGATTAATTCTTCGCTGCTACAACCAGCCAATTCAGCGAGTTTAGAAACAGCAGCTTTTTTATTATCAAACTGAACAGTTCGCATATAATACGCGCCATGCAAATTGACTTCCCGAATGTGTTTAAAATAATTTTCCAATACTTCTTCCGGAAGAATACAATAGTAACCGTTTTCTAAATTGATATAATCTGGTTTTAGTTTGTAAGCAGCACGAATGGCTTTCCAAAACTCTTCATCAGTAGTAATTTCTTCGGGAGACAAATGTGAAACCGAATCTAATATTTTGCTAAGAGCGGGAAAGCTAACCATAGTGGCTAGTCCGGCTAATGAAACTTTTTTGAGGAAGGAGCGTTTGTTCATTTATTCATTTGGTTTTTCTTTAATGATAGGGGTTTGTTTTTTTTATTCCAAAATTATTCTTAATCAAATATAACCCAATCATCACACATACAAAACAAAAAAACGCTCCGTAATTTACGGAGCGTCTTGTCTAATATCTAAAATCTCATATCTATTTTCTACCCTTTCAAAAACCCTAATATTTTTTCTACACTAGCCTTAGCATCTCCATAAAGCATTTCTGAATTTGGTTTGTAAAACAAAGGATTGTCTTCACCTGAATAACCTGCTGCCATAGAACGTTTCATAATGATTACTTTTTCTGCTTTCCAAACTTCTATTACAGGCATTCCGTAAATAGAACTTGCAGGATCATCTTGCGCACTTGGGTTTACAACATCATTCGCACCAATTACCATTACCACATCGGTAGTTGGCATATCTTCATTAATCTCGTCCATTTCCAAAACAATATCGTAAGGAACATTCGCTTCAGCTAATAATACATTCATGTGTCCTGGTAAACGACCAGCAACGGGATGTATAGCAAATCTCACTTTCTTTCCAGCTTTTTGTAATACTTGAACCATTTCATAAATTGGATATTGTGCTTTCGCAACAGCCATTCCGTAACCCGGAACAATAACAACTGATCTAGCTTCTTTTAATAAAGCAGCAACCTCTTCGTGGTTCAATGCAGTTACTTCACCTTCAATTGCTTTTTTCTCACCACCTTGTGATGAAGAAGCAGTTGCATTCGCAAAAATTACAGCAAAGAAAGAACGGTTCATTGCGTGACACATGTGCATAGAAAGAATAGCACCTGAACTTCCAACCAATGCACCCGTTACAATTAATAAATCGTTACCCAACATAAATCCTGCTGCAGATGCTGCCCAACCTGAATAAGAGTTCAACATAGAAACTACAACTGGCATGTCGCCACCACCAATTGCCATTACTAATACAATTCCAATGTAGGATGCGATGGCTGTCATAATTAACAAAGGAAGCATTCCTTCTGTTCCATGTGCTGTGCAAAAAAAGTATCCTAAAACCGCACATGCTGAAAGCAATATCAAATTCATCATTTGTAATCCTTTAAATGCCCAAGGCTTAGAAGGGATTTTTCCATCTAATTTTCCCCATGCAACAATGGAACCTGTGAAAGTGATTGCACCAATAAAAATTCCAATAAATACTTCCACAAGATGAATCATGTGTGCCGCTCCAGTTAATGCTTGAGTTTCTGGATCCATGTAGGAACCGAAACCAACTAGTACAGCAGCCATTCCCACAAAACTATGTAGGATCGCAACCAGCTGTGGCATGGAAGTCATTTCCACTTTGCGTGCTACCATGATACCAATCAGAGATGCAATAGCAATCGCACCGATGATATAAACATGTCCTTCTACTCCTTGACCTAAAACCGTAGCAACAATTGCTACAATCATACCTACAATTCCGTAAATTACTCCACGCTTCGCAGATTCTTGAGAGGATAAACCTCCCAAACTTAAAATGAACAGGATACTTGCAAATAAATATGCTGCTGTTTGTATTTCTTTAGCTATTTCAATCATAATTTCTTTTTTTATCTATTATCAAAACATCCGCCCAAGCGGAGAAGGAAAAGTTCTATTTTTTAAACATTTTCAACATACGGTGTGTTACGAAGAATCCACCAACAATATTAATGCTGGCAATCAAAATTGCAATTCCTGCTATAATAGTCATTGGACTTTTGATGTCATTAGTCGTTTGCAATAAACCACCCACAACGATAATTCCGCTTATCGCATTTGTCACAGCCATTAAAGGTGTATGCAATGCGTGTGCTACATTGGTGATGAGTTGCCATCCAACAAAAATTGCCAATATAAATACAGTGAAGTGTTGAATGAAATCGCTCGGAGCGTATTTTCCAACCAGAAACAACATCGCGCCAACCAGAGAAAGTGTTATAACCATTGAATTCGTTGCCTTTTTAGATGCTGCGTCTGCAGTTGCTTTTGTTTCTTCAACAGTTGGCGGCATCACTTTTGCTTTTCCACCTGCAGTAGGACTAACAGGAAGTGGAGCAGGAGGCCAGTTGATTTTTCCATTGTATGTTACCATTGCACGAGATACAACAGCATCTTCCATATCAATTTTCCACTTTTCTGCTTTCCCCATATCATCTAATAAATGACATAAGTTATTTCCGTAAAGTTGTGAAGCTTGACTAGGTAATTGACTTAATTTACCAACGATAGTTACTCCGTTAGGTGTTACATAAATTTCTCCGTTTTTTGTATACGCACAATTACCGCCTGTAGAAGCCGCTAAATCCACAATAACAGAACCAGGTTTCATTGCATCCACGTGATAATCCATCCACAATTTAGGAGCTGGTCTACCCGGGATTTGTGCAGTAGTAATTACAATATCACATTCTTTTGCTTGTTCTAAAAACAATTTCATCTCAGCTTCAATAAACTCCTTACTCATTTCTTTTGAGTAACCCGATGATGTTGCACCGTCTTCTTCAATTTCAACTGTTAAGAATGTTGCGCCCATTGATTCAATTTGCTCAGCAACTTCTTTACGTGTATCAAATGCACGAACAATAGCTCCTAAAGAATTAGCAGCACCAATAGCAGCTAAACCAGCCACACCAGCACCAATCACTAATACTTTTGCAGGTTCTACTTTTCCGGCAGCAGTAATTTGTCCGTTTAAAAATCTTCCGAAATGATATGAGCCTTCAATCACCGAACGATATCCAGCAATGTTTGCCATAGATGATAATACATCCATTTTTTGTGCTCTGGAAATACGAGGAATCGCGTCCATTGCAACTGCATTCACTTTTTTATCCGCTAATTTTTGAAGTAACTCTTGGTTTTGAGCAGGCCATAGGTAACTCAACATTACCAAGCCTTCGCGCATTAAAGCAACCTCTTCAACAGCTGGTTCTTTTACTTTTAATACGATATCTGACTGGCCATAAATTTCGGCAGCGGTTTTTACAATTTTAGCGCCTGCTTCTTCAAAATCCTTATCTGAAAAATTAGCTTTTGTACCAGCACCTTGCTGAATGTAAACTTCAAATCCTTGCTTTTGCAATCGTTTGACAGTTTTGGGAGTTGCAGCAACTCTTAACTCACTTGGAAAAATTTCCGATGGAATGCCTACCTTCATAATTAAACGATATTATTTTGAGTAAAAAAATTTCAAGATGCAAAGTAAGAAAATAAAACTAACTGACAAAACAAATTGGTTTTTGCCTGTTGTTCAGGTAGTTAGGTGATTGGCAATTGTATCCATTAAAATTGGATTCTGCTCATTATATTAAACAGAGTAACCAATTGAATTTTGGTTGATATAAACCACTGTTTTTAACACAAATCTTGTTTAGGACAATTCCCCCTTTGGAAAAGGGAGCAAGGGGGATTTTTGCTGATGTTCATTTCAAGGAGAAGGCAATATTCGGATAATCCGTAATAATACCATCGACACCGAGCAGCATGAATTTTTTCATCTCTTTCTCAGAATTTACTGTCCATACAATTACTTTACAACCCAATTGATGTGCTTGCTCAATGGTTTTTTGTTTGCAAATTTTGGCTGCAGGATTATACATATAAGGAGTAAATCCTAATTTCTGAATGTTGCGTTTCACCGATTTAAAATTCGCAACCAACAATCCGATTTTTATTTGATCATTAATTTTGTGCATTGCTCGCAAACATCTGGTATCGAAACTTTGAATTAAAATACGCTCATTGATGTTATACTTTTTAATCACATTGTAAATCAATGCTGCTGTTGCATTTGTTTCAAAATGATATTTGCCATCGCCTAAGGAATTATTTTTTATTTCGATGTTGTATTTTATTGGAGGCAGATTATTTTCTTTTGTAAATTGTTCCATCGTCTCAATAACTTCACTTAACAATGGTTTGTATTCAGCGATTTTTGCCTGTTGTGGAAATTTTGCATTTCCTCGCGCTCCGCAATCGTATTTTTTTATTTCGGAATAAGTAAGTTGGTGTAAATTGTTTTTTGTTCGTTTGGTAATTGCTCTTCCTTGGGGAGAAGTGCAAGTGTTTGGATTAAACCAAGGTTCATGCGAAACAACAACTTGCGAATCTTTGGAAATAACTACATCCAATTCAATGTAATCAGCTCCAGCTTTAATCGCTTCTTTAAATGCGGTCAATGTATTTTCAGGAAAGAGTCCGCGAAAACCTCGATGTCCGTGAATTTCGATAGATTTCTTTTCTTGAGAAAAAGAATTGAAACAAATAAGAAGAAAGAGTGTGAGGAGTAGTTTTTGCATGATTTGGAATACGAAAATACAAAACAGGTCGCTCCTACGGAGTTTTAATATGATTTATTTCTTATTGTTCTATAAACAGGACATCCCTAAGGGATTTTTAATAGGCATGTTATAACTATTATAAAAGCTCCGTAGGAGCGACCTGTTTGTAATAAAAACTGCATCATCAATATTATAGCCCCATCGGGGCCACCTATTTGTTGTAGATTGTAAAACACGAAGCATTCAATCATAGAATCTTAATGCATCGTTTCATCGTATATTTGAGAAAATATTCCAAATGAAAAGTCTACTTTTTGTTTTAGTGATAAGTTTAAATTTTTCGATGATGGCTCCAACTCCAATTCGTTATGTCGCTCTTGGCGATTCATATACCATTTGTACGGGTGCAACCGAAACACAATCTTGGCCTGTGATTTTGTGCAAGCATTTGAAAGAAAAAAAGATAAATATTGAACTCATAGCGAATCCCTCTCAAAATAGTTGGACTAGCCAGAATTTAATAGATAGAGAACTTCCTGTTTTAGATAAATCAAAAGCAACCTTCGTTACTTTATTAATTGGAGTGAACGACTGGGTGCAAGGGGTAGATGCAAAAATATTCAAAGCAAATTTGATAAAAATAATTGATCATGTTCAAGCTCAGCTTCCTGATAAAAGCAAACTTATTTTAATTACCATCCCCGATTTTGGAGTGACATCAACTGGTTCGCGTTATAGTGGAGGTAGAGATATTTCCAAAGGAATAAGTGAATTCAATTCCATTATTTTAGAGGAAGCGAAAAAAAGAAATTTAAAAACAGTAGATATTTTTGAAACATCCAAAGCAATGGGAAAAGACAATTCTTTGGTTGCTGCTGACGGACTTCATCCCTCCGCAAAAGAATATGCCATTTGGGAAACGTTGATTTATCCAGTTGCTTATGCTGTGTTGAAGTAAGCCATTTTGCTTGTTCTCGACTCCGCTCGAACTGACATTATAAAATCCCCTCCAGTTAACATTGTTGACTCCGCTTGAGGTGACAATCTTTACAGTCGCACTCGAATTAACATTTTGTGTCAGTTCGAGCGGAGTCGAGAACCATTCAGAGTCTCATTCCTTTTTCGTAATTTCACCCAATGGATTTATCAAAACTCCCTAATCAAGCACGAATAGCCGAAACAAACACTAAAAAATTGTTTGAGGTTTTAAAAAGAAAAAAACCAAATAATTTGGATGATGTTGTTCATCAATTGCACGATGAAGCATTCGAAAAAATTGATTGTATGAAATGTGCGAACTGTTGCAAAACAACAAGCCCTATTTTTAACGATCGTGATATCGATAGAATTTCTAGACGTTTACGTGTAAAGCCTTCTGATTTTATTTCAAAATATCTTCACAAAGATGAAGATGGAGATTTAGTATTGAACGAAGCTCCTTGTACTTTTTTAGATTCTGAAAATTATTGTTTAATTTATGAAGATCGTCCTGCTGCCTGCCGCGAATATCCTCATACAAACAGAAAACGATTTTATCAGTTGCTCGACATAACGATTAAGAACACATACATTTGTCCGGCTGCTTTTGAAATAGTAGAGCAGATGAAAAAGAAGTATAAATAGTATTATATTTGATTACCATAAAAAACTACCAATTCCATGAAATCAAAATTTGCATTATTATCAGCGTTTGTGTTATCACTTTCTGCGGTAGCTTTTATTACAAGTAATGGCGATCCCTTAAAAAAGAAAAAAGCAGTTACTCAAGATGTAAACGAAGGAATGGTGCATGGTGCTTCCAAGCGTATGCAATGGGAATTGTCGCGTTTAGCAGATCCTGCAACAGGACGCATTCCGGATAATATTCGTCAGCTCGAATTAGCATTTGCAGCAACATTGCCGAACGATTTGCAAGTAGATAGCAGAAGCATGTCTAGTTTAACAATGACAAACCGCGGTCCATGGAATGTGGGTGGAAGAACACGTGCTTTTGGTGTGGATGTAAGTAATGAAAACAGATTGTTGGCAGGTTCTTGTTCAGGCGGAATGTGGATTTCTACAAATGGTGGAACATCTTGGTCGCAAACAAATACATTATCGCAATTAAAAAATGCAACCTGTTTGGTTCAAGATAAACGTGCTACACATACAAATACATGGTATTATGGAAGTGGCGAAGCTTATGGTGCATCTGCAAGCGGTGGAAGTGGAGCTTATTATTTAGGCGATGGTATTTTTAAATCTACAGATGGAGGTTTAACATGGGTGCCACTTGCAGCAACCGCTGGTGGAAACCCTAGTGGTTTTACTACAGGCTGGCAATTAGTTTGGAACATGGCAATTGATAATTCAGCAAACGATTCGATTGACGAAGTATATGGTGCTATTTATGGAGCAATTGTAAGAAGCGTGAATGGTGGAACCTCATGGACTACTGTAATTGGCGGAGGTTCTTACTTTACAGATGTTCAGGCAGCAAGTACAGGAGTAGTTTATGCAACATGCAGTGATGATGGAACACAAAAAGGAATTTGGCGCTCCGATACTGGCACAGCGTTTACAAATATTTTACCTGTAGGATTTCCAACAGTATATAACAGAATTGTTTCAGGAATAAATCCGAACAACGAAAACGAAGTTTACTTTTTAGCAAACACTCCAGGATTCGGAAAAGTAACCTATAATTATTTAGGAACACCTGAATGGAATAGTTTGTGGAAATATACCTACGTCTCCGGTTCAGGCGCTGGTGCTGGTGGAATGTGGCAAAATTTATCAATGAACCTTCCAGCAACAGGTGGGATGTTTGATAAGTGGAATGTGCAAGGCTCATACGATATGGTGGTACGCGTGAAACCTGGAAGTTCAAATACTGTTTACATTGGCGGAACAAATTTATACCGTTCCACTTCAGGATTTCAAGATTCTACATCTACTACTTTTATTGGCGGTTACCAACAATTTTCTGCATTGCCAGTTATCAATTCATACGCAAATCATCATCCCGATCAACATGGAGTTGAATTTTTACCATCCAATCCAGACGTGATGTTTAGTTACAACGATGGTGGTATTTTTAAAACAATGAATGATACAGCAAGTGCAGTAGTTTGGCAATCGTTGAACAATGGCTATTTAACTACGATGTTTTATACCATTGCCATTGATCATGCAACGCCTGGAAATAATATAATTGTAGCTGGTGCTCAGGATAACGGAACTTGGTACACCAACACCGCTTCTCCAACTGCACCATGGTCGCAACCCCGCGGAGGTGACGGTTCTTATTGTGCAATTGCTGATGGACAATCCAACTATTATTTTTCTATTCAGAATGCAAAAATGATGAAAGCAACATTGGATGCCTTAGGAAATGTTACAACATCTGCAAGAATTGATCCTATCGGTTTAAAAAATCCGGAATTCATTAATCCATATACACTTGATCCAAACAACAACAACATTATGTATTTGGCCGGAGGAAAATATTTATGGCGTAACAATGATTTGTCTGGAATCAATACCACTCCCGGTGGAAGCTGGGATTCTATCTCAACAAATTGGGTGCAATATGTGGATTCGGTACCTGCAGTGAACTCAGTTATAACTGCTGTTACAGCGTGTAAAACTCCAGCTAACAGAGTTTATTATGGAACAGATAAACAAAAAGTATATCGTGTAGACAATGCAAATGCAGGAACTCCAACTCCTTTAAATATTACTTCTTCCACTACTGGTGTTTTGTTTCCAGCTGCGGGTTCTGTTAGTTGTATCGCTACTGATCCATTGGATGGAAATAAAGTGATTGTTACTTTTTCTAATTATGGAGTGTACAGTGTTTATTATTCGGAAGATGCAGGGACAACCTGGATGAAGATTGGCGGTAATTTAGAAGCATCAACTGTAGGAAGTCCGTCTGTTCGTTGGGCAAGTATTTTACATGTAGCAGATGGAACCGTTTATTTATTAGCAACAAGTACTGGATTATATGCTACGGATACATTGATAGCTGGTGGAGCAGTAGCAGGTTCTGGAACTGTTTGGGTTCAACAAGGAACAAGTACTATTGGTAATTCGGTTTGTGATATGATTGATGTGCGCCCTTCTGATGGATTAGTGGTTGTTGCTACTCATGCTAGTGGAATCTATTCTACAAACATTACAAGTGTGAATGATATTGTTACTGTGCAAGACATACAAACATCGAAGTATGATTTGCAATTAATCAATTATCCGAATCCGGTGAATGAAAGTACGACCATCGAATTTGTTTTGAATAGCAAAGCAAAAGTGAATTTACAAATTTGGGATGCGTATGGAAGATTGATGGAAACGCTTGTTAATGCTCAATTACCCGAAGGAAAACATTCTGTGGTATTCAATAAGAAAAATTTAAAATCGGGAGTTTATTATTATAGCTTGACTGCTGATAGAAAACGTAAAACCAATAAAATGATTATTGTTCAATAAACAGTTGATTGTTAGTTAATAAATCCTCCGCTATTAGTGGGGGATTTTTTTTGCCCTTACTTTTACAGTATAATTTTAGCAGTATAAAATGTTTGATGACGCATTAGGTAATTTCGATTATTACAATTGGATCACACTTCCACTGATTATTTTTTTCTCCCGAATTTGTGATGTAAGCTTGGGGACATTGCGACATGTTTTTATTTCTAAAGGATTTAGAAAAATAGTTCCTCTGTTAGGTTTTTTTGAAGTGTTGATTTGGATTATTGTGGTAGCGCAAGTGATGAAAAATTTAAATAATGTTGCATGCTATTTAGCATGGGCTGGAGGTTTTGCTACTGGAACCTATGTTGGATTGTGGATTGAAGAAAAATTAGCGTTGGGGTTGCAAGTTGTAAGGATAATTACCAATCAAGATTGCTTCGTATTGTTGGAGGCCTTTAAAAAAGAAAATCATGGAATTACAGTAGTGGATGCACAAGGTGCTGTAGGACCAGTGAAAATGATATTTACCATTGTTAAACGCAAAAATGTAAAAGAAGTCGTTCAGCTAATTCGGCAACACAATCCAACTGCATTTTATTCTATTGAAGAAATTAAAAACTCCAGTCAAGGTGTGTTTACAGAAAACACTGGAAGTGGTTTTTCTAGTATTCGCAAAATGTTTCCAGCAAGAAAAGGGAAGTAGAGTTAAACGGTTTTTTTTCTTACTACCCCAATCAAAGCAATCACAGATACAACTGTCCAGCAAGCTTCCAGCACAACAAAAGGAATATAATTGATAAGAACAGAAGCGAAGCAAGCGATTCCCGCTCCGAAAATATTCATCAGGATGTATGCATAAGAATCTTTGTGAAGTTTGTTGGAGAGATTCAAGAAAAATGCAACAAGCAAAATGCTTACTCCTATAAATCCTATCCAGTCGTTGTAGTTCATATATAATTCGTTTAATGTGAAATTTTACTCTCTGGTCATCTCGACCGAAGTGGAGAGATCTTTATATTCGTATTTAGTGGTTTATGGTTATAGATTTCTCAGCTGCGGTTGAAATGACATTCTAAGAAGCATTTCTTTGAAAAACAAAGAAAAATAAAATCCCTGTCCGTTATTAAACAGAACAGGGATTTTCCCTTCGACTAGGCTTAGGGCGACAATTTTGTTGTTACTTATCTAAATCTTCGAAATTTACATCCGAAAAACTAGTATCTGTTTTTGGAGCTTCCGCTTTGTGGTGCTCACTTGGGACATATTCTGGGCGTGGTTCAATCTCTGGAGAAATTGATTTGATATGAGCAACAGCTTCATTCAAACCTTCTGCAAATTTTTCAAAATCTTCTTTGTATAAAAACAATTTATGCTTTTCATAAAAGAATTTACCATCATCACCAAAGCGTTTTTTGCTTTCTGTAATTGTCAAATAGTAATCATTTCCTTTTGTGCTCTTAACATCAAAAAAATATGTTCTTTTACCTGCTCTAACAGATTTCGAGAAAATTTCTTCTCTGTCCATTCCGTTTTTGTCAAATCCTTCTTCCATCTTTGCTAATGTGTGTTTGTTCGTTTTTAAATTAGATTCTGACAAATGTTTACAAAAAAACTTGCTAAAACAAGGCTTGTTAATAACTTTTGATAGGTTGTTAGAACTGAAATTTGGGTTGTTAAAGATGCAATGGATGTAGGTTAGGTAACTTTCTCCTCTTCCAATAACTGCATCTTATGCAAGTCGAAGTAAGCTCCTTGTTTTTCAATTAGTTGGTGATGGCTGCCCGACTCAATTACAAGTCCTTTGTCGATTACAATAATGTTGTCGGCATTTTTAACGGTGGAAATTCGGTGACTGATGATTAGACTGGTTTTGCCGGACATAATCTTTTTTAAATTGGTTAGGATTTCTTCCTCCGTCTCGGTATCAACAGCAGAAAGACAATCGTCAAAAATCATAATCTGTGGCTGTTTGATAATCGCTCTGGCAATGGAAATGCGTTGTTTTTGTCCGCCCGACAAAGTAATCCCTCTTTCTCCAACAATGGTTTCAAATTGATCTTTGAAACTCATAATGTTCGAGTAAATGGCTGCATCTTTTGCAGCTTTAATAATTGCATCTTCTTTTTGCATTTCTTCATCAATACTGAAAGCAATATTATGTGTAATGGTATCCGAAAACAAAATGACTTCTTGGGGTGCATAGCCAATCTGGCTTCTTAAAGCCGTAATCGGAATGTTTTTAATGTTTTTATTGTCCACCAATATTTCTCCTGAGTTTACATCATAAAGGCGACAAATAAGATTAGCGATGCTTGATTTTCCAGAACCAGTCCTTCCAATAATAGCCAAGGTTTTACCTTTCGGGATAGAAAAGGAAACATTGTTTAAGGCTTTTATTCCAGAATCGGGGTAAACAAAATTTACATTTTTGAATTCCACAGCTCCCTCAATAGCTTCTACAGCATTAGTTTGACTCACAATTTCGGGAACAGTATGTAAAAATTCATTGATCCTGGTTTGTGATGCTGCAGCTCTTTGAATTAAGGAGGTAACCCAACCCAACGAAGCAATTGGCCATGTTAATCGACTTACATAAACAATAAATTCAGCAATATTTCCATAGGTAATTTTGCCTTCAATAGCTTGCATTCCGCCTATATATATCGTAAATAATGTGCTCAAGCCAATCAATAAAATCATAAACGGTTGGAATAAGGACTCCACTTTTATCAATCCCATTGTTAAATTTTTGTAGGATTCGCTTTGTACTTCAAAATCTGAAATTGATTTTTTCTCACGTCCGTAAGCTTTTAGCACCCGTATCCCAGAAAATGCTTCCTGTGTATGAGTCGTAATTCCAGATAATTGCTCTTGTACTTTGGTGCTTTTTTTATTGATGGTATTGCTCACGTAATAAATAGAAATAGCCAGTAGTGGTAATGGAATCAACACAAACAATGTAAGTTTAATGTCTACACTTATCATTTCTGTAATGGTAAACATAAATAAAAATGAAGTGTTTAAAATGTACATAATGGCAGGACCGATATACATTCGAACCCTTCCAACATCTTCGCTGATGCGGTTCATCATGTCGCCCGTATTGTGCCTTTTATAAAATGCGGTATCCAGTTTTTGATAATGTGCATACATCTCATTTTTAAGGTCGTACTCAATTAATCTCGACATAACAATGATGGTTTGGCGCATCAAAAAGAGGAAAAGTCCGCTCAAAAGCGCATATCCCAGTGTATATAAACCATAAATAAGCAGTTGGTGGTAGCTCTCTTCGTTAGGAATACCCTCCGTTTTAACAATTTTAAGGTAATCAATCGTTAAACGGATGTAGGGAACGGCATTAACAGCAAAATAGTTGGAAATGCCTACAAATAGAACTCCTAACAGTAGTCTTAACCTGTATTTGTAGAGATATTTATTGATATGTTTTAATGAACCCAATTTTTTTCTTACTATCTTTAATAGGTTAATCCCAACTTATGCGATAGAAGGCAATGAAATTGCCGCGCTACTTGCATTAGTTGGGCTAATCCCGATTTAGAAAATCACCTTTTGGCTGCAGTTTATTGTGCCACGAAGGGTTGATTTTCTTACATCGATTATTCATTAGCTTTTTCTAATGAATAATTTGGGTTAAAAATACGCTTCAGTCTCTTTATTTTTGCCCACTCGGAAAATAAATATAATTTTGCGGTCAAATAAAATGTTGGCGGTATTTTTAGCGTTTCAAAAGTACTAAAAAAATCATCCCGAAAGCTATCGGGATATACTACAAATTGATAAACAAAAAAACGTACAATGGAAGTTCTAGATATAAAAAAATCACCTTTAGCCGAAAATCCGGTGATTGCACAAATGGGCTTGAACAATCATGAACAAGTGGTGTTTTGTAATGATAACGATACTGGATTAAAAGCAATTATTGCTATTCACAATACTATTTTAGGTCCAAGTTTAGGCGGTACACGCATGTGGATGTATAATAACGAAATGGAAGCATTAACAGATGTGTTGCGACTTTCCAGAGGCATGACTTATAAGTCGGCAGTAGCGGGATTAAATTTAGGTGGAGGGAAAGCTGTTATTATTGGCGATTCTAAAACTCAAAAAAATGAAGCTTTGATGCGTAGATTCGGAAAATTTGTAAATAGTTTATCCGGAAAATATATTACTGCTGAAGATGTTGGGGTGAATACCAAAGACATGGAATACATAAAAATGGAAACCGATTTTGTGAGTGGTTTGCCTGTAAACATGGGTGGAAGTGGAGATCCTTCTCCAGTTACTGCTTATGGTGTATATCTTTCTATGCAGGCTTCTGCAAAAGAAAAATGGGGGAATGATAGCTTGGCAGGAAAAAAAGTTGTGGTTCAGGGAATCGGAAATGTGGGAGAAAATCTTGTGAAGTATTTAGTAAAAGAAGGAGCTAAGGTTTCTATTTTTGATATCAATGCCGATCGTTTAAAAGCAATTGCAAAAGAAACAGGCGCTGAGGTGATAGCGGATGGAAATAAACTTTACGACATGGATATGGATATTTATGCTCCGTGTGCTTTGGGTGCAACAGTAAATACAGATACATTAAGCCGTTTAAAATGTTCAATCATTTGCGGAGCCGCAAATAATCAGTTAGCAGATGAGAATGTGCATGGCAAAATGGTTATCGAAAAAAATATTATTTATGCACCAGATTTTGTTGTGAATGCCGGTGGTATTATTAATGTGTTTTATGAGCTTGAAGGTTATAACCGTGAGAGAGCAATGGCACATGCTGAAAAAATTTACGATACAACCTTAAATATTTTTAAAGTATCTAAAGAACAAAATATCCCAACTTATATGGCTGCAAATCGTTTGGCAGAAAAAAGATTGGAAGATATTGGTAAGATCAAAGTGAAGTTTTAAGTTCATATTGTCACCCTAAGCCTAGTCGAAGGGCTTATTCATTCGTTATTTGTAATTATGTTAAACAGAAGGTATTTAAGAATAAAAGTGATGCAAGCATTGTATGGGTTTTTTCAATCCGATACAAAAGATCTGGCAAGAAGTGAGAAGGATTTATTTACCGGAATAGACAAAATCTATGATCTGTTTATTTATCAATTGGCTTTTTTAATTGAGTTAAAACATGTTGCGACTGTTTTAATGGAAGATGCGAAAATAAAACGACTTCCCACCGAACACGATTTAAATCCCAATTTAAAATTTATTGAAAACAAGTTTATTAATGGATTGTCTGAAAATATTCATGTTCAGCGCGAAATTAATAATCGTAGAATTAGCTGGAACAATGAATTTGAATTGGTAAAAAAGGTTTTTAATACAATCAAAGTTTCTCCTGAGTTCGAAAAATACATGAATGTGTCAGATGATTCCTTCAGCACTCACCGTAATTTTGCTCTGGAGATGTTTAAGGAGTCGATTGCAGATTTTGAATTGTTGAATCATTTATACGAAGAAAAAAATTTGCATTGGGGTGATGATATTTACATTGTAAACCCGATGATTGTGAAAATGATTGAGTCGACAAAAGAAAGCGCAACTTCCGATGCTGCATTGATGAGTTTGTATAAGGACAAAGAAGAAGACATGGCTTTTGTGAAAGATCTGTTCCGTGAAACAGCTTTACGTAATGATGAAATTGAAAAGATGATTGGTGATAAAACCAAAAACTGGGAAGTAGAACGTATTGCAATGATGGACGTATTGTTGATGAAAATGGCTATTACAGAAATTTTACATTTCCCAAGTATTCCGGTGAAAGTAACCTTGAATGAATTTATTGAGATTTCAAAAATGTATAGTACTCCAAAAAGTAAAATATTTATCAATGGAATTTTAGATAAAATTGTTGCGGATTTAAAAAGGGATGATAAGATTGCTAAGGTTGGTAGAGGATTGATGGAGTAGAGATTTGATTTCTTTTTTAGGAGCGTCATTGTTTGCTCCGACAAGAAATATGTAAATTATGAAAAAGAATTTTTAATTATGAAAACAAAATTATTAGTAGCATTTATATCATCTATAATGATGATTTCTTGCGGACAAGATCCCAAAGATGGAGATAGAACCATTTCCTCAGATGTTGTGAATGTACCTGCAACCGCTTCTGGAAAAACAGCAACTCCCGGCTCCGCACCAAGCATTACTTTTGTAGATGCAAAACACGATTTCGGAAAAATCACACAAGGTGAAATCGTTTCTTATTCTTATGTATTCGTAAATAATGGTGGTTCCGATTTAGTGATTTCTTCTGCTCAAGGAAGTTGTGGTTGTACAATTCCTGATTACCCAAAAGGTGCAATTAAACCAGGTGCTCAAGGAAAAGTAGATGTAAAATTCGACAGTGCTGGTAAATCAGGCTTGGTGCAAAAAACAGTTACACTTGTTACAAATTGTACACCTAGTACAGTTGTTTTGACAATTGCTGCAACGGTAGATGTGCCGGAGGAAGATTAACTATAGGGTTACTAGGTGATTAAGTAATTAGGTGATTAAGCAATTAAGTAATTAGGTGATTAAGCAATTAAGTAATTAGGTGATTAAGTAAAAGATTAATAAATAACAATTAACAATTAAAAACAATAAACAATTATGGGTCAGTTAGGTCAGTTTCTTCCGTTAGTATTAATTATCGTAGTATTTTATTTTTTCATGATTCGCCCTCAGTTGAAAAAAACAAAAGAGCAAAAGAAATTCCGTGAAAATATTAAAGTAGGTGATAAGATTGTTACTATTGGCGGAATTCATGGTAAAATTTCGGATGTTGGAGAAACAACATTCATGATTACTGTTGAAGGTGGTGTGAAATTAAAAATTGAAAAAAGTGCACTTTCAATGGATGCTTCTACTTTGTTGGGAGCAGAACAAAAATAATTTTTAGGAATCATATGAATAGCCTTAAAATTGAAATCAATATTTTCTAAAAATAGTAAGTCAAGTCCTAAGGATGCCATTCGTAATAACAGACGAGTGGTTACTTTTATTTTTTGTTTATTGATTTCAATTTTTATTTGGCTATTGATGTCGCTGTCAAAGCAATACTCTATTTCTGTTACCTTCCCCGTTAAATACATCAATCTTCCGAAGGACAAACTTATTGTCAATCAATTACCTGAAATCATAGATATAGAAATAAAATCCTCAGGTTTTAATCTTATTATCTATAAACTGAAACAACACCGAGAAACAGTATTGTTAGATATCAAAGATGCCAAAGCAACTGCAGTCAGGAATAGTTACTACATCAATTGCAATAATCGTTTGGATAAAATTACCAGTCAGTTCAACAATGCTATTAAGGTAGTTCACATTAATCCGGATACCGTTTTTATCAATTACAATAAAAAAATAAGTAAAATGGTGCCCGTAAAGGTTAATGTGAATGTAGAATTTGCTGAGCAATATCAACAAACCGATAGCATGCAAATTGAGCCTAAATCAATTGAAATTACGGGTACTCAGGAGGTATTGTCTTCTATTTCATTTGTTGAGACAGCGCCTTATAATTTAAAAAGCCAGGAGAATACCATTTTGATGGATTTGAAACTTGTAAAATCACCTGCAATGAAACAAGTAGACTTTTCACACAGTTCTGTAAAACTGAAAATCAATGTTACAAAGTATACAGAAGCTGTGGTTGAACTACCTGTGGAAGTGGAGAATTTACCGAATGGATTAAATTTAAAAACATTTCCTGATAAAATAACTGTGAAATATCAAGTTGCTTTCAATGATTATGGGAAAATCAATCCTTCCGATTTTAAAATTGCAGTCGACTATTCAAAAATTGAGCAAGGAAGTAATAAATTAAAAGTTCAGCTTGTGAAATCTCCTGCAAAGGTTCGCTCCGTAAAATTGAGCAACGAAAGAGTGGAATTCATCATCCGAAAATAATATCATGTTAAAGCTAGGAATAACAGGCGGTATAGGAAGTGGAAAAACAACTGTTTGCAGGTTGTTTGAATTGCTGGGCATTCCTGTTTATTATGCGGATGACGAATCAAAAAAATTGCTGGAGGAGGATCAGCTGGTGAAAGAGCAAGTGATAAAAACATTTAGCGATTCTATTTTGAATGACTTAGGGACAATCGATAGAAAAAAATTAGCTGCAATTGTGTTCAATAATAAAGAACAGCTAGAAAAATTGAATGCAATTCTTCATCCTGCAGTTGGGCAACATTTTGAAAACTGGCTAAAGAAGCAAAACGCAGTTTATATTTTAAAAGAAGCAGCCATCTTATTTGAAAGTGGAGCATACAAGCAAGTTGATAAAGTATTGACAGTTGTAGCACCACTGGAGTTGAAAATTCAAAGAACAATGAAACGGGATGGCGTTTCCAGAGAAGTGGTTGAAAAAAGGATTGAGCTTCAAATGAGCGATGAAGAAAAGATAAAACGCTCCGATTTTGTGATTACAAATAATGAGCAGGAACTGCTGATTCCACAGGTTTTGAGCTTGCACAAACAATTGATCAATAAATAATTTTGCCCATCTCCGAATTCTTTACTATTTTCGATTCATAATTAACTAAACAACTATGGAAAATCAAGGAACACCCAATCAAGAAACCGTAAATCAACAATTTAATCAGCAATTCGGACAACAAATGTTACCAAACTCTACTGCAGTTTTGGTATTAGGAATTATTTCTATCGTTGGATGTTTTTGTTATGGTATAGTAGGTTTAATTTTAGGAATAATCGCATTAGTATTATCTGGAAAAGCGAAAAAATTATATGAAGCAAATCCAGGAATGTATACTGAAGCATCTTTTAAAAATATGAAAGCAGGTAGAGTATGCGGCATTATTGGTTTATGCTTGTCTGCTTGTTATGTGGTTTTCTTTATAGTATACATTGCAATTCTTGGTAGCGTACTTTCTGGAATGCCCTGGGACATGCATTATTAATAGCTAAAAAATTCACGGAAAGTCTCTCGAATTATCGGGAGACTTTTTTATTTTATCAGAAATGGACTTCTTAATTCATTGGCTCGAAAATCATTTTATGGCTTGTCCGTATAGGGCAATTAGTGGAATTGATTGTCCTGGTTGCGGAATGCAACGCTCCTTAATTGAGTTATTAAAAGGCAATGTATTGGAAAGTTTACAATTGTATCCTGCTTTGTTACCAACTATATTTACTTTGTTGTTTACAAGTTTACATTTGATTTTTAAATTTAATAATGGCGCAAGTGTAATAAAGTATTCGTTTATTGGAACCACTCTGATTGTATTGATTAATTACTTTATGAAAATGTTATTATGAAAAAGCTGATTCAGGTCTTTTTTTTATTTGTATGTCTGTGTGTTTCTGCTCAAGATGGGACACCCTACAAAGTTTATTTGATTGGAGATGCTGGTGAAGATACAACTGCAGGAAAAGCCCTTTTGTTGTTGAAAGAAGAATTGCTTTCAAATCCCAATAGCTCGGTTGTGTTTCTGGGTGATAATGTTTATCCCAGCGGATTAAAAAAGGATAGCAAAGAATCGGTGTTGCATTTGGAATCGCAATTGCAAATTTTAAAAGAATATAAAGGGAATGTATTCTTCATTCCCGGTAATCACGATTGGGAAGCACAAAAAAGAAATGGATTAAGTATTTTAAAAAATCAGGAAATATATGTAGAGGATTATTTAAAAAAGAATTCGACTGTTACCAATAAAGAAAAAACCACCTTTTTGCCAAAAGGCGGACTGCCAGGTCCTGAAACTGTCATGCTGAATGATAAATTGCGCTTAATCATTATTGATACACAATGGTTCTTGCATTTTTATAAAAAAAATACAATTGATTCAAAGAAAGAAACAAAAGTGCTTTTTTATAAACGTCTGGATAGTTTGCTTGCGTTTGCAAAAATAAATGAAGAACAAGTTATCATTGCTGCTCATCATCCTATTTATTCAAATGGACAGCATGGAAGGCGAAAACAACCTTTTCGTTTTGTAATCAATTGTACTCCACTTCAGTTATTTGGATTATTAGGCTTGAATAGGTTGTATTCTCAGGATTTGTCGGGCCTGCGTTATAGAAGGATGCGTAAAAAAATGCTGTCGTCATTTAATAAATACGATAACATTGTTTATGCATCAGGGCACGAACATAATCTGCAATGCTTTAAAAATAAAGGAACCCGTTTTATAGTAAGTGGTTCAGGAAGTAAGCGTTCTCATCTTATGAAACGAAAACGTTTTGATTCTGCATTTCAGGATGATAAAACAACCGGTTTTATTAAGCTGGAATATGTTAACAAGAACTATAAGTCAACAACTATCTATAGAGTAGGAGAGAATGCGTTTATTTTGGAAGGTTATTAGATGGTAAAATTGGAGTTTGGACGGCTTCTCGAAGCAACAAACGGCTAACTATTAATTCCGAGCTTCTAATTCTCTTGTTCTCGACTCCGCTCGAACTCACGCTTAGATAATTGAACGACCAACAACGAACTCCGAATTACTTTTTTCCTTCATTACAGTACTGTTGCAATAGACCAGTAGCTTTTTCGTTGTTAAGTGCATCTGCTTTCTCTAAATCTTTACAAGCACCTTTTTTATCGTGGTTGGCATATTTTACCAAGGCGCGGTTCACATAGGCTGATGAATAATCAAATTTTAGTTTTATTGCTAAATCTAAATCTTCCAAAGCACCTGCATAATTTTTCATTGCACCTTTTGCTGTTCCTCTATTCATTAAGGCAATTACATTTTTTGGGTCAATTTTTATTGCATCATCATAATCTTTCACAGCACCTGAATAGTTAGCAAGATTAATTCTGGTTGCTCCTCTGGTAATCAAGGCTTCAACATTGTCGGGTTCCATGTCAATGTATCTGCTTAAATCTTTTTCGGCACTTTTGAATGCACCACCTTGATAATTTGTTTTTCCTCTTAACAGATAAACCTCAATATTATCGGGATCCAATTCAATGTATTTATTAAAGTCGTTAAGAGCCAAAACATAATCTTTAGCTTTTTCTAAATAAATTTTTCCTCTCATGAGGTATGCTTCTTTGTAATCTACTTTTGATTCAATAGCATGGGTAAAGTCTTGTAATGCCGGAGTAGGGTTTCTGCCTTTTAGTTTTATGGTTGCACGCAGATAGTAAGCTTGATAGTCGTCATAGTTTTTATCGATAGCTTTATTGAAATCTTTGATGGCTAAAGAATCAATGCCCATACCCATTCTTGCTACACCCCGTTCTCTAAAAAACTCTCCTCTGTTGGGGTCAGCAGCAAGTGCACTATCTAAATTTTTAACAGCATTTTTATAATCTTTTGTTTTTATTTGGGTTGCTCCTAAACGATAACTTGCATCAGCAGAAGTAGGATTTAATTTTTGCGCTTTCTTGAAATCTTTTATTGCATCGGAGTATAACTTGTTAGCTCCTTTTGGGTTGTTTCTTTTTAAATTTACCTCGGCAGAATCACATTTGATGTTCCCGCTTTTTAAGAATGCAAAACTCGCATCTGCAGTATCCACAGCAGCTTTTACTTCTTCTTGTGCAGAAACCGAAGAAGAGAATAATACTAAAATGAAGAAAGAGACAATGCGTTTCATAATATTTTCACTGTTATTTTTTCAATATAAAGTTAAATTTGCCATCATGCTGAGCGGAGTCGAAGCAGGCATTCTTCGAAGCAATATACATTTGGTTTATCGTTGATCCGCCTTTCGACTCCGCTCTGGGTGACGTTCTAATTAGCTCTCAACTATGAACTGACTAATCCGAACTATCCAACATTGTGTTCTTTAAAAATTTTATTAAGCCACTTTAACATTAAGAACAACAATAATGCCGCTGCTCCCAATAAACAGAAATTTACAACAAAGAAATTAGCTTTGTTTTCATAACCATCCCACAAGCTACTCAAAACGCCAGATAATTTATTTCCTATGGATGTTGACAAAAACCACCCTCCCATCATTAACGCGGTTAGGCGGGGCGGACTTAATTTTGAAACTAAGCTTAGCCCCATCGGACTTAAAAATAATTCTCCTATTGTGATTACTCCATAAGAAGAAATAAACCACCAAGCAGAAGATTTGATTGCTCCGTTTTCACTTGCAATAACTCCTGCATACATTACCAAACAAGAAAGCGCTGAAATTACTAATCCGAATGCGATTTTTGCAGGAGTTGTTGGTTCTTTTCCTTTTCTTCGTAAGAACGCGAAAAATGCCAAAATTAGTGGTGTTAATGCAATCACCCAACCTGGATTAACAGATTGAAATAAATTGGTTGTAAATAATTTTACTTCTTCACCCTCTTTTTTAGGTAAATCTTCTTCCTTCATATTTTTGAAATAAGAAGGGTAAGATAATTCGGTTTTAGATTTATCCAGAATGCGAAATTGATCGTCCATTACTACTCTTTCCTCTTTCTCATATTTTACAGTTGTAGCAAGTTGCAATGCGCCAACTCCAGGTAGTATTGCTGCTGGAACTTCTCTGTCAGTATATCTATCTGCCCAGGTGTTTAGGGTAGAACCATTTTGTTTGAACACTGCCCAAAATGCAATCACTACTGCAAAAATAGCAAGCATAGCAGCTATCGGGCGTTTTTCGTTAGGAGGTGATTTGTACCATAATCTTCCGTAAAAAAAAATAATTGGAATACATCCTAACAAAAATGCATCCGTTGTATCGGAGCCAACAAAATTTCCATGTGGATTTGTTGGTGAAGTTATTCCATTCAAAAAATAGCCGATGAATCCAAAAATAACGGAAGGCAAAAGTATGATTGCGAATATTCTTCCAAGAGACATGTCTCCTTTTTCAACAGGTTTGATTACGTCCACATGTTCATAATGTTTTGTTCCAATCCAAAAAATAACAATGCCGATAAACATACCTATACCAGCCGCAATAAAAGCTGCTCCCCAGCCCAGCATATTGTACAATGCTGCTCCGAAAAAGTTGCAGACAAATGCTCCAATATTGATTCCCATATAAAAAATGCTATAACCGGCATCTTTCTTTTCTTTAAATTTTGGTTCGTTGTAAAGATTTCCTAAGAGTGTAGAGATGTTCGGCTTGAAAAATCCATTTCCAATAATTACCAACAACATAGAAATATAAAGCATTGGTAAACTGTGCACCGACATTAAACAATATCCTGCTCCCATCATTAGTCCGCCAATGGTGATTGATTTGCGATAACCTAAAACCCTATCGGCCAATAAGCCTCCAACAAATGGAGTTAAAAACACAAAGGCGATAAAGGTTCCGTATAAGTCGGAGGCTTCTGCTTCCGTCATGCTGAATCCGTCTACTGTATCTTTAAGGTAAAGCGTGAAGATTCCGATCATTAAATAATAACCGAAACGTTCCCACATTTCAGCGAAAAATAAAAATGGTAATCCTTGAGGGTGTTTTCTTTCCGACATACAATTGATTTTAGTTCTTTTTCAAATATAAGGAAAATAAGCTCATCATAAATGCATCTTCTAAGGAGAAGGTAATATCTTAGCAAGAATAAGTTGAACTGAAATTAGAATGAAAAGTTAGTTTTTTGCAGTAAGTGTTTTTAGGATTCACTCCCCCTTTTCTTCGGAGAAGGGCAGGGAGGGAGGTCTTATTTTTTTGAATTGTGATAATAAGCCATTGCAAAACGGATTTCGGAATAAGTATACTCTTCACCCAAGGATTGTTTGATTGGTCCGAATAAAGTAGTATCCAATGTTTTGGAAACGGTGATGATGTTTTTCATTTTCTCTTCATTTACAAACTGCTTTACATCCACCATTCCCAGGGCAGCATAATGTGCCAAATGTCCTTCAATGGTCATACTCACCATTTTCCGTTCTTCTGCAATTTGTTCAATTGTTTTGCCCTCTTTATATAAATCAAAACTGACTTTTTTTGTATCTATTTTTTTGGCGAGACTTCGCTCGCCATCGCGAGAGGAAGCTCGCGACTTTCGCTCTTTTTTTACTTTAATATTTACTGTGCTTAATTCCTCTACTCGTTCTTTGTTTTCTGATGCGGTGTTTATTTTATCTTTTGAAAATTCTGAATTTTCTGTAGCGCTCTTTACCATTGCTTCCGCTTTGTTGATGAGCTGCAGTTGTTTGAAAAATAATGCATCAATTTCGGAAAGCTCTTCCAAATAAGTTTTTACTTTTTTCTCGTCTTTTAAAAGTTCAATTTGTTTTAGAACTGTTTTTGAAAATTGCTTTAAAATTGGAACGAAATGATTTTTAGCTGCTTCTACTCTCGTTTTCAATTGTTCTTTATAATCGGCTTGTTTGGATTGAAAAATTTGTTTTAACTGATTCAGAAACTTATCGGAGACGGATTTTGCTGTGTCTACTTCTTTCTTTAATTCAAATGCCCAGTTAAAATATTTCTGTTTGGCCGATTTACTTTCGTCCTTCTGATAACTCTCAATGTGTACAGTTAACAAATGGTTTAGAGTAGCAAAGTTAAAACACTGCACCACATAGTTTTGAAAAAATACAAACGATTCTGTTTCAAAAAGGGTTGTTAACGTTTCATCACTTTCTTTTTGATTCGAATATTCTGTAATGCTTGCATCTACATTTAAACTGCTAGTGTTTATTTGAGATGATAAAATCAATCCATTTAAACTGGTTAATCGAGAAAGTGCTACGTAAACTTGTCCGGGTGCGAAAGCTTGTCCGATATCAATGATTGCTTTTGAAAAGGTCAAGCCCTGACTTTTATGAACCGTTATTGCCCATGCAAGTTTTATAGGATAATGAGTATAGGTGCCGTTTATCTTTTCTTCAATTTCGTTGGTTGCTTCGTTTATTGCATATTTAATATTTTGCCATTCGTATTTTTCTATACTCACAGGTTTGCTGCCATCATTAAAGCTTACTTCAATGTTTTTCTCACTGATAGTAGATATGATTCCGATTTTTCCATTGAAGAAACGTTGAGCACCTGTTGGGTCATTTTTGATGAACATAATCTGTGCGCCATTTTTCATTTCCATATTTTCCTCAACAGGGTGGGCGTATTCGTTAAAGTCACCAGTTATTTCTGCTTTGAAGAAAAAAGATTTGCCTTCCAGCTTTTGCAAGGATTCACGGTTTAAAGTATCCGCTTTGTTGTTGTGTGTTGTTAACTGAATATATCCTTCTTTAACATCTGGTTTAAAATCGGGATTGTAATAGGAGTTAAGTTTATCTATGTCTTGTTTTGTAACCTGATTGCTTCTTAAATTGTTTAAGATGGAAATAAAAGTATTGTCAGCTTGACGATAAATTTTATCTAATTCGATGTATAAAGGCTTGCTTTGTTGCAAAACTTGCGCATCAAAAAAGAATGCACTTTTATAATGTGATTTTAAATATCTCCATTCATCATCTTTAACTACAGGAGGAAGTTGTAAAAGGTCGCCAATGAATAAAACCTGCACACCGCCAAAAGGTAAATGGTTTTTTCTTCTTACACTTTTTAAAACAGTATCAATTGCATCAAGTAAATCGGAGCGGAGCATACTTACTTCATCAATAATCAATAATTCCAGTTCCTGTAACAATCTTCGTTTACTTGCATTGAGCTGAAATCCTTTGAAGAGGGTGTTTGGAGTATTGATTTTTATGTTTTCATTAAACTCGAAATTTGCATCCCGAACAGGTACAAATGCTCCAAAGGGCAATTGGAAAAGTGAATGGATGGTAACGCCACCGGCATTGATGGCTGCTATACCTGTTGGTGCAACAATAACAGCATTTTTGTAGGTGTGTTTGATGATGTGTTTGAGGAAAGTCGTTTTTCCTGTTCCGGCTTTTCCGGTTAAAAACACATTTTTATTAGTATTGTTAATGAATTTAGAGGCAATAGAAGCTACTGAATTTTCCGCACGAATATCTGTCATACTGTTTGTCTTATTTTATGCACCTAAATTATAAATTTTTTTTTTGATAATCCGTTTTAAAACGGGTAATTAAATAACAAATTATCATTGTTATTTTTAGTATATTTAGCTTCATGATTTTTCGCTTATTTATGAATAGCTTATTCCTTCGACTTACTATCAGTATTGTATTTTTAATGTTTTTTTCCTCTTTCTCTAGAGGAAATGTTCCTTATTTTGTAGTAAATGGCAATTATTCTGTAGTTGATAGTTTAAAAAAAGTTGTTACTGAAAGTAAAGACGCAAAAGAACGTATTGTTGCAAATAATTATATAGGTGCATATTATGAAGGTATTAGTAATTATAAAAATGCATTACAACATTTGTATCTCTCCGACAAGTTGAATCAAGGAAATTATCCCGCAGAAAGAGTTTTTTGCTATAATTATTTAGGTTATATCTACTGGCATAAAAGTGAATATAAATTGGCTTTGTATTATCACAACAAAGCATTGGTGATTGCTCAGGATACAAGTTTAAGTCGAGACAATCTAGCTTTTACTTATATGATGTTGGGTAGCGATTACTATGATTTGGGCGACTATGAGCAAACGGCTAAATATTATTTTCAGTCGTTGCAAATATACGAACAGCTAAACGATCGTGTAGGTTGTATTATGATTAACAATCGACTTAGTAAATTGTATTACAAGTTAAAAGATTATAAACGTTCGAGAGAGCATACTGAAAAGGCTCAAAAAATAAATGCCTCTGTAAATTATACAAGGGAAACAGCAATCTCTTTTAACAGTCTTGGGAATATTTTTATCGAATTGGGTGAAACCGATTCTGCATTGTTTTATTTCAAAAAAACACTTTTTTATTTCAAAAAATCTGGTGACGTGATTGGACAAGCGATTGCTAGTATCAATTTAGGTGATTCGTATTTTCAGCAATACAATAAGCATAAAGTGGAAACAGATTTGGATGAATCCTACAATTTTTATCAAATGTCGTATATGCTAAATACGAAGGTTGACAATAAGTTTGGGATGATTTATGGCTTGTGGGGAGTGGCAGATATTGATGCAGGTAGAGGAGACGCTGGACGCGCGCTTCAAAATTATTCAAAAGCTCTTTCTTTGGCTAATTCAATTGATGCGAAATACGAGCAATACAATTTATATCAAAAGATATATCTTATTTATGAGCAGCAAGGACAGGTGGATAGTAGTCACTCGTACTTGAAGCAATATGCAAATCTTAAAAATGCAATGGAGAATGAAGAGCAAACCAAAGCATTGCTACGCCAAGAAAGTAAATATGAAATAGCAAAAAAAATAGATGAAAAAAATGCAGAGCTTAAAAAAGACAGATTGATTGAAGAAGAAAAGAACAAACGTAAAAACTATGTAATCATTGCCGTTATTTTAATTATGATTGTTCTAGCCTATGCTGTTTTTATGTCGGTTAAACGTTTGCGCACTATACAGTCGCAGAACATGCTCATTAATTCCATCAATGCTACGCTCACCATGCAAAAGACAGAGATCATGGATAGCATTACGTATGCTAGGAGAATACAGGAGGCCATTCTTCCGTCTGAAAATTTCCTGAAAACAAATTTGAATCAGAACTTTGTGATGTATGCTCCCAAAGATATTATTGCAGGTGATTTTTATTGGATGGAGAAAGTAGGGAGAAAAGTATTGGTTGCCGTTGCTGATTGTACTGGTCATGGTGTGCCCGGTGCATTGGTGAGTGTTGTTTGTAGTAATGCTTTAAACAGAACGGTTTTGGAATTTGGTATTACCGAACCGGGAAAAATTCTCGACAAAACACGAGAATTGGTTTTAGAAGCTTTTTCAAGAAGTGATAAAGATGTGAAAGATGGAATGGATATTTCCTTGGCAAGTATTGATACGGAAACATTTGAGCTGCAATGGGCAGGAGCAAATAATCCTTTATGGTATGTAAGTAATCAGGAACTCCATGAAATTGTTGCACACAAACAATCTATTGGCAAAATAGAACAGCCAACTCCTTTTATGACTCATAACTTAAAATTGAAAAAAGGGGATGTGTTGTATTTATTTACAGATGGGTATGCCGATCAGTTTGGTGGATCTAAAGGAAAAAAATTCAAGTACAAGCCTCTTAAAAAATTGCTATTGGAAAACTCCCAGTTATCTATGGCAGAGCAAAAGCTCTTTTTGGAAAGAACCTTGCAAGTATGGAAGGGTAATTTAGAACAGGTAGATGATATTTGTGTGATGGGTTTGAAGTTGTAATTTATTGAACAGAAATTTTCCCTTGAGATTGTGTTCCATCTTTTCTTAGCACACGATAAAAATAAATTCCTTTAGCTTTATCGCTTATGTTTATTTTTTCGGAAGTGTTCGAGGCAGTTCTATTCAAAATACATCTGCCTGAAACATCATAAATTTCAATGAGATTGTTTGCTTCTAGATTTTTAAAACAGAATTCACCATTCGATGGATTCGGATATAAGATTACGTCTATTAATTTTTTAGAATTATTATTGATATCGGTAATCAATGGAGCAGGACCCAAGCGTACCACCCAACAATCATAAGTTCCAGAATTTCCTGTAACATCCCCATCTGTTGATGCAGATAAGCCTGCAACAACATAAGTACTGTCAGTTAGTTGAGTAATTGAAAATGCTTGGTCATCACCCGTTCCACCTAGACAGGTTTGCCATTCAATAGCTCCAGTTGTATCTGCTTTTACAATCCAATAATCTGCTTCACCACCACCGTGATGTCCCGTAACATCTCCATCCGATGAATAAGTATATCCTGCAATAATGTATTTCCCATCCATTGTTTTTAAAAGAGCATAGTTTGCATCCGAGTCGGTTCCGCCCAAACATTTTTGCCACAGGATTGTTCCAGTCGAATTTAATTTCACTAACCATGTATCAAAATTTCCGTGAGTAGTTGTAATGTCACCATCAGATGATGCAGTGTAGGCTAAAAAAATATATCCCCCATCAACAGTTGAATAGGCTGCTGTAGAATATTCCAGTGAACTACCACCATAGCAATTTTGCCATTGAATGGTTCCGGTGCTATTGATTTTCACTGTCCAAACATCTGAGCCTCCTCCGTGATAACCACTAACATCTCCATTGTTTGAATCGGTGTAGGCAGAAATGATGTATCCTCCATCTGGAGTTTGTGAAATATGTGAAGCATAATCTCCTCCTGTTCCACCTAAACTTTTTTGCCATAACAGAGTTCCTGCAGTATCTATTTTTACTACCCAAACATCTGCACCGCCATTATTAAATGTTACATCAACATCATTGGATTCGGTATAACCTGCCATGATATAATTTCCATCACTTGTTTGTGTTGTAAAGTATGCGCGGTCATCGCTTGTTCCACCGTATGTATTTTCCCATTGTATAACTCCGAGTGCACTTGTTTTTACAACCCAAATATCTCTTTGTCCATTGTTCAAAGCAATTTGTCCATCGCTCGAACGCGTGTATCCTGTAACGAAATATCCTCCATCAATGGTTTGGTGAACAGTATAACCTTCTTCTAACAAAGAGCCACCTAAATTTTTTATCCATTGAATTCCTCCTGCACTGTTCAGTTTTGTAAGCAACACATCATAATCGCCAAAATTAGAGCTGAAATCTCCATCTGCTGAAGTAGTTGATCCCAATACAATTGTTCCGCCATCTGCAGTTGCTTCTACATAATAGCCATAATCATCGGTAATTCCGCCAATACTGTTTTGCCATAGAATTGCGGTGTCTTGTGCTGTTGATGAAAAGAAAATAAATAAAAAGATAGAGTTGAGTAAAAGATGTTTCATAGTCAATTTTTCGAGTCTCTAATGTAAGGAAAATTATTTAGCTTTGTATGTATGACATTCCTTTCTCATCTATCTTCTGTAATTACTGTGTCTAAAAAATTGGAAGCAGAGTTGAATACAATTACAAAACAAATTTCTATTTCGAAAAATGAATCGCTAATAGCAATTGATAGTCGCTGTAACGATCTGTATTTTGTTGAAAAAGGATTGTTGAGAGGTTATTATTTAGATGATGGAAAAGAAATCACTAATTGGTTTGCACAAGAAGGTGAGTTTGCTACCTGCTTCTACGCATTTGTTGCTGTTAAACCTTCTTTTGAAACAATAGAGGCAATTGAAGATTGTATACTAACACAAATATCTTATGCGAGTTTACAGAGTTTGTACTTGAAATTTCCGGAAACAGAACGACTCGGAAGGATCATTACGGAGACGTATTATATAAAGTTAGAAGAGCGTTTGTTGAGTCTGCAGTTTAAAACCGCAAAAGAAA
>Ga0163149_10000496_pt1 | contig 52473 bp, 48 predicted proteins | sample OliLakLV19MP5G1_FD_148604 | JGI IMG/M metagenome (GOLD analysis project Ga0163149, IMG submission 148604) | Freshwater microbial mat bacterial communities from Lake Vanda, McMurdo Dry Valleys, Antarctica - Oligotrophic Lake LV.19.MP5.G1 | ecosystem: Environmental > Aquatic > Freshwater > Lake >...
TCGCTTCATCGAAACACTCGACCTTGGACTAGTCGGCGATCGCGCATTCTTATCGGAAATCGTTGTGGATGGCCCAGGGCTTTCACTCCACATCGACAATCAATTTAAACTAGAGCCTCCGCCTGGTGGATCAATACGTATTCGCAACCTTGGTCCGGAAAGCGATGCGCATGATGGTTTGCTTGATGTATTTATCTTGCCTCCAGAAGAGAGAAGTCGGTTTGGATGGAAGCGCGATTCTGGAAATATAAAAACACATTTACGATTCAAATCAGCTAAATTACAACGTTCTATTGCTGGCTCCTGCACGGTCGATGGGTCGCCGCTAGAGGGGGAGCGCTGGGATCTGAGCTTGAAGCCCAGTGCCTTGAAAATTATCACCGGAAGGCGAGGCAGGTAAACGCTTGCAGGATCAGGAAACGTTTGATAACCTTGCCCGCGCATAGATTTGAGGGCACATGGGGCGGCGATGGCGAAATTGGTAGACGCACTACCTTGAGGTGGTAGCAACCGCAAGGTTATGAGAGTTCAAATCTCTCTCGCCGCACCATGTGTTCTGAAGTATATCGGGACGCCTAGCTCAGTTGGTTAGAGCATCTCGTTTACACCGAGAGGGTCGGGGGTTCGAATCCCTCGGCGTCCACCAGGAAAAAAATGACCACGAAATGGTCTTTTTTTCGATGTTTTTATTTCGATAAAATTGTCGGCCTCTCCACAGAGACACGATCTTAATGAAGGGAAGGTCCGTAACAAAGATAAAAACATTCTAAATCTTTATGAATAGTTTAATATTTTTGACACGATTAGGAATGCGCGGCAGCTTCTCGATTGCTTTCTCCGGATCACTGTTGCGGTATCCATCGTCTTTAGAAAAAAACTAGGGATGGTGGAGCTCACAAACGTGACTCTCTTCATCTCGCGGTGAAGTAACAGCAGAGGAGCTACGATGGTAAATCGTTCTTTTGGTTTCGTGGTTGCGTTGGTCGCGAACCTCTTCATCGCTTGTGCGAGTACGCATGATGATACCGAGTTCGCGACTGACGCGCAGAGCGCATTCGAGCTTTTCACCAGTGAAGGAATGTCTTGCCGCTGTATGGAAGCGTTACAAGCGCTGCCCACTTCAGAGGCCGAGATCTTTCGTTCGCTGGTCTGGGAGTCGGTGGCTCCAGAAGATGTCGTGCGATTGATCGAGAATCGCGACATCGGATGCGGTACGGAGGATAGTGAGGATGTTTCTTCGGTAGCCGTCAGCACGGGAGAGATCACCGGGACATACACCGTGGAGCCTATCGAGTACCAGTCGAGTACCGGCGGATACCAGCCTGTATCCATCTTCGTCGATAGCTCGAGTACGTGCATGTGTGGCTCAGACTGCGGTACGTGGCAAGCTGACTACGTAGCCGAGTTCGACAACGTGAGTGGGGCCCTACTCCAACATGAGCAGTCTACGTATCTATGGTACGAACGCTTTCAGCTGGTGCTATCTTGGTAACCCTACGGCCGCACGTGTCTACAGTGACAACGACATTCGCGCCTGCATCGGATACTGGAGTGTCTTCTTCTGTGGTGCCGTTACGCCCTCGTCCAGCGAGATACGCGTCTGGCGTTGAGGAGATCACTTACTTTCTCGGACTCTCGACTTGTGTCGAGAGTCCGTTTCAATTAATGCGTTAATTAAGGAACGAAAATCCATTATATGCAGACACTCACCAATACAAGCAATCAAAGTTTGTTTAATTACCGACATGTAAATTTCTTTTTAATCAGTTTTTTATTTTTGCCTCTGCCATTGATTACGAGTAATTCATTTTTGCAAGAGGAGCTAGGTGCACTGATTGGTAAGCTGCCGATTCTTAATGGCTCAAATATCGCGGGATCAGCTCTGCTGGTCACGGGGGTTACTTTTTGGTCATTCGCTTTAGTTGTCATTCCGTTGGTCTGCTTTACGTGGGGTCAAGTTGCTTTCTGGTCCAAAAAAGACATTCGACCAATAGATGTAAAGGCCTACCTCGCGCTTGCTTTCGCATATGCTTTACTTACTGGATCTATTATATGGACGGGACTATCAAGATTCTAAAAGCGTTTATTATAATTAAAAACCGCTCAAAAGGCGGTTTTTTTGCGCTCAAGTCTCGACAAAAATGGTATTTTAAGGTATGTTGAGCAACGCTTTATATGGCTGAATACGCCCCCGCCAAAACCTCGGTTTTGGCCAAAGCCGTACAACCGATTATTCCTCCGGAAGTCCCGGAGTCTTCTCGCGTGAGCGTGCATGCGGCAGTCAGCCGTTTTTCCGTTTTATACGAGCGTATCCGCAACGCCGTCGACTACAAGGATGATCACTTGCTACGCAAGGCCGCGATCAACCGTATCCTCAAACGCCAGCTCGCCCTTGAAAGCGATCCGACCGTCATCGGTGGTCATTTGGTTCGCGAACTCATCGCCGCGCGCTATCTGCCCAATGGTCAGGTGCACGAGGAGATGGGGGAGAAGGTCGGTATCGTCATCAAAAAATATCTTGCCTGCCGCCGTGTAAATGCCGGCTCCGAGGCGTATGCGGAATGGCTGCTCGGCATTATTTCCGCCGAGCTTGAGGAATTGCTCGACGATCATTCAGGATCAAAAGCCTTCGTAAACTTTTTATTTGAACAGCTCTGCGAGCGCATCACAATCCGCGATAACGTACTCGACGACACCGACCGCCGTCTTCAGGTGTACGTCGCCTGCCAACGCTTGCTTGAGAAAGCCGACGATGAAATGGTCGGTTTCAAACTCGTACGGGCCTTTCAAGCGGAATGGATGAAGCCGGAAGTTTGGACCGACTCGCCGACGGAAATGGCGCTCACGATGGTCGAGACGGAAAAGCGCGTTCGCGCCGTCTTAATGCATCGTTTGTCGAGTAAGTTCCTCTCGACGGTAAAGCCTTGGGCGATTTCTCTGAACATCCTCCGCGCCGCTTTGCATGAAGATCCGCCCAAAGCCGCGGCGCTTCTTGCCGATCCCTTAAAACTCCACGCCGCCGTCGAGCGCATCGCCGACCGCCGTATTCGCGACTCAAAGTCCAAGCTCCGCCGTGGAACGATCCGTGCGATGATTTATCTGTTCCTGACAAAGATGTTTTTTGCCTTGCTTATGGAAGTTCCATCTGAGCGTATAATTTACGGTACGGTTCACCAGATCCCGCTCGCGATCAATGTATTCTTTGCGCCGGTTTTGATGTTTCTTGTCGGACTCATGATCCGTCCGCCAGCCAAAGAAAATATAGAGCGTATCAAGCGTGGCGTCGACGAACTACTTTCTCCAGAAGGTCCCAAGGGCCGCGAAATCCGTATCGCTCGCAAACGCGGCTGGTTTGCCGCATTCCTGTTCACATTTGCCTATTTGTTTACGTTCCTCGTGAGCTTTGGACTCCTGTACCTGTTCCTCATGGTGATGCACTTTACCTGGGTGAGCGCATGTATCTTCTTATTCTTCTTATGTGTCGTCAGTTTCTTTGCCTTCCGTTTGCGCAACTCTTCCCGCGAGTTCGTGGCTGTTGAGCGCCCGGACAATATTGGCACGATCATCGCCGACTTCTTTTCTCTACCTGTTTTGCGCGTCGGCCGGCTGCTTTCGGAAACACTCTCGCGCTTCAACGTCTTTATTTTCTTTTTTGACTTTATTATTGAGGCGCCATTCAAGATTTTTTTGAATCTTCTAGAAGAATGGTCTGCCTTTATGAAAGAAAAGAAAGAACAGCTTTAATCAAACCATGAAAAAATTTGATCGCGTCCATTGGGTCAAGATCGGTATTCTCGTCGTCTACGCCGCGATCATTCTTGCTGTATATGTCTTGTTGTACGTCAATAACATTCCATTGCGTACAATTCCGCGTTTGGTTGGGCATGTCATTCAAGGCGCAGGCGCTTGGGGCCCTCTGGCACTGCTTGGTTTTGCGACGGCTTCCAGTATCATTCCATTTCCTTCCGCTGGCGTCTCTGTAATTTCTGGCGTGTTATTTGGTCCATGGCTCGGATCAGTACTCGCTGTTCTTGGCTTGAATATTGCGGCTTCTATCAGTTTCTGGCTCGGTCGTTATTTTGGTCGCCACTTTGTGAGTGAGCATGAAAAGGGCTGGGTAAAGAAATATGACGATTTACTTTCGGAGCAAGGCTTTATCTCTGTGATTGCGATGCGTCTCCTGTTTTTTCCTTTCGATATTGTTAGTATCGGTTCCGGTTTGACGCGCATGCCGTATCGTCAATTTGTTGCCGGCTCCTTACTTGGGTCCATTCCGCATACCGTGAGCTTTGTTGTGCTTGGAGAATCGTTGTCCTCACCACGTACATGGGGCATGTTTACGTTTCTGATTATCCTGTCTCTGTTTGGAGCATTCTTTCTCCAGAGATCAGCTTGGGCTAAAAAGAATATTTTTGTTGAACCAGCCAAGAGCCCAGAAGATTTTGAAAAAGATGTTTAAGCTTTTGAATTCGTCGCCCACCGGCCGACGCGGAACGCTGGAGACACCTCATGGCAATCTTGAGACGCCCTTTTTTATGCCGATCGCAACCAAGGGCGCGGTCAAAACCCTTTCTGCATACGATATCGAGCAAATCGGCTCTCCGATTCTCTTATCCAACACCTACCATCTATGGCTTCGCCCTGGCATGGATGTCATGAAAGAAGCAGGCGGCCTTCATCGCTTCATGGATTGGAAGGGTGCACTTCTGACGGACTCTGGAGGATTCCAGGTTTTTTCACTTTCCGGTTTACGTAAGCTCACAGAAGACGGCGTACAATTTCAGTCGCATATCGATGGCGCAAAGATGATGCTAACGCCAGAGCTGTGCATGCAAATCCAGCGCACCATCGGTTCCGATATCGTGATGGTACTCGATGTTTGTACGGAATTGCCTGCGACAAAAGAATCACTCGAGAAAGCGCTTGAACTCACAACGCGCTGGGCTCGTCGATCAAAGGAAGAATTTGATCGCACAAGAGAGGGGAGTATAAATCCTGGCGCCAAGCTTTTTGGTATTGTCCAAGGCGGGACGGATATCGAGCTCCGCAAGCGTTCTGCACGAGAATTGGTCGAGATCGGATTTGACGGGTACGCGATTGGTGGACTTTCTGTTGGCGAACCATATGAAGAGGCCTGCAAAGTCTTGGAAGCCCTCGATGACATTCTCCCCAAAGACAAACCACGTTATTTTATGGGAGGCGCTAAACCACATGAAATCGTTGGTTACGTGGCGCGTGGCATCGATATGTTGGATTGCGTCCTACCAACTCGTAACGCACGCCACGGGCAACTGTATCGTTTTGTGCACGATGATTTTTCCAAACCAGATTTCTACGAAGCGATACAGATCACCAACGAAAAATGGAAAAACAGCCACGAGTCCATCGGCAAAACAGGGGAGCTCGCTCGTTACACAATGGCCTATTTGCGTCACTTGTTTACGGTTGATGAAATGCTCGGCCAACGCCTCGCTACAATAAACAACGTCGCGTTTTATTTGGAGCTGATGGAGAAGCTTCGTAAACGCAACGCATAGCCTTTGCGTTTCAGGCGACCAGACGGCACAATCCAGCCGATGTCCGACACGCTCTTCGAAGGACTGAATGAATCCCAGGCCGCGGCAGTGATGCACGGTTCCGGGCCGCTCTTGATCGTGGCTGGTGCCGGTACGGGTAAAACCACCGTGCTCACGCGACGCTACGCGCATTTACTCTCGCAGGAGGGGATAACGACGGAAAATCTCCTCGCTCTTACATTTACGGAAAAAGCCGCCGCGGAAATGGAAGATCGCGTCTTGAAGCTCCTTCCAAGTGGCACATACGATTTCTGGATCTCAACCTTTCACGGTTTTTGCCAACGCGTTCTTGAAGCTCATGGATTGGAAATTGGCCTACCAAATCAATTTCGATTACTTACGCCAACGGATGCTTGGCTTCTCTTGAAACGTCATCTCGATGAACTTCCGCTCGACCACTATCGACCTCTTGGAAATCCAGTAAAATTTTTGCGCGGCATTCTCCAGCACATCTCACGCGCTAAAGACGAGGGGATTACTCCCGAGCAATATCTCGAGTTTGCTCAGAACGCCGTTCTCGACCAAGATGGTGCGGAAGATGCCGAGCGCAAGCGTTTGCTCGAACTCGCCAATGTCTACGCGATGTATCGCAAAATCATGTTGGATGAGGGCAGTCTCGATTTTTCCGACCTGATTCTAGAAACCCTTCGCCTGTTTCGCGAACGCCCCGCCGTACTTGAATCCTATCGCAAACAATTCCGATACTTGATGGTCGACGAATTTCAGGACACCAACTGGGCACAATATGAATTGATCAAATTGCTATGCGGCAAAGATCGAAACGTAACCGTTGTTGGTGACGATGACCAAGCGATCTATAAATTCCGCGGAGCTTCACTCGCTAACATTCTTCAGTTTCGTGATGATTTTCCTGATGCAAAAACTGTCGCGCTTACGCAAAACTATCGCTCGTACAAAGAAATCCTCGACACAGCCTATGGTTTCATTAAAAAGAACAATCCCAATCGTCTAGAAGTAAAGCTTGCAGAAACAGGTTTATCTAAAAAGCTAGAAGCTGCACGAGGAGAAGGGGGAGTAGTTGAGGTAATGTGGAAGCGAGGCATTGAGGATGAAGCGGAAGCTGTCGCAGAAGAAATCAAAGCGCTCAAATCACGAGATCCAGAACTCACTTGGAACGATTTAGCGATCCTCGTCCGCTCCAATGACAGTGCTCAACCTTTTGTCCATGCGCTTGATCGTGCTGGTGTTCCATTTCAATTCATGGCTTTGCGCGGTCTTTACGCTAAGCCAGCTATTCTAGATGTCATAGCGATTTTGTCCTTGCTTGATGGACTTCATGAATCATCATCTGTTTGGCGTGTCTTGCACATGGGTTGCTACAATCTGCCAGTTAAAGACGTCGCTGCACTTACGCAGTACGCGAATCGCAAAGGACTATCGCTCTGGGCGGCGCTTAAGCAATCGGCCGATGCACATGTCAGTGATGATGGTTTGCGTATCGCTATGAAGCTTGTAGCGCATGTAGAGGGCCTCGCAGAAGCGGCTCGTCGTGAATTACCATTACGTATTCTCCAGCTTGCACTCGACAAGACGGAATATCTTGCGTGGGTTATGCGTTTGCCGGAGCGAGAGAAGCGAGAATACATCCAACACTTGAATGGTTTTGCAGAACGCGTGAAACGTTATGAGCACTCCACACATGGTCCAAGTTTGCGTGGATTTCTAACCGAGCTGCGTATTGAGATCGAGAGTGGAGAAGAAGGCGGCTTGGACTTTGATCCAGATGCAGGTCCAGAACTCGTAAAGATCATGACGGTGCATGCTTCAAAAGGTTTGGAATTCAAGCATGTTTTTGTCGCATCACTCGTAGATCAACGCTTCCCATCACGCGGCCGTGCCGATGCAATTCCGTTGCCAGATGGTTTGGTGAAAGAGCGTCTTCCAGAAGGTGATGCGCACTTGGAAGAAGAGCGCCGTTTGTTTTACGTGGCTCTTACACGCGCAAAAGACCGTCTCTATCTCACGGGCGGATTGCAGTATGGCGGCACACGTCCAAAAAAACCTTCACCCTTTTTTGCAGAAGCTGGTCTTGAGATTCCTGTTGTCGTAAGTACAGCGGAAGATGAAGTGCGTCGCCTCCAGCTCCGAACACTCGACGATGAACAAATCGGTCGCGCCGATCTCGTGCATTATGAATTAAAGAAAAAATTTAGTTTTACTCAGCTCGCTGCGTTCCGCAAATGCCCGCTTCAGTACAAATTTGAGCATATCTATCGCATTCCAAAATTTGGCACCTATCAAAAAAGTTTCGGTCAATCCGTTCACCTTGCCTATCAGAATATCTTGAACCTTCATCTACTGCGTGGAAATGCGGAGCAGGGGAGTCTCTTTGGAAAAACGTCTGAAACGTTTGAAACCACAGAAGGCGGATTCCGCGTTTCTCTCGATGAATCTTACGCGATGTATGAAGAAGCCTGGATCGATGAATGGTATGAAAGTCGCGATCAGCATGATAAGTACAAAGCAGAAGGACGCAAAGCGATAAAAAACTACTGGAATGCTTTTGCTACACAAGCGCCGGACATCTTTGGTGTCGAGTTACCGTTTACGCTCGTACTTGGTCTCCACTCGCTCAAAGGTAAAATCGATCGTGTCGACAAATTACCGGACGGAACGTATGCCGTGTATGACTATAAGACGGGCAGAGCTAAAGAAGAGCTTGATGCGGAATCAAAGGAGCAGCTGCATCTCTATCAAGTCGCTTTGGAAGAGAAGGGAATCAAAGTCTCACGTCTCGCGTATATTTACGTTCTCGATTGGGTCATCACCGACGTTGAACTCTTGAAAGAAGAAAAACGCGACGCCTTCACGCAGAAGATCGTCGAGCGTATGGAGGCGATCGCCTTGAGTGATTTCCAGCCGACTCCTGATCCCTTCACCTGCAGATACTGCGACTTTAAAAATATCTGTGAATTCAAGAAGCTCTAACCATGGCTTTCCAACCTATTCGCCGGATATTACCCGGCGCTGTTCAAAAAGCAGGCATCTCGCGCCAAGTCGAGTCTAGGCGTGTTTTGGAAATCACTAAAGAGTGCTTGATACGTGTTTGGGGTGAGGAAAAAGCTTCCATGGTTGAAACCGTATCTTTCGCGGAAGGGGAGTTGCGTCTACTGTCTCGTGTTCCTGCGGCCATTCAAGAGTTACGCATGTGGGATGTACGTCTTCGTAATGAAATTAACCGACAGTTGGGAGGGAAAATCGTCAACACATTGAGAATCATGCACGGTTGACGTATCCTGTAGCCCATGGGGTATCGGTCTTTCGTGACGCTGATGGCCGCAGGCGGTTTTGTAGCCTGCGCTTTGCTCGCGTACGTAATCTTTAACGTGAATCCAGATGAGAGCGGGCTTATGGGCCTGACGGCCTTTTATATAGCCTTGTACGCTTCATTGGTCGGATTAATGAGCTTTGCTGGGATTATCTTTCGTGTACATATACGCGGCCGTAAACAGACGGCTTTCCGCGAGGTCCGTATCGCGTTCCGACATGCAATGCTTTTGTCCGGGATTGCTGTCTTTACATTGATACTGTCCTCACTTGGATGGCTTGCCTGGTGGAATTTTTTGCTACTTTTAGCCGCCGTTGGAACCCTGGAATATATTTTGCTGACTATTCAGGAAAGTCGTCGCGGTTAACCCCTTGACGTCCGTGGCAAACTGAGCCGCCGGACGGTAAGATCAGCTCACTATGAAGTGGCCTTCGATCTTTGGCCGGCTGACCAAGCAGCTCGGAATTGACTTGGGAACTGCCAACACCCGCGTCTTTGTAAAAGGACGTGGTGTTGTGATTAATGAACCTTCCGTTGTCGCTATTAATCGCCGTACCAACCAAGTGATGGCTGTCGGAGAAGACGCGCTCAACATGGTTGGAAAAACTCCGGCTCATATTCAAGTAACGCGACCATTGCAACGGGGAATCATTGCCGACTTTGAAGTTACGGAAAAAATGTTGCGCTACTTTTTTGAAAAAGTGCATGAAGACAAGGCCTTCGCAATTCCACGTCCCTCGGTTGTTATTTGTGTTCCGCTCGATGTAACAGAAGTAGAGCGCAAAGCTGTTGGCGACGCGGCAACGGCAGCAGGCGCTCGTGAAGTGCTGGTCGTAGAAGAGCCGATTGCAGCCGCGCTTGGTGCCGGACTCTCCATCGGAGAACCGATCGGTAACATGATTATCAATCTCGGAGCCGGATCAACCGAGATCGCGATCATTTCACTTAACGGCGTTGTGACTTCAAAGAGCATTGCTATCGCCGGAGATGAATTGAACAAAAACATTATTCAATATGCTCGCGATGTTTTTAATATCCTTCTGGGTGAGCGTGTAGCTGAACAGATCAAGATCGCCATCGGTTCTGCTGTTGAATTACCTGAACCGCTTGAGGCGACCATGCGAGGCCGCGATCTCCTTTCCGGTTTGCCGCGTGAAATCAAAGTAAACGACGCTCAAATCCGTGAAGCGCTTGGGCGTTCCATCAAAACGATCATCGATCAAACAAAAGCGATTTTAGAGATTACGCCCCCAGAACTTGTTGCGGATATTCAGCAACGTGGAATTGTTCTCACAGGTGGGGGAGCCTTACTGCGCGGACTAGATCAAGCGCTGACGCGTGGAACCGGTTTGCCTGTGCGTGTTGCTGACGATTGTCTTCACTGCGTTGTGCGTGGTACGAGTATATTGATCGAGCATCGCGAGTTGTTGGCTGAAGTTGCGATTCCAGCCACAGATCTCGTAAAGTCGATGTAATCTCATGAATGGTTCCTTTCGATGGCTCTGGCTAATCGGCGCCGTCGTTGCGGTGGCGATTTTGGTGTTGGCCGGACTCTTCCGTCCAATTGGTGAGACAGCGCGTTTTGTAACTCTGCCCATTATTCGCATGGTAAGTGGCTGGTCATCGAGCGCAGCAAATTCAGGCGATAGTCGGGTTAAAGAGTTGGAATCCCGTGTTGCCTCGCTATCTGTCGACTACGTCCGCTTAAAGGCTTTGGAAGAGGAAAACCGTACATTGCGCGCACAAGCAAGATTTTTAGATCGTTCCGGTTACGATAGCGTTGGCGCACGTGTCATTGGACGCGATGTAAGCGGAAAACGCGCGCTCTTAACAATAGACCGCGGTGGTGAAGACTCGCTTGAGCTTGGCCAGGCCGTGATTACGGATCAGGGAGTTTTCATCGGAAAGATCAGCCAGATTTTTGAACGCGTAGCTACCGTTGAGTTGGTGACGGATCCAAGAAGCCGTGTTGCCGCCGCGCTACAAGCTGACGGCCAATTAGCCGGTATTATCGAGGGTCGTGGGAACGGGGCGGCGGCTCTCACATATATTCCTTCGTCGCAATCTGTCGTCGCCGACCAACTCGTCGTCACCGCAGGTACGGAAGACAAGGTTCAGGGCAATCTTCCGATTGGTGTCGTGAATACGGTTGAAGGCAAAGCCACGGATCCATTTTTAAGTGCGACGATCGAGCCACTCGTTTCACTCGATCGCGTTGTCTTTGTTTCTGTCTTGCGCCCTACCGCGCTTAGACCTCGGCTATGATTTGGCGTTGGATTGTCGCAATCGTTCTTGGGTTGCTTGCTGGACTCTGGGAAGTGTCTGTCTTGCCATTTTTACCGCCCGCTTTTTCGATCCATCCGCTCCTACCATTGGTTGTTCTGCTTCTGGTTTCCAGTATTCGTGGGCGTGCTTTTGCAAGCTTGATTGCCGGCTCAATCATGATCGATGCATATAATTGGACACTGATCGATATTGCCGTGCTACGCCTTCCACTCGTCCTTATTGTCTTGAGCGCCGTCTCGCATCGATTTTTAACCAACCGTTCCGTGTACGCATCAGTCGCATTAGTCCTGATCGGACGTTTGCTTGAGTGGTTTAGTTCCGCTGTGATCTCCGCAATAGGTGGTTGGCTAGATCCCGCGCTCTATCCTTGGCATCTACCTATAGAACCTTGGTGGGTATTGATCTGGGACATCGTTTTTGTTGCGATTGGTTTTTTGATGCTGAACGCATTTACTCGTCGCTTTGTAACGCTTGGACGTCGCGAGGGTGCTTCTTGATATGCGCGGAAATGATTTCCAGCATGAAGTGCTGTTTGAACAAGAAGCGACCACCATCCGTGGCCAATCGTTGTTTGTGGGTAGAATTTTTGGTCGCAAGCGATTCCTGATCGCCGCCTGTCTGCCGATTATTGTTTTGGCGGGTCTGTTGACGCGTGCTGGCTGGATGCAGATCGCTCAAGGAAAAGAATATCAGGCTAGAGCAGAAGCAAATCGTCTGCGCGAGCAAACGATTCTCCCAAAGCGTGGAATTATCCGAGACCGCCAAGGCCGTGTCCTTGCGGACAACATTCCGCGTTTTCAAGTCACACTAACTCCCGTGGAATTGCCGCATGTGCCAGAGGATGTGGATGCCGCACTTGGTCGCGCCTCTCGTATTCTTGGCCTTTCCATTTCTGATTTACAAGAGCTCGCCAGTGCAACCGGAACCAGACGTGATGAAACCTACGCAATTGCGGAACAGGTGCCTTATGATCGGGCGATGGCCATCGCCATTGCCTTACCGGAGCTTCCTGGTTTTGATTTGCAGGTTGCTGCACGTCGCCGATATCCATTTTCAACAGAAATAGAGAGTCTTTCGCATATACTTGGTTATGTAGGAAAACTTTCACCTGAAGAATTAAAAGAAGGAAAAGCCGATGGGTACGTCCGCGCTGATGAAATCGGAAAAACCGGATTAGAACGTACCTATGAATCCGCGCTACGCGGAACAAAGGGTTCGCGCACAAGTGAGGTCGATGCAAAAGGCAGAATCAAGGCCTTGGTAGGAGAGCATATACCTGTTGATGGCGCAGATGTCCGTCTCTCACTTGATATCGACCTACAGCGTGCTACAGAGCAGGCTCTTCGCGATCAATTAGAGCTTGCCAAGGTTTCTCGTGGAGCTGCGATCGCCATGGATCCGCGTGATGGCTCAATTCTCGCCTTAGTCTCGTGGCCTGCCTATGACGACAACCAATTTTCTGGAGGCGTTTCTTCAACTATCTATAAATCATTAATTGAGAATACAGATCAACCGTTGTTTCCGCGTGCTTGGGCTGGCACCTATCCCTCGGGATCAACGGTCAAAATTGTCGTTGCTGCCGCGGCACTCGCGGAAAAGGTGATTACACCCGCTACGACGATTCTCTCATCTGGTGGTATTCGTGTTGGCCCATGGTTTTTTCCGGACTGGAAGGCTGGCGGTCATGGGCTTGTGAATGTACGCGGAGCAATCGCTTGGTCGGTAAACACATTTTTCTACACGATTGGTGGAGGATATGAATCTCTCGTCGGACTTGGGGTTGATCGTTTAACAGAATGGTATCGACGATTTGGACTGGGTTCCAAAACGGGTATCGATGTTCCTGGCGAGGGGAGTGGTTTTGTGCCGAGTCAGGAATGGAAAGAGAAGACCAAAGGCGAGCGCTGGTTTGTCGGTGACACCTACAATTTATCGATCGGCCAAGGAGACTTGCTCGTAACGCCACTTCAAGTGGCTGCTTACACAGCCGCCTTTGCAAATGGCGGATATCAAGTAATACCTCGCCTTGAGATGTTGGATGCACCACCAAGTTCAACGATGAGCGGAGAACGTCTCGTAGATGCGGATATCGTCGCTGTGATACGCCAGGGTATGCGTGAGAACGTTACCTATGGGTCTGGCCGCGCTCTTTTGAGCATGCCTTTTGCTGTGTCTGGAAAGACGGGTACGGCACAGTGGCATTCAGAAAAAAATACACATGCTTGGTTTACGGCTTTTGGGCCTTCTGAAAAGCCGGAAGTCGTGGTGACGGTTTTACTTGAGGAGGGTGGCGAAGGTTCCAGCGTTTCTGTTCCGGTTGCACGTAAAATCCTTCAAGCTTGGTGGGATTTGCGCCAAAAACGCGGTGGCACTTTTTAGATGTTTGACGGCAAATCTGGGCTCTGGTACGTTGCATTTAATGGCAAAAGCGTGCGGCTGAACCGCCCGCTTTTCATTCTGCCACTTTCTAAAATGATTTAATACTATGTCTGCACAATACGTTAGCCCCGAGTTCCTCGCCAAGATCAAGGAGGAATTACACGACCTCAAAACCGTCAAACGACGGGAATTTGCTGCACGCATTGAAACGGCTAAAGCGCTCGGCGACTTGTCGGAAAATGCAGAATACCATGAAGCTAAAGATGGTTTAGGTTTTGTCGAAGGCCGTATTCTTGAAATCGATGACTTACTGAAAAATGCCATCGTGATTCAGCCGGAAGCCGCCGGAACAAATGTCCGTGTCGGATCCACGGTCGATGTTTCCGTGAACGGAAAACAGAAAACCTTCACGATCGTGGGTTCCACCGAGGCGGATCCGCTTACAGGAAAGATCTCCAACGAGTCGCCGATCGGTCGTAATTTGCTTGGCGCTAAAGTCGGCGATCGTGTTGACGTTGAGACACCGGCTGGTGCAGCGGTGTACGAGGTCTTGCGTATCGGTTAAACTGCGGTCCGTATGACGGAGGAGCGAGATGTACGTTTATCTAAACTGGAAGCCCTGCGTAAAGCGGGGATGGATCCATATCCAAAATCAGCCGAGCGTACCCACGAGGTAGGGGACATGCTTGAGCATTTTGAAGATCTCGCTAAAAATGAGACAGCTGTTATTTTGTCTGGACGCATCATGACAATCCGTGTTCATGGCGGAATGATCTTTGCAGATATTCGCGATGAGAGTGGGCAAGTACAGCTCGTCTTCAAGGAAGACTCGTTAGGCGATGCCTTTATTCTTTTCCGTGACGACATCGATCCAGGAGATTTTCTGGAGGCTCATGGGACGCCTTTTCTTACCAAGCGCGGGGAAAAGTCTCTGTTAATTTCCGACTGGCGTATTCTGTCCAAGGCTTTGCTTCCGTTACCAGAAAAATGGCATGGCCTTTCCGATGTAGAAATCCGTTTCCGTCAGCGTGAACTCGACCTGCTCGTTAATCCAGAGGTTCGCCAGCGTTTTATTGTGCGTTCACGCCTCGTCTCATCGATGCGTTCATTTCTCGATGCGCGTGGCTTTCTAGAAGTTGAGACGCCTGTTTTGCAAACTCTCGCTGGAGGTGCGGCCGCCAGGCCTTTCGTTACGCATCACAATGCACTTGGGATCGATCTCTATCTCCGCATTGCGCCAGAATTGTTTTTAAAGCGTCTTGTAATCGGCGGAATGGAAAAAGTGTATGAAATTGCACGTTGCTTCCGCAATGAAGGTATCGACCATAGTCATAACCCAGAGTTTACCCAGATCGAGTTGTATTGGGCTTATGCTGGCAAAGAACGCTTTCTGACATTCATCGAGGAGATGGTCGGTACAATGCTGACCGAAACCTTTGGTTCCGCCATCGTAAAACGAGAATCTGGCGATCTCAACTTCACTGGACCTTGGAAACGCATCACATTCCGAGAAGCGATCAAGGAAGCAACAGGTATCGACATCGATGAAATCAAAGATATTCCGGCACTGAAAGCCGCCGTCAAAGCTGCAAAAGTGAAAGTCGATTTCAAGAAATCAGTCGGCATGGGGGAGCATCTTGATGAGCTCTACAAAAAAACAGCTCGCACCAAACTTGTCGGACCAGCTTGGGTTTTGGAGTATCCAGTAGCGATGAAGCCATTGGCTGGTCGCTCGCCTGAAGACCCAGACAAGAGTGCTACCGCTCAGCTTGTCGTTGACGGTGCAGAAATTATCAACGCCTATTATTACGAGTTAAACGATCCACTCGACCAGCGCTCAAGATTTGATGAGCAACAAAAATTAGCGGAGGCAGGAAGTGAAGAAGCGCAACCTAAGGACGAGGAATTCCTGACAGCGCTTGAACATGGTATGCCTCCAACTTCCGGCATGGGAATGGGTATCGACCGCCTTGTAATGCTTCTCACATCCGCCCCATCGCTAAAAGAGGTTATCTTGTTCCCGACCCTTCGTCCTAAGCAGGAAGAATAATTATGCTCGACATCCATTACGTTCGTGAAAACATCGAAACGGTCCGCGAGAATCTAAAAAATCGTGGAGTTCAAGTCGATCTTGATGCATTGCTTGAGCTCGATGCTGGTCGCTTAGTTTTGTTAAAGGAAGTTGAGCTTCTCCGACAAGAACGTAATGAAATCGCTAATGCGATGAAATCTGCCTCAAAAGAAGATCGTCCGGGTTTTATCGAGCGCGGAAAGAAGCTCAAAGAAGATCTGGTTGTTAAGGAGGGTGAGCTGGAAACAGTAGAGAAGTCTTGGAAAGAAGAAGTTCTCAAGCTGCCCAACATGACGCATCCCGATGCGCCCATCGGAAAAACGGATGGAGACAATAAAGTCATCGACACTGTCGGCGAGATCAAGAAATTATCCAATCCGCGTTCTCACGTAGAGCTGGCCAAGATGCATGATCTTATCGACTTTGAGCGCGCAGCCAAAACATCGGGAGCAAAGTTTTATTTTTTGAAAGGCAAGCTCGCTCTCTTAGAGCAAGCGATGATTTTGTGGGCGAGTAAAGAAATGGCAGCAGAAGGCTACTTGCCAATGACAACGCCTGATTTGGCTCGTGATGAAGTCTTGGTCGGCGTAGGCTTTAATCCACGCGGTCCAGAGACACAGATCTATTCCGTAGAAGGTACGGATCTTTCACTGATCGGCACAGCTGAGATTACGCTTGGTGGCTATCACAAGGACGAGATTATCGAGGAATCGGCAATGCCTATTAAATACGCCGGCATTTCGCATTGTTATCGCACAGAGGCTGGCGCATACGGACGTGAGTCTTACGGTCTTTATCGCGTTCACCAATTCTCCAAAGTAGAAATGTTTGTCTTCTGTACACCAGAACAATCGGAAGCAATGCATCTTGAGCTAAAACGTCTGGAAGAGCACTTATTTCAAAAGCTCGGCATTCCTTATCAAGTCGTTGATATCTGCACGGGAGACCTCGGAGGCCCAGCTTATCGTAAATTCGACCTTGAAGCGTGGATGTGGGGCCGAGGAGAGGGGAAGGGTGGTTACGGAGAAGTAACCTCGACCTCAAACTGTACAGACTACCAATCCCGCCGTCTCAACGTTCGTCTCCGCCGTAAAGATGGCACGCTCGAATACGCGCATACGCTGAATGGAACTGCAATTTCCCTCGCACGCGCCCTGATAGCCGTTCTCGAGAATCACCAACAAGAAGACGGTACGATCAAAATTCCGGAAGTACTTGTTCCATACACGGGATTCGATACAATCGGATAAGCATGAATCCCAAGACTTGGATCGAGATTTCGGAGTCAGCCCTGCGCCACAACGCGCAGGTCTTTTTGGACCTCGCTAGCAAGGCAAAAGTGATGGCCGTTGTAAAATCAAATGCTTACGGACATGGTTTGATCGAGAGTGCGCGTATTTTATCCAAGTCAGGAATACATTGGTTTGGCGTTGATCATATAGACGAGGCTCTTGCGTTGCGAGGCGCAGGAATTCGTAAACCAATTCTCGTTTTGGGTTACACACCAAAGCATCGTTTGAATGATGCAATCAAAAATACGATATCCGTCGTCGCTTACAATATCGACACGATCAAAGCGTTGGGGCAGGGGAGAGGTAAGGTAAAAATTCATTTGCCAATCGAAACAGGTCTCACCAGAGACGGTATCGATCTCACGAATCTTCTAGATTTTCTCAAGCAAGTAGGGAAGTATCCCAACATAGAGATCGAAGGTGTCTTTTCACACTTCGCAAACATTGAAGACACAAAGTCTCGCGCTTATGCTGACCATCAGCTGAATGAATATCAAAAGGCGATAGAGATTTTAAAAGAACACAAAATTTATCCAAAGTACAAACATACCGCTTCTAGCGCTGCATCCATTTTGTACTCGGATACACATTTCAATCTTCTGCGGGTTGGTATCGCTATGTATGGACTTTGGCCATCCGAGGACACACGCCATCGCAAAGCATCTCTCAAGCTTTTACCGGTACTATCCTGGAAAACAATCGTCGCTCAAGTAAAAAATGTCACAAAAGGAACACCGATTAGCTACGGCCTCACCGAGCGTATGCCAAAGGCCGGACGAATCGCTGTATTACCAATTGGTTACGCAGATGGTTTTGATCGAGTCGGCATGTCGCGTAGAGGCTCAGTATTGATTTGCGGTAAGCGCTGTAAAGTTATGGGACGTGTCTGTATGAATATGAGCATGGTCGATGTGACAGGTTTGAATAAAATAGATACGGAATCGGAAGTAACTCTCATCGGTTCACAAGGAAAGGCTACGGTAACAGCTGAAGATATGGCCGATTTAGTCGGTACAATCAATTATGAAATCGTGGCGCGTTTGAATCCAGAAATACCTCGAATTGTGGTAAAATAGGCCCATGTTACACGTGGCCGTCTTGCTCGGAGGAATCTCCAATGAACGGGAGATTTCTTTAAAATCAGGACGACAAATCATCAAGCACCTCGACAAGAAGCGATACAAAGTCCTCACCTACGATCCCAAGACCCAGCTAGCTAAATTGGTACGCGATGGCAAAGCGGGTCGTATCGACATCGCCTTCAATGCGCTACATGGTCGTGGCGGTGAGGATGGCGCCATTCAGGGATTACTAGAATGGATTGGTATTCCATATACGGGTTCCGGCATTCAAGCCTCTGCCGTCGCCATGGATAAAGAACGATCCAAGCAACTGTATCGTCAAAACAATATTCCGACGCCTCCATCGCTGTATGTCGATCAATACAACAAAGAATTGATTCTAAAAAAACTTGGCTCTCGTATTGTTATTAAGCCTAACGCTGATGGTTCTAGTGTCGGCGTAACAGTTAATCCGCCAATGACGCAATGGAAAAAACTTATTGAGTTGCGTATTAAGACAGAGGGCAGATGTTTGCTAGAAGCCTTTCGGGAAGGAAAAGAGCTGACAGTCGGAGTTTTAGGAAATGAGGTATTGCCAGTTATTGAAATTCGACCCAAGACAGCCTTCTTTGATTTCAAGGCTAAATATACACCCGGCATGAGTGATGAGCTCTGCCCTGCGCCCATTCCAGCCAAAGTTACTAAAGAGGCGCAGGAACTCGCTTTAAAAGCCCACAGGGTTCTTGGTTGTCGCGGTTATTCGCGCACAGACATGATTTGGAGTAAAGGCGGAGTAGAAGTGCTAGAGACAAACACATTGCCAGGAATGACGGTTACGTCACTTTTGCCACTCGCCGTATCCGTCGCGGGCCTATCTTATGCCAAGCTCCTCGACCGCATGATCTCCCTTGCAAGTGAATAATTTATTATGTCCGATATTAACCGCACACTACGTCAGCAGCGCTTCTCCAAGCGTAATGCGGTTTTTTTAATCCTTGGTCTCGTGGCACTTGTCGGCTGGCCATATGTTTTATTCATGAGCGACGCATTTACCATCAACACGGTTGAAGTCAGGGGAGGGAAGACCCTAGACCCAATGGATGTCACGAGGGAAGTGCTACGCATCCTTGATGCGAGGGGAGGGTGGAGGCCCTGGCCAGCGCGTCATGCTTGGTTTGTGAATGAAAAAGCAATAGCAGAGCAGCTTAAAGAACATTTATTTGTTTCAAACGTGATTGTGGATAAGTCATATAATCACGTTTTACGACTCTTGGTAGAGGAGAGAACCAAGAAAGTGATATACCATTCTCATCAACAATATTTCTGGGTCGATATCCAAGGCATCGCTACGGATGAATTAACACCAGAAGAACGTAAAGATACACAGTCTCGACTTTTTGGTAATCGTGCCGCTACAAATGACGATCCGCCGATTATTAAACAAAATATCGACGATAAAATTAACCAAGGATTTGTATTAGCCGATAGCAGACGCGCCAAGGAATGGATTAAGCTAGCGGAAGACCTGAAGTCCTATAAGCTCCTATACCGAGAAATAGAGCCTCCGACAGCCTCTAGCACCTTATTTAAGATCCTGAGCCAAGAGGGCTACGAGGTTTTAATGGATATAACGGCACCCTTAGACTTGCAGGTAAAAACCTATCAAGGATTTATTAAGACCAAGCCAGCGGGATTAAGGGCGCTAGAATACGTCGATGTACGCGTTCCAGGCCGCGTTTATCTCAAGGAACAGTAGAAAGTCGATTATCAAGGATTTTGCCAACCTACGGTTTAATACATCCCAAGCGGCGTATAAGATATATTGTGCGACGCATGTATTTATCACTTCGGTAAACACTGAAACTTATCCACTTCTCTCCCCGACCGGAAAAAATAAAATTTTGAGATTGTTTCCCGACACACTGAATAAGAAAATATTGTATTGTGTTTGTTTTTCTGAATCCTCTGCTCAATCATGACAGGATTTTTATCGTCCCATGTTTTTCATTAATTTCAATTTGCAATTCTTTTTCAAAATTTCTGCACTGCGCCTTTAGCGCCAAAGTAGAGCCACAATCCCCCTTTCACGACACTGCATGTCTCTATGGCTCACCAAGCCTCTGGGACGATTTTATAGGTAGTTAGATACCTTGATTATCCCATCGTCTGATGCTAGGTTCGCTTTGGAGGTGTTTGATGGATGACAAGGATCACTCTTACTGAAAAAGCCCCGCCCGAGTCTATCGGTGCGGGGCTTTTTGGATTAATCGCGATCACTGTCATCGACAGGCGGTTTTGGCTCTTGAATATTGATATCCCACCATGCCTTAAAACTTGAAACCAAGTCTCTTGCCCAGAAATACATAATCCGTTGATACGATTGTCTGTCAGCGGGTCGACCCTGTGACTCGACGCCAAACGCATTACAAAGATACAAGGCACGACCTAGATGGAATCGTTGTGTAACGATCACAGCATCTTTGATATTGAAAACACTCTTAGCGCGTTTACAGCTCTCGTATGTACGATAGCCTTGACCATCAGTATCTATTGCCGATTCGGGAACCCCCAAGTCCATCGCCGTTTTTTTCATAACAGCGACTTCGTCAGCATGAAATTTTCCATCGTCACCTGTCATGAGGAGTTTTTTCACCGAACCCTCATTGTAAAGATCAACAGCGGTTGCAACGCGATCATACAGCGCGTCAGAAGGTGTTCCATCCAGTTTGACGCTTGCTCCGAGTACAATCGCATAGGAAGCATCTGTTTTATCCCAACCAATCGCACGTGCATGACCAAGCTGTACATAGCCCACCACAGACACGATAAAGATGACGCCTGCAGCGACGATGCCAAATACGCTATAACCAAGCTTTCGCCAAAAAGAATTATTCATCATCAGGTTTGTCGATGGTTAGGGGATTTGCTCCAATTCCCTCGCCAGTTACACGTAAAACATCTTTATCAAGTTTAGCAAATTCTTTGCTAGAGAGGTTGTATTGGTTTACGGCGGTGCCCAGCGCACGTCCAACGCCATCATGTTTTTCTTGATATGCGGCCAAGTGCTTACCGAGCTCATCAACGCGCTGTCTGATCTCCTTGGCCTGTTCCTCGATCTTCAGCGCGCGCAAACCTTGCAACACCGTTTGCAAGTAAGCCGTAAAACTCGTCGGAGAAACGATAATAACATGATATTTTGTTGCAGCTCTTTGGAGAAGGTTCTCTGTATCCTCCCCGACCTCGCCGATTTTATTTACAAGCAAGTCGTAGTAAATGGCTTCATGCGGAATAAACATGAAGGCAAAATCCATCGTCCCCTCCTCCGGACGGATATACTTAGCTGTTTCCTTGATGCGATTCTTCAAATCATTTAAAAACGTTTTTTCATAAGCGGCACGTTCCACAGGATCCTCAGCCGCGGCAAGACGGTTGTAGTTTTCAAGGGAGAATTTTGAGTCAACAGGCACGATCTTATCCGATACAAAAATCGCCGCATCAACAATCTCTCCATCTTTAAACGGATACTGCATCTGATACTGATCAGGCGCAAAAAGCGTTTTCAGAATTGTTTCTAAAAAATATTCACCTAAAATACCGCGCTGTTTTGGATTGGTGAGAATACGTTGAAGATTCTCCAGCTGTCCTGAAAAAGAGAGCACTTGTTTATTTGTCTCTTCGATCTTTACCAATCGCTCAGTTACATCACGCACAACGCCGGTCATCTGATGACTTGTATTTTGTTGATGCTTGAGATTCTCCGTCATGGAACCGCGCAAATCACGGTCTAAGCTCTCCAGCCTTTGCTGTAAAACGATCAAGAGTTGCGGGTCGATGCTCCCCTGTCCTTTGTTTTGGCGTAACACTAGCCATGCAAGCACGGCAAAGCCCAAGAGCAGAATAACGGCTAATATAAGCGTTGTCGTGTCGATTCCCATAGGCGAGCAGCATAACCCACAGTCGCCCTCTTGCAAACATGGGTCAGTTCCGTTATCTTCACGGCATTAAGCCAAAAAAACTATGAATATGAATATCTCCAATGGTCCCTCAAGTTGGGATCGCGACATGCAAGGAATGCAGGGTCTAGAAGAAGCGGAATCTGAAAATCTCGCTGCGCTTGGTATGCACGTTTCCGGCGGAAGCAAGAGCGATGAAGAAGAGGAAGAAGAAGTCGGAGTTGAAAAAGAAGTTGCTAAAGCGGAAGGCGAGGTAGAAGACGAGGATGAAGAAGAAAAGGAGGAAGAAGAAGTTGATGCTCTTAAAGAACTTGAACGACTCGAGCGTGAGTTAAAGCAAGAAGAGGCGCCAACGATGGGAGACGACACTGAAGAGTAAAAAAAACACTCCCCGATTGGGGAGTGTTTTTTTGGCTTATTGGCAAACTGCGCACTCTTCTGTCGCCACATCGCGTTTAACGGATTGTACATCGATACTTTCTGCGTGAATCGGCGCTGCGGAGCGCAAGTAATAGAGGGATTTCACACCCAACTGCCAAGCGAGGAAATGCACTTCATACAGATATTTGCCCGAGATCGGAGTCGGAAAGAAGAGGTTGAGCGATTGCGCTTGATCGATATACGGCTGGCGATCGGCCGCTTGTTGCACTAGCTCGCGCATATTCATCTCATAGGGCGTGCGGAAGACTTGTTTCTCCTCTTCGCTCAGCGCTTCCAGATTCATCACACTCCCCTTGTCTGAGATCACCTTCTTCCAAACATCAATCGTATTCATTCCCTTGCTCTCAAACAAGCGCTCCAAGTATTTATTCTTGTACAAGAAGCTACCGGACAATGTTTTTTGCAAAAAAGCATTTCCAGAAATAGGCTCAATAGAAGGCGTTGCTTCATTACAGATGAAGCTCGTAGATGCCGTCGGCTGAATACTTGTGACATACGTATTGCGACGCGCTCCTCCATCAAGTGGCAATCCACGTTCTTTTCCAAGTTTTTCAGAAGCGTCGTGAGCGTGTTTCTGAATATTCTCAAAAATCGATTTATTGAGCTGACGTGCCAACAGGCTTTCAAACGGAATCATCTTGCTCATCAAGTAGCCATGATATCCCATCGCCCCTAGCCCGATCGAGCGTTCATGCTTTACCGAGTTAATGGACTTTTTGAATTCCTTTGGATCTGCCAAATCGCAGAATGCTTCAAGGTTGTTATCGAGCGAGGTCACGCAGTCAAGTGTTATTTGTGCGATCTGATCTTTCCACTCGTCGTATTTCTCAATGTTGAGGTTACCCAAGCAACATACCGCTGTACGTTCTTCATTGGTCGGTAAGACGATTTCCGTGCACAAGTTGCTCTGACGTACCCAAAGACCCAAATCCTTATGATGTTGCGGTACAGCTTTGTTCACCGTGTCGATAAACAAGAGATATGGCTCCCCTGATTCCGCGCGCATCATCAGAATCTTGCGCCAAATATCGAGTGCATTTAATTTTTTTGTAACGATCTTGTAATGCGGATCAATCAAATCGTACTCGCGATTCTCCTCGACCGCTTTCATAAATTCGTCGGTGATGACGATGCCAATATTCAAATTCAAACACTTACGATCGATGTCTCCACCCGTTGCTTTGCGGATTTCTAAAAAGTCCTCGATATCCGGGTGGTCGATACGCAAATACGCGGCCGCTGCCCCACGTCGATGTGAGTTACGAGAAATCGCTAGCGTTTCCGAGTCCATGATCTTCAAAAACGGAATCACACCCGACGATTTGAGTCCGCTCGCCTGAAGCGAGGCATTCTGACCACGAAGTTGCGACCAATCCGTTCCAATGCCACCACCATATTTGGCAAGAAACGCATTCTCTCGGTAAATGTCAAAGATACCTTCCAATGTGTCAGGAACCGTGTTGAGGAAACAAGAGATCGGCAAACCCTTCTTGGTACCGATATTCATCATGGTTGGCGTTGCTGGTACATACCAAGCCTTAGCCATGTAGTCATACAAGCGTTGCGCCATTCCGGCATCGCCACGCGCAAGGCCAGTCGCCACGCGCGAGTAGAACATTTGTAAGTTTTCAACAATTTTACCTTCACCATCGCGTAAAAAATAACGATCGCGCAAGTTCTCAAGGCCAAAATAGGTCATGAGATGCTCATGCTCTCGAGTGACGCGCAAACCCTGCTGAATCGTTTTATCGGTCGTGTAATGTGGGCTATCCCAGCTCCCTCGTCCGGCGGTATCACGATCAACCTCAGCCATAAGAATATCGCGGGCAGCAACGAGATCATTTTGGGACAATGCGTCGATGACGGATGCGTAAGAAGACATAAGGTTCAAGTTTTAATATTATTTTACCAATCAGCAACCACGGCTCCTTTCGCATATTCCGTAGCACGATTTTCAAAGAAGTTGGTATGTTCCTTGGCATTAGTCATGACATCGAGCCAAGCGAGCGGATTGGTAACATTGTAGACCTTGTCGAGTCCTAGGTCATTCAGTTTTTTATCAGCAGTGTAGCGGATGTATTGCTTCACCTCCTCCGGCTTAAGTCCTGGCACAGCCCCCATAGCAAAGCAGGTGTCGATGAAGTGGTCCTCGAGCTTCACCATGTCGTCGCAGGCTCGATAGAGGGTGCCCTGTAGCTCCTGCGTCCAAATGTGCTTGTTCTCGTTAACCAGCTCTCTAAACAAGGCGCATACGCCTTGGCTATGTAGCGTCTCATCACGAATGCTCCAGGTGATGATTTGTCCAACTCCCTTCAGTTTTCCAAGTCGCGGGTAATTCATGAGAATCGCAAAACTCGAGAAGAGGCTGACGCCTTCCATGAATCCACCAAACACGGCTAAGTTGAGAGCTAAGTCGCTGACATTCTGTACATCAAAGGTCTGGATATACTGATACTTATTGCGCATCGCTTCATATTCAAGGAATGCGCTATATTCTTTCTCCGGAAGCCCCAGCGAGTCGTTCAAATATGAGTAGGCCCAGACATGGATGCTTTCCATCGCCGCAAAGGACGAGAGCATCATTTTGATTTCAGGTTTAGGAAAGCTCGGAATGAGCTTGGAATTGTAATTATTATTTACCTCGATATCACCCTGCGTAAAGAAGCGCAGCACTTGGATGATGAGATTTTTTTCTTCTGGTGAGAGCTTGAATCGAAAGTCAGAAATATCGGATTCCATCGGTACCTCGATCGGCAACCAGTGCGCTTGGTTTTGCTTTTGGAAAAACTCAAAGAATACCGGATATTCAAACGGTCGATAAAAAGGCCGATAGGTCAATATAGGGCTTGCGCCAAAGAGCTGAGAACTCATAAGAATTAGCCTTGCGGTTCAATCCGCGAGAGAAAAGATTGGTTGTTATTCATTCCTTGCATGCCACCGTACATTGGAGCGTTGGCTGGCTGTTGTCCCGGCTCCTGATAGAGGCCTACAGATTGACGATCCTCCGGAGATAAGAACTTCAGTGCCAACCAGCGAAAAATATAATCAACAACAGATTTAGCTACTGGAATATTTGGATTTTGAGTTGGTCCGGATGGCTCGTAACGTGCATGAACAAACTTGTTCACCAGAACCTTCAACGGAACTCCATATTGAAGACCGAGTGAGATCGCGGTTGCAAACGAGTCGACGAGACCGGCTTGGCTACTTCCCTCTTTTGAGAGCGTGATAAAAATTTCTCCTGGTTGCCCGTCCTCATACAGTCCAACGGTCAAGTAACCTTCACAAGACGCGCCGATTTGGAATTTATGAGTGATGGCCTTGCGCTCATCTGGTAAGCGCCGTCGGCGTGGAACAAAGGCTTCTCCTGTAGAGGTGGTGATCGGTGTGGTCATAAAATTGTATGTATAAAAAACCACCGGTCCGGTACAGGCAAGAAAAGCCGGACGGCAACAGAGTAAATTTTTTCAAGAGGGCTGTTCCAGTCTCCGCACCGTCCGATCCAGAAAGGATCAGTCGTTCGCGTGTGTTGGGAGGCTGTAGATGGCCCAACCACTACATCTTGTGGTTCAAACATGATTATACCACAAGATGTAGTAGCCGGTTCACCTCGTGTTTTATGAGGAAAATGATCGCATTGTGGATAAGTGATGGATTTTAGAGTCCGAGACTCAAGTTGATTGCTTGTCGTGAGTTTGGTTCTGGTAGCTCGATCTGTACGGGCACCTCTTGTAATTGCCCCATGCGATTCGTCATGCGTACGTGTGCATTTTGCAGCGCGTATTCATACACGTCTCGGGTAATGCGGACATCCTGTAAACAGTACTCCTTTAGTTTCTCAATCTCCCCTTTCTTCCAGTACTCAACAGCCATCAGTCCGTGGCCACTTTTTCCGACACCTAGTGTCGCTTGGGCAACGTCGTCGAGTTTAATACGGAAGCCGAGATTTTTCTCGATTTCCACCAATAAGTCGACCGTAGGCAAACTCATCATGTCTCCCGAGTAATACGTTTGCAAGCATGGATAATCAAAGCCAATCAGATTATATCCGATGATGCGATCTGCTCTCTCTAGTCTTGGCCAGAGCTTAGGTAAATCCTCTTCTAAAAAAGCCTCAAACGTGTCGGTTTCATAAAAATAGCAACCGACGAGTGAGACTTGCAGCAGTGATGGATTGTAGGCACCGACATCCTGGAACGTGTTCCGGGTTTCGATGTCGAGGACAACTTCGCGACGCATAAAACGTCGATGAGAATACCATGTTCTAGCTGGCCTTGTCACATTGTCTGAAAGCGTTGACGTTTTGACGTTTTTTATGTTAATCCACAGTTGGAGGTACTGATGCTGTATCTACTCCGCTCTGGCTTTCAGAGCACCCTGCATCGCCTGAATTTTTTCAGGCTTGTACAGCGTCTCAACCTCGTCGTTGACCCGACGCTCGAGATTCCCCTGCGAGAGGCTCCTAAGGCCGTCTCGTTGGCACTCAAGATGCGTAACACGGCCCGTATGCCGGACTCAACCATCTTCATCGGCTCAGCGCCTGAGGACACCGTCCACAGCGCCATCAAGCTGGTAGAAGAACTGCGTGAGCTCCTGCCTCCGCTCGCCAAAGTTACAACCATCTTCTTGGTCAATGCGGAGGAATGGCACTTCTATCCAGAAATCGCTAAAGCCCCCGCTCCCACCAGCTTCTTTGACAAACAGCTCGGCTATGGACGTCTGCTGTTCCTGGAGCAGCGTGAGAGCTACTCGGATCGCGAGTACTTTGCACTCATAGCGCACATGATCTCGGACAATGTTACGAAGGGTCGCGACTCCGAATCAACCGTCGAGTTCTCGATTGGTCCTGCAGCCTCCCGTAAAACGGGAATGCTGGAACGAGTCACCGATCAACTCCTGGAGGCTGAACAGGCCCGCACCTTGCGCCGGGATGAGCCTACAGGTCCTTCTGCTATCGACGATGATCGTATCACCGAGCTTCCTCCCCCGCCGGTATTCATCAAGTCCAAGTGAGCCGCTCTTTCCTGATATGTAAGAACCCCCGAAGCCAGAGCTGGCTTCGGGGGTTTATTTCATTCAGTTGAGCGTCATCATCACGGCTATGTGTGACGGCCGCCCAATACGGGTATTCGCGGCTGCTGGGGAGAGCGTACTGCTCCATCCATGTAGGCAGTGGCTCATCCGGGGGTGAGGGAGGAGCCTCTCCCCCGCTCGTCAAGACGATCTCGTTGGTTGTCGTCACTCGCCGCCAGAAGTACTCGAACGGCAAAGCGTACGGTTCCAATCTCAGTGTGAGTGTGTCAGCTTGGATCAATCGCAACCGCTCTCGATGACAACAGGTCTGTGGAGCGCACTCCCCATAGGGATAGTAGCGTTGTGCCATCGTAAGCAGACCGATCATCAAGTCATCGCGATACGTTATTGAACGATCGCTACGCGGACTCCGTGTTGGTCGAGCATACGCGGGGCGCTCGGCTAGCATATCGTGCGCGATCTGCGGCGCAACGTTGATGCTGGTAAAACACGTCATCGCGCCGAGCGCAAAAGCGCTTCCTAGACGGATACGGCCCCGCAAGACGCGCAAGTCACGTTGTTGCAACGCGAGATCGCGTTCCATACGCGTGCTCGCCAGTTCGTCCTGCGCAGACTGTAGCGCGATCGCCAGCTGTTGCGATTCCTCGCGATAGCGATCGCGCTCGACCTCTGGATTGCTCCGATACGGGTCGCCGCAAAAGCGATATTTTGGGAAGTTGGTGAAAGAACTTCTGAAGAGACGGAAGTAGAATACGACTTGCCGATACTTCACGATGCAAGCCAGGGTCGCGATGAACGCAACCAAGATGAATTCCGGCATATCCGCCTCCTATAGCCCACTATGGGCTATCTGCCTATTTCGCCGTTTTTCCGATAATCCGTCAAGTTTATCGATTTGAACTCATACCATTGGCAAAATCCTCATTTTGGTATAAGTATCGATGGCAAAAGCAAAAGGAGCGCTTTATGGATGGACGCCAGAGATCAAGCCTGAACTCAACAACCTTGAATCCAGAGCCAGAGATGCGATCTTTTGGCGGGACATTAGAGGAATTCAGTCCTGCAAGACCTTGAGTCCTAAGCGGATAAAAGTTTCGCTGGGAAACTCGATAGGAGATTCTCTCTGGTTTCCGTTAAAAGCTTCCCTTACAACCTCTCTTCAGTACTCGCTGAGAGAGTCCGTCAGAGAGTTTCTCGGGAAGTCTCTTTGGCCGATGTATGGCGAGTCATTCTACTATCCGCTTGGATTTGCTCTCGCGGATGATGTCGATGAAGCGGCTAAGTTCAAGAACCTACATCAGCTCTTTCTTGCTGGAAATATTCCCCTCGGTTTCGATAAACGAGGCAAGCTCCTCGTCCTCGTCGCCGACTGACCAACTAAAAAGCCCCGCCGGTCCGCCAGTTGGCGGAACTCCGACGGGGCTTTCTCGTTTCTTTACGCGTTCTTGCTCTGATCCGAGCGCTTGCGCTCAAACTCTTTCAAGAATGTTTTGCGAATACGCAGACTGGTTGGCGTGACCTCGAGCAGTTCATCCTCGCCAAGATATTCAAGTCCTTCTTCCAGCGACATATTGCGAGGCGTGGTCAATCCTTCAGAGACGCCGTCGCCTTTAGAGCGCATGTTCGACAACTTCTTTTCACGGCAGATGTTCACCTGCAAATCTTCTGGTTTTGCGTTTTGTCCGATAACCATTCCTTCATAGACCTTCACGCCAGGACCGATGAAGAGTTGTCCGCGTTCTTGTGCCATTTGCATGCCGTAGCTGTTCGATTCACCCGTTTCAAACGAGATGAGCGAGCCATGCGGTGTTGCATCGATAGCACCTACGAACGGACGATAGCCAAGGAAAAGCGAGTTGATAATCCCCTGTCCACGCGTGTCCATCATGAATTCTGTGCGATAACCGATCAAACCACGAGTTGGAATCTCAAACTGGAGATACGCGACACCGCTCTCGACGCGCATATCTTTCATGTCACCCTTGCGGCGTCCCATCTTTTCAATAACCGATCCGCTCACGCCTTCTGGACACTCGAGTGAAACTTCCTCAAATGGTTCCGTCTTCTGTCCATTCTCTTCCTTGAAAATAACTTGCGGACGAGAAACCTGAAGTTCAAAACCCTCGCGGCGCATACGCTCGATCAAAATCGACAAATGTAATTCACCACGACCACTGACGATAAACGAACCGTCACCAGATCCCGCATCAACACGCAAGGCTACATCGTTCTGCAATTCACGATCCAAACGCTCCTTAATATTGCGGGAAGTCGTAAACTGTCCTTCCTGACCCGCAAACGGGGAGGTGTTAACAGCAAAGGTCATCTTAACCGTCGGCTCCTCGATCTTGATAACGGGGAGAGCATCCGCTTGATTCACATCAGCAATCGTCTCACCGATGTTCAAGTTTTCAATACCAGCAAAAGCAACAATGTCTCCTGCTTGCGCTTCCTGCGTCTCAACTTTTCCAAGTCCAATGAAGGTATAGATCGTCGTAATCTTGGCCGGAGCTTTGACGCCGTCACGGTTGATCCAAGTGACATTGCCAGGACGGAAAACTCCACGCACAACACGGCCAAGTCCAGTCTTACCTTTATAGTTATCGTAAGAGACGTTCGCAACAGAAACCTGAAGAGGTCCCGTTGAATCGTTCTTTGGAACAGGAATTTCTTTCAGAATCGTATCAAACAATGGTTTGATGTCTGTCATCTTCCCAAGGTCCGGTTCAAGACCAGCCTTCCCCTGTTTTGCAGAGGCATACACGATTGGGAAATCCGTTTGTTCATCGGTAGCGCCGAGTGTGACAAACAAATCAAAAACCTGGTCCACAACCCAGTCTGGTCGTGCATCTGGTTTGTCGATCTTGTTGATGACGACAATCACACGATGTCCGGCTTGAAGAGCCTTCTTAAGCACAAAGCGTGTCTGTGGCATCGGGCCTTCCTTGGCGTCGACGAGCAAAAGCGCACCGTCAACCAAGTTCATTACGCGCTCAACCTCACCACCAAAGTCGGCGTGACCTGGTGTGTCGACGATATTGATCTTGGTGCCGCCATAAGCAACGGCTACGTTTTTAGCCAAAATCGTAATTCCACGCTCACGTTCAAGAGGGTTCATGTCCAGAATGGTGTCGCCTTCCAAGCCTTTTTCCTTGAAAGTTTCACTCTGCTTCAAAATCGCATCGGCCAGGGTGGTCTTTCCATGGTCGACGTGTGCGATGATGGCGATATTGCGGATTTCCATAAGTGGGCGAAGTTTAGCCCCATTTTGCCACTTTGTCAATAATCATTACCCATGTAAAATCGCAATATGAACATGTTCAAGAAAACCAAGGCGGATAGCGTAAAAACCTATATCGCCGCTGTGCAAGAAGATCGCAAACCCGTGATTCTATTTTTACACGATTTTATTCAGAAAACCGTGCCTAAGCTCAAGCCTCATTTTGCCTACAATATGCTTGGGTACGGGGCTTTCCCATATAAGAACTACAAAGGCGAGATGCTGACTTGGCCGGTGATCGCGCTTGCCAGTCAAAAGAATTACATTAGTTTATATGTCTGTGCGGTCGATAGCGGAGAGTACATTGCAGAGTTGCACAAGAAAGAGTTGGGTAAAGTCAGCGTCGGTAAAAGCTGTATCCGATTCAAAAAGATCGAGGACGTTGATCTTAAAGCTTTGGCCAAAGTTTTGAAGCTTGCAGCTAAAAATCCAGGACTCGTCAAATAACAAAACCCTCCGTATGGAGGGTTTTGAAAAATTCAAGATCGGTTTATTTAGCGACCTTGCACATTTTACAGCTGTCCTTCATGAGCATCGCGATCGCGGCCAAACCTACAAGAATGTAGACGACCCACTCAACCTGTGGCCAGCGGCCGAGCAAAAGACCAACGACGTTCCAGTTCTTGCCGAGGAAACCGCCGATACCGACAAGTCCCCAGTTAACGGCTCCAATCCACATAAGCCAGAAAGCGGCCATGTGAACGGTGCATCCCTTAGAAGCGCTCATCATAATGACGAAAGGAAATAATTATTAGTATTTTAATGATAGCACACTCTCTGTGGATAAGTTATTAATTTAAAAAATTCTCTGTATCAATTTATATCGATACAGAGAGTGAAGAGTGGAGAGGTTATGATTAGAGTGGGATTCTGTGCTCCCTGGCCCAAGGGATGAAGCGGCTTCTAACGACCGCTAACACAGATATTATGAGGTCGTACTGGTATACGATCATTACTTGCCCATCCGTCGGTCTCCTCAGGGCCGCCTGACGTGATGGTCGACCTAGGTCTTGCGACGTTCGGTATCTAGATGGAGTTGCTCATTCCAGGAGTCACCTCCACTCGATAGTCGCCGCTTCCCAAACTGCGCTATCTATATGAGGAGTCTTTCGACCCCTATCTCGGTCTTCATCATCCGATAAAAAACGGGAGGGAGTGCACATCAGCCGGATGTGCGACGGAATCAGGATTTTGTCTGATACGAAGGACGTTGGTTCTACTCGACGGAGTAGATCGCGAAGCGGAACTTCGCGCCGGCCACCTCCTCGGCCGTGTATTCGTGGCGCCCCTCCAAGCGAGGCAAGCCAGAGATAGCCATCAGAAGCAGGGAGTCACCCGCTACGATCTTCACGACAGGAGCCTTTTCCAGAGAGGGGCCCGTCAGAGCTTGAGAGCAAGCTGACGGAAAAGTAGTTTGCGGTGATATTTCACACAACTCCTCCATGTTGCGGGGCTCATCACAGGCATGGGATGTCTACGATGAGCTATGTGAAATAAAAAGAGACATGTGGCCTTTCGGCTTCGATGTCCCGTTTATCGATAGAACAAGGTTCTTCGCCTCATTCCTCAACGAGGACTAAGCTAGCAAATATATAAATATTTGTCAAGGAAAGTAAACAAAAATATAAATATAGCTAAAATTAGCTGAAAAATGACAGCTAAATTGTCAGGGCTTGAAAAACATCCGCGCCTCATTCCAAAATTCTGCTCTCCCCTGCTCCTTCATCCAGAGCCACCACTCAACGCCCCAAAAATCTACAGCTACGACATCCATCTGTCTGGCGTAGGCAAAATTTTTGCGCATTTGTTGTATCGACAATGTTTTGAATTGGTCTTCTAACTTGGTTTCTTGTAAGGGACGATCAGACCAAGGTTCCATTTGAAATTCACTCACAAATAAACGTCCTCCCCAACCAAGAAGATCTGCTTTGCGTGTATAAAACCATGGCGGCAGAAACCAATATCGAATCACACCGAGCCAAGGATTGGTAACCGTTCGATAAACACTCACCCCAAGTCCATCGATTTCTTTTCGATAATCCTGCCACAGAGAAAGCTCTCCAGAATCGGTTGTGTAAACTGGGCGTTTAAGTACTCCCCGTTTAGCTTCCTCACCGCGGACAAATGTAAGTTCTTTGCTAACAAGTTCATCTGTCAATCCCGGACAATGCGCAAAAAAATTAAATTTTGCTTCATTCTCGACTTGAAATCCGACCACCGTTGGATGATTTTTAAAACGTTCATACGTCGCCTTAAAATACGCAAGCTGCATCGCAGCACGTGTTTCTGTATCAACGATTCTAGTAAATTCAGGTACCCAACACTCTGGCCAACGCGGCAATCGTGCTCCGATTGCCAGCATCACTTTTCCATCTCTCTTTCCAATCGCGTCCAATTGTTCCTGCAAAATCGTAAAATCGTAAACGCCTTGTTTCCGTTCTATATCGGTCCAATAGGCAGGAATACGGAAGCGTCGTACACCCAAGTCATCCAACACCTCACCAAGGCCTTTATTTGGATCGAGACCAAGACTCCAAGCATAGGGTGAACTCCAGGTTACACCATATTCTTTTGGATGATCGCTGGGCCATCCGAGAGTAAAATACGCAATCGCGAGAACAAGTAAACCAAGCACGACCCAAGCACAAATCCGCAACCACTTGCGCATCGCCGATAAATCAAAGCCACGGGGAGTCTTAGCCGGCATGTGTAATCAAATAAAGTCCGATCGCAACGAGGATCAGCGCACTTCCCTTGGTGAGAAATGTTTTGAGCGTCCGTTGCTCATGGAGAAGTGCTGCTAAGCGCTTCCCTCCTAGCCATGCAACCAGCACAAGCGCTGCATATTGTACCGATTGCATTGCATTGACGATTGACGCGCTTCCCTCGGATATCGCAAATTGGATGAAAAGAAAACCGAGTGCTCCACAGAATTGACCGAGGATCATTAAACCGAGTTTCGAGCCTTCCTCTCGTGCTGCTTGCTTGTCCTTCACAAAGAGAATCTTGGTGAGTTCAGACCGAACACCCGTAGCAAAAAGCGCAATCAGTATCGCGGTAAGCGCGGCAAAGAATCTCGACCAGACAAAGACATCCAAAAAAACTGCTTCATTAAAAGCGAGTTTTCCAAAAGCGCTCGATGCGGCAAAGAGAAAAGCGGAAAGGATGCAGATGCCAATCGTAGTCTTATCCAGTCGATCTTTTTTATTGCCGCTTGAAAGAACAATCGTCGCGAGAACAAGGAAGCTGAATCCGAGGTATCCATTGAAAGGTAGCCGTTCACCTAAGAGAAGGCTGGTATCAAGAAGGGTGAATACGGGAATAAGAGAGCCGACAATAGGAACGACTCGAGTTGCTTCCCCACGACGCAATGCTTCAAAGAACGCCCAAAGCGCAAAAACAAATAAAGAACCAAATCCAATCATGGGAGCCCAGACATTGGCAGGTGGGATGGAGGTCCAAGGTAAAGCGAGGAGGGCTAAACAAGACAGCCCACCAATCAAAGATGCGTAAGTTCCGCTTCTTTTAAATGAAGTCGATAAAAGAGCTTTGTCGATGAGAAAAGCAAAAGCATTCAGGAGGTGACCAATAATTGCAATCGGTAACCAAGCGGTCATAGTTCAACGGAATCACCCACATGCGGCGCAATCGCCTCAATACCAAAATGTTGCTTGATGCGCGTTGCAAGTGCTACCGCTGTATCCTCTTCTCCATGCGTCACAAAGATGCGTTTAGGCAAAGCCTCAGCCTCTTTAATCCAGTCCACGAGTTTATTCTGGTCCGCATGTGCGCTATACGCTCCGATACTGGTAACTCTCGCTTTAACCCGTACATCTTCTTGTAAAACACGAACGACTTTTTTGCCGTTATGCAGCTCGCGTCCCAGTGTGCCGTTCGCCTGATAGCCAACGATAAGTACGGTGGCATTTGGATCAGAAAGATAACGCACGAGATGATGTTGAATGCGTCCCCCGTTCATCATTCCAGAACCTGCGATAATAACTTTGGGACGTGCCGCGTCATTAATCAATTTGGATTCATCGCGCGTTTTGGTCAGTGTAAGTCCGGGAAAATCAAACAAGTCATCTCCGGAAGCCGCGAGCGCGCGAGCTTCATTGTTATAATACTGTGGAAACTCCTTCATGATATCCGTTGCTTTAATAGCCATCGGACTATCCAAGTAAATATCGATATGAGGAACAATGCCCTTTTCGATCAGGTGGTTCATCTCAAACAGAATCTGTTGCGTGCGATCAATAGCAAAAGCCGGAATCACCAACACGCCTTTTGTCTCGATGGTCTTTTGCAAAATCTCTTTCAACTTACTCTCGCGTGTACTCTCGTCTTCATGGATACGGTTTCCGTATGTCGACTCGATAATAAGTGCGTCTACGGCAGATAATTGGGCCGTAGGACGTAGGATTTTTGAGCGTCTATTTCCCAAGTCGCCTGAGAAAGCCGCACTCGGACCGTTTATCTGATAAACCTCCCAAAAGGCACTTCCAAAAATATGCCCCGCATCTCTTGGCCGGCACATAAAATCACCGATCGTAACTTCTCGGCTATAATCGATCGGCTCAAAAAGGTCGCGTGTAAGCTCTACGTCCTCACGAGAATACAAAACGGGCGTACCTTCGCGCTTATGGTCCTCCTCCATGATGTGTTGCGCATCCTCTAAAACAAGCATTGCCAACTTAATCGTTGGTGGAGTCGCATAGATTTTACCGCTAAAGCCCCCTTTAACGAGTTTGGGGAGTCTGCCGCTATGATCGAGGTGCGCATGTGTAAGTAAAACGGCTTTGATTGATTTAGGATCAAAGGGAAAATCAACCAAGTTTTTAACATCGCAGGTATTACAGCCCTGATGCATACCGCAATCGACCAGAATCTTGGTCTGTTCAGTCTCGACCAGATACAAAGATCCTGTTACTTCACGGGCAGCTCCTAAGAACGAAATTTTCATGTCAAAATTGTAAACCGCGGACGCCAAACTGTAAAAGTAGAGCTATGGGGCGTTGGTCAAGGCTCGTTCCAGTCCGTGACAGAATTCTCCAAATCCGTATTTAGCCTGTGAACATTGTCGATCAAAAACTAGTCGGATCATGGATCGATCAAATGAGGGTTCAGTAAAGATAAAAACCAAAAGAGTCGATTGCACGATGAGGAGGATTGCACCCGTAACAACGGCAAGTCGGAAAGAAAAATCCGGAGCTTCAAATCGATCTTGCCATTTTGGGTGAAACATCCACAATCGTTTTTCTACGAGTCCATTTGCTACGAGCGCCGCAAGAGAAGCGAAAACGCCAAGCGCAAACGACGACATCGAGGAAAAACCAAATGACAATCCCCCAAGCATCGCCATGGGGAAAATGAAAAGAGTTGTAAATGCCCAAAAGTCCGGAGAGTCGTGTGCGTACAAAGGAGCATTTTTATTTTTGACCTTTTTGACCATGCTGGAATTATATCACATGTCTTCTGTTATTCCCGCGTAGGCGGGAATCCAGTACCAACTCATCCGAACACTTATTCAATACGCCCAGCTGGATCCCCGTCTTCACGGGGATGACATTTACGCCTCGACATGCACAGAATCCGGACCCAAGATTGTCTCCAATTCTTTGGCGATGAGTTCATCAAAAGTAATGCGATACGAGGAGAGAATCTTTTGTTGTCCCCCAGCATTGTCTACAAAAAAGTAAACACGGAATCTTCCGGGATGCGCATCAAGCACCGCTCGTAATTTATACAGAATGGTTTCTGGTAAATGTGCGCGCAAATGAATCGTAACGGCATCCGCTTCTTTTTTTACCTCACTCTGATTGTCTGACTCTAATGCATCGGTTGTTGGCCGCGCTCCTCCAAGAAACTGTTGACGAACAATATCGATATTATCCGGCGTTATCTCATATCCGGTCTCAACCAAAAATTTAGGATCCCCATCTTTGATCTGCACTCTTCCAGAAAGAACAACGGCTTTATCGGATTCCCAAAGCTCCATTTTTTCTTTATATACGCGTGGAAAAATAACCGCTTCAATCTCCCCTCCCATATCTTGAAGCTTTGTAAAAACCATCGGATCACCATTTTTGGTCAGAATTTTTTTTGCCTGAGTAATAAAGCCCGCTGTCCGTACACTTTTTTCTTTTGTTTTACTCGCAAGTTCGGACACGGGGGTAACGAGCCCTTCGAGCTGTGCGGCGAAGTCTTTAAATGGATGTGCGGAGATATACAGACCGAGTAGCTCTTTTTCCCAAACAAGAATATCGCGAGTCGCGGCTGGAGGAGCTGGCTTCAATTTGAGCGCTGGTTGTGCGGCAGCGGTCGTCGAGAGGGCAAACAAGTTGAATTGTCCGGAGCTTGCTTCTTGCGTTACACGTTTTTGATATTCAAGAATCGCTTCAATATTAAAATAAAGGAGATTGCGATCGGCAAAACGGTCCAATGCGCCCGACTTGATCAGTGATTCTAATGATCGTCGATTGATATTTTTTCCGGTAACACGCGTTACAAGATCCTCAAGATTCTTGTAGGGACCGTTCGCTTTACGCTCGCGAAAAATTGACTCGACTACATCCTCCCCAATACCTTTAATCGCAAGTAAACCAAAACGAATTTTATTGGTATCTTTGACAACAGAAAAGCCTCGAAAGGACTCATTGATATCTGGAGGCAATACTTCTAGCCCGATCCCGCGACACTCCTCAACTTCAATCGTGATGCGGTCCAAGTTGGAAATATCCGAGTTCATGAGAGCGGCCATGAAGGCATCTGGAAAATGCGCCTTCAAATACGCTGTTTGATAGGCGATCAGCGCATAACAGGCGGCATGCGACTTGTTAAAACCGTAGGCCGCAAATTCCTCAAACTGCGTGAAAATTGCTTCAGCTTTATCCCGAGGAACACCATTTGCAATCGAACCGTCAATGAATTTGGTACGCATCTCCGCCATGAGTTTGGCAATTTTTTTACCCATGGCTTTTCGCAACGTGTCAGCTTGCCCACCGGTGAAGCCGGCCATGTCTTTAGCTACTTGCATCACCTGCTCCTGATAGATCGGAAGTCCGTAGGTTGAAGCGAGGGCGTTTTCTGTCAGCGGGTGAATATAGACAACTTTCTCACGACCATGTTTGCGATTAATAAAAGACTCAATAAACTGCATTGGTCCCGGTCGATACAGAGCAACCATGGCGATAATATCGTCGATCACCGTAGGTCGAAGTTCTTTAATATATTTCTTCATTCCATCCGATTCCAGCTGAAATACGCCCGTGGTAATCCCTTTCCCCAAAAGTTCAAACGTTTTTGCATCATCGAGTAGCAACGTTTCCATATCGACTTCTGCTCCATGCACGGCCTTAGCAATATCTAAACAGTCACGAATGACCGACAAGTTAGACAGGCCCAGAAAGTCCATCTTGAGCAGGCCCATGGCTTCTGCAGAGTGTAGCGAGTATTGGACGACTTGTTCAACGTCACCACCTTGCGCCTTTTGCAATGGAGCAAATTCTACCAGCGCGCTCGGCGCGATCACGATTCCACAAGCATGCTGTGAAGCATGACGCGTTGTCCCTTCAAGTTTGATCGCCAAATCTATAAGACGCTGTACGCGCGGATCCGATACATACATGGCATGTAGTTCAGGAGATTCATCCTTGGATTTTTCCAGCGGAATATGTCTTCCCTGCACAGGCGGCGGAATCACTTTTGAGATGCGATCCACGTCCGCATAACTCATACCAAGCGCACGTCCAACATCACGCACCGCCGCCCGCGCCGCCATGGTCCCAAACGTAATAATACCCGCCACACGGTTGTGTCCGTATTTATCCATCACGTATTGGATGACATCCTTGCGTTTCACGTCGTCAAAATCCGTATCAATATCCGGCATCGAGATACGATCAGGATTGAGAAAACGCTCAAAAAGTAATCCGTAGCGCAACGGATCAAGGTTCGTGATGCGTAATGAATACGCCACAATAGAACCTGCCGCACTTCCGCGTCCTGGCCCCACGATCACGCCATGATCTTTGGCCCAGTTAATATAATCGGAAACAATCAAAAAGTAGGCGGCAAATCCCATGCGCTCAATGGTTGAAAGTTCAAAATCAAGACGCTCTTTTGCTTCTTGTTGTTTTTCTTCATCCGGATAACGTTCCGCCAAACCTTCATCGCATAATTTTCGGAGATGACCCATCTCTGTCTCCCCTTCTGGCAAATCAAATCTCGGGAGATGGTTGGTGCCTAGTTCAAACTTTATTTCACAGCGATCCGCAATCTTGCGCGTGTTCTCAATCGCTTCTGGATGATTTTTGAATGCCTCAAGCATCGGCTCGATCGGTGTAAGCGAAAGATCAATTCCAGCCATGGAATTACGTTTTTGATCATCGAGGGTCTTTCCATCATGAATACACACGAGAACATCTTGTGCTTCACGGTCCGTCTGGTTCAAGTAGTGAACATTCTTTGATGCGACAACCGGCGTGTTTGTTTTTGCTGCTAATTCAAACATGAGTTCATTCACCTCGTTCTGTGTTGGTGATTCTGGGTGCCAAACAGCTTCTAAGAAGAAATGATCCGGACCAAAAATCTCCTTATATTCAGCAACGAGCTTTTCCGCACGTTCCATATCATGCGATTGGAGCGCCTGTGGAATCTCCCCCTTTAAATTTCCAGACAGTCCAATCAATCCTTCATGGTGCTCGCGTAGCAAATCTTTATCGAGACGTGGCTTGTAATAGAAGCCTTCTAAATAGGAGATGGATACAAGCTTAAGAAGATTCTGATAGCCGATATTATTTTCTACCAATAAAACAATTCTTGATGATCGATTGTCGATACCCGCGCGTTTGTCTGTATGTTTATCAATAGCTAAAAAAGCATCGATTCCAATAATTGGTTTGATGCCCTCTTTATGCGCCGCTTCATAAAACTCGACAGCCCCGTACAGAGCCGAGTGATCCGTAAGCCCGATCGCGTCGTATCCGAGTTCTTTTGCCCTTTCAACAATCTGATCCGGTGCTCCGATCGCGTCATACAACGAATACATCGAGTGCACATGTAAGTGCACAAACGGTGATTTGGGGAGCTCGGTTTTTTGGTCGGACATAGTGAGGATCGACACTGTCGGCTTAAAGCCTGCGTACGATCGAATAAACAAAAACTAACCCGCCGGTAAGGGCGGGTCAATCGTTTCGTCAACCTTCCTGCTCACCATCCTCTATCTCATCTAATGTCGGCTCTTTTCTCTTTGATTTCTTTGTTGGCTTCCCGTCTTGATCTTTTTTATGGTCTAGATATCCCATTACTTTGTGCCCAGCTTCTGTGATAAATCCCATATACTGCGAGATATTAGAAACTTTTTCACTGAGCGCTACTACAGAATCCTCAACGAGCTTCACCTTCATGCGGATATTCTCTACCAGAGCATTTGTCTGATTAAAGAATCTAGCGGCCTCGTACAGGAGCCAACAAAGAAAGCCTGACACCACGATCAAGCAGATTGAAGCGACTAAGAGAAAAAGGTCCGAGGAAGTATGAAGAAACATATGAATACAGTATAGCATCTTTAATACAAAACGCCCCGTCAGAAGTCGGGGCGTTTTGTATTAATCGCAATTTTTCATCTCAACATTGAATGTAATCGGACCCGTAATCTCCGAGTTACAGCTTGCCTCGAGTATTCCGTTCCATTGCTCCTCTCTACTACGTCCGATTGATCTACCGCCACTGCGTAAGCCGCGACGTATCGTCAGTTCCTGTCGAGTGGTCGCGCACTCCAGGGGTGTGATAATTCCTGTCTCGTTCCGATAGGCGACGCTTAGGTCTTCGACGGGCCTTGCTGTGGATGTTTCACCCTTTAGGCTGTTATCTTTAAGAATGAGTGCGCGCTTTTCTTCATGAAAACCTTCCTTGGGAGGATTATCACGTAAAGCCAGTGTTAACTCATCGCTCACGAGATTGGCTAGACATCCAAACACTTCCATTTTGCTTTCACCTGCAGTAACCGCTCCTTCGACGCTCGTGCTATTGCTACTCGCTATCCAAATAAAAGCGGCTCCAAAAAGCAAGATAAGCCCTGCGACCATCAGCAGTCCTTGTCCTGTCGTAAGTTTTATAACCTTACCCTTGGTTTGTACGGGGTTGTCCATATAAAGATATAATTAAGAACGAATTTCTGCCGCAAAACGATTTTTCATCTCTTCGATAATCCGCTCCATCACGGCATCGACATCTGCCGTTTCCAGCGTTCTGTCATCGGCGCCAACTTCGATATGCAATGCGAGCGATTTTTTTCCTGTCGGCACACCCTTGCCCTTATACGTATCGAACCACTCAACATCCCGTATCAATACGTCGATTGTAGAAATAGTTTGAATAATATCCTGAACCTCGATATTGTTGTCGACGATAATCGCTACATCACGTTTGGAAACAGGGAAAATTGGAATCGGCACATAACGCTTAGCATTATTTGCACGATGAAAAACGTGACGCAACGGTAAATCGACAAGCGCAACACGCCCTTCAAATTTATATTTTTCGGCCAGTAAAGGATGCAGTTCTCCAACGGTAGCAACTAAATCATTTCCGATAAAAGCCTGAACGGTGCGTCCTGGATGCCAAAAAGAATCGCTTGCCAATCGTTTCCACGTCACACCTGTCACGCCAAGTCCACCAAAGACATGCTCAACCAATCCTTTGGCCTCACGCCACGCGTTCTCATCACCTAAAATCAAGGCACCGAACTCCGGTTGCTCATCAGGAAGTGTTTTCCAGCCGCTCCCTTTTGGATAGTAGACATTGGCAACTTCAAACAACTTCTGATTTCTAAAACGCTCTTGATTTTGCATCGCGACTTGTAAGAGTGATGGCAAAAGCGACGTACGCATCAATTCAAAATCAGCAGACAACGGATTGGCAATCGACAACATTTTCTTGGAATCGTAACCAGCCATCTCTTGCGTCTCACGCGATGTAAACGAGTATGTATATGTTTCCGTAAAGCCAGCCTGTTTAGCGAGTCCTTTTGCGGAATCTTCCAACGCTAAACCACGAATAGGTGCTTCCGGTACAATCCCTGGCGGAAAAACAGCAGGGAGATTTGCATATCCATACACGCGGGCGATTTCTTCAACCAAGTCGCGACCACTCTCAATATCGTGATCGCGCCACCACGGAGAGGTTGCCGTCAGTTTTTTTGCATCGGCTTTAACGATAAAACCAAGTCGCTTCAATGTGTCGATACAATCAGTTTTCTTCATCGGAATACCAATCAGCTCATCGATTTTGGCAAACGTAATCGAGTAGCTCGGCGCTTTGTATGGATGCGCCTGGATATCAGTCATGCCCGAGACCTTTCCTCCGCACAATTCAAGAACGAGTTCGACTGCCCGTGCCATCGCTTCCGGAGGCGCCATCATCGATAAGCCTTTTTCAAAACGCAATTGAGAGTCTGAATACAGATTCAATTTTCGCGCCGTTCGTCTGACGGAAACAGAATCAAATGTTGCTGCTTCAAGGATGATAGAAGTCGTCCCAATCGTCACCGCCGACGTTTCCGAGCCCATGACGCCAGCGACGGCCTGAGGCTTATCCGCATCGGCAATCACAAGCATTCCGTCTTCAAGGGAGTACGTTTTTCCATCCAAGGCCGGCATCCTCTCCCCTTTCTTAGCCGATCGAACAACGAGTGTATTCGCAGAAAGTTTGTCTGCATCAAAGGTATGCATCGGTTGCCCAAGCTCAAGCATGACAAAATTCGTGATGTCGACAACGGCATTAATCGGACGGAGTCCAGCAGACAGTAACCGTCGCTTCAGCCACCAAGGCGATGATTCGATGCTCACGCCATCAATACGCACGCCGATATAGCGCGGACACAATTTCTTTTCCGCGACCTTGATCGATGAAATCGTTTTTGCTTTTGGGAGCTTTGAAGCCTTCCACAGCAGCTTCCGTTTCAAGATGGTCGCCGCTTCACGCGCTAGCCCAACCATTCCTGCTGCATCTGGTCGGTTGGTTGTAATTTCAATATCGAGAACCGTGTCGCCCCAGAGCCCAAGAGCCTCAGCAAGGGGTGTCCCAGCTTTTACTTTGAGACCAGGTAGAGCTTTTCCAAGATCGACAATCTCGCGATCCTGATGCGGAAACGCATCATACAAGCCGATTTCATTTGCCGCACAAATCATCCCTCCACTCTTTTCTCCGCGAATCTCAATCGGTTTGAGTTCGATCAAATCCCCTTCCCCATGCCAACGCACCTTTGCTCCAACCTTGGCGACAGCAACCCATTGATCGGTTTCCAAATTTGAACCTCCGCAAACAATTGTTGCTTTGCTTTTCCCAAGATCGACAATCGCAATGCGCAATTTGTCTGCATTTGGATGAGGCTTTACTTCAAGGACATGACCGATAACGACACCGTCTAAATCAAGACCCTGAGGATAGAGTCGCTCAACTCCTGGGCCAGACAAGGAGACACGACTCGCAAAAGATTGCGGATCAATCTTATCGAGATCGACATATTCTTTGAGCCAGTCGTAGGAAGCGAGGATGTTCATAAGGAATTTTTATTTTGCAGCAGCATTACAGGCATTCGTACAAATTTGTTCCGCTCGTTCAAAGTTAATCTCCAGCGCGGTCATCTTAGCTTTTAAATCGGAGAAATCACGCATTAAATTATCAAGACGTTGCTCAACGGTAAGCGATCGGTCTTGGAGATTACGTTGTGAGTTCACCGCCGTTTCATCAATACGTTTCTCTACGCGGGCTCCATAGGTCATCGATTCTTCACGTAGCTTCCACGTATCCCACATGTTCATGGAAACCAGAGCGAGCGCACCGATCACAAGCAGAATAAACATGATCCACCACAGAATAGCCATCCACTTGAAGCGCTGTTTAAGCAATATTACTTCATGTTCCAGTGCCGCCGTCTCATTCTTCACGGCTTGAACCGGAACAGTTGTCGTCTGCTTTTTTTCCGCTAATTGTTTCTCAAGTAGATCCATACAGATATCGTCACGAGAATTAGAACTGCTGCAAGAAGCGCAAATCGTTCTTATACAAGGTACGAATATCGTCGAGCTGCAAGCCCTCCTTCATCATATACGTTCTCTCTACTCCCCAACCAAACGCTAAACCCGAATACTCTTCCGGATCAAGTCCAGCCGCCTTAATTACGTTTGGATGTAGCATTCCTGCTCCACCAAGTTCCAGCCAGCCATTCTTTCCCATTTTGGAATCCGTTGAGATATCGATTTCAAACGACGGTTCTGTAAAACGGAAATGATATGGACGAATACGCACTTTGCGATCCGGTCCAAAAAAGTTTTTGACAAAGTATTCGATAATGCCTAGCAAATGTGTGAGGTTCACACCCTTATCCACGTACACGCCATCAAATTGATGGAACATCGGCAAATGCGTCAGGTCAATTTGTCTTCGATACGTCTTACCGATGCTGATAGCTCGAATCGGAGGCTTCTGATCTTTCAAAAGATGCGCTGTGCCATTGGTTGTATGTGGAGTAAGTAACATGCGACCCTCATTTTTCTTCTCACTCATGGGCGCATTCATGAAAAACGTTTCCCAGTCATCACGCGCTGGATGATCCTTTGGCATGTTGAGCGCCTCAAAGGCAAACCAATCCCAATCAACTTCCGGCGGTCGTACGCGTTGAAAACCGGCACGTTCAAAAATATCCGTAAACTCTCGAATCGCCTGCGTCACTAAATGCAAATGACCTTCGGAAGGCTTCATTCCAGGCTCTGTCACATCTTCCTGTTCACTAGAAAGCTTTTGTCCGATGGATGCTTGAGCGAGCTGGTTTCTTTTTTTCTCAAGCGCTGCCTCAATATCCGTCTTCACCTCATTGGCAAAAGCGCCGATTTTAGGTCGATCTTCTGCGGAGACAGCGCCCATTTCTTTCATGAGAGCGGCAAGCTCGCCTTTGCGTCCAAGAAAACGCACCTCGGTTTCTTCGAGTTGCTCGAGGTTGGTTGCAGCTTCTATTGCTGTACCCGCTTGGTTACCGATTGCGCGTAATTGTGGTTCGAGGTCCATATGAATATTATAATCCTACAACGCCTTTGAGTCCGTTCCAGATTGCTCCACCGTATCGATGCAGGTCTTGTGCAGTTACAAGCAAGATAAGAATCAAGAGTGCAACAAATCCGATCTGATGAACCGCGGCTTCAAAACGTGGATTGTTACGACGTCTTCGTAGAGATTCCACCACGACAAACACGGCTCGTCCACCATCCAGCGCTGGGATGGGGAGAAAGTTGATGACGGCTAAGTTCAAGGAAAGAATTGCCGCAAATTGCATAAGTGCCCAAAAACCTTGCTCGGCAACATGTCCTGCTAGAACAGCGATACCAACTGGACCGGATACTTCTGCGGCTAATTTACGCGCTCCAAAGAGATCAGCGATAAGACTAAAAAATCCGTTGACGATCAATCCTGTATATTGCGCTGTCACAGTCACGCCCTGAACAACGGCAAGCGGTAAGGGAAAACGCACCGTCGCGATATTTCCGAGAGCGACTCCAAGTCCAGGTTTCCCAAGCGCTTCAAGAAATACCGGTGTTGCATGAATGACCTCCAAATCTTTTCCACGCATGACCTCCATAGTCAGTTCCATGCCTTTTTCCGTTTGATCAGACAAAATCATTCTGGCGTTCTCCGCACTGCTCGCAACCTCGCCATTGATGGTGATGATGCGATCACCTTGTTTTATTCCCGCTGTTTCCGCCGCGCTTTTGCCGACAACCTCAACAATCTCGATGCGTGAATCTTTTACAATCGCGGAAGCTGGCAATCCATCCGTTTCCGCCGGAACGCCAACAGCAAAACCAATGGAAAATATAAACGCGGCCAGAAGCCAATTCATGGCAACACCAGCAGCAAGCACAAGAAATTTCTGCCAACCTGGTTTTGTTAAAAACGAGTCTGACTCCCCCGCGCCTTCACCCGACTCCCCCTTCAAACGAACGAATCCGCCGAGCGGAAGCCAGTTAATCGACCAAATGGTGTTTTTATAGTTGGACCGATCCTTGCCAGGAACACGCTTCCACCCACGCTCTGTTTTTACAAAGCCGATCGCTCGGGGAGGGAAGCCATAGCCAAATTCCTCTGCTTTTACGCCAAAAATGCGTGCGACGATATAGTGGCCAGCCTCGTGAACCAGTACCAAAACTGATAAAACCAGCAAAAAAATCAAGACATTGAGCATGCATGACATCTTGACGGTTTTTTTGCTTTGTGTAAACTCGTTTACGGTTCTTCGGAGACGTTTTGTGATACTGGTGTCAAAGCTATTCCAGTGATCGCCCCCTCTGTTCTAGCCTGATGTCGAGGGACAAAGTGGAAATGGGCTCATAACCCGCCAGGGAGCCTCAATCAACATCACACCAGTAATAGTCTTAGGCGATGCGAAATCCCCTTTGTCTAGACCAACTGCACGTTTCGCCTCCGAAGAGCCGACTACTCCCACGCCCGGACTTGTTACATACAAGTCCGGGCGTTTACTTTTACAAGAGAACAGCTCGTTCTCCGCGAACCATCTTTTTTAACCAACGAGTCGCAATCGCATCTGTCATTGGTGAAGGGTCAGTAAAGTAATATTTTTGTTCGCCATCAACAATCGCCTCAGCAGCTTCCCGTTCAACAACATCCATAAGTGCGGATGGTGAATCGATAATTCTGACGCGTTTTTGCAAAGAGTTTTTAATCACATCAAGTAAAAGCGGATAGTGCGTACAACCGAGGATCAAGCAATCGATTTGTGCTTTGCGCAATGGCTCAAGATAGGTCCGTGCTATCCGTTTTGTTTCCGACTTCTGTGTCCAATGCTCTTCCACGAGCGGTACAAAAAGCGGACAAGCTTGTGAGATGACCGTGACTTTCGCGTCTTGCTCTTTTAGCTGTTTTTCATAAACACACGATGCAATCGTCGCCCGTGTACCGATCACACCGATTTTTTTACCTTTTGCCTTAGATACAGCTGGTTCAATTACCTCAAAGAAATTGACCACAGGGAATGCGTGTCGGAGTTCATGCATTGCGACAGCACTCACGGTATTACAAGCAACCAGAATCGTTGCGGCACCTTTTCCGACCAGAAAACGTGCGTCCTCAACAGCATGCTGCCTAATCGTATCCGCGGACTTGTTTCCATAGGGTGTACGAGCCGTATCGCCCAAATACACAAAACCTGCCGATGGATGTCGACGCAATAATTCTTTAACAACCGTCAGGCCACCTATGCCTGAATCAAAGATGCCAAGCATACACGTATTTCCGCGACTTTCTCTTCCATTCTTTCATGTGTTTCCGCCTCCAGGTTCAAGCGAATCAATGGCTCTGTATTTGATGCGCGCAAAGAGAACCACCAATCTCCAAAATCAATCCGCACACCATCAAGATGCGAGACATCGAGTGCGTCTTTTTGATAGCGTTCTTCAATCAAGGCTAGCGCTTTCTGGGTATCGCTGACGGAAAAATTGATTTCCCCGGAATGTGCATAGCGTACAAGCGGTTTCCAGAGCGCTGAGAGCGGCTTGTTTTCACGCTTCAGTAATCGCATAAGCAAGAGCATTGCATAATCCGATGCTTCGCAATTAGCAAACTCTGCAAAATAAAAATGCATGGAAAGCTCTCCAGCAAACACCGCGCCTGTCTCGCGCATTTGTTTTTTGATACCCGCATGTCCGACTTTGCACATGATGGCCTTGCCGCCCGCTTCCTCGATGACTTCTTTTACGCTTTTGGATGAGCGCAAATCATATAAGACCGTTCCGCCTTTGTGCTCGGACAAAAGTTCTTTGGCAAATAGAGCGGTCAAAATATCTCCCGGAATAGGTTCGCCGTTCTCATCGACAAAACCAACACGGTCCGCATCTCCGTCAAAAGCCGCGCCAAAGACGCATCGTTTCACGCGGACCATTTCCTGTAAGTCCTTCAAGGTCTCAACCTTTACCGGATTGGCTTCATGGTTTGGGAAATTGCCATCGAGTTTCCAATACAGATCATGGACGGTCGCGCCAAGTTTTCTTGATAGTATTGGCAAAACATATCCTTCCATCCCATTTCCGGCATCAATTGCGATATGCCAATCCTCAAAACCACCTTCGAGCTTGCTACGCGACCAAACGGCCTCCACATAACGATCCAATAATTCATTATCATCACTGACGGTACCGCGCGTATTCCCTTGTGGAATCGGTTCATCAGAACAGGCAAGATCCCGTAATTCCTCCATTCCACTCCCCTGCCCTATCGATGTGTTATCACCTTTTGTGATTTTTAATCCATTATATTTTGCCGGATTATGCGAGGCCGTCACCATAACTCCCAAATCATAAACGCCTCGTGCTTCAGATACGGAAAAATTAAACATGGGCGTCGTGCAGAGTCCAATACGCACAACATCAACCCCTTGCGAGTTCAGTCCATCGATCAACGCTTCTTCAAGTTCTGCCGATGTCACACGCATATCTCGTCCAACCACGACATTTTTAGGTCGATGCAGTTTTGCGAGCGCCACGCCTATACGACCAGCTTCAGCCGCACCAAGCTCCTCCGGGGAGAGGCCTCGAATATCATAGGCTTTAAAAAGGGAGGGTTGCATAATCGTCTCCTAGCATGCTCGCTCGTCATTTTTGGGTCAATGTTGCGGAATTGACCGTTGTTCCGCATCTGCTATCCTTATAGTAAGCCTGAAAGGGCACTTATTTACGCTAAAAAATCACCCTTTTTCTATGTATCTCTGGATTCTTCTTGCCGTAGTCGTCGTGGTCGCCATTTGGTTGGTCATGACATACAACGGTCTTATTACCCTCAAGAACCAAGTTGATGAGGCCTGGTCCGACATCGACGTCCAATTGAAGCGTCGCTATGACTTGATTCCCAACCTCGTTGCAACGGTTAAAGGCTATGCTACTCACGAGTCCGGAACCTTTGAGAAAGTCACTCAAGCCCGTGCCAATGCCATGAACGCACAGGGTGCACATGACAAGGCGGTTGCAGAGAATATGCTCTCCTCGACGCTGAAGTCACTCTTTTCCGTCGCCGAGGCATATCCGGAGTTGAAGGCAAATGCTAACTTTGCCAAATTGCAGGATGAGCTTGCCGACACGGAAAACAAAGTCCAGGCTTCCCGTCGCTTTTACAATGGCAATGTCCGCGACTTCAATACCAAGCTTCAGGTATTTCCAACCAATATGATTGCTGGCATGCTCGGCTTCGTGAAACGCGAATTCTTTGAAATCGGCAACGAGTCGGAACGTAATGCTCCGCAAGTCCAGTTCTAATCGATGTACTCACACATTGCTTCCAATCGCCGTAAAAGTTTCCTGCTTGTCGCCCTCTTTGTCGGAATCCTGGCGGCAGCAGGCTATCTCTTTGGCTATCTAAACGGCTCCGGATACTTCGGGCTTGCTTTTGCATTGATTGTCTCGCTCGGCATGACTGCCGTTTCCTGGTTTTGGGGAGATAAAATTGTTCTGTCTTCTACGGGTGCCAAACGCATTGAGTCGCGCGATCAAAATCCCTACCTCTGGAATTTAGTTGAGAACCTCTCAATTACCGCAGGCCTCCCGATGCCGGCGCTCTATATCGTCGATGATCCAGCACCGAATGCCTTTGCGACGGGTCGAGATCCTAAGCGTGCCTCAATCGCCGTTACAACGGGCATCGTTCAAATGCTGGAGAACGAAGAGTTGGAAGGAGTCCTGGCCCATGAACTCTCGCATGTTAAAAATTATGACATGCGTTTCATGATGTTGGTTGCGGTACTCGTTGGCGCGCTTACCATCATGGGTGATTCTTTTTTCCGTTTTGGATTGTTCCGAGGTCGTGGACGCAGAAGTGGTGGCGGTGTTCTGGCAATTGTCGGCCTCGTCTTTTTGATCCTCTCTCCAATCATCGGGGAACTCATCAAATTCGCGGTGAGTCGCTCGCGTGAATATCTAGCGGATGCATCCGGAGTCTTGCTCACACGCTATCCGGAAGGCTTGGCCAGAGCGCTGGAAAAAATATCAGCCTATAATCAACCAATGCAACGCGCTTCCAGAGCAACGGCCCATCTCTGGATCTCTAGTCCGTTTGGACCGAGTCGTAGTAAAGCGTCCTGGTTTTCAACTCATCCTCCAGCGGAGGAACGCATTCATCGCCTGCGTCTAATGGCGGATGCTCGCTAAACGACTATGCTCGGAAATGAATTTCTCTCCCGTTTTACGGGACATCTTCGCGAGGCATTACAGCATGCTCTAGCGTTTGCGATTTCCAGCGGCCGCGACTCCGTCGAGCCGGGTGATCTTTTGGTAGGTGTTCTTCAACAGCAAGGTTCCATTGCCGCAGAAGTGCTATCCAAATCCAATGTCGATTTGCTTAAAGCCGAGTCTACTTTTCGGGGTTTTCCAAAACCACATGAACCAGGTAGTGCTATTGCTCCAGATCTCTCCCCTGCCGTTCGTCGTGTTCTTGAAAAATGCGTTTTAATGGCTCATGTCCACGAGCATCGTTATGTTGGTACCGAACATTTGCTTTTAGCTCTGATGGAAAGCTCGCTTCCAGATATTCATACATTTTTGGAAACGCAGGGCATGAATTTAGATTTGGCCAAAGAACAGCTTGCGCATGTTTTGCGTAATACTTCACGTTTCCCGGATTTGCTCGCCCGTGAAGAAATCGGAGCGATTCCATCGGAAGAATCCCCGGAACCGGAAATCCAAACCCCAACTCCAAACCCCGGCCAGTCATCGCAACCACAGCAAGGACGTCCGTCGCGCGAGAAACGCCCTCGTGCTGTGGAGATCTTTGCACGCGAGCTGACAGCTCCAGAAACGGTTGCAAGTCTTGATCCGGTCATTGGTCGCGATGAAGAGACAGACCGTCTGATCGAAGTCCTTTGCCGTCGATCAAAAAATAATCCGATATTACTCGGTGAGCCAGGTGTCGGTAAGACGGCGATTGTTGAAGGACTTGCGCAACGCCTTGCCGCTGGTGATGTCCCAGATATCTTGCAGGGCAAACGCATTTACGCTGTTGACCTCGCGCTCATGGTTGCTGGAACCATGTATCGTGGAGAGTTTGAAGCGCGATTAAAGCAACTTGTTGAAGAGGTACGCCTTGATCCCACGGCCATTTTATTTATTGATGAAATCCACAACCTTGTCGGTGCAGGCTCAACTTCAGGTTCGCTCGATGCCGCCAACATTCTAAAACCAGCTTTGGCTCGCGGGGAGATCCGCTGTATTGGCGCAACCACCTGGAATGAATTTAAGAAGCACTTGGAACCTGACGCCGCGCTCGAACGTCGCTTTCAACCGATCGATGTTCCAGAGCCTTCCGCGGAACTCGCTGGAAAAATGTTGCAAGGTTTGAAAACGCGTTATGAAGATCATCATGGTGTTCGTTATGCACCAGAAGCGGTTGAGGCAGCTATTCATCTTTCAGAACGTTATCTTACGGACCGTTTCTTCCCAGACAAAGCGATCGATGTTCTCGATGAAGCCGCCGCTTATATCAATGCGCGCCGCCGTTCACGCGAGTCTGTTGAGCGTTTACGTTCATTAGAAATTGCGCTGGATGCCCTTCGTGAGACCAAGGAAGCCGCCGTTGATGGTGGATCTCTACCCGATGCCTCCAAAGCACTTGAGGATGAGGAGCGTCTGTTGAATGAAAAGAAGCGTATTGAAGAATCGATGAAAGCCAGCCGTAAACAAGAGCGTTTGGAAGTCACCGTTGATCACGTAGCGCGCATTGTTGCTCGTATGGCGCGTGTTCCGTATGAAGCCGTCATCAGAGCTGAGCGTGAGCAATTACGTGGCCTTGAGGCTAATTTAGCCAGACGCATCATCGGTCAGGATCATGTTGTCCGTGAAGTCGCAGAAACCGTCCGCAAAGCACGACTCGGTTTATCTGATCCAAAACGTCCTCGCGCCAGCTTTTTGTTTGTCGGCCCGTCTGGCACAGGAAAAACAGAACTTGCTAAAGCACTGGCTCATGAACTCTTTGGACGTGAAGATGCACTTGTAAAACTCGACATGTCAGAATTTGCAGAAGGACATTCTGTCTCCAAGTTGCTCGGCTCCCCTGCTGGCTATGTCGGATACCGCGAAGGAAATCGTTTAGCTGACACAATCCGTAAACACCCGCACGCCGTTCTTCTCTTTGACGAATTTGAGAAAGCGCATCCAGATGTCCAGCATTTGCTGTTACAGGCCTTGGAAGACGGTCGTATCACCGACGGTTCAGGTCGTCATATTCCATTCCGCCACGCTTATATCGTGCTGACTTCAAATGTCGGTGCAGAATATTTGAATCGATCCTCTCTCGGTTTTGGCGATTCTACGGACGGTTTTGAGTCACTCGTTCGTACACAACTCAAAGAGCGCTTCCGTCCCGAGCTATTGAATCGTCTGGATCGTATTGCCGTATTCAAGCCGCTGGAACAATCGACGTTGCGCGACATTGTCCGTCGTGAACTCGATGTTGTGCTGAGTCGTGTCAAAGAAGCACAAAATGTCGCTTTGATCGCTGGCGATGATGTGATGGATTGGCTTATGAAGCGCGAGTTTGGATCAGAAGAAGGTGCTCGCGCCGCACGTCGTGTCGTTGAACGTGAAATCATGTCACTTCTTTCTGAAATGTTGATTGAACATCCAAACAAGCGGAAGGCAACACTTAAAGTTACAAAAGACAGGATCAAAGTTGCCTAACCCCTCTAAATCTCCCCTTCTGCGAAGGGAGACTTTCTATCAGAACCCCTCCTTCGCAGAAGGGAGGGGCAGGGGTGGGTTAT
>Ga0163149_10000497_pt1 | contig 52447 bp, 40 predicted proteins | sample OliLakLV19MP5G1_FD_148604 | JGI IMG/M metagenome (GOLD analysis project Ga0163149, IMG submission 148604) | Freshwater microbial mat bacterial communities from Lake Vanda, McMurdo Dry Valleys, Antarctica - Oligotrophic Lake LV.19.MP5.G1 | ecosystem: Environmental > Aquatic > Freshwater > Lake >...
CTTTTGTACCACGTTTTCTTATCATAGCACAAAGATAAACAAAATAAATTAATCTATCACTAAATTATGCTCTTATTAATAGTGTATATAATACTGGCAATCGTTGGACATGCATAAAGAAAAGCGGGAGCAATTGTTGGAGCAATTACTTTACAAGTAACAGTTATAGTTTTTTGAACTGAATTTCCTGGTGGAATCACTTGGGCATATGTATGCCTAATTTTATTCTCATAGGTAAAGAATCCAATAAAATTCGTAGTTGTTCAATCACCCCAATCAATCGTGTAGTTAGCCTTTACATAGGTATAATCATCCTGAATTTGTGTAGCATTTCTAAAATAAAAAACAAGAGTCGTCAATTCCACATCCCATTGATTAGCAGTTGAAGATAATGGGGTTAATTTACTAACAAAGTTAAGGAGTGTAAAATCAGAGCAACTTTGTGTTTGCTGTTGAATAGAAGGCTTGGTAGGGTTTTCGTAAACACCATCTTCTTCGTTATAAAATGTTATATCTTGGTTATAGGGAAAAAAGCCATGCATTCTTGCTTGTTCAAGTGCAGCAACATTTGAATTACCAATAATTGCGACTATATTATTAGCTAAATATTTATAGAATTTGTCAGCTATTTTTAATTCATAATTATTATTAAACACAACTTGATAATCATCATCGTCAACATATAAGGAAGCAGTGTCCGACCAATCATGATTATAAAATTCATTCACATTACAAAGATGTCGCAGCGATTGAAACCCTAAAGCAGAATCAAGTGCATTTAATGATTCTTTTCCTAAATGATTAATTTCAAAGGGCTATTCTCATAATCGATATCCGAGTATTGCCACAAGTCCTCCATTAAATCAGTGGCCTTGCTAAAAGAATTGTAATCATTCATTGAAGAAAAAGAAAGCATACCACCCGAATTAATAGGTGGAGTATAGGTGGGAAATTCAACCAGATGCAAACTATCTACTGGGCAAGTGACACAGGTAGTATCCACCTGTACATAACCCCCTATTCCCGTAGTAACTAATTTTAAAAGATTAATGTTTGTCCTTGGGTATACCAAGCTACCTCCCCTTCCAAACGTCGAATTCCTGCTTGGAATACTTTCTAATTTATCATTTACTGGTAAATCCTTTTCAGATATTTTTTTACAAGAAACTAGGATAGATAGATAGATAGATTATGAGCTTAAAGATTTTCATAGAAAAAAGGTTAATTTTGTAAGAAATTGTAAACTACACTTAAAAAATAAAATGACAAAATATTTTCTACTTTTCTTAAGCCTTAGTAGTAATTATTGTTTTTGCCAAGTTAATTTACGTTACTGGCAACAACAGGTCAACTATACTATTGACGTATCCCTGAACGATAAAGAACACACATTAGATGGTTATGAAAGAATAGAATATATCAACAACTCTCCTGACACTTTAAAATTCATCTGGTTTCACCTCTGGCCCAATGCCTATAAAAATGATAAGACGGCTTTCACTGACCAGACACTGGAAAACGGCAGCACCAAATTTTATTTCTCCAATAAAGAAGATAAGGGTTATATCAACCGCCTGGATTTTAAAGTTAATAATACAACGGCACAAGTAGAAGATCATCCACAACATATCGATATTGTAAAGATTATTTTACCCATCCCCCTGCCACCCGGTCAGAAAACAATTATCACCACCCCCTTTCATATCAAACTCCCTTATAATTTTTCAAGAGGCGGGCATGACGGGCAAAGCTACCAGGCCACCCAATGGTATCCCAAACCGGCTGTGTATGATAAAAATGGCTGGCACCCGATGCCCTACCTGGATCAGGGAGAATTTTACAGCGAATTTGGAAGCTTTGATGTTAGCATCACTGTCCCAAAAAATTATGTGGTAGCTGCCACCGGTGAGTTAAAAGATACAGAAGAAATAAATTGGCTGAAGACAAGGGCATCATATACATGGGAGCCGATCAAGGGAAAAGAAAAAACAACAGGCGGACAACTGAAAACCGTTTACCAGCTTTTTCCCGCATCATCCACTGAAAGCAAAATACTCCGCTACCAACAAAACAATGTTCATGACTTTGCATGGTTTGCAGATAAACGTTTTATTGTTAATTACGATAGCTGTCGCCTGGTTTCGGGTAAAGTAATCGATGTGTTTACTTATTATACACCCCAGCATAAAGAAAACTGGAAAAACAGTGTGAACAATTCAAAGGAAGCCATCCGTCATTATTCGGGCCTCGTGGGAGAATATCCTTACAATATTGTACAAGTGGTACAGGGCCCTGAAAGCTTTGGTGGTGGTATGGAATACCCGACGATCACGGTTATATCACCGGATACCGATGCCAAGTCCCTTGACAATACTATAAATCATGAGATAGGCCATAACTGGTTCTATGGTATTTTGGCGAGCAACGAAAGAGCACATCCGTGGATGGATGAAGGGATCAATAGTTACTACGATGATAAGTATAAGACTGCTAAATACGGTGTGCAACCGAAATTAGACCGGCTGGCCTTTGAAACAAAAGCAGTTACCAAAACGGATCAGCCAATCGGGTTATCATCTGAAAAATATAGTGTGGCTAATTATGGACTGGTAGCTTATTATAAGGCAGCTGAATGGCTTCGCTACCTTGAGACAGAACTGGGCACAGAGGAATTCAACAAAGCCATGCAGGAATATTACCGGCGCTGGCAATTCAAACACCCGCAGCCGGAAGATTTTAAAAAAGTGATGGAAGAAAGCAGCGGTAAAAACCTGGATTCCGTTTTTTCATATTTATATAAGACAGGCAGCTTGCCTACTCTTCAACGAAAAGGTACCAAACTAGTTCCGATCTTCAACCTTAAAGCACTGGCTGCCTATGCAAAGAAACCAACAAAGGACCTGATCTTGCTTGGTCCCGCCTTCGGCCTGAATAGTTATGATAAAATAATGGTCGGCGCTTTTATTACCAATATGAAGTTGCCACCGCCCAATTTTCAGTTCCTCCTGGCACCGATGTATGCAACGGGTACCAAAAAAATAACCGGACTTGGGTTTGCATCATATAGTTTCTACCCCAATTCAGTTTTTAAAAGTATTGATATAGGTGTTAGTGGTTCTACATTCACTGCTGACCAGTTTACTGATGGGGATGGTAAAAAGAATTTCTTTGGTTTCACTAAAATTGTACCGGGTATTAAGCTGGCTTTAAAAGAAAAATCCCCCCGGAGCAATTATCACCGCTTTATTCAATTCAAATCCTTCCTGATCAGTGAAGAAGGACTTCGCTTTTACCGGGATACGGTCATTACACAGCCGGGACCCGATACAACCATCACGAATAAGTACAGAACCATCAGTCAAAACAGTACCCTGAACCAGTTGAGGTTGGTGATCGAAAATAACCGGGTACTCTATCCATATAGCGGGGAACTGAAAATAGAACAGGGCAAAGATTTTTTCCGCACCGCTTTTACCGGGAAATATTTTTTCAACTATGCAAAAGAAGGAGGTCTGGATGTACGCCTGTTTGCAGGTAAATTCTTCTATACCGGCTCCCGCACTTTTACCAAACAATTCGCTACAGACCGTTATCATCTGAATATGACCGGGGCCAATGGTTACGAAGATTATACCTATAGTGATTATTTTGCCGGCCGCAACCGCTTTGAGGGATTCCTGAGCCAGCAGATCATGGTAAGGGATGGCGCCTTTAAAGTAAGAACTGATTTGCTGGCTAATAAAGTTGCCAAAACTGATGACTGGCTGATCGCTGCTAACTTCAGCACTACGATACCATCGGGTATCAATCCATTAAGTATACTGCCGGTAAAGATACCCCTGAAATTATTTTTCGATATTGGTACCTATGCCGAAGCCTGGAAGCAAAACGCTGAGACAGACCGTTTTCTTTTTGATGCTGGTATCCATATACCGTTACTGAAAGAAACCGTCAATATTTATATTCCACTTCTTTATAGCAGTGTTTATGGTGATTACTTTAAGTCTACGCTTACCAAAAAAGAAAGGTTCTGGAAGAAAATCTCATTCGCGATTGATATTTCGAACTTTAGCTTCCGGAAAATTGACCGCAACTTTAATTTCTAATGAGCGGCTTCCCGAACATACAATATATCACCCATCAGCAAATAGACAAAGCCAAATGGGATAAATGTATTACCGATTCCTCAAACGGTATCATCTATGCCTGCAGCATTTACCTGGATTGTATGGCGGTTCAATGGGATGCACTGGTATTAAATGATTATGAAATGGTGATGCCTTTACCCTACCGAAAAAAAATAGGTATTCGTTACCTGTTCCAACCTTCCATTACCATGGCACTGGGTGTTTTCGGTAAAGACGTTACTCAGGAAATAGTCAGTGCTTTCCTTGAAGCAATTCCCGGGAAATTTAAAGTCTGGGACCTGAGTTTTAATACCGCCAATATAGTTTCGTATAAAAGAGCAACTATTGTTTCGAGGAATAATTTTACTCTTGACCTGGCCAGGACTTACGACAAGCTGCGGCAGGGTTATTCAGAAAATATCCATCGCAATATTGCCAAAGCGATCAAAGAAGGATGTGTGGTCAAAAAGGGAATTGAATTTGATGCGATCGCTGCTATTTGCAGGACCGAATTTAAAAAATTCACCAAGGTGGAACCCGGATTATTTGAAAAACTGAAAGCTGTTTATGAGCACTATAAAAAAAGTGCAGTCACATACGGTGTGTTTACTAAAGAAGGTGAATTACTGGCTTCTTGTATCTTTCTCTTTTTTAAAAACAGGGCTTATTATTGGCTGGTGGGCAATACACCTGAAAGCAGGAACTATGGTGCTTCATCCTTTCTCCTTGACAAATTCATTCAAGATCATGCGGGCCAGCAGCTTCTCCTCGATTTTGAAGGGAGTGATGCAAAGCCCGTAGCTGACTTTTATAAGAAATTTGGTGCTGTTCATGAAGAATACTGCACGGTCTATCTCAATAAGCTACCGTTCCCCCTGAAGTTGCTCAAACCCTTACCCCAACATTATCGTTCTCTTATTTCACAATACGAATAAATACTTCGTTAGTCTGGATAGCATTTTTGTAGTAAGCAGACAGATTTTCATATGACAATACGGTTACGGTAAAGCCGCAGCTTTTTAACCGTTGCAGGTAATCCTGTAACTGGTAAATCCGTACATGGTCCCTTTGCCCAAAAAAGGCAGACTGTCTTTTCGGGTCATGAATACCTGGCTCTTCCTGTGTATTCGCAATAGTAGTAGAATAAGGAACTTGCAGAATAGCCTGGCCCCCGGGTTTTAGTATTCGGAAGAGTTCTTTCATTGCCCGCCTGTCATCAGGTATATGTTCCAGTATATGATTAGCGATCACCATATCAAAATGGTTATCCGGATAAGATAAATTGGTGGCATCTTCTTTTTTAATTTCCCCGTCTATACGCGTATAAAACAATGGCTCCAGATCTGCCGTAGTAATATCGTTTGCCTTTTTCAGCCAGGCATATATATTTTTCTCGGGGGAAAAATGCAGGATCTTCTTGCCGGTAGTTGCTACCGGGTTTTTCAGTATCGCGATGACAAGCCGTTCACGAGCGGTACTTAAACAAGCGGGGCATAAAATATTTTCTCCATATCCGGCTATTACCTGGTTAGCATTAATGGCATTGGCATTTTTTCGTGAAGGCTGATCGGGTACAAACCGCGAATAAGTTGCACCACAACAATTACATTCAAAACCTGCTCCTTTATATTTTTTGTAACGGATCCTGGAGATACATCTTTTTATTTTAAAGAGCATTTGCGTGAAACCACCCTGTAAAAAATGATACAGCCCGAGTGATTTCAGGATCCTTTTAAAAAACTCTTTCACGTTATAATGCAGTTGATGAGGTCAGCAATAATTCCGCCAGTAAGAGATCAACCGGTCTTGTTATTTTGATATTATTCTCCTCTCCTTCTACCAGGGAGACTTTCATACCATAAGCTTCAACTACAGAGGCTTCATCAGTGAATTTATCTTTATAATCAATCTGGAAAGCTGGTAATAGTATTTTACTATGAAAGGTCTGTGGCGTTTGGATCAGTAGCACTTTAGATCTGTCATAGGCTTCGTTACCCTCTTCTGTTATCAACCTGACACTGTCCTTCGATATAATAGCCGGTATAGCCGTTCCTGTTTCAACAGCCTGCGTATAACAAGTATGTATCAAATCTTTTGATAATAGACAACGGACACCATCATGCACAAAGATGATCGCTTCGGCTTTAACCAACGCCAGGCCATTTTTCACCGATTGAAAGCGGGTGTCGCCACCTGCCGTGATCCTTACCCGGTCCTTATTAAAATAAGCATCGATGATCTCTTGTCCCATATCGGTATAATCAACAGGGAGCACCAGGATTACCTGTAAGTCATCATAGGCTTCCAAAAAAGTTTTCAGGGTATAATACAGCACTGGCTTGCTGTTGAGCAACATAAACTGTTTCGGAACGGTTCCTCCCATCCGGATTCCCGTACCGCCAGCTACTATTATTGCGTACTTGTTCATTATTTTTTACTTGTAAATAGCTATTGTATTATTTCCCGCACTGGTCCTCATTCCCCGGTACATTCCTTCACTATTAAATACCAATGCCGCATTCCCCTTTGCATCCACCCCGATCATCCCCCCTTCCCCATCAATTTTCATCAGCTTATCATGCACGACTACTTTCATCGCTTCCTCCAATGAAAGTCCCTTGTATTCCATCAGGCAACTTACATCATAAGCCGTCACTGCCCGGATAAAGGGCTCTCCATGACCGGTGCAACTGACCGCACAGGTTTTATTATTCGCATAGGTACCGGCCCCAATGATCGGGCTATCACCTACCCTTCCAAATTGTTTATTTGTCATCCCCCCGGTGCTGGTAGCAGCAGCGATATTTCCATGAATATCCAAAGCCGCAGCACCTACTGTTCCGAATTTCTTATTCTCCTCCATATTTTTAATCAAGGAGGAATCCTTTATCTTAATATTATGATCCAATGCCGCTTCCTCCGATCCCTGCATTTGTTTCCATTGATCATGCCGGAATTCCGAATAAAAATATTCATCCGGCTCTGTTTTAATGTTCTTCAATTTAGCAAACGCATTAGCCCCTTGCCCGGTCATCATTACATGTTGACTTTTGGTCATTATAGCATAGGCCAGTTCCACCGGGTTGCGAATATTCCTGACAGCAGCTACCGCACCAGCCATTAAGTGCTGACCTTCCATTATAGAAGCATCCATTTCCTGGCTGCCATCTTTAGCAAATACCGAACCTCTTCCTGCATTGAACAGGATATTATCTTCCAGCGACATGGTAGCAGCTAATACAGCCTGGACCGCCGTATCACCTTTTGCCAGCAGTGCATAACCGGCATTCAATGCTTCATCAAGCGCTTTTCGATAGGCCGCTTCTTTTTCATCCGTCATATCCTGCTTCAGGATCGTACCAGCGCCGCCATGGATAACCAGAGTGTATGTTGACATAAAATTTCAGGCATTGTATCAGGAAAGTAATACTTCACATTCACCGAGTAATTTTTCTTTATTAATAGCTACTGTTCCCACTTCTTCGCAGACCAATCCCCCGGCTATATTGGCTATTTCGGCCATCAGGTTTACATTCCGGGTGGCAGCATAGACCAACGAAGCTACAGCTATTACGGTGTCACCAGCCCCTGATACATCCGCAATACTCCGAAGGTGAGACGGAATAAGGCTGGCGCTCTCTCCCTGTTGATAATAAACCCCCTTTTCAGAAAGTGTAATGAAAGAAATACTATGGTGAAGAATGTTTTCCAACTCAGTATGAATATGCTGAAGTCCGGCAAGCTTTACCTCATCGATCAATAGATTCAAGCCTTCTTTTACTTCTTTCATATTCGGCTTGAAAATATCCGCTTGTTTGTAAGCGAAAAAATTCTTTCGTTTTGGATCAACGGATGTAATAACACCAGCTTCACGGCACAAATCTATTACTCCATGAATAATTTTCTCCGTCAGTACCCCTTTATTATAATCTTCAAAGATTATAATATCAGGATCAACTGTTGAAATATAGCTTTGTACTTTTTCCAGCAGCGCTTGTTCATCCCGGCTATTCAGGTCATCCGTTATCTCTTCATCCAGGCGCATCATTTGCTGGTTACGGCTGATGATCCTTGTCTTACTGGTCGTGATCCTGTCACTGCTTTTTACGAGGTAAATGGTATCGATGGTATTGCTTTCAAACAACTCTTCCAGCAATACGCCTTCCGTATCATCCCCGGTAACCGACAAGATGGTTACCTGTGCTCCCAGCGACTGGCAGTTTAGCGCCACGTTACCAGCACCACCGATCCGGTATTCTTTTTTCATTAACGAAACCACCGGCACTGGTGCCTCCGGAGAGATACGATCCACCCGGCCCCACATATAGGTATCGAGCATTACGTCACCGATCACCCCTACTTTCAGGGAAGAGAACGAAGCAAACAGTTTTTTAAAATCTGTCATGGTACAAAATAAGGTATTATTTTTTGAACCTGCTATCGTAAAACAAAAACGTCCTTTCGTTTTCGAAAGGACGACTGGTTATTTAAAACGAATTAATTCTTTTTTACGGGCCTGAACTTTTCGTTCAACCCCTTCACCACATCGGCCGTAATATTATACGCTGTATCCCTGAAATAAAACAAACCCTGTTCGTAGGAAACGATATAGGAGTAATCTTTTGAGTTATTATACTCTTTCAGGAAGTCTTCTATTTTTGTTTTGATCTCAGTTTGCTTGGTCATTACATAATTATTGTAATCCTGGTCAAGCTGTTGTTTACGGCTCTTCATTTCATCATCCATATCCTTCATCTCTTTGCTGGCCGCATCGGATTGTTCCTGCGACAGGTTGCCGGCCTGTGCTTTATTTTGGTAGAAATTAAATTTCTGCTGCAGGGCTTTGGTACGGTTCTCTATTTCTGCAGTGATGGCCGCTTCTTTATTGCTCATTTCAGTCTTCAGGTCTTTTACCAGGTTGAAGTTGGCCGCAATAGAGTCCATTTCAAAATAAGCCATGCGGAACTCACTGTTTGTGTCCGTACTATCACCACCGGATTTTGCAGAACCCGATGCCTTACCTTTTTTAGCACCAAACTGCATGACCAATAAAAAACCCACGAGGAGGCTCAGTACCACATTCCAAATTAGCAATCCATTTTTCATTCCATCTCTTATTTAAGCAAATTTAAACAGGAACAGGAGGGCAAATATAAGCAAGGAGCATAGATTAACGGATAATTAGGGTTTTTGCTACCCCTACCTTTTAAACCTCCCAATCTTGTAAAATTTAAGGAGTAAGAAAATTCTTACTCCTTAAACCTATCATCAGTGAATCCTTTCTTTTACTTCGATTCCCGGCTTATTCTTCTTCATCGAAAGCCATTGCTTCCCGTGCCGTTTGCAGCAATTCATATTCTTCTTTACTACCTACGATCATATTCTCGAATTCCCTCAATCCTGTACCGGCAGGGATCGGGTGACCGGTGATAACATTCTCCTTCAATCCCAGCATATCATCTGTTTTACCATTGATAGCGGCTGATGAAAGGACTTTCGTTGTTTCCTGGAAGGAAGCAGCGGAGATCCAGCTTGGTACACCCAGAGAAGCCTTGGTAATACCCAACAGTGTTGGAGAAGAAGTGGCGGGTTTTGCATCCCTGTATTCAACCGGTTTCTTGTCATTACGGCGAAGGATCGAATTCTCTTCTCTTATCTCCCGCAGTGAAACAATCTGACCAGCACGGAGTTTTCCGCTGTCCCCGATCTCTGTTACCACTTTCTTATCATATATATAATCGTTCTCTTCAACAAATTCAAACTTATCAGTCAGATCATCTTCCAGGAATCTTGTATCTCCCGGATCAACAATATTCACTTTACGCATCATCTGGCGAACGATACACTCAATGTGTTTGTCATTGATCTTCACACCTTGTAAACGATATACTTCCTGAATCTCATTTACCACATACTCCTGTACGGCAAACGGACCTTTAATAGAAAGAATATCAAATGGTGCGATCTGGCCATCACTCAAGGGAACACCCGCTTTAACAAAATCGCCATCCTGTGCAAGGATCTGTCTTGTCAACGGCACCAGGTATTTTTTCTGTACGCCATCTTTTGCTTCGATGATGATCTCGCGGTTACCTCTTTTAATGGCACCCATAGAAACCACCCCGTCAATTTCAGACACCACAGCAGGGTTGCTTGGGTTCCTTGCTTCAAACAATTCGGTAACACGGGGCAGACCACCGGTAATATCTCTCAGTTTACCCAGTACCCTCGGGATTTTCACAATTACCTGGCCAGCTTTCACTTCATCACTTTCTTCAATGATGATATGGCTACCGGTTGGCAGGTTGTATGACTTATCGTCTTTCCCTGATACAATGATAGAAGGTATCTTGGTCTTATCTCTTGTTTCGATAACCACTTTTTCACGGTGACCGGTTTGCTCATCCGCTTCTTCACGGTAAGTAACGCCTTCGATAACGTTATCAAATTTCACCGTACCGTTAATCTCTGCCATGATTACGTTGTTGAACGGATCCCATGTGCAGACGATCTCACCTTTATTTACTTTCTGGCCATCTTTTACATTCAGCGTAGCACCATAAGGAATGTTATTGGTGATCAGTAAGCGATCATTCTTTGTATCAATGATACGAACTTCACCAGTACGACCGATAACAATTGGTGTTTTCAAACCTTCTTTATTCTCAATGATAACTGTACGTAACCCATCAAACTGGATCGTACCATCAAACTTAGCAGCCAATGTTGATTCTACAGATGCAGAACCAGCCACACCACCCACGTGGAAGGTACGAAGAGTCAGCTGTGTACCCGGCTCACCGATTGACTGGGCAGCAATGATACCAACCGCATCACCTCTTTGCGCAATGTTTCCTGAAGCCAGGTTCTTACCATAACATTTCACACAAACACCCCGCTTACTTTCGCAGGTCAGTACGGAACGGATCTCTACAATCTCGATACCTGTTTCTTCTATTTTCCTGGATACATCTACAGTAATCTCATCGCCACCTGCAACAATCAGTTGCTCACTAACCGGATCGTACACATCATGTAAGGAGGTACGGCCGGCGATCCTGTCGCTCAATGGTTCGATCACATCCTCATTATCTTTTAAAGCAGAAGTTGCAATACCGCGAAGTGTTCCGCAATCTTCTTCTGTAATAACCATATCCTGTGATACGTCAACCAAACGACGGGTCAGGTAACCGGCATCAGCCGTTTTAAGCGCTGTATCAGCCAGACCTTTACGGGCACCGTGGGTAGAGATAAAGTAATCCAATACGTTCAATCCTCCTTTAAAGTTGGAAAGAATTGGGTTCTCGATGATCTCAGAGCCAGTAGAACCAGATTTTCTTGGTTTGGCCATCAACCCCCTAATACCAGCCAGCTGTTTGATCTGCTGTTTGGAACCCCTTGCACCGGAATCCAGCATCATGTAAACAGAGTTGAAACCCTGCCTGTCATTGGCTAATTCACGGATCAGTGATTCAGTGATCCTGGTATCCACACGGCTCCAGATGTCAACGATCTGGTTATATCGTTCGTTATTCGTGATAAGACCCATATTGTAGCTATCCCACACTTCATCCACTTCAACTTTGGCATTATCCAGCATTTCTTCCTTGGTATCAGGAATAATCAGGTCATTAATACTGAATGACAGACCACCCTGGAAGGCCGTACGAAATCCTAAAGTCTTGATATCATCGAGGAACTTCGCTGTTTTGGGAACGTTAGTAATCTTAATGATATCACCAATGATCTCACGAAGATTCTTTTTCGTCAACAGAGCATTTACAAAACCTACTGCTGCTGGCACATGCTGGTTAAATATTACACGACCAACAGTTGTCTCTATCAATTTATGTTCCAGCAAACCATCCTGGTTACGGATGTTAGCTTTCACTTTGATCCAGGCATGCATATCAATAACACCTTCATTGTATGCAATAATTACTTCTTCGTTTGAGTAGAAAGCTTTTCCTTCTCCACGAACGATTTCAGTTTCTGTTGTTCTTTTACCCTTGGTGATATAATACAGACCGAGTACCATGTCCTGTGAAGGAAGGGTAATAGGTGTACCATTCTGCGGATTCAGGATATTATGAGAAGCCAGCATCAACAACTGTGCTTCTAATACAGCCGCATGGCTCAACGGAACGTGTACGGCCATTTGGTCACCATCAAAGTCAGCGTTGAAGGCCGTGGTAACCAATGGGTGTAATTGTATCGCTTTACCCTCGATCAATTTGGGCTGGAAAGCCTGGATCGACAAACGGTGAAGCGTTGGAGCCCGGTTCAACATGATCGGGTGCCCTTTCAAAATATTTTCTAAGATATCCCAAACCACAGCTTCCTTCTTGTCTACCAGTTTCCTTGCAGACTTCACTGTTTTTACGATACCTCTTTCGATTAATTTACGAATGATAAATGGCTTGAACAATTCAGCCGCCATATCTTTTGGTAACCCGCACTCATGCAGTTTCAATTCAGGACCTACCACGATAACCGAACGACCAGAGTAGTCAACACGTTTACCCAACAGGTTCTGACGGAAACGACCTTGTTTACCTTTCAATACATCACTCAATGATTTCAATGCACGTCCACCTTCTGCTTTTACAGCATTTGATTTACGGCTGTTATCAAATAAGCTATCAACCGCTTCCTGCAGCATCCTTTTTTCGTTACGAAGAATTACTTCAGGTGCTTTGATTTCCAACAATCTTTTCAAACGGTTATTACGGATAATAACACGACGATAAAGATCATTCAGATCAGAAGATGCAAAACGACCACCATCCAACGGCACTAAGGGACGCAGTTCGGGCGGAATAACCGGAATGTATTGCATAACCATCCATTCAGGACGGTTAGTGATTCTTGTATTCGCATCACGGAAAGCTTCCACTACACTCAACCGCTTTAAAGCATCTGCCTTACGTTGTTGTGAAGTTTCAGTAGCCGCAGCATTTCTTAAATCAAATGATAACTGATCCAGATCGATACGTTGTAACATATCGTGTACCGCTTCAGCACCCATTTTGGCGATGAACTTATTCGGATCATCATCCGGCAGGTACTGGTTATCTTTTGGTAAAGTATCGAGAATATCCAGGTATTCTTCTTCTGTTAAAAGATCACCGGGATTTTGTCCTTTGTCTGCACGGATACCGGACTGGATCACCACAAAGCGTTCATAATAAACGATCGTCTCCAGTTTCTTGGAGCTTACGCCGAGGAGGTAACCAATTTTATTCGGCAATGATTTGAAATACCAGATATGAACTACAGGTACCACCAATTTGATGTGACCCATTCTTTCACGACGCACTTTCTTCTCTGTTACTTCCACACCGCAACGGTCGCAAACGATCCCTTTATAACGGATACGTTTGTACTTACCGCAGGCACATTCATAATCTTTTACCGGGCCAAAAATCCTTTCGCAGAACAAACCATCTCTTTCAGGTTTGTACGTACGATAGTTGATCGTTTCCGGCTTTAATATTTCACCATAGCTTCTTTCCAGGATGGTATCCGGGGAAGCCAGGCCGATGGTAATTTTCGAAAAAGCCGCTTGTGGACGATTCTCTTTTTTCATAGCCAATTATTGTTTCTAGTTTCTTTTAAATTTTGTTACCGATTGAAATAGTTCCGGGTGATGAGTTCTTATTCGAACTTCAGATCAAGCCCCAGACCTCTCAGCTCATGCACCAATACATTGAAGGATTCCGGTACACCTGGTCTCGGGATATTCTCACCTTTTACAATCGCCTCGTAGGTTTTTGCACGGCCGATAATATCATCCGATTTCAGGGTCAGTAACTCCTGCAGGATATTCGATGCCCCATAAGCTTCCAGTGCCCACACTTCCATTTCACCAAAACGCTGGCCTCCGAACTGGGCTTTACCACCCAATGGTTGTTGTGTGATTAAGCTGTATGGTCCGATCGAACGGGCATGCATCTTGTCATCCACCATATGGTGTAATTTGATAACATAGATTATTCCTACTGTTGCTTTCTGGTGGAAACGTTCTCCGGTTTCTCCATCATAGAGATAAGTGTGACCATACATCGGGATGTTGGCATCCTTGCAGTATCCGGCGATCTCGTCAACGGTAGCACCGTCAAAGATCGGCGTAGAGAATTTCAGTCCCAGTTTTTCACCGGTCCATCCAAGGATCGTTTCATAGATCTGTCCCAGGTTCATCCGGCTTGGTACACCCAATGGGTTCAATACCACATCCACCGGTGTTCCATCTTCGAGGAACGGCATATCTTCCTGACGAACGATCTTGGCTACGATACCTTTATTACCGTGACGTCCGGCCATTTTATCACCCACTTTCAGCTTCCGCTTAACAGCGAGGTAAACCTTAGCCAGCTTCAATACACCAGCAGGTAATTCATCACCAATACTAATGTTGAATTTCTCTCTTTTATACCGGCCCAACTCTTCGTTGAACTTGATATTATAGTTGTGCAACAAGGTATTGATCTGGTCATCGACTTTCTTGTCAGCAGTCCATCCCAGCGGATTAATATTGGCATAGTCAAGACCACGAAGGTTTTTCTCCGTGAACTTCGCCCCTTTACCAATTTGTATCTCACCAAAGTTGTTACCTACACCGGCAGAAGTATGACTGGCGAGTAGTGTTGTCAGCTTTTCCAGCAACACTTCCATCAGGTCATTTTCATTCTTTTCGTGCATTTTCTCCAACTTCTCAATAGCTGCTTTCTCTCTCACTTTGCCATTCTTATCTTTCTTGGCTCTTTGGAATAATTTTTTGCCGATCACCACACCTTCCACACCATTTGGTGCTTTCAATGAAGCATCTTTGGCATCACCGGCTTTATCACCGAAGATGGCCCGCAATAATTTTTCTTCCGGAGTAGGATCAGATTCTCCTTTTGGAGTGATCTTTCCAATTAAGATATCACCTTCTTTTACCTGGGCACCAATACGGATGATACCGTTTTCATCCAAATCCTTAGTGGCTTCTTCAGAAACGTTAGGAATATCCGGCGTCAGTTCTTCTTCACCCAGTTTAGTATCTCTTACTTCCAGTTCATATTCTGAGATGTGAACAGAAGTGAACATATCTTCTTTTACCACCCGCTCACTGATAACGATCGCATCCTCGAAGTTGTAACCCTTCCATGGCATGAATGCCACTTTCAGGTTTTTACCCAGGGCGATCTCACCATTTTGTGTAGCGTATCCTTCCGTTAAGAAATCTCCTTTTTTCACCTTTTGGCCTTTCTTTACAGCAGGGTTCAGGTTGATACAGGTTTCCTGATTGGTTTTGATGAATTTGGTGAGTCTATAAATTCTCAGGTCATCTTCAAAGCTTACCAGTTTTTCTTCAGCATCACGGTCATAACGAACGTGGATTTCGTTAGCATCAACAAACTCTACCACACCATTACCATCGGAGTGAATCTGGATACGGGCATCTCTTGCTGCCTTGCCTTCCAAACCTGTACCTACGATCGGCACATCCGGGCGAAGTAATGGTACAGCCTGACGTTGCATGTTTGATCCCATCAGTGCACGGTTGGCATCATCATGCTCAAGGAATGGGATCAATGAAGCGCTCAAACCAACGATCTGATTCGGAGCCACGTCCATAAACTGCACATCGTTTCTTTCCAATATCGGGAAGTCGCCTGTTTCGCGGCTAACGATCTTATCTTCTACAAAGTTTCCTTTCTCATCCAATACCGTATTAGCCTGGGCGATTTTTGCCAGGTCCTCTTCTTCTGCACTTAAGAAAGTCAGCTCTTTCATGTTTACCTTACCCTCGTGTACCTTACGGTAAGGCGTTTCGATAAAGCCCATATCATTGATCTTCGCATGTACGCAAAGGGTAGAGATCAGACCAATGTTCGGACCTTCTGGTGTTTCAATGGTACATAGACGACCGTAGTGAGAATAGTGTACGTCACGAACCTCGAAACCTGCTCTTTCGCGACTCAAACCACCTGGCCCGAGTGCGGAGATACGACGTTTGTGCGTTATTTCAGAGAGCGGGTTCGTCTGGTCAAGGAACTGTGATAATTGAGAGGTTCCAAAGAAAGAATTGATAACACTTGACAGTGTTCTTGCATTGATCAGGTCAACTGGCGTAAACACTTCGTTATCTCTAACGTTCATTCTCTCACGGATCGTTCTGGCCATACGGGCCAAACCGACACCGAACTGCGCATATAATTGCTCACCCACGGTACGGACACGACGATTGCTCAGGTGATCGATATCATCGATCTCTGCTTTACCGTTGGTCAGGCGAACAAGATATTTAATGATCAGGATAATATCTTCTTTCGTCAGCGTTTTTTTCTGTAACGGCAGATCAACATTCAGTTTCCGGTTGATCTTGTAACGACCGACTTCACCAAGATCATAACGCTTATCACTAAAGAATAATTTATCAATGATACCACGGGCTGTTTCGTTATCCGGCGCATCTGCTCCACGCAACTGGCGATAGATAAACTGAACCGCTTCCAGTTCACTGTTAGAAGTATCTTTATTCAGAGTATTGTAGATGATCGCATAATCACCACCCACATCTTCCCGCTGGATAAATACACTCTTCACATCCATCTCAGAGATAGTAGTGATGGCTTCTTCATCCAGTACGGTATCCCTTTCCATCACGATCTCGTTCCTTTCGATAGAAACTACTTCGCCGGTATCTTCATCTACAAAATCTTCAACCCAGGTACGGAGTACACGGGCTGCTAAACGCTTACCAATATATTTTCCTAATGTTTTTTTGTCTGTTTTTACTTCATCGGCCATACCAAACAGTTCCAGGATATCCTTATCTGTTTCGTACCCGATAGAACGCAACAAGGTAGTAACCGGAAATTTCTTTTTCCGGTCGATGTAAGCATACATCACATTGTTGATGTCGGTTGCAAACTCCATCCAGGCTCCTTTGAAAGGAATAACCCGGGCAGAGTAGATCTTTGTTCCGTTCGGGTGAACCGACTGGCCAAAGAATACACCCGGTGAACGGTGCAACTGGGAAACAACCACCCTTTCAGCTCCGTTGATAACGAAAGTACCACGGGGAGTCATGTAGGGGATGTTACCCAGGAATACGTCCTGAACAATGGTTTGGAAATCCACGTGTTCCTCATCGTTACAGCTCAAACGAAGTTTGGCTTTGAGGGGTACCGCGTAAGTCAATCCACGTTCCATACACTCTTCAATTGTGTAGCGGGGCGGATCAATAAAATAATCGAGAAATTCCAGTACGAAAATGTTCCGGGTATCTGTGATCGGAAAATTCTCTTTAAACACACGGAACAAACCTTCGATATTCCGTTTGTCCGGAGTTGTTTCTAACTGGAAAAATTCTTTAAACGATTGAATCTGTACTTCAAGCAGATCGGGTGTTTCAGCCAGGTGCTTGATCTTACCGAAATCCACTCTTGAGTTCACTTTAGTTGAAGACATATGCGTAAAACCGGTTTTACAACGTTGAGGACATACAAATCACTCACAGGCTTTCATTTTTTTAGAAATGAAAACTTATGAAAGTCAACTACTTACACATGATTTGGGATGTCAAAATATATTTGGCCAAAATAAAGGATGGCAAAGGTAGGGATTTATAGTTCTAAAACAAGAAAACTTTGCTCACAATAACCCGGCCAAAATACCACTAACTGGCCATTTTCCGGGCTGCCGGGATGAACTATTTTGTGCTTCTAAAACCCAGTTTATGGGCATGAAAAAATTTGCAGCAGATTACTTCGATTTCACCCGCAGGGACAGGATTGCGATCATTTCTCTGGCGGTGCTGGTAACCGGTATTTTCTTCCTGCCCGAACTTATTTCTAATAATGCCGGTTCAAAACCCCCTGTAACTGATACCAGCTGGTTTGCGGCTATCAAAAAGATAGAATTGCAGGAAACTTTTACCAAACAGCATTTTGGCAAAAGGGACGAGGATAACAGCACCGCCTATCAATATGACCGTTCCCGAGGAAACTACAACCCTAAACCAAAAAGGGAATTATTCAATTTTGACCCTAATAGTTTATCAACTGAGGGCTGGCAAAAATTAGGGCTCCGGGAAAAAACCATTCGTACAATCCAGAACTATCTGGCCAAAGGTGGTCAATTCAGGAAGCCGGAAGACCTGCAACAGATCTATGGTTTATTTCCAGACGAGTATGAAAGGATAGCTCCTTATATAAAAATTGAATCATCGTATGAGACCAATAGCTATAAAGACTTTGATAAAACGCCTGTTGAAAATAAAGCTCCAAAAACATTCACGGGCCGCTATTCCGTCATTGATATTAATTCAGCCGATACCACGGCATTCATCGCCTTACCAGGAATTGGAAATAAACTCGCAAACAGAATTATCAATTTCCGGGATAAACTGGGTGGCTTCTATTCCATTAACCAGGTGGGCGAAACATTTGGTTTGCCTGATTCAACATTTCAGAAAATAATGCAATGGTTGAAATTGGAGAACACATCGATCCGGAAAATCAATATCAATGCCGCAACACTGGAAGAATTAAAAGCACATCCGTATATCCGCTGGAATCTCGCCAACCCGATCATTGCTTACAGGGATCAGCACGGGGCTTTTGGGAAAGTGGAAGACCTTAAGAAGATCATGATAATAACCGATGATATCTATAATAAGATGCTGCCTTATCTCACAATTGAAAAATGAAACGGTATTGCAAAATGCGATGATTGCTGCAACCTGGTTTAAAAAATGCTAGTATTTCAGCTATATGCCCTCCGGGCTTTCAACCATTCACCGCACTTTTTTCCGACTTTTGCCTTGATGCGTGTGACACGCACCAAGGCAAAAGAAAGACTAAAATACCCTGGAGTTTACCCGCCGGGGTGGGTCAACATGCAAGAATATCGACCGCAGAAAAACGCACGGGCATACAGCAGGGGTGGGTCAGCATGCAAGAATATCGGTTGCACAAATCCGCAACCATAACTTTCCGGGGTGGGTCAACATGCAAGAACGGTGGGTCAACATGTCTCGTACTGAATAAACCTACAACATTGTTATAAAAAACCCCTCCGCAATGTGAAGGGTTTAAATAATTATTCGGTATATGTATTGCCATGGTGCGTGTCTCACGCACCATGGCGCAGCATAACACCATACATAAAACTTTCTAATTAGAATCTTTCAATAATTTATTTTCATCCAATAAATCAATATCGAGACTTATCCAATAAATAGAGGAGTTTTCATTATAGGGAAATAGGCAAATAGACACGGTACAATTATTTTTTTTAAATGAATAACCATAAATTGCAGGATTCCATTTAACGACTTTAATTTCTTGTACATTAAACCCACTTCTTGTTAGAAAGTTGAATTTTTCTTTCCATTCATCAACAAGTCTTTTTCCATTCTTCACTTTTAAAGAATCTCTTATAGTTGCCCTATACATACACATATCCTCAGTAATCAGGATATCATTTTTAATTGTATGCTAAAGTTGAGTAGTCGAACTAAAAACTGAGTCTTTATTTTGCAATCCATTGAAATCCCTTTTAAACTTCTTGAAACAATTACCTGAGTCATTTATTATTGACTCCAATTGCTTTTCAAATTCATTTTGTCCGAAGGTCAAACACGAAAAAAGAAGTAGCCCCATCAGAAATAAAAGTTTCATGAATTGTTTTCACTAAAATAAAAAAGTTGCCGTTACAATATCGTTAAACAAAAAACCCTCTGCAAAAGCAAAGGGTTTTCAAGATTTATTTCAGAAAAGAAATTAAGCGATCTCAACATCAGCACCTGCTTCTTTCAACTTCGCAACGATCTCGTCAGCTTCTGCTTTAGAAACACCTTCTTTGATGTTCTTCGGCGCACCATCAACCAGGTCTTTTGCTTCTTTCAAACCTAAACCGGTCAGATCTTTTACGATCTTCACTACGCTCAGTTTAGAAGGACCACCGCTCTTCAATACTACATTGAAAGCTGTTTTTTCTTCTGCTGCCGCTGCTGGTCCATCACCAGCACCAGACATTACAACTGCTGCTGCTGCTGGTTCGATACCGTATTCTGATTTTAAGAAGTCAGCTAATTCCTGTACTTCTTTTACTGTTAAGGCTACAAGGCCTTCTGCTAATGCTTTTACGTCTGCCATTTGATTTACATTTTTCCCGTCTTCACCGCTTTTAATTAGCTCCGACGGAGTTTAAAAAAATTGTTTACCCCATCCCCTAAAGGGGAGTAATTAGACTCACTTGGGGTTGCGAGTTATTATTTTGAATTTAATGATGCTTATTCAGCCACTGCTGCCACTTCTGCGCCACCCGCTTTTTGCTCGTGATGGTGCAATAAGGCTGCCAATACACGTTTGGCAGGCGATTGCAACAAGGCGATCACTTCGCCGATCAATTCATTCTTCGTCTTGATCTGTGTCAGCGCTTTCAGGCTGTTATCACCAGTGTATATATCTCCATTAATGAAAGCCGCCTTTAACGCAGGTCTTTCACCATTGGTTGCCTTACGGAAAGAACTCAGGATCAGCGCAGGGTCCTTGGGATTTTCTGAGAACATCAGCGCTGTTACTTTATGTAATGAATCATAAACACCTGCGTATTTTTCACTATCCAGTGATTCCAGAGCTTTTTTAATTAAGGTGTTCTTCGCCACCTTCATTTCAACCTGCTTGTCGAAGCAGGCACGGCGTAATTTAACCACCTGTGCTACGGTCAGCGATTCGGTATCGGTAACGTAGAAATTATTGTATTGTGAGAATTTGCCTTTCAGCAACTCGATCACTTCGTTTTTTTGATCTTTAGTCATGACTTTATTATTTGTCATCCCGATAAAATCGGGACCGGTTTAGTTATTAATGAACAAACACTTTTGCATCAATGGTAATGCCCGGGCTCATTGAGCTGGCCATACTCACGCCTTTTACATAAGTTCCTTTGGAAGAAGAAGGTTTGGCTTTCAGGATTGCATTGATCAGCTCAAGGCTGTTCTCCGCAATTTTTTCCGGTGCAAAACTTACTCTGCCGATAGAAGCATGGATAATTCCTACTTTATCAACCTTGAAAGCGATCTTACCGCCTTTTACTTCACTGATTGCATTTGCCACATCATTGGTAACCGTTCCGGTTTTAGGATTGGGCATCAGGTTTCTTGGACCTAACACTTTACCGAGTTTACCGATCTTCGGCATAACAGAAGGAGTAGCGATGATCACATCCACATCTACCCATCCGCCTTCGATCTTGGTTACATATTCATCCAGGCCAACATAGTCAGCACCGGCTGCTTTTGCTTCAGCCTCTTTATCAGGAGGACAAAGCACTAATACTTTTTTAGTTTTACCAGTCCCGTGAGGCAATGAAACCGTACCACGGATAGCCTGGTCTGCTTTTTTAGGATCTACTCCCAAACGGATGTGCAGGTCCACAGAAGCATCAAACTTGCAGGTGGTAATAGATTTTACCAATGCTGATGCTTCCTTTAAGGTATATAATTTGTTGCCGTCCACTTTGGGATTAACAACTTTTCTTTTTTTACTGATGAATGCCATTGTAATTCTTTTTTCTTGTCCGCCGGAGCTTTAGCGAAGGCGGAAGGTTCATTAATTAATTTTCCCAAGGGGCTTTACCTTCTACGTTCAGGCCCATGCTACGTGCAGTACCAGCTACCATTTTCATGGCGCTTTCTACGGTAAAACAGTTCAGGTCAGGCATCTTATCTTCTGCGATAGCCTTAACCTGTTCCCAGTTTACTTTACCAACTTTTGCACGATTGCTTTCTTTGGAACCCTTTTGAATTTTAGCGGCTTCCATCAGCTGAATAGCTGCGGGTGGAGTTTTAAGAACAAAGTCAAAACTCTTGTCAGTGTAAACGGTGATCAGTACAGGGATTACTTTCCCTTGTTTGTCCTGTGTTCTTGCATTGAACTGCTTACAGAATTCCATGATGTTGATACCCTTGGAACCTAAAGCCGGACCGATCGGAGGTGCGGGGTTAGCCTGTCCACCTTTGCATTGCAGCTTTACAAAGCCGCTGATTTCTTTTGCCATTTTAATCTTTTTGGTGTTAACGACCTTTTTGTCATCCTGAGTTTATCAAAGGATTTCTACTTAGTCTCCCATTCCGATAATTATCGGATTCAATTGACTGTCAATACGTTCGGGTGACAGACCCGCCTGCGCAAGCGCTTTGGCGGATAAAAAGAACTAATTGGGGCGCCAAAGATAAGGGGAAACTGTGTACAGGCAAAGGTTTTGGCGATCTTTTTTAACGATTAGCAGTCCAAATGTAATCCCTATTGGCGTGTAAATCTAACCGTAGCGATGGGTGCCAAAATGGGATTTCCATTCGCCAATGCCGTTGCCCGGGAAGCCTCCAGCAGGTGGATCGTTTGCTGTGGCATACTCGCCGGGTTGTTATAGCCCAGCACATCCCCCTCCTCTGTACCTGCATCATAGGCATAGAGGTTGATTGTTGTATCGCTGACCCATTGAATACCGTTGTAGAGGTTTAGCCCACTAATTCCTACAAACCAATCAGGAGTGGGCCCCAGCATAGAGGCAAAACTAACCACTGAATAATTGTTGTTACAATAGATTCCTGACTTGCCAAGGCCATTGTTAATAGCCGGGGGTAAGAAGAATATAAGGGCACTGGCATTCTTTGTTTTGATCATGGAGTCCACTTCATTCAAAAGGATAGTGGCATTACCATTCTCTGCCAATAGCTCAGTACCCGGACTGGCATTGCTGCCTGCTTTCCACATAGAAGCCTGGGTATTATGCACCATCCCGGCAAACACGGTATAATGGGCCCCGCCCGGTACAGTAAAGTTGGGAGAAGTCCACTTTCCCGTTATCGTGATCTCATACCTTGCTTCCGAAATAGCCGTAACATTTGTTTCGTACTTATTACAGGAAAAGAGCAACAGGCTTAAGATGACAGTAGTGTATATGAATTTCATAGCTCGAGTTGATAGGGTAATTAATAAATGATGCATAAAGTTACAAGCCTGAAAAGCTTTTATTTGTCAGCAGGCTTACCCTATTAACGAAAAAAAGCCATTGGCTGGATGACCAATGGCTTATGAAATGCTTTTTATAGGCTAGCTGATCTTCTCTACCTGCATGTAATTGAGTTCTACAGGTGTCGAACGGCCAAATATTTTAACGGTCACTTTCAGTTTTTTCTTCTCGTCATTCACTTCTTCAATGGCACCATTGAAGTCATTAAATGGCCCTTCAATGATCTTGATGGTTTCGCCTACGATAAATGGCTCGCTCATGCTCACACCGCCAGCTTCGGCCATTTCATCCATTTTACCCAGCATCTTATTTACTTCTGCTTTGCGTAAAGCGATCGGGTTCTCTTTCCCCAGAAAATGGATTACGTTGGTCGTATTCTTGATGATATCCCTTAAGTCATCAGATAGTTTACCATTGGCGATCTCAATCATCACATAACCGGGATAGTAGTTTCTTTCCCGCATTACCTTTTTACCATTCGCTACTTTATATACTTTTTCTACGGGTAAAAAAACCTGCTTCACCTGCTCCCACCCACCACGGGATACTTCTTTATCCAGGTATTCTTTTACCTTTTTTTCCTTACCACTTACAACCCGGAGCACAAACCATTTCGTGGTTTCCTGTTGTATGTTATCTGTGTTTATTGTTGGTTCCATTATTACTTATTTCAAAAGCTCATATACAAATTTCAACCCGTTGCCGAATACATAGTCCATACCCAGCACGATAAAGGAAAGAATCAGGGTAGCCGCCAGCACGATCATGGTAGATTGCTGAAGCTGGGGCCAGGTAGGCCAGCTAACTTTCTCTGTCAATTCTTTATACGACTCTTTAAAATACGTACCGATCTTGTTCATTTTTTCTGTTTTTAATGTTGCGGGATCCACTATGGACCAATTGTGCAAATTACTCTGCACGGGCACTAGGATTCGAACCTAGATCAAAGGTTTTGGAGACCCGTATGCTACCGTTGCACCATGCCCGTATACCTCCTATCCCCGAAAGAGGGAAAAGGAAAATATAAAAAAATTAAAGAACTTTTTAAACAACAAAGTACCAATGGTTGACTACCAAAGGTACTTTGTATATCTTATACACCCGGCTCCCCTTTAGGAGATGGGGGTTTTATTTCAAAATTTCAGTCACCTGTCCGGCACCTACTGTACGGCCACCTTCACGAATCGCAAATTTCAAACCTTTTTCCATTGCGATCGGCTGGATCAGCTTCACAGTCAGTGAAGTATTATCACCAGGCATAACCATTTCAGTACCTGCATTCAATTCCACTTCTCCTGTTACGTCTGTAGTACGGAAGTAGAACTGAGGCCGGTATTTCTGGAAGAAAGGCGTGTGTCGTCCACCTTCATCTTTGCTCAGTACGTACACTTCGCATTTGAAATCAGTATGCGGGGTGATTGAACCGGGCTTACAGATTACCATACCACGACGGATCTGGGTTTTCTCAATACCACGGAGCAACAGGCCAGCATTATCACCGGCTTCACCTTCATCCAGCAATTTGCGAAACATTTCTACACCTGTGCAGGTAGAAGTCAGCGGGGCATCGGTCAATCCTACGATCTCAACACCTTCACCTACTTTAATACGACCTCTTTCGATACGACCAGTAGCAACAGTACCACGACCTGTGATAGAGAATACATCCTCTACAGACATCAGGAATGGAAGATCAACCGGACGGGGAGGCAATGGAATATAGCTGTCCACAGCATCCAACAATTCATTGATCGCACCAACCCATTTTGGATCACCTGCCAAAGCGCCGGTAGCAGAACCTTTAATGATAGGAGTATTTTCACCGTCAAAGCCACGTTTAGTCAGCTCATCACGGATCTCCATTTCAACCAGGTCCAACAATTCAGGATCATCGACCAGGTCAACTTTATTCATAAACACTACCATTGTAGGTACACCTACCTGGCGGGCTAAAAGGATATGTTCTTTCGTCTGTGGCATAGGACCGTCAGTAGCGGCAACCACCAGGATAGCGCCGTCCATCTGGGCAGCGCCAGTGATCATATTTTTCACATAGTCAGCGTGACCAGGGCAGTCAACGTGAGCATAGTGACGGGTATCAGTTTCATATTCAACGTGAGCGGTATTGATCGTAATACCCCTTTCTTTTTCTTCAGGAGCTCCATCAATATCATCATATTTTTTGGCTGTCGCAAGGCCTCTTTTAGAAAGAACTTCTGTAATTGCTGCAGTCAAAGTGGTTTTACCATGGTCAACGTGACCAATCGTGCCAATGTTTACGTGGGGTTTGTCCCTCTTAAAGTTCTCTTTTGCCATGTTATCGGTTTTAAATTGTGTTTTTACTGATTAATGTTGTTTTTATTATGAGGCTGACTTCCGCCATTTGGCGGATATAGGCTTTACTTACGTCGTACACTTCATCATCCTGTTCACTATACGGCAGTCTTCAAATCCTGAGGAATCTCCCGGTTTTCGAATTGTCAGACGGAGACCGTCAAACAAGGAGCCGTTAGTGAGAATCGAACTCACGACCTCTTCCCTACCAAGGAAGTGCTCTACCACTGAGCTACAACGGCTGATATAGCTTTAGAGCATTTATTTTTCTCACTTTCAAAAGAACTTTCTCATCACGACCTTCCCGCTTATCAGCGGGATGCTCTACCACTGAGCTACAACGGCTTTTCAACTGCCGTCGCAGGCATTATCGAAATGGAGCGGAAGACCGGGCTCGAACCGGCCACCTGAAGCTTGGAAGGCTACCGCTCTACCAAATGAGCTACTTCCGCTGGTTAATTTGAATTGTTGAAAATGAATTAATTTGACAATTAACCCCTTCTCAAATATTCACCATTATTAACAAAGAACTCTTTTGATGAGCCATTTTTAAATCTTCAAATTGACTCATCTTCAAATCGAAAAAGTGGGCAGAGCTGGATTCGAACCAACGTACTCGTGAGAGAACAGATTTACAGTCTGTCGCCTTTAGCCACTCGGCCATCTGCCCCCAATTAGTCAAACTATTGAGCCGAAAACTGGAGTCGAACCAGCGACCTACTGATTACAAATCAGTTGCTCTACCAACTGAGCTATTTCGGCGTTTTTCATTTTACCTCGATAAGACAGTGGTAGTGTCGAACCACAGATCTTCCCGATCCGAATCGGGATGCTCTACCAACTGAGCTATTTCGGCTTTTTTCATTTTACCTCGATAAAACAGTGGTAGTGTCGAACCACAGATCTTCCCGATGCGAATCGGGATGCTCTACCAACTGAGCTATTTCGGCGTTTTCATTTTACCTCGATAAAACAGTGGTAGTGTCGAACCAGCGATCTTCCCGATCCGAATCGGGATGCTCTACCAACTGAGCTATTTCGGCTTGTTTATACCCAATAAAGAACTAGCCCCATTTTTGGGAAGGCAAAGGTAAGGGAATTTGATAATCGGAAAAATTTTGCTCAAGATTTTTTTACTTGTTTTCAGGGAGTTGTGAATAACTGATTGAAAACTTACCGCCTATTTCACAATGCCCTTGCTACGAAGCTGACTTCTGCAGCCACTACAATATACATCAGCATCATCCAGGTTCATTTTACCTGCTGCATCTTTCATCAGGCAGGTATCTACCGGGCAATGCAGCAAACCGTAGGTGTGCCCTAGTTCATGAAGTGAAAGTGTTGTCATCCGCTTCAAAAAAATTTTATACCCTACTTTATTTCTTCCTGCCCGGAACGCAGAAACCACGCAGGATTCGCCGGGGCAACTGCCCAGGCCCAATATGCCCCAGTTTTCAATATCCCCTTTCCGGGTTGCAATATCTTTTACTGTTACACCGATTACCTTTTCAAATCGTTTATTATTGATGCTGCAAAGAAAGACCAGCAGGCTGTCGGCAATATACCGTTGACGGAGTTTATAAAAAGCGAAATCCGGTAATAAAACTTCATCAAGAGTTGTGCATTCAACGTCCAATTGTTTTCGCAAACCGGTTTGGATATCGGTAACCAGGCGAAGGTCAACTCCTTTGAAAGGGATAATGGCAAGGCTATGTTTTTCAGTTGCCTTTTGGGGATTTGTATCCTTGCCTGCAACCGGGACATTCTTGTTACCCGTATTACAAGCCAGCATCAAAAGGATGATTAATTTAGTATATCCTCTGATTTTCATTATTGATTAATTCCAAAAAGAAAAATTTGTAACTGTTTATAACAAAAAGACCCCGCCAGAGCAGGGTCTTGATTTTTTTAAGCGGCTTTTCGTTCCTTATTTTTTTTAATTTGAGCTACCATCGAGTCGAGGGCATTGTCAAACGACTCTTCAAATGATTTACTGGTTGATTTTACAAAAAAATTGTGTCGGGGTACATGCACCCTGATCTCTGCGATCTTGTCTTTAATAGCATGCACCACATTGTCGAGCTTAAGAAACACATTAACCTGGATAATCCTGTCATTGTAGTTGCCCAGTTTTTCCAGTTTACGTTTTACATACCCGATCAATTTACTGTCAGCATCAAAATGAACTGATTGAATGTTTACGTTCATAATCATCGTGTTTAAGTGAAACAATAAATAAAGAACTTACCGGTCATCTTACGGCATTTTTCGCAGTGGTCCGGCGTTTCTAACTATTTCAAGTTAGTACAAAAGAGAGTTTCCCCCAAACAAAATTCTGTAAATATTTTATTGTGCTCAGTGGAAACTTTTAGGCTTTTGGATGCGCCTTCCGGTAAACTTCTTTCAGCTTTTCGATGCTATTGTGGGTGTACACCTGCGTGGAGGCGAGACTGCTGTGACCGAGGAGTTCTTTTACCGCCATAAGATCGGCCCCATTATTCATCAGGTGAGTGGCAAAACTGTGCCGCAGTATATGTGGGCTTTTTTTATCCAAGGTGCTGGCCCCGCTGAGTACCTGCCTGACCAGCAAGTAGGCGTATTTTGGGTATAATTTCTTCCCTTTCTCTGTTACCAGCAGAATATCATCGGTCTTTTCAAACTCTTTTTTCTTCAGTTCCTGGTAATTCCGGATGCTCTTTCCCAGTTCCTCACTGATGGGAATTATTCGTTCCTTATTACCCTTTCCCAGTACCTTGATCTGGGAATTGCTGAAATCAACCTGTTTCTCTTTCAGGTTGATAAGTTCACTCAGGCGCATTCCTGTAGCATAGAAAATCACGATCAGCATTTTTGCATTCAGGCTCTTCCAGTTTTCCGTAGAAGAATGGAGTGATTCCACCAGTTTCCGTGTATCCTCTTCTTTCACAAAAACAGGCAGGCGCTTGCTATTCTTCGGGCTTATCACCCGGGTCATCGGCGAGGCTTCGATTGACCCCGTTCTCAAATGATACTTGAAAAATGATTTAAGTGTAGATATCTTACGATTGATGGATTTTGACGTAAGTTCTTTCTCTTTTAACCTGGCCAGCCAGCTGCGAACATGACTATGGATAATGTCCGGGAGCAAAACTCCTCCAAAATAGATCTCCAAGAAATCAATAAAGCCAAGCAGATCATTTTGGTAAGAGATCAGGGTATGAACAGAGTACCTTTTTTCGTATTTCAGGTAATCAAGAAAGGACTGGATAGACTGATGTGTTAATACAGGCATAAATTCACCGGAAGATCATATAAATAAAAAAGACAGCTACAAAGCTATAAAACTTTGCAGCTATCTCTAAAATATATTACCGGCTGAAAATTAAATTTCGATCTTGCCGCTGGCTATCTTCTGTTTATAGATTGCTTTCAGGACAGCACCACGCTGCCTTACGGAAGGCTTGATAAAAGCCTGGCGCTCTCTCAACTGTAACAGCACTTTCGATTTCTCGAATTTTTTCTTGTACTTCTTTAACGCTTTGTCTATGTTTTCACAATCTTTTGAATCAATAATTAGCATAACTTATATACCTCCTTTGGTATTTTTTTAGTTCCTTATTTTTCAATTCGGGTTGCAAAGATAGAGGGAAAATATTGAAATTTCAATCTCCGGGATTTAAAACTTAGGTTTTGTATCAGTTGAGCCCGTCTAAAAGCCGGATATCCGTTAATTTGCAGGCATGTTTACAGGAATCATCGAAAATACAGGATTGATTAAAGCCATCATTTCCAACGGTTCTAACCGGACTTTTTGGGTTCACTCACCCATTTCTTCACAGCTAAAACCAGATCAAAGCGTAAGCCATAACGGGGCCTGTCTTACCATTGAAGAAATCAGGGGAGATCAACACAGAATTACCGCTATTGATGAAACCCTTCAAAAAACAAACCTCGGTGACTGGAAAGAGGGAGTTATTGTAAATCTGGAGCGCTGTCTTCAACTAAACGATCGATTAGATGGCCACCTGGTACAGGGACATGTGGATACAACAGGAACATGTATAAAAAGAAAGGAAAAGAAAGGGAGTTGGGAGTTTGAGTTTGACATCTCTAAAAAATTTGCTCCGCTGGTAATTGAAAAAGGTTCGATTTGCGTAAACGGTATCAGCCTAACAGCTTTTGAGGCCCGGAAGAAAAGTTTCCGCGTTGCCATTATCCCTTACACATTTGAGCATACAAATATCAAAAAGGTACTGGAAGGAGATTTGGTAAATCTTGAATTTGATATGATTGGAAAGTATTTACTCAGAAGAGTATCTTTATTGGGTTAAATGAACCCCTTTAATAGCTGATGAGTCCTGAACACTCCCAACTTGGCGGCCAATCTGCAGACAGGCACTACTATCCTGCCCTGGATGGGTTGAGGGGTATGGCCATTTTATTAGTTGTTGTCTACCACAATTTTGGCTTTATCAACGTTTTCTTTTTTGGCTGGCTTGGTGTTGACCTGTTCTTTGTCCTGTCTGGGTTCCTTATCACTGATATTCTTCTTAAAACCCTTGGCCAAAAAGGTTATTTCCGCAATTTTTATATCCGGAGAGTACTTCGGATCCTTCCCCTTTATTATTTGTGCCTTATTTTATTTCTTTTCATAATACCACTTTTAAATAGTCGATTTAACGTCGGATATTATACGGATAACCAGGTGTGGCTCTGGACTTTTTTACAAAACTGGTTATACATTATTAATGATCCCGATCAAACGAATACGCTGAACCATCTTTGGTCGGTGGCCGTAGAAGAGCAATTCTACCTTGTATGGCCTTTGGTGATGCTATTAATAAAGAAACCCAAATACCTGCTCATATTTATAACCCTTATACTTGCCGGAGTAGTTGGTCTCCGGCTTTGGATATGGACGTACCATATTGCAGACCTGGCTTATTTCAACCTCTATACCTTCACCCGGGTAGATGGGATTTGTATTGGCTGTATGGTCGCACTGTTGCAAAGGATAAGCCCGAATTTTCTGAAACAAAGAACGACCTTTATTATTTTATTTTTTGCAGGGTTGAATTTTGCTTTCTTTTTTCTTAACCGCAAGTACGATTTCAGTTTTCCTTACCTGGCCCTGGCGGGTTATACCACTTTTGCGATGATGTTTGGATTATTGGTAAACGAAGCAGTAACAAAGGAAACTAAACTGGTGAACCTGTTGTTCAATATCCCGGTTCTTAAATTTTTTGGTAAGATATCCTATGGGTTTTATATTTTTCACTGGCCATTGTATCTTGTATTAAGCCCCTGGCTGAATGACTGGATTTCAGCATTTGCCAGTGGAGCTGTATTAAAAATAACCGTGTCTTTGTTGGCAACTGCAGCTGCCATTGCGATCAGTTGGTTTAGTTACCGGTATTATGAAACCTATTTTCTCAAACTAAAAAACAGGTTTACTTAAAATACCGGCATTTCATTATCATCTTTTTGATTGTATCTTTAAACCCACTGGCATGGCTGAACAAATCATCATACTCACACCTGTATATAACGATGGCGCATCGTTGAATATACTGCTGGATGAATTGGCGGTGGCAGTAAAAGAATTTACAACGACCCGGTTTACTGTCCTGGTGGTGGACGATGGCTCCACCGATAACCTGGATGTGAAAGTGCCCGCTATTTTTTCCTTACAAATCCTCCGCCTACAGAGGAATATAGGACACCAAAAAGCGATCGCTATAGGGTTGGCCTATATAAAAGAAAATTTATCCTGCGATAAAGTGCTGGTAATGGATTGCGATGGAGAAGACCGGCCCCAGGATGCAGTTGCGTTGCTACGTCACTCAGTTGATCATCCCGGCCAAATTATTTTTGCTCAACGAAAATCCAGACAGGAAGGATCGGGCTTTCGTTTTTTTTACAGAGTCTATAAACTAGCCTTCCGGATCCTTACCGGTGAAAAAATAGCTTATGGTAATTTTCTATTAATGCCTAAATCACTGCTTGATAAAGCCGTTTATTATAGTGAAATATGGAGTCACATTTCAGGAGGTATACTAAAAACCAACTTGCCTTATTCTTCCATGCTTGCTAACAGGGGTAAACGGTATGCAGGTAACTCGAAAATGAATTTTAGCTCCCTGCTAATCCATGGGCTTGGCGCCATTGCTGTTTTTATCGAGGTGATTGCCAGCCGGCTCTTACTCTTTTCCCTGATGCTGATCGGCGTCTCTTTACTGGCTATCCTGGCATTAATTGGTATCCGTTCTTTTACTGATCTGGCTGTTCCGGGATGGACGTCTACTGTTGCCTCCGCTATGCTGATTATCCTCTTACAAAGTTTCCTTCTTTCTATGTTTACAATATTTCTCTACCTCTCCTCGCAGGCACAGCGAAAATTTATTCCCGCTCACCATTATAAAGATTATACCGGTGCGGTTGAAACTATTCAGTAAATGACCGACCACTTCAAATACGAAGGCGATGAACTGGCATTGTTTCAGCATGCAATAAATTGGAAAAAATATTTCAGCCGCCAAATACAACCTTTCATAAAAGGAGCTGTTCTGGAAGTTGGGGCCGGTATCGGGTCCACTACCCTGCTGTTGAATGATGGAAAGGCTGCACAATGGTTACTGCTCGAACCCGATCCAGCAATGAGTTCGGTATTAAAAAATAAAATGGGAACAGGAGAGCTACCGGGCAATTGCAGGCTTCAAACCGGAACGATTGACAAGGTGACCACCACATTTGATACCATTATCTATATCGATGTGCTGGAACATATTGAGAACGATACGGAAGAATTAAAAAAAGCCACTGCACTCTTAAACAAAAACGGCCATATCATAGTGCTGTCCCCTGCTTTTCAATTCCTGTACAACCCGTTTGATAAAGTCATAGGTCATTACCGGAGATACAATAAGTCCATGTTCAACGGAATTACGGCAGCCGGACTTGAATTGATCCATTGCAGGTACTATGACAGCGTTGGCTATTTTGCTGCCCTTATGAACAAATGGTTGCTGCGAAAGAAATATCCCTCTCTGCAACAGGTACTATTCTGGGATCGCTGGATGGTACCCCTATCAACACTTACAGATCGTTTAGTGTTTAACAGTTTTGGCAAAAGCATCATCGCCACCTGGAAAAAGCAACGTTAAAGTCTGGGTTTTCTTTTCAGCAGCTTATACATAATTTTGTATCCCTACCATGCAAAATAATCTTGAAGAAATTAGTTTTGATGAAGTCACAGATAACAGTGGCACCCCTTACTCGGTATTCAGGAGCAACCTGCTACCCCGCTATTCAACGGTAGCATTGGATATTGCTAAAGGTTATTTCTTCCTGGTAGTAATGGCAGGGCTGACTATCTATCTGGAATACCATTTTAAATCTTTTTGGTGGATCATTATTCTTCTCAGCAGCCTGTTTATTGGCTATACCGCTGCTTATCTTGCGCTGTTCATTCATGAAGCAGGTCATTTTAATATTCACCCTGATAAAAAAATAAATGACCGGATGGCCGGTATCTTTCTTTGCCTGCTTTTTGGATTATCGATCAAATCTTACCGGAAGATTCACTGGCAACATCACTTGCATATCGGGACACCGCAGGATGCGGAAACATCTTATTTCCACCCGCTTACTAAATTGTTCTTGCTGGAAACCCTTACTGGTATCCATTTACTGCGAACTATGTTATGCAAAAGAACGAACCAGATACTTACAAAAGAGCAAATGAAAGAAAGCAGGAACATGCTTCTGGCCGGCATCCTTGTTCATATGGCCATTCTTACAATCGCTGTAGTAACCGGTTATTGGCTCTTTGCAGTTAGCTGGGTAGCAGGGTTTGGTATCTTCTTTCCTTTTTTTGCAACCATCCGCCAGGTATTGGAGCACAGAGATGAACTAGCTAATCATGCTACTAATTTTTACCAGCAACCGCATGGAAAAATAAGCCGTCTCTTTGTGCATACGATTCTCAGCAGCAGTTTTGGTTCTGCCGGCTTCACCCGTCACCTGATCCATCACTGGGACCCTCAGATTTCCTATACCAGGTTGAAGGATATCGAGCAATTCCTGTTGGATAGTAAAAAAACATCCCCGATCATCCATGCATCCAAAACGACGTATACCGCTATTGTAAAAAAACTACTTGCTGCTCCATGAGTTCACTACCCGGATATTGTCCTGTTTGCAAACAACAAAATACCCGCATTTGGAGTGTAGCGAAAGACTACGAGTATTTTTCTGTGCCAGAATCATTCACTTATTATGACTGCCCGGATTGCGGGGCGATCTTTATATATCCTGTTCCGGTCAATCAGCTACAACAAATTTACCCACCCAATTACTATTCTTTTGCCACGGGCTCCAAAAATATTGTTATAAGATTTAAAGAATGGCTCGATAAAAAATTTTTTATTAAAATATTGAAGCAGGTGCAAGCGCAGGAGATCAGTGTATTGGACATAGGTGGCGGTACCGGGTGGATATTGGATCTTTTACAAACAGCCGATAAACGGATCAACTTTACCCAGGTAGTTGATATCGATGAAAAGGCAAAAGCTATTGCAGAAAAAAAGGGGCACACCTATTTCCGGGGAACGATAGAAGCATTTGTTACCGATAAGAAATTTGACCTGATCCTGCTATTGAACCTGATCGAGCATGTAGCGGATCCCTTAGCGGTATTACAAAAAGCCCAATCATTACTGGCACCAGGCGGAATAATTGTGATCAAAACTCCTAATACGGACAGTTGGGATGCCAGGTTGTATAAAAAATCTTACTGGGGTGGTTTGCATTGCCCGCGTCACTGGATCATTTTTTCGGAAAAAAGTTTCCGGCTTCTCCTGGATTTAACATCCCTGGAAATAAAAAAACTGCAGTATACACAGGGAGCTCCTTTCTGGGCTTTCAGCATTATTGCATCATTGCACCGAAAAAAGATCGTCCATTTATCTGCTCAAAAGCCGCTGATCTTTCATTGGTTATTTGCACCTGTCAGCGCCCTGTTTGCTGTGATCGATTTTTGCCGTCGGCCATTTGCCAAAACATCACAAATGTTCATCCTTTTGGGAAAAGAGGATTAAAACTATTAAGGGGATTGCTGATTTTTTATCTATTTTGTAACTGGTTAAAAGGCCAATAACTACATGAAGCCTCTCCCTTTGCTACAGCACCATAAGGTTGACTATAAAAATTACTTGTTGCTGCTGGTGATTGCCCTGCTGGCTTACTGGCCTATCAGCTTCGGCGTATTCAGTGTAAAGAACGATGCGATACATTATTTCTTACCCTACCGGTTCCAGATAAGCGAAACATTGCGCCAGGGAGAATGGCCCTTTTGGAACCCCTATATCTATCTGGGTTATCCTGTCCAGGGAGATATGCAAAGTGGTGCGTGGAACCCCGTTGTCTGGATCTTTTCATTGATTGGACGGTACGATATTACCCTCTTCCACTATGAGAACCTGTTGTATATTTTTTTAGGTGGGGTGGGTATGTATAAATTAACCAATCGTCTGGCAGATCATTCGCATACGGCCCTGCTGATTGCTGCAAGCTATATGCTCAGTGGGTTTATGCTAAGTGGTCAACTGATCAACTGGCTGGCTGCGGCAGCTTTCATACCATTTGTACTTCATTATTATTTACAAACGCTTCGTACGGCTGCTCTCAGTAATGCGGTCAAAACCGGCATTGCCCTTTACTTTTTATTTACTGCAGGCTATCCTTCATTTATGATCCTTATGGGTTACCTGTTGCTGATACTCTTTCTGCTTACGGTCCTTCGTCGTGTCCGGAAAAGCGCTTTAAAAAATAGCTCCTGGAAGCGATTTACAATACAACACTTATTGATCGTTTTGGTTTTTACCGGGCTTGCCCTGCCTGCTATTGTCTCTTTTATTGATCTGCTACCCTACTACCAGCGGGGCAATGGCACCAGCTATACTGATGCTATAATAAATTCTTTTGAATGGAAGCACCTGCTCTCTTTTCTCTTCCCTTCTTCTATTAAGGCCAATGATATAGTCACTTCCACGGATGTAACCTGCCGGAATGTTTATATCGGCTTATTTGCCCTGATTATATTGGCAGCTTTCCCTCCTCCACTAACCCGGAGAAATATATTATTAATCTGTTTGGCTCTTTTTGCTTTGCTGTTCAGCCTGGGCAATGCCACACCAATACGAAAAATTTGTTACGAGACCATGCCGCTCATGAACACTTTCCGGCATCCGTCACAAACGAGATTATTTTTTATCCTGGCCATCCTTTTACTTGCCGCACCCGGCCTGAAAAAAGTATTAAGCGGCCAACTAACAGCTGTTGATACAAATAAATTAAAAAAAATTACATGGGCAACAACCGCACTACTGATGGTAGCATTTATTATTGCCCTGACCCAATCGGGTATAGTGGGTCAATTATCCGGTTTCCGTCTTTCAACGTTAAGAACTACGGCAAAAAACATTTTCGATAGCATCAGTACCTGGGATGCGATCGTTTTGAGTTGCGGGTTACAAGTCATTTTTCTTGTTGCATTCCTTTTCTGGCTAAAAAAACCGGCTACCTATAAAAAACTATTTTCTTTTTTATGGATCACCAACCTTTTTATTATGGCCCAGCTGGTATTACCGGCAAGTTTTGTCAGCCGAACCTCCGCCGCTGAGATAAATGCTTTCATCCATGCGTCCCCGAAAGGATTTCCCACGACCGGTCTTGAAAGATCCATTGCCGAAAACAGTAAAGATGCCGTATCCCATTTTGATAAGATCGCCCTCTCTTATTTTTATAATAAGAAAATTGGTATCAGTCATATAACTAATTCACCAGCCTTTCTTTCAACACAGGATGCGTTCATTGAAAATAATTTTCTTTACAACTATATTGCTTCGTTCCCCGTTGTTTATATTGCGGATTCAGTTGTTCAACTAAAAGATACTGTTTCCCTTCAAAACAAGCCTTGTACGTATGTATTTGGCGATATCCCTGGTGCAATAAATACTGCCTGTAGTGCCGGCGATACCTCCTTTGTAAAAAAATTGACAGCCAATAGTTTTAAAATAGAGGTTCAAACTTCTTCCGGTGGATCAGTAGTTCTGACTCAAAACCATCACCATCACTGGAAAGCCCGGGTTGACGGAAAAGAAACAGAAATTTATAAGGCAAACACCAGCTTCATGTCTGTTATTGTGCCGGCCGGCAAACATACCATCAGTTTTGATTTTATTCCTTCACCTACTATCAGGGCTATGTGGGTAATGCTGGCATCACTTATTATTCTTTTCATAAGCGCAACAGTATCTTTAGTGCGTCAAAAACAGCCAGCCCGTCGACCGTAAATGACCAGGAAAAAATCCATATTATTATCTTTTCTTTTAGCAATACCGGTGATGTTGTTCCTGCTGCATCATTATTTTAATCACAGCAGTGATCTGAAGCCAACAGGCTTTACTGTTAATGAGAACGTATTATACATGTCCTATGCCCAGCAATACCTGGACCAGGACCATTTTTCTCTTTTTTATTCCAATCCGTTTGACGGGGATCCGCAATCGGCAAAAATTTATTTTCAACCGGTCAATTTTCTTTTTGCTGCACTGATGAAAGCGGGCATGGATCCCGGCTTGTGCTTTTCACTATTTGGCCTGGTGATGGCAATCTTATGTATTTATCTCGGTATAAGAATTATTAATCATCTTCTTCCGGATTATAAATACAAGACCCTGGTAGCTGTATTGTTTACCTGGGGTGGTGGACTGACAGCTATCACTGGTATCCTGGTATCGTCATTTGTACCCGGGCAGCAAACCCAATCCTGGCTTGATAGTATATATATTGCGGACCCGGCCAATGGGTGGTGGGGACTTAACTGGGGTCGTATACTGTTCATACCACTTGAAGCTTACTACCATTTTCTCTTTCTTCTCTGCGTGCTGTTAATACTAAAAAACAAATGGGTGGGTGCCGCCCTGGCAGGGCTGTTGCTATCTGCATCACATCCTTTCACTGGGATGGAATACCTGTTTATTTTGTGGGAGTGGATCGCCATAGAGAAATCATTCTTCCGGAACCGGAATATACCCTGGTGGTTCGTAGTTGTTTCAGCCCTTACACTTACCCTTGATATATATTACTACCTCAGTTATCTGCCCTCTTTCCCGGAACACAACCAGATATTTAACCAGTATAGTGTAGCATGGACCTATAGTTTCAGGGTGTTTATTCCTGCGTATGCCATTGTTGCGCTCATTACATATCTATCCGTACGGACAAAAAAACAGTTGGGCAAACTACTCGAGTTCCCGCATCAACGGCTTTTCCTTACCTGGGCCGTTGTAGCTTTTTTGCTATCCAAACATGAATGGTTCATAAAACCGATGCAGCCTATCCATTTTACCCGAGGGTATACATGGGCTGGCTTATTCCTTTTGTCTTTACCAGGTCTAATCTGGCTGATCGACAGCCTGTCGGTAAAAAAAGTCCGAAAATGGATACTGGCAGGTTTGTTACTTTTGCTATTATCGGATAACCTGTTGTGGACAGCGAATACATTGCGGGATAAAAAAACAGGTGAATGGGAAGGTCATATCACCAAAGAAACGGAAGAAGTATTTGCTTATTTGAAGAAAAACACTTCGCCCAACGATTTATTGACCGGGAACGCCACACTAATTAATTATCTTGTCAACGTTTACGCCCCTGCCAATTCATGGGTATCGCATCCTTATAATACCCCAAGAAGAGCAGAAAGAGTGATAGAGATGCAAAACTTCCTGCAAACAGGTGTTCAACCCGCAGAATGGAACGGGCGTCGAATACTGATCATTATTAATAAAAAAAGGGGGCCGCTTTCGCTTCACCCTTCTTTACAGATTAACAAGTTATTTGAAAACGGTTCTTACCTGATATTTACTCCGTAATATTTTTCCCTTTCATGGCTTTGCTGATTGCCTCATCCATGACCCTTTCGGCATAAGGTCTTGAAATTTCATTCAATGTTTCTATTCCTCCCTGAATTGTATCCTTATTTCCTTGTGTTAACGACCCGGCTAATGACTGTATAGCAGCTTCTGTTTCACTTCTCTCCTCTGCCGTCAGCAGCTCCCTGTTCTTTACAATAAATTGACGGGTGCTGTCGATTATTTGTGTAGCTTCTGTCTGTGCTTCTACCAGGGCCCTTGTCTGCATATCGTCTTTTGCATGTGTTATAGAATCCAGCAGCATTTTTTCCACTTCCCCATCGGTTAACCCGTATTGCGGTTTCACTTCAATACTTTGCTCTACACCACTCCTGAGCTCTTTTGCCTTCACCACTAATATTCCATCAGCATTAACCAGGAAAGACACTTCCACTTTGGGCATACCGGCAGGCATACCCGGAATGCCGGTTAGATTAAATTCTGCCAGTTTTCGGTTAGCCTGTACCAAATCTCTTTCCCCCTGGAAAACGGCGATACGCATACTTCCCTGCCCATCTTTTTGTGTGGTATACTGCCTCCCTGCCTTCGAAGGTATCTTCGAGTTTCTTGGGATCAACACATCCATTAATCCTCCCATTGTTTCAATACCAAGTGAAAGCGGTGTAATATCCAGTAATAAAAAATCTTTATTGTTTCCTGCCAATATATCGGCCTGAACAGCGGCTCCTAAAGCTACCACTTCATCAGGATTTAATGAATCATGCAATTTTTTTCCAAAAAAGTGACTGACTGACTGCTTCACTAAAGGAACCCTTGTAGATCCGCCCACCATTACTATTTCATCAATATCTGCAGCAGTTAACCCTGCATCCTGTAAAGCATTTTTACAGGACTGAATTGTTTTATCAACAAATGGTCGTATCATTTCCTCCAACTCTCCCCTGGTCAAACTCAACTGATAATTCTTTACTTTACCCGTGAAGGAGTTAGCATTACTCAATTCTTTTTTAGCCGCCTCTGCCTGCAGCCGAAATCCAGGAGCCAATTCGATATCATTAACCAATACATCTTTAGTTATTCCAAGCTCCTTTATCCAATTCTCTGCGATGACCCTGTCAAAATCATCACCTCCGAGGTAGGTATCTCCATTCGTCGACAATACTTCAAAGATGCCGCAACTTATACGGAGAACAGAAATATCAAATGTTCCTCCCCCCAGGTCATACACCGCCACTGTTTTGGTTTCATCTTTACTCATCCCCATTCCATAGGCAAGGCTGGCGGCTGTTGGCTCATTCACGATCCGCAATACATCCAGGCCTGCCAGTTTACCTGCATCTCGGGTAGCCTGGCGTTGTGCATCATTAAAGTAGGCAGGTACGGTAATCACCGCTTTTGTTACAGGAGTTTTTAAAATATGTTCTGCCCGTGCTTTTAATTCTTTCAAAATAAAGGAAGACAATTCAACCGGTGAATAAAATTTATCGCCTGCCTGTATTTTCACCAGGCTTTCTGTGTTATCATCGATGACCTTGTACGAAAAAAAGGAAGCTTGTTCTTTTATATCGCCGTATGATTTACCCATCAACCGCTTAACGGAGAAAATGGTGTTTTGAGGTTCGCTGACCAGGTAACCCTTCAATCCTTCACCCACACTGATCATACCGGCCTCCCCGAAATGTACAATGGAAGGAACAAGCGCTGCTCCATCATGTTCTTTCAATACCACTGGTTGTTTACTGCCGGGGTGAATGACAGCTACGAGGCTGTTGGTTGTACCAAGGTCGATACCTACGATCATTTCCTGTTGCTGTAAACTTCCTGTTGCAATATTGATACTGATCTTTGCCATTATATTTCATTGACTCGTTTCAAATAAATGTTCATCAAAAAAGGTTGCCGGGTAAAATGATTCCTTTGTTTCGGAATGATCCAATATTTCTTCAATCCGGGCAGCCGGCAAAACCTCCTCCTGTTTTACAAAGAAAAGATTATATCCCTGCTTGTTGGCTCCTGCCAGTTTATATCCTTTTTGCAGTCCCAATTTTTGCAAGGCTGCTACTGAAGCTCCGTTGTATAATTTATCTGCTGAATGATGGTTATGCCGTCCATATGGCACCACAGCATCCCTGAACCCAAATTCAACCTTGGCTTCAATAACAACGATCCGGGGTTGTATTGCATCAATGGCCTTCCATATCCAATAGTCATTGCCATCAATATCTATGGAAAGCAGGCCAATTTCTCCTTTTATTCCTGCCTGCCGGATCAATTGATTAACGTTTTCAGTGGTAACAAAGGACGTAATAAATTGTATGTTGCCACCAGCTTCAATTTTTTTTTTATAAAAATTTCTGCCAATAGCCAATTGTTGATCTTCCTGGTCAATAAATATACCTGTCCAGTTAAAATGTACCGCCAGGTTTGCACAGTTACTCTTTATACAATCACCTGCCCCGATATCAACAAAGGTGGCTGGCACTTCTTTCAAATGCTGTAACAAGGACAGTATAATACCATCCTCTCCATGATACGTAAACACATCATAGGATGCTCCAGATAGCTGGGAAGGAGGTTGTTGGGCCAGTTGCTTCAACCAGTCTTCCGTTGCTGCTTTTTTCGCAGGACTTAGCTGCCGGCGGTAGCGCCAAGCTGAAAAATGTCTTTTTACCCAGTTTTTAATCCAATTCATATTGAGCCGGTAAAAATCGTTAATACAACGCACAAAAAAAAGTCCTGCCACGGCAGGACTTTTCGTATCCGGGAATATTTTTCATTAACGCATCAGGTACATCTTGCCATAGCCTTTATTAAAATACTTATCTGTATTATCGTCCGGGCCTTTGTACTTATCAAGTGCCTTACCATTCAGGTTTGTAACAACACGATACAGATAAATACCATTAGCTAATTTCTGTCCGTACTGGTCAGTTCCATCCCATTTGAATTCGGTGATATTGCGTCCGATCCGTAACGGGCCCAACTCATCTTTGGTAATCTCCCTGACAATTTTACCCGTAACGGTCATGATCTCAATTTTAATATTCTGCGGTACTTCGCTACCCGTAACAGTAAATACAAAAGCTGTAGAGGTCGTAAACGGATTGGGATAGTTTAGCATATTGGAGATCATCGGTTTATTAATCACCTCGAAGACTACCCGGTACTCAATACTATTACTGCTTCCAGCAGCATTGTTGGTCTTATCCTTTCCGGTCACGATCATTTCATATTCACCATCCAGGAGGAAGTGTGGTTTAAAACTGATCATCGCTGTATTATCCGGATTGGGGGCCTGCCCTGCCGGTGTGAACTGTACGGTATCATTATTAAAATAGAACCGGCGAAGCGTTGCGTTAGGATACCGCACCTGTAAGGTAAGCAATGAGGTATCATCTAATACCAGCCAACGGGCCTCGTCTTTCAGTTTAATTACAATATCAGGTTTTGATGAAATGATATCCCTGTTGAGGATATGCACACCATCAAAGGTTACATCCAGCAAAGGATTCAAACTATCCGGCTTAACATAGATAGTGCGGTAAGCAAAATTATTGAAATGGTATTGCTCCAACTGATCATTGTCAGGATTTGCTTCCAGGTACATTGTGTTCACCCCCGGGAATGTAGTGGTGTTGATTAACGCACCCAGATGCAGGGTGTCATTTGGTGCGGCGGTAAGCAGTGGTCTTCGTCTCGGAATAGGAATAATATGCGGCACATTATTTCTATCCGTGATGACCATCTTCACTTTGAGGCTGTCAAACGGGATATCCGTTACATTTTTAAACGCCACTTTGAAGTCGAGGGGTTCACCCACTTCTAATGTGTCCTTTACTTTCAGGTAGAGGTTGGCTGCCATGGCGCCTTCAGGTACAGGATCATAGGTAACCCTCCAGTATTTGAGCTGATAGGGTGTATAAAAAGTATTATCTGCCGTTCGCAATTTCAACTTTAAGAAGGGGTACACAGCTGCGTTAACAGAAGACACATTAAAGTTTTGCTGGGCGGTAGTCAGCCTGCTAAACAGGGTTACTTCTGACCGGTCTGCTCTTACTCCAATCACGTCAACTGTAGCCGTATCGCTGGAAGCTTCGCCATCACCTCTCCAGATAAGTTCTTTCCAGGCTTTAGCCGGACCGAACTGTGGAGATGTCAGATAGGCCACTGTATCTCTGGTCATAAGATTAAGAGATAAAGTAGGATTATCCATTGAGTCACGTCCTACCAGCCATTGCGGCGTATAGGATGGGTCATTCTTTTTGTAGACTAATACCCAGGGCCTGGCCTTGTAAAAGGAATCGATCCCAGCAAAGCCAGCGTTTTTAAGATAATGATAAACTGACTCCTGCGGTCCCCAATATTGGGTATCAGCAGCCCAGTCTGATGCCCAAGCCTGCGGATAACCAAAGGCATTGATCAGCGTAAAGCCTCTCACCACTACATAGTGGCCATCCGGTACAACATTCTTCATGAAATTCATTATCCGGTGACGGCTGGCCGTATCAGTATACCTGTATTCAAAGTTGTAGAACTTCCTGCTACCAAAACAGAAGTTGTCCGTACTGCCATATAAACCTTCACCAAGACCATTTAGACCTGCTGGTGGGGAGGCCAGCGTCTGATTCTGCCAGACCCTGAATGATACGGGATCAAATACGTTGAACACTAATGATGAAAACCAACACATTAGCCTGATATGTGCTACACCATTGATGGAGATGGCCAAAGAGGTAGCTTGTGTTGCCCCACTGGTGATCCATGTTCCCATTCTAATAAATAGGTTATGTGCCACATCATCATACTTCCAGCTGCGACTGGCTGAATCATAGGTCATTTTCTCAGTCTTTGATTTTGTATGCTGATAAAAATGAGATTGATTATAGCCTACATTATTGCTTCCTCCCGGGTTGGGAAGAGTCAAATACACAAAACTAGATTTGTTCCAGAGAGGTGGGCCGGTAACGGGAACCGGTGCTACTCTCCAGTAGTATACCATACTATCAACAAATGGTATACCTGGAGTAAATTCAAGAATGCCGCCGGTAGAACTTATTGTCCGGCTGATCTTGGTCGCCGAATTAAAGAGGTCTGTCGTATCCATTTCCATCACATATTGCTTCATTCCGGTAAATGGATTAGCTGTGGAAGCAATCAGTTTTATATCAGGCTTGTTAATGATAGAATGTGTATAAGGAAAAACTGGTCTTGCCTCATCTTCATAGATAAATACATCTTTGACAAGACAGTTATTAGTTTCGTATAACTCATCTACCACATTGTCGGCATCAATACAAATTGATATCCTGTTGAGGCCTTTATCTCTTGTCGGCACAATATCAAGGGTATAACTAAGGGAGTCGATATAACGGATACCCGGGATCGTATCTCTTCGTATTACCTGTGTAGTAAGATCAGGAAATGTTCTTTTCATTTCTACCACAATTTCCCGCTTAGGCGCCTTGCCAATGTTCATGAGTTTTGCATCCACCTTAAATTGTGTTTCGGCAACCGAAATAAACGCCGGGCTCACTTTCACTAACTGATCTTCAATCACATAATCCGGTTTTGGAGTAGAACCTCCTAAACGAACTGCCGGATCACCATGTAAGATGGTCTGCTCGACATGAAACCGGGCATAGTAATCATTCTGAGTAGTAAGATTAAATACCTGGGTAGCTGATTCAATCAAAATATCGCCCAGTGTTTTCCCATATTTGGAATTAGTAGCAGCTGTATACGTCCGGGTATTATAGATATCAAGATAATGTACAATGCCGAAGTGGGAGCTCGCTATGAAAGCAATCGAGCCACGCTGATTGGCCAAAACAAATTTTTCTGACAAGGTTTCTTTTGTTGAGAAACGAAGAGTGCTGAAATTAAAAAAATTACCCGCATTACATCCCATTACAATCGTTACCGGGTATTTACCAGGGTTATTATAAGCATCCGGATTATCCAGATTAAATTCCAGCGTGCTTGCAGAAGAGTGACCAAAATAGGTCATCAGACCTATACCCTCCTGGAAAAGGCTCGACAATCTTTCGCTTGCATTGAGTTCTACCGGGGCAGAAGAAACTTTAGTGAACGTGTTAACATTGGCGCCATAAAGGGTATCTGCAATAATGGACTTATAATTATTCATATCAGCGGTAAGAATGGCACCCAATGCCCCATCGCTGGCGCCAACTACATGTACTACGTTTTTATGCCAGGCCTTGTCCCGGATGAGTGGTGATGAAAAGGCCTGCGCCTGTTCATACTGCACCAGTTTGGCAAGATAAATAGCCACTTCAGCTGCATAAATAGCTGAGATACGGCCTATTGGCACTTTAGAAATTTCATCCAGACCGGGTTCTGCCGTTAATAGATTATCAGAAGCTGGGTTGCCAAATGTTGGGATAAACGCTAACTTCTCGATATCAGGATTGCTTTCGTAAGCCCGGTAAGCATTATAAGTTACCCCTTTACCAATCAGCAATACATTTTTAACAGGCGAACTGTAGGTACTGCGGGCCCAACGGACGAAACTACGAATAGCTAATGGATTCTTTTTTATTCCAAGGCCAAACTGATCTACCAAATCTTCTATGAGATATATTTTAGCTGTATGACTTCCCCCGGCAGCAGAGCTACGATAGGATTTATAGTCTTCAATGGGGTTACTGCCATTTACTCCATTCATAAAAGCAGGGTGAGAAATAATAAGAAAATTTCCCTGGTTTGCTGCTAAACCATAATTAATAAAATTACGCTGTTGAAAGGCTGTAACTGCTACCGGAATAGCCGGGCTTTGAGATATCAACAGTAATTTTCTATTTGTAGCAGAAGCCTGTAATACAACTTTTACCAGGGCCGGGTTGCTGATATCACAGATATATCTTTTACCATTCGCAAAATCATACAACACCGGATTTATACCCCCATGGTTAAAACCAGCTATTTCAAGGTAATTACCAGCTGTGTTGGCAAGCAGGTTAAATTCAAATCTATCAGCGCCACCAAAATTGAAAAGACGGGCATAGACCAATTCTGACTGGGCCACCACCATCCTGTCATTAGGAGAAGTAAGGCAGCGATTGGAAATATCTACAGTTACGTTACCGGTATTTACAATCGCAGGTGATATCGCAGTTACTGATTTTACATAATCAAAGAAATCCATCGTGACATCTGCCACTGTCGTCCCGTTCGCTTTCACTTGAATCTGCCGGGGGTTCAAAGCATTACCGCTTGCATTTATTTTTAACAGCGGTTCCGGGGCACCAGTACCCGTATAGGGGTTCAGGTTCTGGTATTGTACCTGCCTCGTTGCATTAGTACCTATATCAGTTGAACTAAACCCTTCCCCCTGGTCATACGCGGAGGAATACACATACTCACCCACTACAGCAGCATAGCCTGGATTAATCCGCTCGCTGAAATAAGTTCCTTCTGTATGAATAAAATAAGGTTCTACTGGTATGGCAGCAGGCAAGCTAAAGGTTGTGGGTACAAAGCGGGCATTACCCCCAGCGGGGTTAACAGAAAGAAAAAATGCTGCTGTATCTGTTTGAAGACTATATTTTTTGTTGAGTTGATATTCCGGGAGCCTGTATAATACGCTATCAGGATGACCATCGTTTCTTTCGCCCCAAAACTCAATATAATCGCTGGAACCCAATGGTCCGGTTTGGACAGTTGTATACAACGGTATTTGCCGGCCGTTTCTCCAAAGTTGAAATTGCTCCGCCGGGATACCACCTATACCGATGGAGGTGAGAGTGGTTTTGCTGATGCGGTACAATCCTGTTGTACCTACTTTAAATTTATAATAGGTTTGATTGTAGTTGATCCATTCGTTATTAAAGGCCTGCGATTGGGCCAGCAAGCCTGTAAAAAGTAATAATGGAAGTAAAAGTTTTTTCATTAAATCAAATTTTTATCAAGTACAGATTCGGTTAATTTTCTTTTTTATTACCCACGAGGTTTATCCGCAGCGAAAAAACATGCGTGAATAATGGATTTGATTGATTGGCCAGGTTGGTAAACGCATAATCAACAGTTACATTTTGGATCTTAAACCCTGCACCACCACTAGGCTGGTAGATCCACACTTTCTTTTGATTCAGGGTGTCACCGTCAGCTAAAGCCTTTTGAAAATTATTAATACCTCCCCGCAGGAAAAAAACATTGTTGATATTGAGCTCAAATCCCATTTTGGGATCAGCACTCACCGGGTCCGAACTGATCACGGTATTGCGCTGCCCGTCAAACGTTAGATCGAGATTGGCCTCAGCCAGCAGGCTGGATTTTTTACCGATCTTAAATTCATGGCCAATACCCAAGACCAGCCTCGGTGCGGTCAATTCAGTTGATTTGACCGGAATTTCATTATTGGTCAGGTATAAAACCTCTTTCTCCCGTTCTGTAAAAGTAAAAGACCAGGCATTGAAAGTGCTGGTGATATCGCGGGCAGCAACCCCGAAGCGCCACTGCTTGCTGAATACCTGTAACCCGGCATCCAAACCAAAGCCCCAGGCTTTGGCGAACTTGCCTACGTTTCGGTGAATCACTTTGGCATTTAACCCAAAATTCACCTTCTTTTTTTCTGTCTCTTTAATTTTTTGTGCAAAAGAAAAAATGAAGGCATAGTCTGCTGAGGAGAAAGCCTGGATATTATTGTAATTAAGCGAGCCATCTGGTTCAACGAGAAATAATGTGTTCATGATATCGTCTACTGCAAACCGAAGTCCTGTTATACCAATTGTTCGTTTATTGTTGGCCGTGGGTAAAGCCAATCCCACATAATCATATTTACCGATGCCGGCAAAATATTCTGCATGCATCAGATTCAATTGCGGATGATCTTTTACACCCACTAGTCCTGCGGGGTTCCAGTACCCGGCCGTACCGTCGCTGACAGAAGCAACCTGGGCACTGCCCATGGCTAATCCCCGGGCACCTGCGCCAATATTTAAAAATTCGTTGGAATATTTACGAAATTGTGCATTTGTAGATAAGAAGAAAAAAGTCGCAAACAGGGTGAGGTATAAACGGTTTGGTTTCATTCATTGAATTTTCTAATAAGCAATTGGAATAAGTTTAGTATTCTGTATGTACGGTATGCTTGTAAAATTAGTCTTTAGGTCTGTAAAATCATAGGTTTGTGGAGCAAAAAGACTAGTAACTGAAAACGAATTGATTAGAAAATTATTGCTCGGGAGCCAACTTTGCCCTGGCTGGCCTCTTAACTAATATAATCAGTTGTTTATGAATAGAATACTTAAGGATTAATGATCATAAATATCTTCAGAAAACCCTTATTTACTAGAAGTTCTCTTTAAATCTAATAAAAAGGGAATACTGTGCGGCTTTAGTAAGGCTACCTTATTTTTGCGCCCAATCACTTACTTGTTATGAACCTGATAGAAGAACTTAGCTGGAGAGGCATGATACAGGATATAATGCCCGGAACGGAAGAACAACTGAAAAAAGAGATGACATCCGCCTATATCGGTTTTGATCCTACGGCAGATAGCCTGCATATTGGTAGTCTGGTCCCCATTATATTGCTCGTTCATCTCCAAAAGGCAGGGCATAAACCCTATGCCCTGGTAGGGGGTGCTACCGGGATGGTGGGTGATCCAAGCGGCAAAAGTGAAGAAAGAAATCTTTTAAGCGAAGAGATATTAAAGTTTAACCAGGAAGGGGTCAAAAAGCAATTGATGCAATACCTGGACTTCAACCCGGCGTTGAAGAATGCAGCGGAAATGGTCAACAACTATGACTGGTTCAAAGATTTCTCTTTCCTGAATTTCATCCGTGATGTGGGAAAACATATAACCGTAAATTATATGATGAGTAAAGACAGTGTTAAGAAAAGACTGGAAGGTGAGAATGGTATGAGCTTTACAGAATTCACATACCAGTTAGTACAGGGCTATGATTTTTACTGGTTATACCAGCATAAGAACTGCAAACTGCAAATGGGAGGCAGTGATCAATGGGGAAATATTATTACCGGCACTGAATTGATAAGAAGAAAAGCCGGTGGCGAAGCATTTGCTTTTACCTGCCCGCTGATCAAAAAAGCGGATGGGGGCAAGTTTGGCAAAACAGAAAGCGGTAATATTTGGTTGGCGGCCAACCGCACATCTCCTTATCAATTTTATCAGTTCTGGTTGAATGCAAGTGATGATGATGCAGCAACATGGATAAAAATATTTACGTTCCTAACGCAGGCAGAAATAAACTCCATTCTAGACGAACATAAAAAAGATGCTGGCAAAAGGTTATTGCAGAAAAAACTGGCAGAGGAAGTAACTCGATTTGTACATGGCGATACAGCCTTACACCAGGCAATAACCACCACGGAAAAGTTGTTTACCAATCAAACGGCTCCGGCGGAAAGCCTGGGTGTCGAAGACCTGGAAAGTATGGAAGGAGTAGTGAAGATCGATTATGCAAAAGCAAAAATTGACGAACAGATTGATATTGTTTCATTCCTTGCAGACACGACTATTTTTCCCAGTAAAGGTGAGGCGCGAAAAACCTTACAGGGAGGTGGCGTCAGCATTAACAGGAAAAAAATAGAGAGTATTGACTTTAAAATCGGGAATCACCTTCTATTACATGGTCAATACTTATTGGTGCAAAAGGGAAAGAAGAATTATTATTTGGTAAAAGTAGTATAGCTCTGACGAATTCCCGTTCTGTCAAAATTTACTCGGCAATTTTTTGAATGCGTATAGTGATCCCAAGTTTTTGATTGGCCAATAAATACGATCCGGCAGCTTTTCCTTTTAAATCAACAGTGGCGATCTTCCCGTTTACCATCAGTTTACCAACCAGTTGTCCATTACTATTGAACAATTGAAATGCTTCATTGATCATAACTTCAGCGAATAGAATTGAAGCACTGTTCACAACCGGGTTGGGCATTACAACTGCCGGTTGTTTATTACCCGTATTTCGCAATAAAACGATGCGACTGAAAGTATACCGCCCATCCATATCAATTTGTTTCAACCGGTAATAATGCTGCACTGCTGTTGTCAACCTGTCATCTGTAAACTCGTATGCACGCCAACTGCCACTGTTTACTGCTCCGGCCAATTCACCAAGTATTTCAAATTGAAGCCTATCAATGCTTCTCTGCACCTCGAATACCCGGTTATTATTTTCGTTCATTGTATTCCAGAAAAGCCTGTTGAATGCTCCCGCTGTCCTGCCATAAAAGGTCAGTAACGTAACTGGCAATATAGTCGAATTGAATTCATAAGCTCCCATATCCACTACCCCATTACTGATCCTGTTATAGTTACGGATATCGAAAAGGGGAACACCAGTATTCTGTCCTGCATCGATCCCGGTCGAACCACTTTGCAATTGCAGTCCATCGTCACTGGTAAGCCAGCAGTTATCTGTGCCGTCAGCATCATTGATACTTATAAATGACGGAGACGTAAAAATATTTCCTGTTCCCGGCCCGTTAATGGTATGTGGCGGATTTTGATTATTGATATCTATCAGTGAATAAGTAGCCTGGAACGAACCACCACCGAAAGTAATGAATTGGGGGCCTGTACCGGAGGCGGTATTACCCCAGAAGATACTATTCCGAACTGCCGGCGTAGCCGTACCGGAGCTTCCAACCGAAAAATTCAACCGGTCACAAACGATCGCACCCCCATCAACTGATGAATTATTGACAAATAATGAATTCAATATCACCGGGCTGGCGTTCCCATTTCCACCGCCCCAGCAATAGATCGCTCCTGCCCTGTCGGTTGCTGTATTACCATAAAAAACACAATTGGTGATGACAGGACTTGCGTTTCCATTGTATCCAAAATTATCAATACCGCCACCACCTCCGGTAGCGGTATTGAATGAAAATATACAATTGGTGATTACCGGGCTGGCATTGCCCGCGTTTTGCCCATGATTAAAAATTCCGCCGCCAAATAGTGCTGTGTTATTGGTAAACAAACAATTCCGTATCGTTGGCGTACAAATACCACCATTCGCCGCATTGTTCAGCATGCCGCCACCAAGGCTGCGGTTATCATTACCCAAAAAATCAAAATTTGCATTCGCATCTCTGATGGAAAAGCCATCTAAAACTGCAGTATTATTTAAGCTGCTGTTATTAAAGACATGATAGCTGTTGTCTGCAATACCTGCCACGCCAATTTCTGCACTAAGTACCGATGTAAAGCCGCAGGAAATATTTCTTTGTGCAAGTGAAGTTTCTGTTCCGGCAAAGCTACCATAAATGGCTACCCCATTTTGCATACTAAAATAAATATTCCTGTTATTAATGTTGGTAGTAAAATATGCTCCTGTCATCACCCACACTTCATCACCCGGTGCGGACGCATTGATAGCAGTTTGTAGCGATGTACCCGGAAAGGCGTTAGCCCAATTGGTGCCGTTCATCAATCCGTTGCCTGTCGGTGTTACATACCTTGTCACAGCATTTATAGTATTACTGTAAGAAAGCAATATCAGCAGGAGCATGTAAAAGTTTTTCATAGAGAGAAATTTTAAATATCATTAAAAGACAGTGCTTACATACTGCCTTTTAATGATAGCTTTCAAAAATATGAGTTACTTATAATTCATCCATCAATCACCCGGAAATCTTGCTACAAAGCAATTGGCTAAACACCAAATGCCTAGTATTCCGTGATTAATACAATCCATACAGCAAACCTTCCCGTTTTGTGATTTGCATTCAATGTAAAACTTGTTAACAGTTGCAGCAATCAGGTCATAATATCTTTTTGCTTCTGCCGCCTTCAGCCTTGTTCCCCTTGCATTAATTTCCTTTAAATGATTTACAGCCACTAAGTAACCAATTCCATCAAGATTTGCTGGTTTACCTGCATTATCTGCTTTTATTTTTTCCAGCTTTGGAACCAGCCTTTCCATTTTGGGCAACACTTCCTTTGTCCACTTCAATACATTTTGAGGTGTTGGAGATTCTGATACTGCTACTTTAGTTGTTGATGACTGAGCATAGAGACCAACCGATGTGTACAACATGGTGGCAGCCATCAGTGTGAAGATTAATCTTTTCATGTTTATTTATTTTAATGGGTAATAATTATTTTGCCCAATGTGCCGCAAACCAGTGTTTACCGCCTTCCTCGTATCCTGTTACACAACGGGTCAATAGCCCATTGCCAGTATTCGCTTCCCATTTGTGCTGGTAACTATGGCTGGTTGATTTACGGGTAGCAGTGTATTGGTTAAAGCCAGATTTCTTATACCAGATCACGGAGAACCTTGTTTGCCCTTCATGATGATAGGCATTGATATAGACTTGCTCCCATTTCTTCTTATCCATATTATCAAACTGTTGCTGGTATTCGTCCTGGCTCAAAAAACTTTTGAGTACAGCACCACCCACGCTTCGCTTTTCATAAAAAGCAGCATAGTATCGCTTACCTCCAACTGATGTTACGGAAACGTTGACCGGAACATATCCTTCCCCTGTATATTTTTCGAATAAGGTTTGATGCTGTTCCGGTGTTTGAGCATGATAGGCAGGTTGTGCCTGTGCCGTGCCAGGCTTTTTATTAAAGATGGCTGCCAATTTTAATTTGCCGGCATCGTTATAATTATCCACCTGCTGCAAGCGGTATCCTTTATTCTTGACCCATTCATCATATTCGGATTGATAACTCTCTTTGGTCATATCATGCCGTACCACCACATCATAGTTATTTGTATTATACCGGAAGATGGTATTGAAATAGGTTTTCCCCTCCACAACGTATGCATCCACCCATACCGGATAATAACCACATCCCCATACCTTATTGAACTCCGCCTGGTAATTAACTTCTGCGATGCCATGCTTAGCGATCTCACTTTTACCAGAAGGATACCAGCAGGGCTTTTTGGCAGAAGGCCAGATCATACAGCGGCGTCCTTCCTGGAATGGCAGTCCCTGTTTCACTACTTTTTCCCAGGCAGCGTTGGGATCAGGTGACACCAGTTTATTTTTATCAATTATATAGATATTGGAAAAGTTCAAAGGTCTTGTAT
>Ga0163149_10000501_pt1 | contig 52090 bp, 50 predicted proteins | sample OliLakLV19MP5G1_FD_148604 | JGI IMG/M metagenome (GOLD analysis project Ga0163149, IMG submission 148604) | Freshwater microbial mat bacterial communities from Lake Vanda, McMurdo Dry Valleys, Antarctica - Oligotrophic Lake LV.19.MP5.G1 | ecosystem: Environmental > Aquatic > Freshwater > Lake >...
ATCATCATCAATCTTATTTATACCCATTGGTCTGCCCGATAGATTTTCTGCATCCTTTTCATTAGTAATAAGCATACAGGTACGCACACCTTTAACCATTTCTATTAGTTTTTCGACATTTTGATCATGTTCCTTTTTCATATAATTTATTTTTTATGATTACTTTATTTGATTTGTGTTATTGTTTTATGCAACAAAAGTGCTTAGATTAAATCAAGAGCGTTTCAATTAAAAATTACTTTTTCCAGATACCCAATCAATTGCTTTTTGTTCCTCTTTATGTTCAAAACCTTTAAATTCTCCGGGCATTAAAATGCTGAATATTTCGGTAAAAGTTCTTATTGCATCAATATCAGAAACAATTGCAGCGCGATTCCATTTGGTTAAGTGTTTAACACCCATAATTGAGTCCTTAAACCAAGCACCTGCTGTAAAGTTTTTTATGGAAGTATCCAAAACCAACATGTAATTTAGTTTATCGGTTTTTTTTATAAGTTCCTTTACCTTGGGCATTACTGTTTCAGAAAAATCAACCTCTGTTATTTTTCCACTGGCCCTAAATCCAACCATATTTAATGGTAATTTCTCTATTTGAGTTATCATTTTTTATGTTATTTAATTTTTTATGTATAAGAAAGTTATGATTAGGTCAACATTATATTTTTGAAATTGTTCACTAAAAGAATAATCCCCCAAACGCATAAGCTGTATTCAAGCGCTCCAACCATATACGTAGCATTTTGGATGTTACCAAAGTATAGTGCCGAAATTGTTCGTAGTATAACTATACAGGAGTAAATAGCGACTGAGAATATCAAACCTGCATTATTCAATGAAGGATAGTACGCCATAATTGAAAAGAATACAGAAAAACCCAATTGCATTCCTCCATATACAGTCATGTACTCTACTTTACCGGAATTATCAACAAATTGATAACCCAAAAAGTTGGAAGTAGAATAAAGCTTGATTACGCACCAAACCGAAAACACAAAATAAAAAAAAGCATTTATATATAAATAAATTTGTATCATGGGTTGTTTTAATTTGGATTACGAAATGTTAGGTGTTCAATACCCTTTATGGAATTGTATAAGTATGAAATTACCCACTTCTTATACTCTTGATTCACCAAACTGATGTTAGTCAAAGCTGCTCTCTTTACACTTCTCTGTTTAACAGGAGAAATTGGGGCGGCCAATAGATTGAATACATTTTTAGTTTGCAAACTCATTTTATGTTACATGATAAACTCATGCCACAAAAGTGATTTATTAAATATGGGACCAGTTACACAATTGGCGTAAAAAGTTACGTCATTCACACTTTATCTGCTAAAATTCAATAATTTCTCAATTGTGAATTGGCTGCTCGAAATGTTCAAAAGAAAGTTGAATGGAGATTATTATTCTGTTAGTATTTGGCCGTAATCCGGAAGAATTTACGGCTACTAGCTGTGGCGATTTCGGGACACTAAGATTGATTTACCTGATGTTCATATGAAGCAATAGAGTTTCAAATTCGCACAAAAGTTTGAAAAAAGATAAGGCGTGCGTTTAATAATTAGTCGAACCTCAAAAAGTATTTTATTATTTGGGCGCCTTATCGGGCTATCACTTCAAGCTTGTTTGTCCTTTGCTATGTTTGTCGCACTGCGGGGTCTGCGCAGAAAAAGCGAAGCCTCCTCGTTGCGCAAACATTAAGCAAAGCCCTAAACAAGGCTTTTCGTTCTATCCCGGGCGCAGCATTACGGTTTAATTTAGACTTAAAAACATCTGCCGCTTTTTTAATCCCTTTTTACTTTTTTTTTGTAGATTTTTATCGCACTATTTTTAAACAAACTCAATAATAACAAGGCTTACAGAGTTTTTGAGGGACGACTAATTAGTAGGGAAGTTTGATTGTTATTTCTGTTTCAATTTATTTTTTTTCTGTACCTTCATGTTTGTTCATTTAAAATGGCTTCATCTTCTTCAACCATTGTTAAGCAGCATCCCGAGCGGAGTCGAGAGACGCACCGGTTAACTTATTTTACATTCATTTGTAAAAATTTCTCCCCATTTAGAAAACCTTCCAGACTATCACCAATTTTTATAGGACCAACGCCTTCCGGGGTGCCGGTGTAAATAAGGTCACCCACTTTTAAACTCACAAACTTTGAAACATAACTAATGATCTTATCAATTGAGAATATCATTTGGTTTGAATTTCCAATTTGTTTGCTTCGCCCGTTTACTTTTAATTCAAACGACATATTATTTAGTTCTAGGGTTGATTTACTTACAAATTTCCCAATTGGCGCGCTATTATCAAACGCTTTCGCTTTTTCCCAAGGCAACCCTTTTTCTTTGCATTTAGCTTGTATATCACGCGCAGTAAGATCAATGCCTAAACCAATTTCTTCATAATATGTATGTGCAAATTGTTCTTCAATATGTTTTCCGGCTTTACTGATCTTAACCACCAACTCAATTTCGTGGTGAAGATCTTTAGTGAATTCAGGAAAATAAAAATCTCGCTCTTTTAATAAAGCTGTATCCGGCTTCATAAAAAACACAGGCTCGGTAGGTGCTTCGGCTTTCATTTCTTTAGCATGTTCTGCATAATTTCTGCCTATACAAATTATCTTCATACTTATTTTACCTTTAGATGGTTTATTAGTATTTTTACGCAAATTTAGTATTTAATTCTAAGAACGGTTTTATGGAACAAAATTTTGATGTAATTGTTGTTGGAGGTGGTATCGTAGGATTAGCAACAGCGTATAAATTAACGTTAATGCATCCTAATAAAAAGATCCTTGTTCTGGAAAAAGAAAAAGAGGTTGCAACGCATCAAACAGGGCATAACAGCGGTGTTATTCATAGCGGCATCTATTACAAGCCGGGTTCATACAAGGCTATTAATTGTGTAGCAGGAAGAAGAGAATTAGTAAGTTTTGCAAAAGAGTATAAGATCCCTCATGATATTTGCGGAAAAATAATTGTTGCTACCGATAAAAGCGAACTGGCACATATGACCAAAGTTTACAACAACGGAATTGCAAATGGAGTAGAAGACACCGAGATTATTGATGCAAAACGCATAAAAGAAATAGAACCATTTTGTGAGGGTGTCTCTGGAATTTGGGTAGGATGCACAGGGATAATTGATTACACAGATGTTGCTCGTAAGTACGCTGAGTTGATCAATGCAAAAGGCAACGGAAGCAAAGTTCTTACATCGCAAAAAGTAATTGATTTCGAAAAAAATAATGAAGGAACATCGGTTATTACCGAAAGCAGAAAATTTCAAACAAAATATCTTATCACTACAGGGGGATTACAAGCGGATAGATTAGCAAAAAAGGAAGGGCAAAAAAGTGATGCTTCTATTGTTGGATTTAGAGGCGATTACTACGATCTTAGCGCAAAGGGATTGAACAAAGTAAAAAATCTTATTTATCCTGTGCCAAATCCAAAGTTTCCTTTTTTGGGTGTTCACTTTACTCGTATGATAAAAGGCGGAACAGAATGCGGCCCTAACGCCGTATTTGTATTCGATAGAGAAGGCTATACCAAAACCGCTTTTAGCTTGAAAGATACCGCCAATGCATTTGGATTTAAAGGCACCTGGAAATTCTTCGCTAAACACTGGCAATTTGGTTTGGATGAGTATAGAGGTGCTTTTAGCAAAACTTTCTTCTTAAATCGTTTAAGAAAGCTTGTACCGAGCCTTGAAATGGATGATATTGAACCCGCACGTTGTGGAATAAGAGCGATGGCTCTTGGACCCGATGGAGAAATGCTGGATGATTTTAAAATTGAGAAGCATGGAAATGCCATGCATGTTATAAATAGTCCCAGCCCAGCGGCTACTGCAAGTTTAGCGTATGGAGGTGAAATAGCAAAAACTGCAACTGAATACTTTAATTTAAAAAATTAAATAAGTTCTATTGCGTTTGGGTACTTTGCTTTCCAGTTCTTTAAACTCTCCGGAGTTCTTACTAAGATAGTTGTTCTTGCGTCTATTTTAAGTTTCACGAGATAGGTACTGCCTTTTTTCTCTGAACGTTTGATAATTGTTTTCATGATTGAGTGTTTTATATTCTTTCTATACAAATTTGACTCATTTGCCCCCTCTTTCCTAATCAAATAACGTTAAAATAAAGTCATTTTAAGGTATTATCACAAGGCTAATAATTGGCTGTAAACAGGATATAAACAAAAAACGCCTCCCATTGGGAGGCGTTTTCTTAACATTATATTAATACTATTAGAAGTATAAGTTTAAACGAAGTGAACCTGTTGGTCCCCATACTGAATTAACTCCATCAGTATCTAACCACCACTGACCACCACCTTTTGATGTTTCAATTTCAGCTGAACCAACTGAGTTAGTACCACCACCATTGCTACCAACACCTTCCCAAGTTGTTTTAGTTGCTCCTTGTGAGCTTAAACCTAAGCCCCAACCGAATTCGCCGCCAAGACTCATTTTAGGTAAAATAAAGTATTCAGCGCCAATGAATCCACGAAGACCAAAAGAGAAAGTAGTACCATATTTGCGCTCAGTTACACGAGCACCAGCAACACTTAAACCCGGCATAGCAGGATTACCTAAGTTATTACCTACATTACCATAAGCATTTGAATTTAAAAATTCATCTACAGCAGCAACGTCAACGCTCAAAGAAGCAGTTGTAGTAGATGCTAGACCATTACCATATTCAAATTTATCTTTCATCATGTTCATATAGATCCCAACTTCTCCACCGTAATATCCTTGTAAACGGGTTTTACCTCTACGCATTTCCATACCGGCAGCTAAACCAACAGTTGTGTTTGATTGCTTCCAAGTATTTTCAACCATTGCGCTTGGCGCAGGCCAACCTGTTGCAGTACCTGTTGCAGCGGCTTTTAAAATGTCAGCAACCATATTTCTTTCACTCGCACTTCCTAAGCCAATACGTAATGAACCACGGTAAGCAGTAGTAGCATCTACCATGTACTTTCCAGAGATGGTCATTGCATTGGTAAAAAAGTTAAACGTTGGTGCATTGTTAGTAGTGGTCTTTCCAAAGAAATTACCGGCATACTGTAAAAACGGGTTAGCATCAATTGCTAGTCCCCAGTCTCCTGCTTCAGGAAGGAACATTTCTTCCTTTTTTGATTTTAATTCTTGCGCAAAAGAGGTAGAGATACCAAGTACAAGCGCTAGTAGAGTTAGTGATTTTTTCATGTTTTATATTGGTTTAAATATTTAATGACCTAAAATTAGCTGTAATTAAATCGTGTCAAACACTTAATACTCACCCGTTATTAACAGGTGGGTGTTAAATTGTTGATTTATTTTGAAGAAGTGGTACAAACTTGAATTGGCCTATAACCTGTTTTTCGAAATTACTTAAACTTGTTTTTCTTAAAATGTTCATTTCTTGATTCGCACCATCGCCAATTGGGATAACAATTATACCTCCAACTTTTAATTGAACTAATAGATCGTTAGGTATATAGGGTGCTCCAGCTGTAACAATTATTTTATCAAACGGAGCAAATTGCGGAAGGCCTTTATATCCGTCGCCATAAATAAGTTTAGCGCTTTTATAACCAATAAATGGAAGAAAGAGTTTTGTTTTATCGTGTAAACTTTTTTGACGTTCAATGCTAAAAACCTTTAAACCCATTTCTATTAGAACAGCTGTTTGATAACCGCAGCCAGTGCCTATTTCAAGCACTTTTTCTCCAGCAACAGGCTTTAATTTTTCGGTTTGAAATGCTACTGTATATGGGTGAGAAATTGTTTGACCAGCGCCAATAGGTAACGCTTTATCGCTATACGCATGATCGAGCAAAGCGGGCCTTGCAGTGGTTGTATCAAAAAACAAATGCCTTGGTATTTTGCCAATCGCCTTTAATACCGTTTCGTTTTTAATGCCTTTTTCTCGAAGTTGTTCTATTAAACGCTTTCTTTTACCTTGAAACAGGTACTCGTCTTCTTTACTTACTTGATAAAACACTTGATCCCCTTTTATACAAAACTAAGCGTATTAAATCCTTATAATTTGGTATTTTTGTATGTTTACTAACAATAATTGTTTTATAATTGCAAGCTCTAAATGGCAACACAAAACCGCATAGCACTCATTGGGTTAGGATATCTTGGCAAGATTCACCTTAAACTCCTTTTTGAGAATACCGATTGGCGTTTGGTTGGTGTTTACGACATTGATCAAAACTTATGCAGGCAATTATCTGAGCATTATAACGTAAAGTCTTTCAGTTCTTTATATGAAGCCATTGAGAGTAGTGATGCAATTGATATTGTAACGCCAAGTAATACGCACTTTGATATTGCGCGTCAAGCCATAATTGCCGGAAAGCATGCGTTTATTGAAAAGCCACTTACTGCTACCTTAAAAGAAGCAAAGCTACTTCAAAGCTTGGTTACGGAAGCAAATGTGTGTTTACAGGTTGGTCATGTTGAGCGCTTCAATCCAGCATTTATTGCAGCTCAGCCATATTTTAATGAACCTCGATTTATTGAAGTGCATCGCCTTGCTCAATACAACCCGCGTGGTACCGACGTATCTGTAGTTTTAGATCTAATGCTTCACGATATAGATCTTTTGCTAAGTATTGTTCCTTACAACATAAAAAAAATTAGCGCAGTGGGCTCCAAATTGGTAAGTCACTCTGCCGATATTGTGAACTGTCGCATCGAATTTGAAAACGGCTGTGTGGCCAACCTAACAGCTAATAGAATGGCTTTTAAAAACGTTCGAAAGTTTAGAGTTTTTAATGCTGATAACTTTCTGGCTATCAATTTATTAGATAAGGTTACTGAAGTTATTAGGATTCAAAACGCAAGCGCAAATTCAAAAAATCTTATCATTGAAACTGGCAAGTCCATGCCCAAAAAAGAAGTGATATTTGAACACCCTATTATTTTACCTACAAACGCAATAAAGGAAGAGCTGTTGTCGTTTTATAACAGTATAAACAGCGATAGAAAATCTATCATTTCCGCAGTAGACGCTATCAAGTCGTTAGAGCTTGCCGAGGAAATAGAGGAAAAGATCAAAAATTAAAATTGCTCCGAATTTGTAAACTGATGTTGTTGGTCATCCGTAACATACTTTTCTTTTTTATTATCATCAGTGCATTTTCATGTAAAAAAACTTTCAAGCCTGCCACCGATGCTTTTTTTGTAACTACAGAAAACATTACCATCATCACTGAGCCGGGACAAGGATACGGAAGTCACAATATTACCGATCTGTGGATCTACACAAATGGTTTTTTTAGAGGAGCATACCCGGTTGGAGCAAAAATGCCTGTGATGATTGAGGATGGTAAGAGCATGATGGATGTTTTTGCGGGAATAAAAAATAATGGTATTTCCCGAACGCGCATCAGTTGGTTGTTTTATGAGCCAATTAAACTTGATACAAATGTAGCTTCCGGACAAAACATTGTACGAAATTTCGCCTTTAAATATCGCACATCTGTTATTTTTCCTTGGGTAGAGAATTTTGAATTGCCTGGGTTTAGTTTAATAAAATCATCCATATCCGATACAACTTACAAACTTCATGCAAACGATTCGCATATATTTGAAGGAAATAAATCTATTGAGTTAGGCTTAGCAGGCTTGGCACTTATTGCGCAATTGGAAACAGCAACGTCGCACAGCTTGCCACTTTCAAATAGCAATGTGTACCTCGAGATCGATTATAAATCAAATACCGACTTTATCATCGGTACTTCAACAAATGGCCTATTGTATGAAGCCATCACTATTACTCCAAAAGAAAACTGGCATAAGGTTTACGTTAGTTTGGCCGAATCTATTAATTCGGATAGAACCACTTCAATGAAAAAGATCATTATCAAAATAAAACGGAATCAAAACATTCCTGAGCAAAAGGTATATATCGATAATATAAAATTAGTGTATATCTGATGAACAAAACTTTCCGTACCATTTTATACATCTTTTTTGATTTTATTACAGCCGCCTTGGCATGGACAAGCTTTTACTATTATCGCAAATCAAATATCGATTCTTTAAAATTTGATCCGGCCGAGTTACAGATATTTGATGATACTTTTTTCGTTTCTGTTATTGCTATTCCCTTAGCTTGGGTATTGGTTTATTACTTGATAGGTTCTTACAATAATGTTCTTCGCCGTTCTCGTATCAATGAGTTTGTGCAAATATTCACTGTTTCAATCATTGGCGTTACAGTACTCTTTTTTGTACTGATACTGGATGATAATGTAGCCAATTACAGGAGCTATTACAAACTATATGCTGTGCTTTTTTCTTTCCATTTTATTTTCACGGCTACTTCACGTTTAATTCTTTCAAGCTATATCAATTACAAGATCCATTCTAAGAAATTTGGTTTTGAAACTATTATATTAGGAAGTAATGAGAACGCTCTAAAAATTTATAATGAGATCACCTCTCTTAAACAAGGAATTGGCAATAAGTTAATAGGGTTTGTGCGCATTGAAGGAAAGAATGGCTATTCCGATATTTTAAAACAAAAGCTTGGCTACCTTGGAGATTACACTAAGATCCCTGAGATCATCAAAACAAATAATGTACAAGAAGTAATTATTGCTTTGGAAAGCTGGGAGCACGAACACCTTAAGCAAATGGTGAATGATCTGGCCGATCTTGGCGTAATCATTAAAGTAATTCCTGATATGTACGATATTTTAAGTGGTCATGTAAAAATGACAACCATTTTGGGAACACCGCTTATTGAAATTAAACATTCACAGATACCCGATTGGCAAATTGCCATGAAGCGCTTTATCGATGTAACTTTTTCTATTTTTGCTTTGGTATGCTTTAGTTGGTTGTATATTATCCTTGCTATAATTATTCGCTTCGGTTCAAAAGGCCCAGCATTTTTTATGCAACCACGAATTGGAATTCACGGCGAAACATTTAATATCATAAAATTTAGAACAATGTACTTGGATGCTGAAAAGGCAGGGCCACAACTATCGAAAGAGAACGATGCTAGGGTAACTAAGTTTGGAAAATTTTTGAGAAAAGTTAGATTGGATGAGATACCACAATTTGTGAATGTTTTAAAAGGCGACATGAGCATTGTTGGTCCGCGGCCCGAGCGAGCTTTTTATATTTCGCAGATCATTGAACGCGCACCACATTATAAACATTTACGAAAAGTAAGGCCAGGCATTACGAGTTGGGGCCAGGTAAAATACGGGTATGCCGAAAATGTAGATCAGATGATCGAACGATTGAAATTTGATATTCTTTATATCGAGAATATGAGTTTGTTGCTCGATTTTAAAATTTTGATTCACACGGTTTTAATTGTCATCCAAGGAAGAGGGAAATGATTTTGAATGTTGAATTATAAATTTTGAATTGGGTTAATTCAAAATTCAACACTTATAATTCATAATTAATAACGTAGCCACTTTAAAATCTCTCTCCAACTTGTTTTTTTGCCATACATTAAAATACCTGTACGATAGATTTTTCCGGCAAGCCAAACCGTTCCGATAAAGGAAATATATAAAATTCCCAACGAAACAAGTACTTGCCAGGTTGGCACTCCTTGAGGTAAGCGAGCCATCATTACAATAGGAGATGTAAACGGAACAAAACTTCCAATGATCACGGCGTTTGATTCGGGGCTTATCATAATTTTAATAGCTAAAAAATAACCGATCATGAGTGGGACCATAACAGGGAACATAAATTGCTGTGAATCTGATTCGGAATCCACCGCACTGCCAATAGCCGCAAGTAAAGAGCTATAAAACAAATATCCGCCAATAAAGAACAGAACAAAATAAATAGCTACTTCGGCAAAATTTATTTGACTCAATTGATCAAGTGCTTCAAACATTTTTTGATTGTCCTTAAAATCATCAACAACTGCCAGGTTTGCATTAGTTCCCATTTTCATTACCATTTGATTTTGTGAATCAAATTTTGTTTTCATATCGAGCATGTCTTTCATGAAAATATTCGAAAGAACCATGGCAAGTACCGAAGTGATAATGGCAGTAACCGTAAATTGAATAATGCCAACAATAGCAATGCCAATTATCTTTCCTATCATTAATTGAAAAGGCCTTACACTCGATACAATAACCTCTACAATACGGCTTGTTTTTTCTTCCATTACACTTCTAAAAACCATCATCCCATAAAGTAAAATAAATAACATCATGATTAAGCCCATGGCGAATGAAAATAGCTGAACGCTATCAGAGTTCTTTACATTTCCATTTTCATCAACCTTTGTTAATTCTATTTCAACGGTTTGGTGAGCGCTTGCAATAATAGTTGGATCAATGTTGTTTGCTTTTAGCTTTTGCTCATAATAAATTCGTTCCAATTCGTTCTTTAAATAGGTTCTAAATGCAAGGCCCGGATTTTTTTTAAAAAACACACGTGCTTTAGGAATAATATTTCCATCACTTCCTTTCAATATGTGTACAATAGTTGTGTAATTCGACTTTTGAAATTCTGATTGAGCTTCTTCTATTTTTTTATCAGAAAAATTAAGGGCAACAAAATCATTTCCCCGTAAAGTTTGAGAAAAGATGCCGGTCTCATCTAATACCAATATATTCTGCTCTATTTTTTCAGGCATTGAGGTCCAGAAGATCAAAATCAAAGCGCCAATAAAAATAAGTGGCGTTAAAAAGGTCATTATAATAAAGGTCTTGTTGGTTAACTTCGACTTTATTTCTCTACCTATTATTAATCTTACTTTACTCATTCTGTATAATTGCTTTTTGTACCCGCTATCATATTCCCTTCGCTTACTTTTTGAATAAAAATATCATTCATGCTTGGGATGATCTCTGCAAAAGATACAATCTCGCAGTTTGGTAAAACGGCTTGTAACATTTGGCTGGAAGTAACATTATTTAAAAGTTTTACGGTGATGGTATGAACATCTTCCTCGGTTTGTTTATCTAAAATTTCGGCACCCGTCCATAAAGCATTTGTAAAACCAATAATATTCCCTTTGAAAGAAACTTTATAGGTGTTGGTGCGAAATGTTTTTCGGATCTCTTTTACCGAACCGTCTAATATTTTTTCTGCTTTGTTTATCAAAGCAATATTATCGCAAAGCTCTTCCACACTTCCCATGTTGTGCGTTGAGAATATAACTGTTGATCCTTTTTTTCGAAGTTCTAAGATCTCGTTCTTTATCAATTGTGCGTTAATAGGGTCAAAGCCACTAAAAGGCTCATCTAATATCAATAATTCAGGTTCGTGCAATACAGTAACAATAAATTGCACTTTTTGTTGCATCCCTTTACTGAGCTCTTCAATTTTCTTTTTCCACCAACCCTGCATTTCAAATTTCTCGAACCAATACAGCAAACGTTTTTTTGCTTCTTCTTTGCTTAAGCCTTTTAACCGCGCCAAATACAAAGTTTGTTCACCCACCGCCATTTTTTTGTATAAACCTCTTTCTTCGGGTAAGTAACCAATTTTTTCGATGTGTTTTTGAGATAATTTTTCTCCGTTGAAAATAATGGTTCCGGTATCAGGACCGGTAATTTGATTAATGATGCGAATGAGAGATGTTTTACCTGCACCATTGGGGCCTAATAATCCAAAAATACTTTGACGCGGAATATCAATGGTGATATTATTCAAAGCTTTGTTGCTAGAATAATTTTTAGAAACTTCTTTTATGTTTAAAATGTGCGACACGTAATATCAGCTAATTTACAAAAGATTAATGATGTTCTTCAACATCGGTTACGCCACCGCTTATAACAAACTTCATGGCTTCAGATGCGTTTGCTTCCAGAGGTTTTATTTGATCTTTTGATACAATGATCAATCTGCCGGATAATGAATAAGAATAAGGTAGATAAACAGCTACTTTATCTTTAATATGGAGTTCTTTAAGGTCTTCACAGGTTAAAAAACCTAGCTCTTCAATATTAGCTTGAGGGTTAGTAACCACTAAAACCGGTTTATTAAACCGTTTTTTATTGCCCATAAAAGCATTTGTAAAATCTTTAATTGGCGCGTAAATATGTCGAACAAAAGGCGCATGCTCCAATTTATCTTCCAAAATGCTAAAGAAACGCGTAAATACAAATGTAGATCCAACCATACCCATTATGGTGATAGCACCAACGGTAATAGCTAATCCAATAATGGTATTTAAAATTGAATTTTCTACGATACCAAAAAACGAGAATATCCCTGAAAAGAAATCGTAAAGTTTAAATAAAATTGCCAGAGTGATAATGATGGGGATGAATAAGATCAAGCCCTGAATAAAAAATGAGATGAATTTTTTCACAAAGTAAAATTACCCACGAAAGCCCCTTGAAATTGATAAAGAATGTTATTTTATCAAGAGAGAAATTAACAACCATCGGTTTTTTTAGCCACCAATTGCCCGAATTACCACTAATCAAGACGTAAATTGTATTATATAAAGTAGTACCTACAGATTAGTGAAGTTGATTGCAGTAATTTAGGTACAGCCATTAGTGTTAATTAGTGGCAAAAAACGTAAAGCGCTTCAACTAAGGCGAAGTGTTTGGCTACTTCCTTTTGATCTGTTCAATCTCTACGTGTAAACTCTTGAGCATATTCATAATGCTGTCCAAATTCAATTCGTCTTCTTTATACTGGTGCATATTGATAGAGCAAGTGTATTCCCACAGTTCAAGGATCTCATTAAGCTTTATTTTATACATCGGGTAGGTTTTGTTATCCGAATGGCATTCAACGGTACCTTCTTTTTTATTTGCGTTCATGAGGCGTTTGTACGAAAGACCATCATCTTTTGTAACAATAACGTAAGTATTCCCACTTTTAATGTCCTCAATCCTTTCAACGTATTTTCCAATAACATACGACCCGTCGCGTAAAGGCGGCATGCTATCGCCTTTGATAGGAAATGAGCGATGTTTTCCGGCAGGTAAAAAAGGTAATTGCATTTTTGGTAATCGCTCCACGTAATCCGGGTCGGCATAACCCTTTAAATAACCTGCGCTGGCTTTTAAAGGAATAAGTTCTACCATGTCATTACCATCATTATCTAATAGAATAGGGAAGAGGATACGGTTTTTTCCAACTTTCATTAAACCATCTAAGTTTGTTTTTTGAAGATCGCCTCTTACTAAAGCATCAATAGCAATATGAAAGAATTCCGAAAGACCAATAAGTAGATTAATAGGAGGTTCGTTCCTTCCTTCTTCGTATCCGCCAATACGGCTTCGCGTTACGCTCAGTTCATCGGCCAGTTGTTCTTGTGACAAGCCTTTGAGCTGCCTTAAGAACTTGATATTGCTTGATATTTTGCTCATTACTATAATTTATAGCATAAAGATACTATAATTTATAGCTATTTCCAAATTGGGTTTTAAACAGGGTTTTGTTGAAATGGAAAAAGCCTCCTGAAATTTAATTCAAAAAGCCTTTAAAATTTATATAAAGTTTTTCCTTAATTCTGTTTCATCATCTTCTTGGTTTCCACGGTAGTTTCGTCAACTACTATAATGAAAATAACTAAATTAATACTGTCAAAATTAAGGTAGGAATACAACACCAACATCTCCATAAGTTTACATTTGGATTAGCTGCTATGGCCTGTAAAATATACAAGCATGATTTTTTTTGTGGATAACCACAATAATCTTGTTTACTTCACTCATTGGGAAGGCGCTTAGTATAAGTTGATTTCGACATTTGAGCAGTATTATTATTAGTAAGTGAATTAATAATTAGTTTTATGTGCAAATCTCCACTTCAATGAAAAAAATACGTATTTTATTATTAATCCTCTGCTCAGGCACACTAACTTCACAAACAACAATCACATCAAACACCGTTTCCGGCATATGGAATCTTGCGGGTTCGCCGTACATTGTAATGAATGACATTGCAATACCTACAGGAACTGCATTAACAATAGATCCTGGAGTTGTTATCAAATTTAAAGAATTCACAGGCATTGATGTTCTTGGACAACTGATAGCTAAGGGTACTTCTAGCAATCCCATCATATTTCAGGCAAAAGATACTTTAAACTGGAGTGATACCAATTCAGTATATGGAGGCTCTTGGCGAGGATTTAGATTTTATCCTTACTCTACATCTTTACATAATAACTCAGTATTTGACTTCTGTAATATCAAAGACGGTACAACTAAATTGAGCTACTTTATTTATTCAGAGCAAAATTTAAAAATATTGAACACTAACTTTACTCATTTTAGAACACATTATGCAATCGGAGGGTCATTCCAAAATTCTAATGATGGAAGCATAATGAGTTTCATAACCAATGATACCCAAGATACGATCCAAATACAAAATTGTAACATATCCAATTATAAAAGTTCTGCGAATGCTGGCATAAGTGTTAATAATAATAAGGGTGTTGTACAAGTGCAAAATTGCATATTTAATAACAACACTATTTACGGTGATCTAATTGCTTGCGTTTCAATTATAAACGGGGAGTTTACAATATATAATAATACCATAACAAATAATGTAGGTAAAGCCAACGGAAGCCGCATAATTATTGCCTTTTGCGATACGTCTAGTAAACAACTTATAATAACAAAGAATAAAATATCTAAAAATGTTTTTGGAGATCCCATTTTTATATTGACTGCACGAAAGACTGAAGTCGATAATAATTTAATATGCAATAATTATTTACCGGCCACATCTTGTTCGCATCTAGGAGGAGTACTTACTATAAGGGGGCCCAATGATAGGAATTACTTTCACGTAAGAAATAATATTATTGCCAACAACTATAATAGGTATTTAGCAGGGGCTGGTATTAGTACAGAATATACGTATGGAGAGATCTCTAATAATCATTTTATCAATAACTCTTCTCTTTTGGCACCTACTAATGCGAATGTTGTTATTGTGCGTTTTGCCGGAAATATTTTAATTAAAAATAATTTGTTTTATTCAAAGGCGGCTGCTGGAAATGTTGATTCTACAAATTATATTTTTGCACTATCGGAGGTCATTTACTCACCACCTCCAACGGTTAAGATTGAGAATAATTTTTTTCCAAATAATTTTTCTCTTAATGTGGGTTCTCAGATCGATCAATGGAGCCTCCCGCCAAATTTCACTGGAAATTTATCAACTAATAAATATGGACTTAATCCGGGCATGTTACTACCCACGGCAAATAACAATTATACCGTAGATGCAACGGTTGCAAATTTTCAACTAGCACCTAGCTCAATGTGCATTGATCAGGGCAATACAGTTAGTTGTTTACCTCTTGCAATCGATTATGCAGGAAATGCTCGTGTTACAGGAAGTAATATAGATATTGGAGCATTTGAGTACAAACCTGCAGATGTTACTGGAATTAATAAATCTAACTTAGATTTAAATATTTTGTTATATCCAAATCCAACAAAAGATGTTCTTAATATTAGATTAAATGATGGAGCAAACACTGAAATAACAATTTATAGTACCTTAGGAAATAGTGTGTTCAAATCAACATATTTCGGATCTCAAATTAAACTAGACCTTAAGGACTTACCTAAAGGAGTATATTTTATAAATGTACTTCAAAATGATAAAAGCTATATTCAAAAAGTTATGCTTACTAATTAGTTGAACCTCAAAAAGTATTTTTATTATTTGGGCGCCTTATCGGGCTATCACTTCAAGCTTGTTTGTCCTTTGCTATGTTTGTCGCACTGCGGGGTCTGCGCAGAAAAAGCGAAGCCTCCTCGTTGCGCAAACATTACACAAAGTCCTAAACAAGGCTTTTCGCTCTATTCCGGGCGCAGCATTAGGGTTTAATTTACACTTAAAAACATCTGCCGCTTTTTTAACCCTTTTTTACTTTTTTCGATAGATTTTTATCGCACTATTTTAAACAAACTCAATAATAACAAGGCTTACAGAGTTTTTGAGGGACGACTAATTAGACAAAATAGATTTTTAAATAAAGGAAATTAACATGTTACAAAAGAAATTAATTGAATTATTTGAGAAAAAAAGTTTTGTTTAGCTATGCTTATGTGATTTCCTCTGATGCATCCGAACCTTTGTCTGTTTATTTGGTCGCTTTTCAGCCACCGTATCCAAACCTATCTCTTAGCCTTAACTTTAATTGTTTGCATTCCAAAAAGTCCGACAGTAAAAATAATTGCTGCAACATCAATTAATCTGAATTGAGTATTTACTTGGCACTGACCATCTGCTGGTGTTTCTGTATGTGTTTTTCCAACAGGTATGAGTCCATAAAGGATCCACATTTGTTTTGCTTTTGAATAAGTGTATTCGGTTCCCTTTGCTTCAGAGTATTTGCCAACATTAGTTTGAGTTACGATGCATGACGACATTAATCCTGTAATGATCGCCAAGGCAAACAATTTTTTGAATTTAAGTAGTAGTTTTCTCATTGGATTTATTTTTAATGGTTAGTTTTTATAATAAGCTTGTGATGTCTTCACTAATAGGATCAACCTTGCTTCCAAAAAATTTAATAATATTTCCTTTTTCATCAATAAGGTATTTACTAAAATTCCATTTTGGCGCATCACTGTTAACTCCGTTCTCTTCTTTGTTTGATAACCATTTATAAAGCGGATGCATATCATCTCCCTTTACACTTATTTTTTCCATCATTTGAAATGTAACACCGTAATTTTTTTCGCAAAACCCTTTTATCTCCTTTGCACTTCCGGGTTCTTGTCCACCAAAATTATTTGCCGGAAAACCAATCACTACTAATTTATCTTTATACTTATCGTGTAAGGCTTGCAAATTTTTATATTGAGTTGTATAGCCACACTCGCTTGCAACATTCACTAATAATAATTTTTTACCTTTAAATTTTTCTAGAGTTATCTCTACGCCTTCAATAGTTTTAACTTTGAATTTGTAAAGTTCGCCGGGCTTAGTGGCGATCCAAACCTTTGCATCAGCTTTTTTACTTTTCCAGCTAATAGCCAATAAAGCTAAAACTACGGCAACTAATATCACTAATAGGGTTGTTGTTTTCATGTTATACTATTTTAATTTAATTAAAAAAGGCCCCTTTCAGAGCCTTTGAATTTATAAAGATTTAATTACTTTTTCTTTGGGCCAATTACCATCTGCATTTTCTTACCTTCTAATACAGGAAGCTGTTCTGCTTTTCCAACATCTTCCAGATCATTGGCAAAACGCAATAATAATATTTCTCCTTGTTCTTTAAATGCGATCTCACGACCTCTAAAAAAAACAAAAGCTTTAACTTTACATCCTTCTTGTAAGAATTTAATGGCATGATTTTTTTTGAAATTATAATCGTGCTCATCGGTGTGCGGTCCAAAACGAATATCTTTAATAACGATCTTAGCTGCACGCGCTTTCATTTCTTTAGCTTTTTTCTTTAACTCATAAAGAAATTTACCGTAATCAACGATCTTACATACAGGTGGATCTGAATTTGGCGCTATTTCAACTAGATCTAAGCTTACAGCCTTTGCCATTTGAAGGGCTTCTTCAATTGCGTAAACTCCGGCTTCAATTCCATCGCCTACTACACGAACTGTTTTTGCATAAATTCGTTCGTTTATTTTATGTTGTTCTTCCTTAACACCCGGCCGCTTAAACCCTGCTTTTAAACCTCTTGGTTTATATACTTTTGGTGCACCATCTGCTCCAGTAGTTGCTGTTCCACCCGGTTTAGGTGCAGGTTTCTTGTAGAAATTGTTGTTGTTTGGTTTCTTAAATACGATAATTACCTCCGCTTTTTAATTATTAATTGTTTTTTGTACTCGTAAATTTACGATTTAATTCAGCTCCGTAAAATTATTTTAGCTCTTTATGTTTAAAATCATTTTGAATAGTTTCTTCTACCTTTTTGGCAAAATCCGCTATTCCTAAGGCTCCAATATCTCCTTTTCCTCTTTCTCTTACTGCAACCATGTTCTCGGCTGCTTCTTTTTCGCCAACAACCAACATAAAAGGAATTTTGTTCATTTCGTTGTCACGTATCTTTTTACCTATTTTTTCGTTGCGATCGTCAATACTTCCTCTTAAACCAAGACTATTTAACTCGTCTCTTACTTTTTTAGCATAATCATTAAATTTTTCGCTTATCGGTAAAATAGCATACTGCTCTGGTGTTAACCACAATGGAAAACTTCCTGCGCAGTGCTCAATTAATACCGCAACAAAACGCTCTAAACTTCCAAAAGGCGCGCGATGAATCATCACAGGTCTATGCTTTTGATTATCACTTCCGGTGTATTCTAATTCAAAACGTTCAGGCAAATTATAATCAACCTGAATGGTTCCTAATTGCCATTTTCTTCCAATAGCATCTTTTACCATAAAGTCTAATTTAGGTCCATAAAACGCAGCTTCACCTAACTCAACCACTGTTTTTAACCCTTTTTCTTTAGCACTTTCTATAATAGCCTGCTCGGCCAATGCCCAATTTTCATCGCTTCCAATATATTTTGTTTTGTTCTCTGGATCACGCAATGAAATTTGCGCCGTATAATCTTTAAAATCCAAAGCATTGAACACATGCAACACAAGGTCAATTACTTTGCAAAACTCTTCTTTTACTTGATCAGGACGGCAAAATAAATGCGCATCATCTTGTGTAAATCCTCTTACGCGAGTTAATCCATGCAATTCACCATGTTGTTCGTAACGGTAAACTGTTCCAAATTCTGCATAACGAATAGGAAGATCTTTGTATGAACGCGGCGATGATTTATAAATTTCGCAATGGTGCGGGCAATTCATTGGTTTCAAAAAAAACTGCTCGCCTTCTGTTGGCGTATTTATGGGTTGAAATGCATCTGCACCGTATTTTTCGTAGTGTCCACTACAAATGTATAATTCTTTTAATGCGATGTGTGGTGTAATTACAGGTAAATACCCTGCTTTTGACTGAGCATCGCGCATAAAACGCTCTAAACGTTCGCGCAACATAGTTCCTTTTGGTAACCATAATGGCAAACCCATTCCTACTTTTTCGCTGAACGTAAATAATTCTAATTCTTTTCCAAGCTTACGATGATCACGTTTTTTTGCTTCTTCCAAAGCAACCAAATATTCTTTTAGTTCTTTGTCCTTTGGAAATGTGATACCGTATATACGCGTAAGCATTTTGTTTTTTTCATCACCTTTCCAATAAGCGCCGGCAATATTTAAAACTTTTGCCGCTTTAATTACACCTGTTGATTGGATATGAGGCCCACGGCAAAGATCCGTGAATCCTCCTTGGGTATACAAAGTAATATTGCCATCTTCCAAGCGTTCTAAAAGATCGAGTTTGTACTCGTCGTTTTTGTCTTTGAAATACTTTATAGCGTCACTTTTAGATATAGGCGTTCTTACATAAGCATTATTTTGCCTTGCAAGCTCTAACATTTTTGATTCTATTTTCTCAAAATCAGCAGGAGTTAATGTGTTTCCTTCAAGATCTACATCATAGTAAAAACCATTTTCTAGTGGTGGACCAACCCAAAATTTTACACCCGGATATAACGATTCCAAAGCTTCGGCCATTAAATGGGCCGAAGAGTGCCAAAAGGTTGATTTCCCTTCGTCGTCATTCCAGGTTAATAATTGCAGTTTTGCGTCCGCTTCAATAGGTCGGTTTGAATCCCAAACTTCGCCATTTACTTTTGCCGCTAAAACGTTTCTTGCTAATCCTTCGCTTATACTTAAAGCTACTTGCTGTGAGGTGGTTCCTTTTTCAACTTCGCGAATTGAACCATCGGGTAAGGTTATTTTGATCATTTGTTTTTGCCTAAATACAACTTAGGTTTTAAGTCGGCACGAAGATAGTAAATATTAAGCAATTATGCGCCATTACTGCAAATTTAAGGTTTTGTTAATTCAAAAATATCTTCAAAAAACAGGGGAAGATACAGCTTTGCCTGTGAAACAAATTGTTATATTTGTATGATTAGCTCTAAAGATTGTTATGGATCAAAAAATTGACACTGCTTCTGACGAAAGTTTGAGTTTCGACGATTTCAAAAAGGCGGTTTTAAATGATTTCCGACTTATTAACGAAAGTAGACAAGCAAGTTTATTGGGAAGAAAGGAAGTTTTAACCGGTAAGGCCAAGTTTGGAATATTTGGCGATGGAAAAGAATTGGCACAAGTTGCTATGTCAAAAGTGTTTCAAAACGGTGATTTTAGAAGTGGATATTACCGCGATCAAACATTTATGTTTGCCATTGATGCATTGAATTTACAACAATGGTTTTCAGGTTTATACGGACACACTGATATTGAGCACGATCCCATGAGTGCCGGAAGGCAAATGGGCGGCCACTTTGCAACTCACAGTTTAAATGCAGATGGAAGCTTTAAGTCTTTAGTGCATCAAAAGAATTCTTCAAGTGATATTTCTCCAACAGGTTCGCAAATGCCGCGATTGTTAGGATTAGCGTACGCTTCACATTTTTATAAAGTAAATCCTGAGCTTCATAAAGCGCCTTTTACAAACTTTAGTAGCAAAGGAAATGAAGTTGCATTTGGTACCATTGGCGATTCAAGTACATCCGAAGGTTTGTTTTGGGAAACCATTAACGCCGCAGGTGTTTTACAAGTGCCTTTGTTGATGAGTGTTTGGGATGATGGGCACGGAATATCTGTTCCAAAAAAGTATCAAACTACCAAGGAAAGCATTAGCGAAGTATTAAAAGGTTTTCAAAGAGATAAGAACGGAAAAGGATACGAAATTTTAAAAACAAAAGGTTGGGATTATCCGCATTTATGCGAAACATATGAAAAAGCTGTAAAAATTTGCCGCGAAGAACATGTACCGGTTTTGGTTCACGTTGAAGAAGTAACACAACCGCAAGGCCACAGCACAAGCGGATCGCATGAGCGATACAAAAACAAAGAACGTTTACAATGGGAAACAGATTTTGATTGCGTTAAAAAAATGCGCGAGTGGATCATTCAAAATGCGTTAGGAACAGAACCTGAATTAGACAAGATAGAAGAGGATGCCAAAGAAGCTGTGAAGAACGCAAAAAATTCAGCTTGGGCGGCTTATTTACTACCAATTAAAGAAGATGCATCGCAGGCGATCGCTTTGTTTGATAATATGATCAGCGAAGGCGTAGATATTTCTGCTATACGTTCTGAACTTTCTTCTATTAAGGAGCCGATACGAAAAGATATACACGTTGCAGTAAAAAAGGCAATTCGTAAAACCATTGGCTCAACAGCTTCGGCTCGCGAACAACTTATTAATTGGTTAAAAACTTCAAAGGCAGAGAATAATGTGCGCTATAGCTCTCACTTATATTCTCAATCAGAAAACAGAGTGGCGAACATTTCAGGAAACCCTGCGGTTTACGAAGAACAAAAACAAGTAGACGGCCGCGAAATTTTAAGAGATAACTTTGATGCAATTCTTGCAAAATATCCACAGGTAATAATTTTTGGTGAAGACTCCGGAAAAATTGGTGGGGTAAATCAAGGCTTAGAAGGTTTACAAACAAAATACGGCGAGCATCGTGTGTTTGATACAGGTATTCGCGAAGCTACAATTATGGGACAAGCCATTGGTCTTGCCATGCGCGGTATTCGCCCAATTGCCGAAATACAATATTTAGATTATTTGTTATACGCGCTTCAAATCATGAGCGATGATCTTGCTACGTTGCAATGGCGTACAAAGGGTTTGCAAAAGGCACCGGTACTTATTCGCACACGCGGTCATCGTTTAGAAGGTGTTTGGCATAGCGGCTCTCCAATGGGAATGATAGTTCATGCATGCCGCGGAATTAATATTTGTGTTCCTCGCAACATGACGATTGCTTCGGGATTTTACAATGCTTTGTTGCAGTCTGATGAACCGGCTTTGATAGTTGAACCATTGAATAGTTATCGCTTAAAAGAAACTCAACCTTCAAATTTTGGAGAGTATAAATTCGCACTTGGCATCCCAGAAGTATTAACAGAAGGAACTGACATCACGTTAGTTTCTTACGGTAGTACAATAAAAATTGCCATGGAAGCAATTAATTCATTAAAAGAATTAGGCATCAATGTTGAGTTAATTGACGTTCAAACACTTATTCCGTTTGACATCAATCACTCAATAGTTGATTCTGTAAAGAAAACCAATCGTTTGGTGGTATTAGATGAAGATGTGCCGGGTGGAGCAAGCGCTTATATTTTACAAAAGATATTAGAAGAGCAAAAGGCCTATCAGTATCTCGATTCAAAGCCAACAACCATCGCGTCTAAAGAACATCGCCCTGCTTACGGAAGCGATGGAGATTACTTTAGCAAACCAAGCTCAGATGATGTATTTGATATTCTATATTCGATCATGAATGAGTTTGACCCGAACAAATTCCCCAAAATTTATTAAATTCGAACTTTATTTTAGAAATGGCATACATTTTAATGCATAAATTGAAAATACTTAAAATGAACATATTTAAACTTTTCCTGTTATTATTCCTGTTTGTCTTATCAAGTCATTCTTTTTCACAGGAAACTGCTTCGGGAACTGAAACTAAAGGCAAACCTAAAAAGGAAACTAAGTATACCGAGACCATTCCTACTGATTCTGTATCTGGAAGTGAACTGCTAAAAAGAGCCGTTAACTGGGTAAAGATAGATGTTCCTAAATATGATAAATTAAATGGGGTAACAACTTCGGCTAAGGCTGAATGTATAGCGTCTTTTTCAGTAGCCCCCAAAGAACTAAACCCTCAATGTGACCATACAGGCACTATAACTATGAAGGTAGTTATCGATTGCAAAGATCGTAAATACAGATATACCATTAGCAATATCAAACACACTAGCAAAAGCGGAAAAACCACAGGCGGAAGCATAGATAATGTTGTTCCTGAGTGCGGCAGTATGATCATGAGCGATCTTCAGTGGAAAAAGATAAAAGGAGAAGCTATTAAGTGCGTTAATTTCCTTATCACCGACCTAAAAGAGGCCATGTTCTTAGATAGCAAAGGTTACGGCGACGATTGGTAACATATATTAAACTTCCTTTAGATTTTTATTCAATTACGCTATTGGCGTATTTTTTTTTGCTCAAATTTTAAGATTTCTTGTTTAAAACTATAGTGCTATTTATGCAATGTTGTTATAACTTTACAGTCTAAAAAAAACGTACATGTCAAAAATTGAACACATTCACTGCTTAATTATTGGTTCTGGACCTGCCGGATACACCGCTGCTATTTACGCAGCTCGCGCAGATCTTAAACCTGTATTATATACCGGATTAACTCCCGGCGGTCAATTAACCGAAACTACAGAAGTAGATAATTTTCCCGGTTACCCAAAAGGGATCACTGGTCCTGAACTAATGGAAGATCTTAAAGCGCAAGCAGAGCGCTTTGGTACACAAGTACGTTTTGGTTTGGTTACTAAGGTCGAGCTTAACTCCAATCCTAAGCGTATTTGGGTTGATGAAAACATTGAGTTAACCGCTGATACTGTTATTATTTCAACGGGAGCAAGCGCGAAATGGTTGGGTTTACCTAACGAAACACGTTTGCGTATGAATGCGGGTGGTGTAAGTGCTTGTGCAGTTTGCGATGGCTTTTTCTTTAAAGGACAAGAAGTTGCAATTGTTGGCGCAGGTGATACAGCAGCTGAAGAGGCAACTTATTTAGCAAAGCTTTGTAAAAAAGTTTATATGATCGTTAGGCGTAGCGAAATGCGTGCAAGTAAAGCCATGCAAAACCGTGTTATAAATACACCAAATATTGAAATTCTTTGGGATAGCGAAACGGAAGATATTTTAGGAAAAGAAGCCGTAGAAGGCGTGGTTGTGAAGAATCACAAAACAGGAGAAAGTAAAACTTTAACTGTAACTGGATTTTTTGTGGCTATTGGACATAAACCAAATACCGATATTTTTAAAGGACAATTGGATATGGATGACGTGGGTTATATCCAAGTTGTACCGGGCTCCTCTAAAACCAAAATTGAAGGTGTTTTTGCAGTAGGCGATTGTTTTGATAAAACTTACCGTCAAGCGGTAACTGCTGCCGGGAGTGGCTGTATCGGAGCTTTGGATGCTGAACGTTGGTTAGCAACACAGCCTGTTCATTAGTTTTTTTTAACGATATTATTTGGTTCAATTTTTGTTATAATCTTTGATATATGTTTCAAAGGATTGCTATAGTATTGTTTCTTAGTCAGGCTTTTTGCCAAGCTCAACGTTTTGCCGACCAGATTCCTCAATTAAAACGATATACCCAATCAGAGGTTTATGATAGCATAAATGGAATTATAATTTTCAATAGGCTTATCGAATGCTTAGGTGGAGACTCTGTAAAATATAATAAAGCTGGTTACAATACCCAAGGGTGGACTGAAGAGTTTTATATCACCGGAAAAATGTTACATAAAGGATATTATGTTGATGGAAAATTAAAAGTATTCAAGAACTTTTATGAGAGCGGACAAGTAGAACGCTCTTTTGTAAACCCCGATCCTTTACATAGCTCCGTGGATGTTTTTTATGATAACGGCTTACCAAAGAAAAAAATAGCTTATTACGAAGGGAAGCCACAGAAGTATTACGAATTTTACGATACTGGTTTACCAAAAATTGCTGTTGAGAATGAAAAGGAAATGAAGTATATCACGTTAAAAAAATCGTGGTATTCTAATGGGCAAATGGAATATTTGATTGAGTTAAAGGATAAAAAAGAAAAGGTATTTGTTGAGAAGAAATATTATTTGAACGGGCAGGTAAGAGAAGAGGGGACTCTTAGATTAAGTGCCGATGGGAAGAAGTATCTCAAAGACGGAACGTGGACCTTTTACGATGAGAGCGGAAAGAATAAAAAGACCGAAAAATTTGCAGAGCAGTAGAGCCTAACTGACAAATTCAATCAAACAAAACTCTAAGTTATAAACCAACTGGTTTTCATAATATTGCCTTGGTTTTAAAGGTTCTATATAGGTAAATTGGGTATATTTGTTATGCTTGAAAACCATTATAGATAGCCGCTCGGCAAGCTTTTTAGATATCAAAGAGATATTGAGATTCAAAGATCTTTTATGGAATCTTTCCAAGCGAGACGTGTTGATTAGATATAAGCAAACATTTATTGGTGTTTTGTGGGCGGTAATAAGACCATTGATCAATATTTTGATCTTTGGCTTAATAGCACAATTCATCGAACGCTCGGCAAGTTTATCAGATAAATTTATTACGGTTTCGGCTGGCGTTGTTTTATGGACCATGATCTCGACCGCCATCAACGATATCAGTAATTCAATGGTCGCTAACTCAAATATTCTTACAAAAGTTTATTTTCCGAAGATCATTATTCCGCTTTCGTCTCTTACCGTATGCTTGATCGATTTTTTTATTTCTTTCATTATACTTCTGGTGCTTCGCATATTTTATTTAGGACTGCCGGGTTTCGAGATCTTACTCGCGCCATTGTTTGTTATCTATGCCATGCTGTTTAGTTTTTCGATTGGGTTATTCTTTGCAGCACTCAATATAAAGTTTCGCGATGTAAAATTCGTTATTCCTGTTCTTGTTCAAATTGGATTTTATGTTTGCCCCATATTTTTATCACTTGAATTTTATTTGGATAAATTACCTGAGAATCTAGAGCCCATTTTTCTTTTGAACCCTTTAGTTAATATTATTGAAGGATTTAAATACAGTTTTTTGGGAGAACCAATGACGGTACCAATTATTTATATGTACGCTTCTTTAGGCATCACATTTTTATTTCTATTCATTAGCGTGCGCTATTTTGTGAAATTCGAAAAAACTTTTGCCGATTTCGTGTAATGTCAGATCCTATTATTCATATCAACAATGTGGGCAAGAGTTATAAACTTAAGCATTTGCTTGGTACTAGTAAGGATGATATGTTCATTCATTCACTAAAAAATTGGACAAAGAATTTATTTTCACGCTCCCAAGCGGACGAAGAATTTTGGGCTTTGCAAAATATCAGCTTCGATATACAAAAGGGAGATAGAGTTGGCATCATTGGCAGAAATGGCGCTGGTAAATCAACGTTATTAAAAATCTTAAGTAGAATTGTTGCTCCAACCACAGGTAGAATTGAATACGATGGACGTATGGCTTCTTTACTAGAAGTTGGTACAGGTTTTCATGGCGATCTTAGCGGAAGAGAAAATATTTATTTGAATGGCTCTATTTTAGGAATGAGTAGAAAAGAGATCAACGCTCGTTTTGATGAGATAGTTGCCTTTAGTGAAGTAGAAAAGTTCTTGGATACTCCTGTAAAAAGATACAGTAGCGGAATGTACGTGCGATTGGCTTTTGCCGTTGCTGCGCATTTAGACCCCGAAATTTTGATCGTTGACGAAGTGTTAGCAGTTGGAGATGCCGCGTTTCAAAAAAAGTGCTTAGGTAAGATGCGAGAGATATCGGGGCAAGGAAAAACTATCTTATTTGTAAGCCATAATATGGCAGCCATTCAAAACTTATGTAATAAATCGTTGGTACTTAAAAACGGACAAGTTGATTTTTCGATCAATGATACCAACCAGGCAATTCGTCATTTTATAAAAGAATCAATTGTTCTTGGCAAAACACAATTACGTAAGCGAACAGATAGAGAAGGAGAATTACAGATCAAATTTGATGGCATTTGTTTAGTGGATAAGAATGGAGTAGAAGTAAACGGAATAAAGAGCGGAGAAGAAATAAATTTTGTGATCGAAACAAAAGTTGAAGCAAAAAAAATAAATAATGTTGGAATTGCCATTACCATTTATTCTGATGAAGGAATTGAAATGATGACATTGGCCAACCATATTGCCGATAAACCTTTTGAAACTGTTTCGGAAGACAATAAGCTATTTTGTAACATAAAAAAATTCCCACTCACTAAGGGAGATTATGTTGCCAATTTGAGTATGTATAAAGATGGTATCCTTCAGGATTATATAAAAGAAGGTTTTTCATTCACAGTTTATGAAGGAGATTTTTATGGTTCGGGTAAAATATTGCCAGGCCACAAACCCTCGGTGCTAATTGATCATCAATGGAAAATAAAATGATGAAACAACATGTTTTGGTTAATACATCGCTGGTATTGGCACTCATTTGTTTGATCGGTTTTGTTTGCGTGATAGTTTCCTGTTTAAATAAAGGGTTTGAATTAAGCGACGAAAGTTACTATTTGCTTTCTACCAAATACCCCTTGGATACAGTTTTACTTAATTCGTCTTTTGGACTCATTAATCATCGGTTAGCATTTGGTTGCAGTGACCTATTTTCTTTGCGGTTATTCAAACTTATGTATCAACTACTTTTTTTAGGGATCTTTGCTCGGGCTTTTTTTTTGTATGCGATAAGAAACGTAAATGCAAAACGAAACAATGTTCTTTTGCTTTCTGTACTCATTATTATTACCGGTTTATCAAATTACGATTACTTACCCATGACCTTATCTTATAATAGCTGGTCGTTGAATTTTGGATTATTGTTTTGGTCGGGTTTATTATTTGCTCATATAATTGAATCAAAAAGGGGAGTGGCTTTTTCTAATTTATTGATGGGACTTTCTGTTTTGTTTCTTTTTTACACAAAAGCACCCAATGCGTTAATGATGGGTTTTGTTTTTATTTTGTACGGTTTTCTCTTCCAACGAAAGAATTTACTGAATGCATTCTTGCTATTTGGTTTAGGTAAAATCGCTGGCATTATTATCCTTTTCTTATCAGTTGAAGATTTTAGGAACGCAACTGTAAACTTGTACCAAACTATTTTAAATACCAACCATGCCGAAGTTGGAAGTTATTTTGGACAGATATCTGAAATGATATCTTCCGGTTTAGGAATAAGGTTCTTTCTTTTACAAGGCGCCTTGCTTGCGTTTATGTATTTTGTCAGACGGTTAAATTTTAATCCCATTATTGGGTTATTGCTTATAATTTTAAATACGTATTTCACTTGGAATTATTTAAAAGGCAATAGTTACGATGTGTCAAATGAATTTAAAGTATTTGCAGTATTTGCCTTTAATTGTTTCGCTACAATTATTTTATTTTTCACAGGTAAACATGATCTTAAAAGTGCACTTATTCCAATCTTGCTAATTCTAACACCATTTATGTTGGCAGCAGGCACTTCTAATTCTATTTTTTATACATCATCGCAGCTTTTTGTATTGAGTATTGCAGGATTATTTCTATTACTTTTGAGAATTAATAAAAGCGAAATGGAATTATATTATGTTTATTCATTCGCGTTCATTACCTTTTTTGTTGGGAGCTTTTTGTATAATGGAATGATCAAGACTCCGTATCGCCAAACAAATTTAAGTGAAAAGTCAACTATTATTTCTGAGAGCAGGCAAATAAAAAATATTTTAGAGAACAACGAACGTGCTGCTAAGTATAAAGAACTTTCGGATAAACTAAAGCTTCATAATTCTCAGAACCTTGATGTTTTAAGCAGCCCTCCTGCCTTAGGTGGTTTGATTTTAACGGATATGAAACCTTTTGCAGTGTGCTGGATAGCCGACCCTGATGAAATGGCAGAAGCGAATGAGGAGTATTTTAAAAAAGTGAATTTTAATTCTGCAAAACCTTTTCTTGTGATCTCGCGGAAAATTTTAAATGGTGAAAAACAAAACAAGATTTTTAGAAACGCCGGAATGGATCTTAAAAAGGATTATACCATCAAAGATAGTATTTATTTGGAATTGAATAAGGAATACTATTTTTTTATGAAACCAATTTTAATGCTTGATGCAAGTACTTAACAATGTCTAAGATCAGATTTTTAAAAATAACCAGTAATTACCCTGCATATATTGATCATATGGTAAAGGTTCATCCAATATTTTCATCTATAACCTATTCGGAAGTATTGGAAGATTATTTTTATGATGCTTATGGATGGGCTGATTTTTGGAAGATCAATTTAGAAGCTACCGGAAAGTTTGAGTGCGGAGAAGTGATCATGAATGCTGAGTTTCTTCAAAAGAAATGGGCTGCCGAGAATAAGGTTAAATATTCGGAAACAGACTGGAAAAATGAGATCGTTATTGAACAAATTAAAGTGTTTAAGCCTGATGTTTTATTCTTAGTGGATCAATACAACGATAATTCATTAAGTTTAAAAATAAAACAACAAGTACCTTCTATAAAATTATTGTTGGGTTGGGATGGGATCTTATGGCATAAACCTAAAACCTACGAACACATGGATGTGATATTAACGCCGGTAAAGGAAACCATGAGTTTTTATAGCGATAAGAAAATGTACTTTCATAAATTTGGTTTTGAAGAAAATGTTTTAAAACGCTTAAAGAAAAACAATGATCCTTACGAAACTTCATTTACCGGCTCTATAATTCCGCATCCCGATTATCATTTATCGAGATTGCATTTGATCGCTGATCTTAGTCGTAAAGTAGATATGAATTTATGGATCGGATCTTTTACTGCTGCACCCATGGGACCCTTAACGGCCATTGTAAAGCGTCAGTGGAAATTTTATAGTAGTATTCAACAGATAAGAAACAAAAATAAGGGTGAAGCATACGGATTGAATATGTTCAACATACTTTATAATTCAAAGATCGTTTTTAATTCTCACGGAGATAATTCGCCAAAATATGCTGCTAATATGCGCATGACCGAAGTTACAGGTACCGGTGCTTTATTATTGACCGATTGGAAGGAAAATATTGGTGAATTCTTTAAGCCCGACGAAGAGATAATAACTTACAAAACAGTTGGTGAGGCTCTTGATAAGATCAAAATGCTGTTAAAGAATGATAATTTAAGAAAAACTATAGCTGCTAACGGACATAAACGTACGCTTACTGAATATTCTTACAAAGAACGCATGAAGGAATTAGGTAACTTTATAACAAGCATCATTTAATGGCATTGTTCTCAAAAATAAAGCTCTCGGAGATATTGAACTCTAAACCTGTTTCAACGGTGTTTGGTTTTGATAGAGGTACGCCTATCGACAGATATTATATTGAGAAATTTCTTAAAGGCAATTCTTCATTTATAAAAGGCGATATTTTGGAAATAGCAGAGAATGATTATACTAAAAAATTCGTGCAGGGAGCCCATACCTCACACATTCTTCACTTTGACAATTCAAATCCTAAGGCAACAATTGTTGGTGATCTTTGTAAAACAGAAACGTTAAAGCAAAACAGCATGGATTGTTTTATTTGCACTCAAACCTATAATTTTATTTATAATTTTCAAGACGCTATAAATGGAAGTCATTTTTTGTTAAAAACCGGAGGAACTTTATTGGCAACTGTTGCGTGCATGTCGCCCATTTCAAAATATGATGCGGATAGATGGGGAGATTATTGGCGATTTACACCTCAGTCGGCACAGAGAGCAACGGAGCAGTGTTTTAAAAAAGAAAATATTGTAATTCAGCCTCTAGGAAATTCCGCAGCAGCAGCTTTATTCATGAAAGGGTATGCTTTAGAAGAAATTGCAAAAGAAGTCAAGTTAGATAACAACGATGAAATTTATCCACTGATCATAGGGATCAAAGCAACAAAATGAGTTTAAGACAGGATCTATATCTTCAGCGGCAAAAACTTAAGCGACAATGGGATCGCTTTAAATACGGAAATTGTACGGTGTTACTTTATCACCGAATAGTTGATGCGGATTTTGATCCTCAGCAGTTATGCGTTTCTCCAAATAATTTTAAAGAGCAACTAACGTATTTAAAGAAGATCTATAAATTTTTGACCATCGAGCAATTCAATAATCATTTGATTGATAAAAAACCATTCCCAAAAAATTCATTAGTTATAACCTTTGATGATGGCTATGCAGATAATTTAAAAAATGCTATTCCAATATTAGAGGAATTGAAATTGCAAGCCATATTTTATATTGCTACAAAAAATCTTAATACAAATTTGTTGTTTTGGTGGGATGAATTAGATCTTTTGTTTCGTTGGGAAGATAAAATGGATAAAGCTGTGTTAAGCGCACTTTTTAAAACAACTGATACAAAAAACATTAAGGAGTTATACGATCATTATTTAAGTATGCTAAAACGGTCGCACGATATTAGGCAACGCGATGCACATTTGAACTCTGTAAGAAAATTACGTACCATAAGCGAAACAGAAAAAGAGCAATATGTTTGTATGAGCTTTAATGAACTTAAACAATTAGCATCATCAAAAGCCGCTGTAATTGGAGCTCATACACTCGAGCATTTGTCGTTGTGGTGTTTAAATGAAGAAGAGCAACGAAAAGAGATCGGCGGCTCAGTAGCAAAACTTAAAGAACTGTTGAAGATACCTATTGACTATTTTGGATATCCTTATGGAGAGAAACGTGATTATAACGAAAAAACGATGGAGATCTGCGAAAAATTAAATTTGAAACACGCAGCAGCTAATTTTGGAGGCTATATGAATAGCGAATCGGATAGATATGCTTTTGCAAGACACGTGGTGCGTAATGATTCGCCTGAAATTGTAGAAAAGAAAATAAAGGATCTTTTGTAATGAAAGTGGTGCATTTAAATACAAGTGATGTTGGAGGCGCCGGAATTGCGGCTAAGAATTTGCATTTGGCACTTTTAGAGAAAAATATTGAATCTACTTTTGTAAGCAAATTTCAATTAGGCGATACATTTAGAGCTCACGAAATTTTGAAAAGCTCGGAAGCAAACTGGTTTGTGCCACGCTTGTATGAAAAAGTAAAGAAATCAGCACTTTCGCGATTAAAATTAGATGAAAGTATTGAAAGCTATTATTTAAAGGGCCATTCTAACCAATATGAACACTTTAGTTTCCCGTGGTCTGATCTGGAGCCTGAAACCTTAAATAGCATTGCAGAGGCCGACATCATTCATTTGCATTGGATCTCTGATGGTTTTATTGATCCGCGAAAGATCTTTAAATTTCAAAATAGAAAATTTGTATGGACACTTCACGATATGAATCCATTTACCGGCGGTTGTCACCACAATGATGGCTGCGAAAAATTTGAGAATAATTGTAATTATTGTTATCAACTCAATGGAACACGTAACGAGTATTTAAGTTATAGTATTCTTAAATATAAATACGAAGCGCTAAGAGATATTGCCAGCGATCAGTTAAACGTAGTTACTCCATCGATTTGGCTCGGTAACCTATCAAAGAAAAGTGCCATTTTAAAGCGGTTCGATCATCATGTGATCAGGAATATGAATGCTTTTGATGGATCGGATATAAACGTGAACGGACTTAAGCAAAAACATAAGATTGATGAAAAAGAAACCGTGTTTATTTTTGTAGCTCATCATTTTGACAATCCTCGGAAAGGAATATCTATTTTGATGCAAGCCTTAGAGGCATTGAATGATCAGAATATTAAAGTGATCGCTATTGGAGAAAAAAATGACTCTTTTTTAAAACACGATAAAATCATTCAGTTTGGTTATGTGAAAGATAAAACGATCCTAAAAGAATTATATACCTTGGCAGATGCTTTTATTTTGCCTTCTAAGGCCGAAAATTTTCCGAATACTATAGTTGAGTCTTTATTATGCGGAACTCCTGTTATTGCATCCAATGTTGGAGGAATTTCTGAACAAATAACCGCTGAGAATGGCTTATTAGTGAATTTGATGGATGTTGAGGATTGGAAACAAAAACTGACATGGTTCATAGCTAACAAGCAAAAGTTTGATAGATCAGCCATTAAACAAAAGGCAAAACAAGATTACAATAACGAAACTATCGTAGAGCAACACATAAAACTTTACGAACAATTATTGAAGAAGCAAGCATGATAGAGTTATCCATCATAACTATCAATTATAATAATGTAAATGGTTTAAAAAAAACCATCGATTCAGTATTGGAACAAACCTACACTACTATTGAATATATTATTATTGACAATGTATCAAATGATGGAAGCACTGAACTTGTAAAAACATACAGTAATAAGATCACGAAATTTATTTCTGAAAAAGATTCAGGAGTTTATAATGCTCAAAATAAAGGAATTGCTCTTGCGAAGGGAAAATACTTGCTTTTCCTGAATTCAGGTGATTTTTTATGCGATAAAAATGTGCTTCAAAGCGTTTTTAACGAAAAGCCTACCGAAGATATTGTTTACGGTAATATGCGTATCAATTGGGGAAATAACTCGGTTTCTAATGGTTTTATGCCTGATATAATCACAAAAGAGCAAATGTTTAAAGATACACTTTGGCATCCTGTATCGTTGATTAAAAGATCTTTGTTTGAGAAGTATGGAGCTTACAATGAAAATTATAAATTAGTAGCAGATTATGACTTCTTTTTTAGGACTATCATTAAAGAGAAAGCTAGTACAAAACATGTAAATATATTTGTTGCCGAATTTAGTACCGACGGTTTAAGTTCAGCAAAAAATAGTAAAGAACGCGAGCAGGAAGAAAGAAAAGAAGTTCAAAAGAAGTACTTAACGCCTGAAGAATTACAACGTTTTGAAAAAGAATGCGAAGTAAAAGAGACTTTGTTTACTAAAATAAAAAATTGGATAAAAGAAAATTAATTTGAGTAAGTCGAATAACATAATAGTTTCAATAATTGTGCCTACATATAATTATGCGAATTACTTGCCTGAATGCCTTGACAGCGTTAAGACTCAAAGTTTTAAAAACTGGGAATGTATTATTATTGATAATGGTTCAATAGATAATACAAAGGAAGTTGTACAAAAATATGTTTCTGAAGATGCTCGGTTTAAATATCTATTTACCGAAAACAAAGGCGTATCGAGAGCTCGAAATTTAGGTATAAAGAGTTCTACCGGTGAATTTATTTTGCCCTTAGATGCAGATGATAAGATACATTCGGATATACTTCAAATGGAAGTTGAGCAACATCAAAAAAATAAAGATCTGACCCTTGTATATTCAGAGGCAGAGCTTTTTGGTAACTCAAGTGGTAAATGGAATTTACCAGAGTATTTCTTCAAAGAGCTTTTGGTTGAAAATTCTATTTTTTGTACTGCTATGTATAAGCGTGTAGATTTTGACAGGGTTGGTGGGTATAACGAGAATATGCACGAGGGTTTTGAGGATTGGGACTTTTGGATCGCACTTTTGCAAAATAACGCTAAAGTTTATAAGGTTCCTGAGGTACTATTTTATTACCGCATAAGAACGAATACGCGAAATAGTGTTTTAGATAAAGAAAAACAATTGCGTTTGCGAAATACAATTTACAGCAACCACAAAGCAGTTTACGATCAGTATTTTGCTGCTCCTGATCTTATTTTTGATAAATACCTTATGAATACAAAATTGAATTCATTGGAAGGGTCAAAGGATTACAAAGTGGGAAAAAAATTATTGAGCCCTTTGCGTTTCATTAAATCTTTATTCGGAAAGTAATATGAGCTCGATTTGTTTATTCGCATCTTATTATACGTCCAACGAGATGCCTTATTATGTTAAGGTTTATTTAACTCAATTGCGAAAAAATTTCTCAAAAACCATTTTGTTATCAAGTAAGCAATTAACCAAAGAGGATTCTGAATTCTTAAAGTTAGAGAACATCGAGTATCAGTTGGAAAAGAACGAAGGCTTTGATTTCGGATTATGGTATAAAGCTTTTCAAAAGATAAACGTTTCGGATTACGATCAAATAGCCCTGGTAAATGATTCCTGTGTTTTGTTTAGATCGTTAGAGCCATTTATGGCTTGGGTAGCAAAGGATAAGGCGGATGTAAAAGGAATGACCTATTCAGAAGCTATTACGCCACACATTCAATCGTATTTTATGATCTTAAATAAAAAAGCAATTGGTTTAACGGCTTCTTATTTTAAAGAGCATAATTTAAAAACAGATATTAATGAAGTTATTAAGATATACGAACTTGGTTTAAACGCATATTTTACCGATAACAAGCTTAAACTTGCTGCTTTTGTTGATAATGACGGATACCAAGGAGAATTTAGTCCTTATTATAAATGTGTTGACTATCATTTGCAAAAAGGTATCCCCGTAATTAAAACCAAAATTCTTTTCGCTTCATACCGTAAGGATGAATTACCAAATTTGGCCCGCATGGGGTTAAATATCGAGGTAGATCATTATTACCAACTTATGGCTAAACAAAGAGATCTGTTGATTGATCCAATTGAATTCAAGAAGCAAAATCCGCCACAAATGAATTCTGTAGATGTTTTGGCATTCAATCTTAAAAGGTCATTAATAAAAATAGTTCGCCCTGCTTACAAGGCCGTTAAAAAATGATGAATCCTTTCATATCAGTTTGTGTGCCGGCATTCCTGCCTGCAGGCGAGGCGGGTAATGGCGAAAAGCATTTAAAAGCATGTTTGGATTCTTGCATTTCTCAAACCTTTACAAATTACGAGATCATTATTTGTGATGATGGTTCCAGCGATAAAAGTTTATCTATCTGTGAAGAATATGCCTCGAAGTATTCGCAAATAAAATTATTTAAGAACGAAAGGAACCTTGGCTTATTAGGTAATTGGAATAAGTGCATGGAATTAGCAACCGGTACTTGGATCAAATTCCTTTTTCAGGATGATCTAATGAATTCCAATTGTTTAGAAGAGTTTGCAAAGAATGCTGTTGATGGCGTGGAATTGATAGTTTGTAAGCGAAATTTTTTATTAGAAGACAATGCTACAGAGGATGTAAAAAATTACTATCAACAACGCGTTAGAACGCTTGAGAATACTGGTAATTTCAACTCCAATGATTTTAGCCCAACAACAATTTCAAAAATTGCAAATGAACATCCTTCGCTTAATTTTATTGCCGAGCCTTCTTTAACTATGTTTAAAAAAGAATCGCTTATAAAAGTGGGCGGTTTTGACAATGAACTTAAACAGATCTGTGATCTTGAATTTTTATTAAGACTAGCTTCCGTTTATGGTTTGCGATACATTCCGCAACAATTATGCACATTTAGAATTCATAATTCGTCAACCACAGTAAAGAATGTGAGCAGCAATAATTATTATATAGATCATGTGGAAGCGCTTTTGTATGTGCTAAAATTACTAAGCAAGCCTCAATTCAAGAGTTTTAGGTCACATATAGGAATAAATGGCCTTTCAAAACATCGAATGTTCGTGAAATATAGATTTTATAAGGCTTCCAGAGCCATAAAAAACAATGAGGACCAGGAAATATTTGACACTTTAAGCTCAAATTATAGGCATTTTATGTATAAATGGTACGATATACCTGTGCTAAAATTATACATGGCACTTAAGTAAATTTTGTATATTTAGAACGATTTTTTGAAACAAATTAACTATGAAGAGCATTATTAAAATTATCACGCTGTCGTTATGCATTGTTTGCGTTAACCAAGTATTTTCTCAAGATACATTACATTTGGATTTTGGTTCAACACAAACTGCTCCCGATAAAGTTATTGAAGACAAGATCGTTGCTTGGGGCAAAACCTTAAACGGCAAAAAGCAAGACATTAATATAATTGCCTATTATCATAAAGGAGAGTTTAAAAAATTTGCCGAGCAACGTGTTGAAGAAATGTTCCTTTCGGTAAATCGTAAAGTTCGCGATTTGGTAACCATCAAATTGCAAGAAGCTCAAAAGGGCGAGAATTATCAAAGAACACGTGTAGATATTATTTACTGGGCTGAAGGAAGTGATCCAAAAACGATGGCTGATAAAAAGAAAGCCGAAGAAAAAGCGGCAAAGGAAACTGAAAAGAAAAAGAAGGACGAAGAAACAAAATTAGCTAAGGAAGCTAAAGACAAAGAGGCAAAAGATAAAAAAGGAACTACTACATCTGCCACAACTAGCAATAGCGACAAAAAAGTTGAAAAAAAGGATGATAAGAAAACAGATAAAATTGCTGATGAAGCAGAAAAAAAGGCGCGTGCAGAGAGATTGAAAATACGTTATGATAAATATGGATCGAGACCAACTAAAGCTGCAGGGCAAGGAGATTGGGTAAAATCCGGAGAAGTAAAAGAGATAAAGGAGTGTAAGCTTGTTATTGCTGAATTCGGAATTAAGGAGCAAGATGAATTAATAATGACAGCCGTTAAAAATTATTGGAATTTCACTACCGACATAACTAGCATGCCTTATAAGGAAGCTAAGGAGTTGGCAAAAAAGGATCCAAAAGTATTTATCATGTTTGTTACTTCTGCAACATCCAAGTCTTTGCCACACGATGGCGCTTTTAATACCTCTTATAAAAGGGTTTCTTCAGGTGCTTTTATGGTTATAGAGAATTCAAAAGGTGGCGTTATGGCAAATAGTTATATCCCAACGTATGGTGGTGAACTTACTCCTGAGATATTAGCGTTTGGTGTTTCATCCATCAACTGTATGCTTAAAACAATGGAAGAAAGGCAACTGGGAAGTAATATTAAGTTGTTTGGAGTATATAAAGAGCATTCGCCATCACTAAAGAAGAAAACACTCTATATACCTGAAGGGTGGGTGGATGAGAAATTGGATAAAGCTCAAGCTAAAAGCGACTATAAGGCTGAGTTTGAAATTGTTTCTTATGAGAAATGGAGAGATGCCATATTAAATAAGGAGGATGTTGCTTATGTTATTATTGCACCAAGACCTGTTGGAGGTAAATTTGTTTATGAGCATTATTTAATGGATGCTAAAACAGGAAGCGTATTGATAATATCTTCTAATAGCGCTGCTACAATGGACCTTGGTATTGCTGACAATGTTAATTTGAATAAAGCAAATACGGGATTTATTAATAATAAGAATATAAAAAAGTATAACGACGCTTTATCTGGCGATTGGTAAGAATTTACTCTCAATAAATTTTTATGCGAGGAAACCCCTCGCTTTTTTTATTTAAATCAGCCCCATCAATTTATCTATGTAATTACTCCAGGTAAAATCTTTAGCGCTTTTATGCGCAGCCATCATTAATTGTATTTGCTCCTCTTTTGAATTCTTCAGCATTTTTTCTATGCATGTGATAAGCGTATTGTTTTCATCTATAAAGTAACCAAAGTCAATTGCAGAGCCATACGTTTCTGTAAATTCATCATATGGCCTTGTGATCACTGGGGTGTAAAAATACATAGCCTCAGTTGTGGATGAAAATCCTCCCCAATCTTTTGTTGAGTTAGTAATTACCAAAGCCTCTGAAAGAAGTTTATAGTAGCGTTCGTTTTCTGAAGTAACACTTTTATTTAAATACCCATGATAAAAAATGCTTGGATATTCTAATTTTGTATCTTCTTTATTGATACCAATAAAATGCAATTCAAGATCCGGATAAATACTTTTTATTTTTTTAAAGGTTTCAATGAGTTCCATAGCCCCTTGCAAATATTTTTCATTGCCAATAAATAAAAGTTTTTGGCTATTCTGTTTTGTTTCTAAAATCTTTTCTTTATTTAATTCAAAATTAGAATTAATAACGTTTCCTAAATAATGAACGTTGGTATTGCTGTAGTTCTTGCGAATGAATGTGGTTGATAATGGAAATAAACCTAGAACAAGATCGGCTTTTTCAATATGCTGTTTCTCTCTTTCTAAACACGATCGTTCAAACCACTTTTGTTTTCGATCCAAAAAAGTACTGATATAATACAAATAGGTCCAATCGCCAAACGAAATAACTTTCTTCTTAAAATTTTCAGGCACTGTAAAACTAAATGTCAAAAAAATAGCTGCACCTGTATTGGAATACGTTTCTAATGCATTACTTATTTTTTTATTGGTTAAAATGTAATTTAACTTTGATCTAAAGTAGGTGTGGTTTGAGTTTCGGTAAATAAGTTTGAGAAAAGCGAATGCTGTGTATTTATACAAATTAAAAAGCGTTTCGTTCTCTTCAATATTAACTCTATTTACTTTGTAACCTTTAAGCTCTAATGTTTTTGTAAAAAAGTAGGGCACATTCGACCAGGTTTTAAGGTTAGTTGAATCACCAACCGAAAAGACAGTTATTTCTTTTACTTCTGCCAATTAATTAAAAAGTCTTCTTTTTAAAATGCGAATGATGAGCATAAATGAAAGTGTAGAAAAATTTTTTCGCCCATATGATTTACTAATAGAATACTGCTCTTCTAAAAATCTAAAGTTTTTACTTCCCGATTTGGAAGCATCGTAGTATCTAAAATAAGCTACATTGTCTTCGAGTTTATGAACTTCGGCGGCGTTTTTTAAAAGGCGTAAAATATACTCATAATCAAAAGCAAAGCCGTATTTGGCAAGTTCTCCAATTTTTTTTGTAAATTCAGTTTTAAAAAATGAACCGGGTTGACTAATGGAAGCATCTGTTTGTGTTAGTTTCTGTAAGTTTAGATCTCCACTTGTATAGCTCTTGTAAAACTTTGATTGCGCGTCTATATACCCCACATTTCCATATATATAGTCGATGTTTGTATGCTTATTTAAAATATCTGCTATCTTAAAAAATCCATCAATATCTAACAGATCGTCGGTGTTCAACCATGTCCAATAGTCTCCGGCAACGTGTTTCAAACCTTTATTAATAGCGTCGTATTGTCCCTTATCTTTTTCTACAATTAAATTGTCAATGGCCTCTTTAAAATCATCTATCACAGCGGCAGTTTCCTTGTTAGAGCAATTGTCAACCAATATCAATTGAACCAATATATTCTTTTGGGCAGCCTGTTTCTTTAAAAGAGCAACATTTTCAAGAGTTTCCCTAATGTATTTATCCTGATTAAAGGAGGGTATAATGATTGAAAATGAAGCCATTACGCGAATATAGAGCTTATATTTTTTAAATGATCAATGTTTATAACAAATCAGCTAACAAACCGTTATTCATTCTTAATATTTTAAATTTGATGTAAATGCGGATATTATTGTTGGCAGATGTGGCTTCGGGTCACACCGAGAAATGGGCTTTAGGCCTTGCTCAACGAGGCATTGAGGTTGGCATTTTTTCATTGAACAAAACCGAGTTCCCTTGGATGGCAAACGTGCCAAACATAAAAGTATTGTTTGAATTAAAAGAACGGCATGTTGCAAACGGACTTAGCAGTAAGTTTACATACTTTACATATATTCCTAAATTAAAAAAGATAATTAGCAATTTTAAACCCGATGTGGTTCACGCACATTATGCTAGTAGTTACGGATTATTAGGCGCCCTCATTAAATTTCATCCTTTTGTTTTATCAGCATGGGGAACCGATGTGATGAAATTTCCTCAAGAGAATTTCATGAATAAAAAGATCATGCGTTTTAATTTGAAATGCGCCGATGCAGTTTGCGCAACATCTGAAACCATCAATGCATATATTCAAGAACTCTATCCACGAAAAGTTAATGTGATCCCTTTTGGAATTGATTTCAATACATTTAAACCGGATCTTTCTTTAAGAAATAAAGATCATTTTGTGATCGGCGCCATAAAATCCCTCGAAAAAATTTACAATATTGACGTCCTCATAAAAGCATTTGTCCTTGTTCATTCAAAGTATCCAAAAACACAATTAATGATAGTGGGCGATGGAAAAGAAAAGGATAATTTAAAACGCCTAGTAAAGCAATTGAATTTGAACGATTCGGTTGAATTTACAGGTAAAGTTCCTTTTAAGGAAACGGTAAATTATTTCAACAAATTAAATTGTTTGGTTAATGTTTCGCAATACGAAAGTTTTGGCGTGAGCGTTATCGAAGCCATGGCCTGTATGGTTCCGGTGGTGGTTAGCGATACCGGCGGACTAAAAGATATTGTTTCTAATGGAGAAACGGGAACTTGTGTTGAACCTGGCAACATTGCTAAAACAGTAGAAGCCATTGAGAGGGTAATAATGGACAAAAATTTTGCAACCACAAGCGCCGAGAAAGCGTTAAATAGTGTAAGAGAGAGATTTAATTGGCAAACAAATCTTGATCAACAAATAGCGGTTTACCAATTGCTGGTAAAGACATAAAGTGCTAATAAAAATTACATTATGAATTTACAGCAACAATTCGTATCTTACTAATGTAAAAAGAATAGATTATTAATAATGCGCGCGTTTTTCAGATCCATAGCACCCGAGTTTATTTTGCAGATTTATAAATCGCAAAAGAAGAAGAAGCGCGACAAAGAACGCCAAAAATTAGTGCTTCAAGGAAAAGTTATTGTAGAAACCGATATCGTTGAACAATTAAGAAAAAACGGCTTGAACTCAGGCGATGTGGCCATGGTTCACTCTTCGTTAAGTAGGCTTGGAAATGTACAAGGTGGCGCAAGCACTGTTATAAGAGCATTGATAGAAGTTTTAGGCGATAATGGAACTCTTGTGATGCCATCTTTTCCTTCGCTTGGATATACATTTGATTATTTAAATAAAAATCCTGCGTTTGATGTAAGGCATACACCATCGCAAATGGGCGCTATTACCGAAACATTCAGAAAAATAAAAGGCGTAAAACGCAGCATGCATCCTACGGATCCGGTTTGTTCGATAGGAAAAGAAACAAAATTCTTATTGAAGGATCATTACTCTCAACTAACACCCTATAATCAAAATAGCCCTTTTTATAAATTAATCACCTTAAAAGGAAAGATAGTTCTGCTGGGAACAAAATTAGATACGGTAACAAATTTTCATGTGATGGAAGATCTTATTGGGAATTTTAAATTTCCGGTATATCATAAAAAGCAATTTTTGGTAAAAGTGAGAGATGAAGTAGGTGTTGAGAGAATGGTAACAACGAAGTCTCATGATCCTGCCATGTCTAAAAAAAGAAAATGTAATGAGTTAGAGCCGGCTTTTATAAAAGATGGTATAATGAAACGATTTACTATTGGTGATGCCAATTGCGCAATAATTGATGCAGAGAAAATGCATAGTTGGTTGATGGAAAAATATAAAGAAGGAATAACCATGTATACGCCGTTTGGAGGTGAGCTGGATTAATATGCAGATACATTTGAGCTTTGACTATGAATTGTTTTTTGGGGTGAATGCAGGCACTATAGAGAAATGCATCCTTGAACCAACGCAACAACTAATTCAACTTGCCGAAAAAAACAGTATTCCACTTATATTTTTTGTTGACGCAGGTTATTTAGTTCAGTTAAAAAAGAACTCTCAGTACGCAAGCTGTAAGTTGGATCTTGAAAGGATCTCTTCGCAAATCGCGAAACTTTCTTCATTAGGACATCAAATAGCACTTCATATTCATCCGCATTGGGAAGATAGTAAATTTGATACCGATAGCAATCAGGATGATAAGTGGATCATCGACACAAAACGGTATAAGCTTTCTGATTTTTCTAAAGAGGAAGCATCTCAAATAATTTCTAAGTATAATGCAGCACTTTTTGATATCACCGGAAAAAAATGCACAGCCTACAGAGCAGGAGGATGGTGCGTTCAGCCTTTTTTACACATTAAAGCGGCTTTAAAAGAAAATGATATTACTATTGATAGCAGCGTTTATTTTAATGGTTTTCATGATTCGCCCGCGCATTCATATGATTTTACAATTGCAAAGGATAAAGCTGAATGGAAATTTGAAAATGATCCATGCGTAGAAGATCTTAAAGGAAGCTTTAAAGAAATAAGCATTACGCCGGATAAGGTCGGTGCTTTGTTTTATTGGGAACTATACTTTAAAATGAAAAGTGCTCCCGAAAAATTCAAACCCCTTGGCAATGGCATATGGTTAAAAGATAAAGGGAGAATTTATAAACAGTTTCATTCAAGCACCGATCATTTTGCATGCGCCGATGGTTATTTTTCATCTAGATTAATACATAATCTTCAACAATGCGAACAAAAGAAATTTGAACGCATGATGGTGTTAAGTCACCCAAAATCATTGGCACCTTGCTCATTCGATTATTTAAATGAATTTATTGTGTTTGCTAAACAACGCGGACATCATTTTGCCATTCTCAATTAATGGAAAAGATAAAGATTATATCGCATACCGCTCTTGATCTTAAGAAATGGGATAAAGCCATTTTAAATTCTCCTTTTGCTTTGGTGTTTGCTCAATCATTTTATTTAAATGCCACAGCGCCTAATTGGAAAGCATTGGTGTTGGATAATTACAAAGTAGTAATGCCTTTAACGCAAGCCAGTAAATTGAATATTAAATACCTTCATCAACCGCCATTTACATCGCAATTAGGAATTTATGGGAATGCAACAAAAAAAGACATTGAATACATTGAATCGGTTTTACGAAAGAACTATAAGTTTATTGAGATCGAACAAAATGCTTATTCTAAATTTCAAAATAATGTAAAGGATAAGGTAACATACGTTATCGACTATAAAAAAGGATATAAATTCAACGATAATACCAAGCGTAATATTTCAAAAGCAAATAAGTTAAATTACAAAATAAGTGAAGTTATGGATCTTGAAAGTGTTTTAGAACTAGCCAAAAGCAAGATCTTTTCTTGGTTACAGAAGGAGCATAAAGTACCAGAGGCTCATTGTGTTTTGCTTTTAAAGTTGATAACGAATGCATTTGAACAAAAGGCCTTAAAATGTTTTGTAACTGTTGATGAAAGTGGGGCACCGCAAGCTTTAGGATATTTTATTTTTAATAATTTTCATGCTGTATTTTTGAAGGGCATGAGTTTTAATAAAAAAGATAATAATGGAAGCATGCATTTATTAATGAATTACGCCGTAAATTATTTTGAAAATAAAGTTAGCTTGTTTGATTTTGGAGGGGGAGCTGCAGCAGGTATTGCTACGTTTTATAAAGGTTTAGGCGGAAGGGAATTAAAATACCAAGTCCTTAAGATCAACCAACTTCCTTGGCCCTTAAAACTGATAAAGAAATAATATTTTGAAACTACTTATCCTCACACAATATTTTCCTCCTGAAGTTGGCGCTCCGCAAAACCGCCTCTACGAACTGGCTTTGCGCTTAAAAAGTAATGGAGTAGATGTAACGGTTCTGACTGCTATGCCTAATTATCCGCAAATGCAAATTTATAAAGGGTATGAGAGCAAAACCTATATGTTTGAGGACATGCAAGGCTTAAAAGTTCATCGGGCCTCTATTTTTATTTCTTCCAACAGATCTATCATTTCGCGCTTGCGAAATTATTTTTCTTTTGTTCGATCGAGTATAAAGGTTGGTGAAAAACAGTTGGATAAAAATTACGATCTTTTAATGTGCGAATCACCGCCATTATTTCTTGGATATTCGGCTATGAAACTGGCAAAAATAAAGAGCGCCAAACTTATTTTTAATGTAAGCGATCTTTGGCCCGAGAGCGCCGAAAAATTAGGAGTGGTAAACAACAAGTTCCTTCTTAAAATGGCATATAACCTCGAAGCAAAGCTTTATAAACGTTCTGCTTTGGTTACAGGGCAAACACAAGGTATTTGTAAAAGTATTCATGCGCGATTTCCATCGGTAAAAACATATTGGCTCCCAAATGGCGTTGATCTTGATTTTTATGATCCGGCTAAAGTTGAAGTAAGTAGTTGGAGAATAATGAATAACTTAAAGCAAGATGATTTTATTGTGCTGTACGCTGGCATTATTGGAATTGCGCAAGGCTTGGATGTTATTTTAAAGGCTGCCGCACAATTAAAAGATAAACCCGCCGTTAAATTTGTGTTATTGGGTAATGGTTCAGAAAAAGAACGATTAGCACTTTTAAAAACACAAATGCAGTTAACGAATGTTTTGTTTATTGATGGCGTTTCAAAAAATGAAATGCGTGGTGTTTTGAAGGAAGTAAACGCAGCGGTAATTCCATTACGTAAGCTGGATTTGTTTCTGGGAGCTATTCCTTCAAAGATATTTGAGAATTTAGCAATGAAGATCCCCGTTTTATTAGGCGTTGACGGAGAAGCACGCGAATTATTTGTGAATCAAGGAAAATGTGCTTTGTACGTGGAGCCTGAGAATGCAAATGATCTTGTAGCAAACGTTTTCAAACTTTATGAGGATAAAGTTTTGCAAAAGCAGTTAGGCGAGGCAGGGCGGGGCTATGTAATGCAATATTTTAATAGAGATACTATTGCTACTGGATTTTACAAAAAACTACTTGAGCTAAAATGAGTTTAAGCGATCAAATACATGCGCAATACAACAAACGCTCTTACAAAGCGCATTTGTACCAGCGATCGTATTATACCAACGCTGTGCAGAAGGAGATAAAAGTTTTTGCAAAAGATCTACTTACGTTAAAATTCAATAATTTATCTAAAGTAAAATTGCTTGAAATTGGCGCCGGAAATGGCACTAATGCCTTTTTATTTGAAGAAATCGGATTAAAACTCGTGAATATTTCGTTTAATGAGTTAATAGGGGAGAGGATGGAAAATATTAAAAATGGATTCCCAAATAATAAATTGTACGAAGGCGATGCCACGCATGTTCAGTTTCCTGAAAAGTATGATATCGTTTTTCAGTCAACCGTTTTTACATCTATTTTAAATGATAAAGACCGTAAAGCCCTCGCCGATAAAATGTGGAGTTTGTTGAATCCGGGTGGTGTTATTTTATGGTACGATTTTATTTACAATAACCCCAAGAATCCTGATGTAAAAAAGGTGGATATCCATGAGGTAAAGGGCTTGTTTAACAAATCAAGCAATTCAATTATCAAAAGAATAACCTTGGCCCCGCCAATAGGCCGAAAAGTTGGTAAATTGTACCATCTCTTTAATGTTCCCTTTCTTAGAAGTCATATCTTAGCAGTATTTCAAAACGGAAATGGTTAAAAATATAACACTCTTATTTTATTTTTTCCCTGTTATCATTGCCTTTTTATTACCCTTTGGCAATGCGATCACTTCTCCTTTAATTGCTTTATGGCTCATTACCTCCTTCTTTTGCTTTAAACAATTATTTGAAGGCAAGTGGAAGAACATTTGGTTTATAGGAGGCATTTCTTTTTTTGCTTTAAGTGTGATCTCTAATTTTTTGTATTACAATCCTGCCGATGCTTTAAGTGCCGTTGAAGTAAAGCTTACATTCTTTTTGTTTCCTTTTCTGTTTTTTTTATTCAAATTCAATAAAGAAGTGACCAAGCGTATTGTGATTGGTTTTGTTTCGGGATGTATGTTTGCGTGCTTTTTTTGTTTAGCTAGAGCGTTTTTATATTTGTTTCAAGGAGATAGCAGTTATTTTTATTATTCCAACTTTTCTTATTTTATGCATAGCGCTTATTTTGCCATGTATCTTAATCTTGCGGTAGTATTTGTAGTGCTTTTTTATTTTAAATGGTTTAAAACCGACCCTTCTTTTAAATACATTGCTTATTTTTTTATTACACTCTTTGTATTGTGCATTTTACTTTGCGCTTCTAAATTGGGCATCATTAGTTTGTTTGTTCTTGTGCCATTATTGCTTGTGCTCGAACTTAGATCTCGCTTAAAACTTAAACATTACGTAATTTCTATTGCCAGTGTTATTGTTCTTTCGGCAAGCGTTTATGCTGTTTTCCCTCAAGTGTTTGATCGTTTGCGTTCCGTTGCCGTTGTTACTGAAGGAACTATTGATAAAACCGCTAAAGAGAGCTCTTCGGTAAGGGTTTTGATATGGAGCGAGTGCAAAAAAATAGTAAAAGAAAATCTTTTATTTGGTGTAGGGGTGAGCAATGTAAACGAAACTCTTTATAAAAAATATGAAGAGAACGGCTTAACAGGTGCTTTAGAAAATAAACTCAATGCGCATAACCAATTCTTTCAAACAACTATCGGCATGGGAATTATAGGGTTTATTAATTTGGCAATTCTTACATTAGGATTAATTATTTACGGCATTCGTAAAAAAAATAATATGATTTTGTTCTTTGGCTTACTTATTACCATTAATTTTTTAGTAGAAAGTATGTTGCAAACATCTGCCGGCACAGTATTTTTTGTATTTTTCTTTTGTTTTTTAATTGTATTCTATAAAAATAAGTTTAATGAAGAAACTATTTAGCCTTTTATGTGTTTTAGGATCTCTCAATATATTTTCTCAAAAAGGTGAATTTTTATGGCCCTTAGATAAACCTATTATTCTTTCGGGTAATTATGGAGAATTACGCCCAAATCATTTTCATGCGGGATTAGATTTTTCAACCAAAAATGCTATTAATTTGCCGGTGTATGCCACAAAAGACGGTTACGTTTCTCGCATTAAAGTAAGTTCTGCAGGTTATGGTAAATGTGTTTATATAACTCATACTAATGGCAAAGTAACTGTGTATGGCCATTTAACCAATTACGAACCTGCTTTGAATAAATATGTAAAAACAGAACAAAAAAAAGCTAAGCAATACGAAATTGACTTGTATCCCAAACCAGGCGAATTAAAATTTAGAGCCGGTGAAATTATTGGCTATTCCGGAAATACCGGAAATTCTTCAGGGCCGCATTTGCATTACGAAATTCGTGATGAAAAAACAGAAATTCCTTTGAACGCAGCTTTGTTTTATGAGTATGAAGATACGCAAGCACCAACTTTAACACATATTGGACTTTATAATTTGGCTGACACAACCAATCCGAGGTTTTTAAGTTTTCACGCTGTGCTTAACAAAGAAGGAAAGTGGAAATTGAAAAAAGATACTATCGTTTTAAAACAAAATATTATCGGCTTGTCTTTTTCAGGACAAGATAGATTTACAGCCACAGGAGGCTCGAATAATATTTATGAAGTACAAATTAAGTATGACGATAAACCATTTTACAAGCATCAATTAGATTATATTCCTTTTGATGATGCTAAATATGTGAGTCAGTTCTCACAAGTGCAAGAGAAATGGCGTTTTCAAAAATGTTTTCAATCCACTTTGTTTCCTAAGGGAATGTACAAAGGTGTGGCCAATAAAGGAAGATTAATTTTAACGGATACAAGTTTCCATAAGATTCAAATGATATTTAAGGATGAAAGAGGAAATCAAAGCGAATTCGAATTTTATGTGAAGGCAAGAGAAATTAATTATTTTGAGCCACCAACTATAAAGGGCGATATTTTTGCTAACGCCAACGAAGATGTTCTTTTTGGAAGAAAAAAACTGCAGATCTTTATTCCTGCTTATACCTTGTATAATTCAGGCGCCATCATATTTGAAAACACCTTGGAGGCTTCGGGCAAATTAATGATCTTACCATTTGATGCTACGTTGCGAAGTACAGCCATTGTTGGATTTGAAGTGCCTAAAAAGTATAAAAAATTTAAGGATAAGTTGGTGTTTAAAAATGCTGACAATACCTATACACCCATTGTAAAAAACGATTCGGTATTTTATTCGGTTAGGAATTTTGGTGGATTTGTTTTAAATGTGGATTCAACGGCTCCAAAAATAAAAGTAGAAGTACCCGGTCCAAAAATAAAAGCTGCTAAAGGGTTATCGAAAGTTATTTTTGTTATAAGTGAGGAATTGAGTGGAATTAAAGAGTATCAGCTAACCATAAACGGCGAATGGGCTTTAGCCGAATTTGATGCTAAAAGTGGCAGACTTACTTATTTTATAGAATCGGATACTCCTAAAGGCGAACTTAATTTTGTGGTTGAAGCCATGGACAGATGCAAAAATAAGGCAAGTTTCAATTTGAAATTGATGAATTAGATAGTTTTTGAAGTTGAGTAGGGTACATAAGAGTATGTTTCACATAGAAGCATTTCATTTTCAATTTCCTTAAAATAGAATTCTAGAACTATTTTGTCATTAGGGTTTTTAAAAAAATTTTAATATGTTTTTCATTATTGACACAAAAGCCAGATGATATTTATTCATAGCCGTTCTCCACCCTGAGACGATACGTACTTGCAACTCAACATCAAACTGATGGAGAAGAAGAGTTTTATATTTGAATTTTTTTTCATGATTTTTTATTTGAAACTGTAAATTAAACTGGTATTAAATGTTATATAATTAACGTGGTTTATAGAAGACCGGTAATTTTGTATATATCTCGGATTATTATAGTAATTACTAAACGGGTCAGTAGCTTCATCATCGAATAAATCGTTAAGAAAAAATAAGGGAACGCCAATTTCCCCAGCAATACTTGATTTTTTTGTTAACTTATAACAGCCTCGGGTATTGAACTCAGGTTGTCCCCCGCTATTGGTGGTAACGTTTTGTGGCCTTGCGCCGTTGGGCTTTTGAAACATCATGTTTCTATACCCACAAATGTTTATTTAAAGATACAAATGTTTTTTAGTGAGGGCAAATGAAAATTAAAATGCGCCTTAGCGCACCTTAAATTGCCCGAACGATGACCGACTCCGCCCAATGGAGCAAGACCGCTGTTACCAGACGTTTTTTACAACCTGATTGATAACTGTAGATGTCCGCCGAAACCTAGCTCAACAATTTTTTGAAGTGTCGAGATCCTAACTTCTTTAATATTGTTTTCGATTTTTGAAATATAAGATTTCGTTGTACCGCATTTGTCGGCAAGTTCTTCTTGAGTCAATCCTTTCTCAAGCCTAGCTTCATGTATTAATGCGCCAATTTTAAAAGTTTTGTAACCTTCTTCTAATTTGTCGCGCTTAGAACTGCCACGTTTTCCGTAGTGCTCTTCTTTGAACTGGTCAAGTGTTTTTATTTTACTTTTTTTCATTGAAATATTCCCCCTTAATTTTTAATGCTTTCTCTATTTCTTGTTTTGGTGTCTTCTGACTTTTTTTTTGAAAGCCATTTGTTACTACAACTAATTGTCCGTGGTCGAAAAAGCAAAATATTCTGAATATGTCACTTCCTAATTGAATCCTGATTTCATAAAGACCGTCTGTGCCCTCAAGATGTTTGAGATAGGTTTCGGGTACTCGGTGAAGTTCTTCAATAAGATCGAAAGTCCAGATAATTTTGTCTTTGACTTTTTGTCGCTGCTTTAGGAAAAATTCCGAAAAGTAGTCTTTGTAAACGACAATTGTCCGAACCTTATGCTTTTTGTCCACGATACAAATATACGAAAGTTGTCCTAAAGTGAAACATTAAAAATTGATTTTTTTGTTAAAAATTTGGAATTCGATTGTCCGTCTAAAAATGACTGGTAACGTTTTCCAAGCAGGCGTAAGTTTTTTGCTATGTCAAGTTACACATTTGAGCGCTAACCCGCAAAAAATGGAGTGTAGTTGCTGTTAGCGGGTCGTGCCTTAAATGTCTAGAACGATTCTTACGTTCGTCTTGAGTGTAAAAATTTGTTCCTTTGTCAATGCACCGAGCCTTTGTTTAAGTCGAGTATTGTCTATTGCTCGAATTTGATCAACAAGAACGTCTGAAGGCTTGTCAAGTTGACTTTTTTTTAAATGGACACGTAACAATTGGATGTCCTTATTCACTTTTGATGTCACGGGACAAACAAGTGTCGAAGGGTGAAATTCATTCAACAAATCTGTCTGAACGATTACGACGGGTCTTGTTTTCCCAGGTTCAGTTCCTAATCTTGGATTCAGGTCGGCAAGCCAGATGTCATATTGCTTAAGCTTCATCTATCAACTTTTCAAATTCATGTAATATTTCCATTGAGTCGTCGCGAGTCAATTTAGATTCTTTAACGAGTTGCTTTTTTAAAAGACGTCTTGAATTGTAAAGATTGTAAATACTGACCGCTTCGTTTATGTAACGATTTCTTGCAAGATTCAGCTTTGACGTAATTTTTTCCGCATCATTGTAAATGTCGTCGTCAAGTTTTAATGATAAGATTTTCATGTCAGGGTGTTTTTACAAAGGTATATATTAAAGGTATATACTCCAAATTTATTTTTTTGGTCGTTCTGGCATGCCCGCTAACGGCAGCCTGTGAAAAAACTCAAGGATATTAACACAAGTTGTTAGATAACACTAAAATAAAAGTACAAAAAATAAATGAATTGTAATTATCTTTGTTGTGTAAAAATTATGCAACATATACTTTCTAAAAACCGCCATCAGATTGAGTTTACGAGCCTTGATGATTTAATAGAAGCTGACAACACCGTAAGATTTGTAGATGCTTTTGTAGATAAATTAGAATTAAACCAATTAGGCTTTACGCTCAATACTTTAAAAAAAGAAGGTCGCCCTTCTTATCAAAGTAATTTATTTTTAAAAATTTACATCTACGGTTATTTAAATGGCATCCGTTCGTCACGTAAATTAGAAAAAGAATGCATACGTAATATTGAATTACAATGGCTGTGCAGTGGCTTAGGACCAAATTATCATAGCATTGCTGATTTTAGAAAAGATAACCCAACAGCGTTGCGTAACACATTTAAATTATTTGTATTGTTTTTAAAAGACGCCGATTTAATTACAGGCTCAGTAATCGCAATAGATGGAACAAAAGCCAGAGCTCATAATAGTAAGAAAAACAATTACAATCAAAAAAAAGTAGAACGTCATTTTGCATACATTGAAGCAAAAACGAATCAATATCTTACAGATTTGGATTTAGCAGATAAGGCAGAGCAAACAGAAAAAGTAAAAAACATACAAGAAAAATTACAACGTCTTAAAACACAAAAATTAAAATACGATACACTTGCCGCACAACTTAAAGAAAGCAATGCGCCCCAAGTAAGCACAACTGATGCTGATGCAAGAGCTTTGTTAGTGCAAGGGCAAGTAGTAGAAGTGAGTTATAATACCCAAGCCGCAGTAGATGATAAATATAAATTAGTAGTAGCAACCCATACCATTAATCGCAACGATAGAAATGCATTAGCAAACATGGTATTAGAAACAAAATCAAACTTGCAAGTAGATACGTTTACGGTATTAGCTGATAAAGGATATAATAATGCTCGCGAAATAGAAATCTGCCAAAAAGCTGGTATTACAACCATTGTAGCAAAACAGGAAATTGTTAATAGTAATGATAAAGGAACAACTAAAGAATATTTAGTAACTAACTTTATTTATAATAAAGAAACTGATACTTACACCTGCCCACAAAATCAAACACTAACAACAACAGGCACCTGGCATACCAAAAAAAGAGACAGTGGTTCGCATCAATTTAAAAAGTATCGAAGCACTGCTTGTAAAACATGCGAAGCCTTAAAACTATGCACAGCCAAGGCAGATGGTAGAAGAGAAATAGAACGAAGTCAATACGCTGAAGTAACCGAGTTGAATAATAAAAATTATAAAGATAATTACCAACTGTATCGCCAACGGCAAGAACTCAACGAACATATTTTTGGAACCATAAAGCGAGTGTGGGGTTATTACC
>Ga0163149_10000504_pt1 | contig 52023 bp, 47 predicted proteins | sample OliLakLV19MP5G1_FD_148604 | JGI IMG/M metagenome (GOLD analysis project Ga0163149, IMG submission 148604) | Freshwater microbial mat bacterial communities from Lake Vanda, McMurdo Dry Valleys, Antarctica - Oligotrophic Lake LV.19.MP5.G1 | ecosystem: Environmental > Aquatic > Freshwater > Lake >...
GCTTATTGCAAAATAGGGATGGCCAGACGGGCCATCCCTATAGTTGAATTATTTAAGCATTTTGAGAAATAAGACTAATTAATACCCTGGATTCTGACAAAGATTTGGGTTGAGATCCCTGTCTATTTGAGGTATGGGATATTTAAGCCACTTGTCCAGATATACCAAACCATACTCACTCATAAAAAATTTTGCGGCTCTTTTCGTACGTATATAATGCATCCATAAGTTAGGCTCAAAAATCAATTCCCATCTTCTTTCATTCATAAGGTCAGTAAAAAATATTTCTCTGTCCGACTGTGCTGGTTTATCGGCTAAGCCGGCTCTTGCCCTTATTAAATTCAGATTGGTATATGCACTACTAAGCGAAGGTAATGAAGACAACTGCAACAGTATAAGGAGAGATCCTAATATCCAACTCAAATTATCTACTAATTATCTTCCATTGGCTTTTAATCAACCCATAAGGACACATGAGGCTTCCATTAAGCTCAGTAATATCTCCGACAGGTTCATGCGCAAAAATTAATTCCCTAAGCGCCATTGATATCGAAGTCTGACAAATGCCTGCCAATCCAAATTACAACCACAGCATGCTCCACCAGCCAACAGTTGCCTCCAACCTCACTCCCGCGGCTCCTAACAAATCGTCCATTCATTTAAGCCTGCGTATGATGTTTCAATTTCATTCCCTACTATCCGGGATCTATGGAGTATCCCAAAATACCCTTGTTACTAAATTATCAGTTCCGCCTATGGCCTGTACGGCAGCAAAATAATTGGCGCTATTATTTGATGCTTCATAATCAGGATATGACAGTCTGCGAATGAAACCACCGTTAAGGTTGTTATTATAAAGATTAGGACTCAAAGCAGGGTAAAGAAAATTAACTCTTCGTAAATTAGCCCAGGCTTCTGTGCCGTTTGCGATATTTGCTATCCAATATTGCGTGTTAATCAATTTCAGCGCATTAGCAGGATTGTACGCTATTGCAGGATCAGTAAGAAAAGCTGTTTTTGCAGCTGCAGAAACAACAGCACCGTTTGGATACTGAGCGTAAGTATCTATATCCGCTATTATTCCGTTTTCATAATATGTCTGAGCCGCAGCATCACCACCGGGAATCCAGCCTCTTTTTGCAGCCTCTGCTAATAGTAAAGAAGTCTGTGCATACGTTACCCAGTATGTTGGTGCAGTCAAAGATCCTAAGGACTTTATGTTAATCTGTGAATAGTTATATCCCCCACCTCTAATGCCTCTATAGGGAGGATTAACAAGTGCATCGCTGATTACACCAATAGGAACACCATACTGATTTGCGTGAGTTAAATCGGGACTGTTATCTGCAAACGGATTATTCGGATCTGCAAATTTTGCCATAATAAAACCGCTCCGCGGATCATTGGAAGTTTTTAGCTGATTGACAAAAGGCTCTGCAACATAATATAAACGGGGGTTAATTGTTGTAATATTATAGTTGCGTTGGTTTGTAAACACCACACCATCGTATTTTACATAAACGTTATCTGCATTGGATGTCATCACTCCACCGTTAAATGCTTCTAACGCAAGTGCCTGAGCTTTTGCTGAATTGACCTTGGTGTAACGCATTCCTAATCTTAACAAGAGAGAATTTCCAAGCTTTTTCCACTTTGCTACCTGTGCTGCGGCAGTAGTGATTGGAATTGCAGCATTTTTTCCAAAGAAAAGGTCCGCAGAAACAAAGTCGCCCGCTGGATTCATGGCAGCTATCGATTCTTTGAGTTCTTTCTCCAGATCAGTGTAGATGGCTGCATCATCGTCATATTTTGGATAGAAGATGCCATCAGTATAAGCTTTGCCTGCATCCAAGTAGGGGACATCTCCGTATGTGTCCACCAGGCCCATAAAAATTTGGGCTTTCCATATTCGGATCATGCTTATTAAGTTAACATTTGAACTCCCTTTCAATAAAGCCAATGCATGTATCATATTTTTAAGACTCCCGGGATATGAACCTTCCCACCTACCGTTATTGAAGCCGTCAATGTCCGCATTAAAATTTGGACCGAGAGTGGCGCCGGAATTGAACGGGTTCACAAATTGCTGGGCAATGGTGTTTTCTACCTCCCAACCTGATTCAACTGTCCTTTGTGCACCGGCAAAAAGAAGAGCGGGGTCGATAGAAATTACTGCATAAGGATTTGTATTTATTTCGACAAAATCTTTATCGCATCCCGCAAATAGGAATACTGCGCTTATGAAGATTATCCTGTTTATTATTTTTATCATATAATTAGAATTTAACATTTAAACTTAGATTATAACTACGGACAGTTGGCAGTGATGTATTTTCATAACCAGCCCTGATGTCACCTGAGGATTGTATTGCCTCGGGGTCAAGGCCTGGAAGATCCTTATAAAGTATTGCTACGTTGCGTACGGATGCAGACAAGCTAAGTCCCTTGAAGGATTTCAGGTAAGATACTTTTTTTACAAGGTTGGTCAGATTATACGATAACGAAATATTTCTCAACTTAATGAAATCTGATTTGAAAATAAAAGGATCTCCGATTTGAAGATTTCTGTAATCCGTATAGAAGCCCTGCAGATCTGTAACCTTGGTTGTATTGGGCTGCCCGGTGGCCTGGTTAATACCGGGAAATATCAAACCTGTTTCTCCATCCCTGCGACCGACCAAGGAAGCTTTGGACATCCCCTGTCTCAACAAATTCAGAGCCGTAGAAGATAGTACTGTACCTCCAAACTTATAGTCTATAAATATTCCAAGACTAAAGTTTTTATAAGTAAAATTGTTCGTCCATCCGCCGGTAAATTTAGGGATGGAACTACCCACAGGCTTAAAATCCGGTGTTGCAAGCAAGCGGCCCGCGGGGCTAACAAGGATGTTACCTTTTGCATCTCTCAAATATGTTCTTGTATATAATTGGTTCATCGGGAGCCCTTCGGTGTAATGTATTTGTCCCAGAAACTCAACGCCTGTACTGTTGAAGAAGAGTAATAGAAAATCCTTTACCCCAGGTGAGATGGCGAGAACTTTTGTAGACAGGTATGTATTGTTCCATGAACTTGTCCAACTAATATTCTTGGTTTGTATTGCCTTAACTTCAAGCATGGCTTCCAAACCGCTATTCCGTAATGATGCAAGGTTAGCTTTTGTGCCAAGATATCCGGATGTATTTGACACGGTAACTGGCAACACCTGATCAGTTGTTACCTTTTTAAAGGCTGAGATATCAAGATTCACCCTGCTTTTGAACATCCTCAATTCGAGGCCTATTTCTTTTTCGTCCACAGAAAATGGTGTTAATGCTACGTTGGGTGCATTCACTCCTGCAACTGTTGCGGTAGTCTGACCATTAAAATTAAATGCGCTAATGTTATAATTCAGGATCCCTTCATAAGGATCAACACCGTTTGCGCTACCAGTCCCGGCCCAGGAAGCTCTTAACTTACCGTAAGTAAGCCATTTTTGGTTCTTTAATAGTTCCGAAAAAATGAAACTTCCAGATACTGATGGATAAAATACGTGATTATTTGAGGAATTATAAACTGAAAACCAGTCTTGTCTGCCGGTAACGTTAATATACAGGAATCGATTATACCCAAACTCAGCTAACCCATATAGAGAATTTACCCGTCTATTGCTATAAGCATAACTTTGGCTTTTGACATTTCCGTTTCCAATTGAGTAAAGATCTTTGACAATAAAATTGGTGGCGCCTTGTGTGAAAGCATTATTTTTAATTCTCCAGGTATTACCACCAACACTTGCGTCAACAGAAAACTTTCCAAACTCTTTATTGCCGCCAACCAAAAAGTCAGCGTTAATTTCTCTTCTCTTTTCTTCAGATATATGATAAAATCCTTTGTATGTATTATCGGCATTTTTTGGAACGCTGGTTCCTATGCCATAAGGAATTGTAGACTCGATATTGGAGATAGAATGATTGTAGTTATACCTTCCCTGAAGATATAGCCAATCTGTGAAATCATATCTTAAGGTGGCTGTTCCAAGAATACGGTCTCTTTCGTTCACCCAATTTTGCCCCGCCTGGTTAGCATAGTACGGATTCTGTAAAGTGTTTTGAAAACCAGAAGTCCGGGCTTCTGTCCCATCAATAGGATTGACTGCATTGTTTTTAAGAGAAGATAATGATATGGAAGGAGCTATCCTTGTAAAAAAGTTAACAGAACCTGGACCCTGAACACCTATCTGCGGAGCGTTACTTTGTATCTCGTTCGACCAATTGATGTTCACATTTAACTTAAGTTTATCCGTAATGTTCTGATTTAGCCCAAAATTGAAAATCTTCTTTTTGTATTCATCTCTTGGTTCAATGCCTTTTGCATCCGTATTTGCAAAAGAGACTCTGTAGCTACCATTGGCGCTTCCACCAGAAAGTGCAACTGTGTTGGTAAAGTTTGATCCAGTCTGTAGATAGTCGAAAAGTCTGTTTTCATAAGCTATATATGGTTGCATTGTACCGTCAAATGTAGGAACGAGTGAACCATCTAACTTGGCGCCCCAGCCAAACTGTCCCTTACCAGCAGCATCGGCTTGGCTAATTGGCTTTAAACCGTTCTGGCCCAACCCATACATTGTTTGGAATTGGTCCATAAAATTCAAAGCCTCCTGAGTGGTATAGCTGGAAGTATAGTCAACACCAATACCCTTATTTTTTGAACCGGATTTTGTAGTGATAATTATTGCACCGGCTGCTGCTCTTGAACCATAAAGTGCAGAAGCGGTTGAACCTTTCAATATGGTCATGCTTTCAATGTCATCCGGATTAACAACCTGCAGGTTATCTCCACGGTCACGTTGCTGGGTATTTGCAGGGTCACGTCCCAGGTCAAATCCTCCTTCTGCATTCCTTGCCTCCTGGTCTAAGGGCAGGCCATTAATTACAATAAGCGGAGAGTTAGTTGATCCGGCAAAACCAACTTGTCCACGCAAACGTATCTGTGTACTGGCACCAGCACCAGCGGCAGGAGGAGTAATATTCAAACCTGCTACCTTCCCTTCAAGGGATTCCATAACGTTTGTAGTCCTGTTCGTTACAAGGTCTTCTGTATTAACAGTTGTTATTGCATAGCCCAACTTTCTGGATTCCTTCTTTATGCCAAGAGCAGTTACTACGACTTTTTCCAGACTTTGAATATCCGGATAAAGGGTTATATCCATTACACTTAGGTTGTTCACAGAAACTTCCTGACTTGCATAGCCAATCAAAGAAAAAACCAAAATAGATTTGCTGTTTTGCAAATCAATTTTATATTTCCCGCTTGCATCACTAATTGCACCTCCGCTAGTGCCCTTTTCTTTAATACTTACGTTGCCAACGGGTTTATTATCTTCACCAGTTATGTTTCCGGTTACAGTTTTTTGAGCAAAAAGATTGACTGATACAATAGTAAAAAGAGTGAAAAGAAAAAGCACACGAGATAAATAAATAAGGGGCATGAAGAAAAAATTTCTCATAATAGCAAGTTTTTTGTTTTAAGATATACAATAACTTAAGTAAAAAATGTCAACAGTTTATAAATTTACTTTGGTAGTAGTTTTTGACTGTCCTGAACTGTTTGTGCTGTCCTGATGTGTCCTGTTGATACGCATTTCTTATGAAAAGATATTTTTGAACGGATTATATAAATCAAGGGACTAATAGATTGTGAACGTTTAAAATGGAAACCTGATACATCAGTTTCCGGATAGTAGAATATTCATTATGAAAACGACTGCTACTTTTTATATAAAATTCTTTCTGACTTTTTATTATTAAAAACAGAAATTTTTGAAATGCTACTTCCAACACTTATACATCCGGATGATTGAGACAGAAAAGATGTTCCATTATATAATTCCTCTTTTCTTACACTGCCGTTGGTTAAGGTTATAAAAAGCACCCTCTCATCAGCATTCATTTTAAATTGTCTTTGTAAACTATTTTTTGCTTTAAAAATCTTTAAAGGGCCTCGGTTCTGGGAAGCTGCAATCAGCAATGAGTTATTTGTTCCTCTCAATTTAATTATAGCTTTTCCATCTCCCGGAATATAAAGGCCACTTTGTGAAATACTTTGCGGTACCAAATTCCCTTTACCATCTCCCAGCATTACCAGGCCTTTCATGGCATCATACCGGCCTGTAGATACTTCACCGCCGTAATCATTTCCGTTAAGGGCTACATCGAGATTCCCGTCATCATTAAAATCATCTGTAATCATACCATATACTGGCGCCAATTGAGCCAATGGCGGTAATGCAACAATTGTAAAATTATTGTTGCCATTATTTTTTATAAAGCTTGTTTGAAACCAGTTTGCTTTGGAAACAACTGCATCCTTTAACCATTCTTTCCCCAATAAATTGTTGATGTCTGCGTTTGCAAAATCTTTGTAGGTCAAAAATTTCTTTTTCAGAACTGGTAATTGTTCGATAATGTCATCACGGTTATGTGCTGTAAATTCTTTTATTGAACCATCAGTATGTTTAAGAAATACGGTAGGGATTGCATCAGGAATTCCGTTCTTATCAAAATCTTTAGTATATATTTCGACAGGATATTGTTCGGTAGCACGATAAAAAGAGTTTTGCCCAAGATTACCCACTATATAATCTATATCGCCATCATTATCAAAATCGCCGGCTGTTATACTATTCCACCAGCCAAGTTTGTCAGCAATTCCAGATGCTGTACTTGTGTTAACAAATTTTCCATTATTATTTTTAAAAAAAGTAACCGACATCCATTCGCCAACAACAATCAGATCGGTAAAACCATCGTTATCAAAATCAGTCCAAATAGCATCGCACACTAATCCAATATTTTTTAATCCTGTTGCAGCCTGATCAGTAACATCAGTAAATTTTATATTGCCAGCTTTTGAATCATTTCTATATATAAAGGAGCTTACCTTTTGGGGGTATCTTCCAGGTAAAACCCTTCCTCCGACAAATAAATCTAAATCACCATCATTATCAATGTCTGTCGCTTTGATACAACTCTTACTTACATAATTTTGAGGAATTGCATTATCATTTAGATTAAAATTCCCCTTCCCGTAGTTTTCATAAAACTTGTCCTTGTAAGATTTTGAATCGGCCTGAAACCGATTGCTTCCACTGGTACAATACAAGTCCAGGTCTCCATCACCGTCTGCATCAAAAAGAAGTATTCCCATAGTTTGTGACCTTTCAGCACCTGAAGTAGAAACAATTGGTAAATCTTTTTGAATAAATTTTCCATTGGTTTGTTGCAACAATATTTTCCCGGGAGATAAATCTGATCCGCCAATAACTATATCATCTAACCCGTTTAAATCCACATCGCCTGCAGCCAATCCGGGTCCATATTGAGATAATTTATGGGGCAATAACCTTTCGTAATTAAAATCAATATATTCCGACTCCTGATGAACATAATTAATCCCAAGGGTAGATGTGACCTCCGCAAATAAATTGTTATTCAGTTTTGGTTGGGCTTCCACGGAATCATCCGCCTGGGCATTTTTAATATCTGCAATTAATAATTGATTAACCGGCATCGAAAAGAATTTTTGTCTTTTATTACCGGGCCATCTGATAATAACAGAATCAATCATTTTGCTATTTCCCAATCCGAAATGAATCTTTGTATCAACAGTAGAAAGGTAACCTCTGTAAGGGGCATTTTCTAACACCTGTTGCTTACCGCCATCGAAATATAGTTTCGCCATTGCCCCTATTCCGTTCTTATTTTTATCTCCCCCGGTAAACTTAATCTGAAGATAATTGGAAGATATTTTACCATGTTCATTCAAATTATTTCTGTAAACAAAAGCAGGATCATTAATATTATTTACAACGAAATCCAAATCGCCATCATTATCCAAATCAACATAAACGGCGCCGTTTGAAAAGGATGATTGAGACATACCCCATTTTTCAGCATTATTTTCAAATTTCAAATTACCCATATTTTTAAAAGTATAGTTTGAAACCTTTATTTGGGGCATCTGATCTATTAATTGCTTTTTACTAGCAATATTCCGATCTCTGAAAGCCATAAAATCATGGTCCGTAACATCGCGGGGATACCCATTGGTAATAAAAATATCTTTGTTCCCATCATTATCCATGTCTGCTATCAGGGGTGCCCAGCTCCAGTCAGTTTCTGCTACTCCTGCAAAAAAACCTATGTCACTAAAAACAGGATGAATAATTGTATCTCCCCCGACCAGCGCCAAACCCTGGTTTAGTTGCAATGTATTTCGAACATATTGCAGGTTCTGGTTTTGCAAAATCATGGTTTGATAAATAAAATAATTATTACTACCCATATTTTTTTTCTTCCTGAAATTATCCTCCGGATTCATATCAACACTAATAATATCAGGAAGTCCATCATTATTTATATCTCCGTTATCAATACCCATTGCATTTTGAGAGGTATGATTAAAATATTGCTTTATTTTATTAGTAAATGTTCCATTTTTATTATTAACATAAAGAAGATCACTTCCATAATAGTCATTGGTAACATAAATATCTTTCCACCCATCCTGATTAATATCTAAAATGGCAATCCCTAATCCAAAACCCAGTTCAGTAAAGCCAGCTTTCTTCGAAACATCTCTAAATACAGGGTGATTTAATGAATCATTCCAGTCATTGCTAAATAACTTGTCAATTTCATCAGACGTATTTGAGGTAACCTGGTTATTAAAAAAAGCTGAACTTCTTTTTGCCAGCCCGGTTGTAACGAGGTACATATCTAAATCGCCATCATTATCATAATCAAAAAAGGCGGCCTGAACTGAATAACTTGTATCATCAAGTCCATATTCATGTGCCATTTCTTTAAAAACAGGAATTCCATTTTGATTCAGCCCCTTGTTGATGTATAGAAGATTTGTTCTTTGCTCGGGATTACTTTTAATAGTAGCAGAAACATAAATATCTTCCCAACCATCATTATTAATATCCACAACAGAAACTCCATTACACCACCTATGCATGCCATCAACACCTGCGACAGCCGTAATATCATCAAACTTCATATTGCCCTTATTTAAATAAAGCATATTTGAAACTGTACTTGCCGTGAAGTACAAATCCGGCAGCCCGTCCCTGTTAAAATCACCCACTCCTACTCCTCCGCCATTGTAAAGAAATTCCAAATCGATGGGGTTTATTGAATCATTTTCTGCTATTGAATTATTGAAATCAATACCAGATTCATCTGCTGATAATTTTGTAAAAAGTGTTGACTTTGAATCGCAGGATGAAATAAAATTAAATAAAAACAGGACTATTAAAAAGTAATATCCGCTCTGAAATATTTTATTAAATGGTTTCATTCTTAACAATTAAATGTTTAATCTGATTCTAAAGATTGCACAAAATTTTTTGCTTTTTCCTTTAACTCATTAATATATTCAGTATTTACCGGATTAAGAGCATTTACAAGTGAGCTGCCAATTCCAAAAGCTACCGCCCCTTCCTTTTTGAATGCTTTAATATTATTAAGAGTTATACCGCCTGTTGGCATAATAGGTATATGATTAAGGGGACTTCGTATATTTTTAAAATACTCTACATTTAATGCAGGAAATAATTTAATAATATCGCCACCAGCATTATATGCCAAAATAACTTCTGTTGGTGTAAATGCGCCGGGAATACTTACTGCTCCAAATTGTTTGGTCACTTGAATAGTTTCTATATTCAATCCGGGAGAAATAATAAATTTTGCCCCTGCTTCAATTGCCGATTTTGCTGATGATGCATCAAGTACAGTTCCAGCACCAATTATCATTCTGTCTCCAATTGTCTGGCTTAATTTGCGAATAACTGATAAAGCATCAGGTGAATTCAGGGTAATTTCAATTACCTTAATTCCTCCTTCATAAAGCGTATTTGCAATGTTTAAAACATCTTTGGGATTTATTCCTCTTATTATAGCAATTATTTTGTTTTCAAAAATATTTTTAAGAGTTGTCATTATAATATTGTGTATTAACAGCAGTTGAACCCATATGAAAAGTGAGTACAATGCAAAAGTAAATGTATAGTTCTGTTTAACCGTTCTGATCTGTTCTGAACGTCATGTGTTAATCTACAATTATTATTAAAGAAAAATGTGAGAGCAAGAAACTGAGAAAAAAAAGCCCCTATAGTTTTTCTGTAACCGCTGACCACAATGTCAGATAGCCAGGAAATTACCAGTGAATAATCACTATAGTCTTGTTATAAACTATACAGATTCAACTGATTATTATCATGTTCTTTGACATATTGCGGATAATCATTCGAAAATAATTCTAGCAAAGATGTAAGCTAATCGGTCATACAGAGAGGAATGATATTGCAGTTTCAGTTCTCTGACTACAAGAATAAATCGCTTAAATGATTGATTATTAACCACCTTAACCGGAATGGGAATTCTACAATAACAGAATTAAGCAAGGAATTAAACACCAGTGTTCCAAAAATTACCAGCCTCATTAATGAACTGATTGAGAACAACCTGATAAAGGACAATGGAAAGTATGACTCAACTGGTGGAAGAAAAGCAAGTATTTACGGGTTGGTAGCAGATGCCTGTTTTTTTATTGGGGTGGACGTAAAACGTTATTATGTTAATCTTGGCTTGCTTGATTTCAATAAGCAGCTTGTTACATTAAAAGAAAAGATCCCTTTTAACCTGGAAAACACACAGGATTCATTGCATTATTTAATGGAAATAATAAAGGATTTTATCAGGGAACAGGTTATTGCAAAAGATAAAATCCTTTCAATTGGAATAAATCTTTCCGGGCGAATTAATAATACTACCGGATATAGTTATAGTTATTTTCATTTTCATGAAGAACCTCTTTCTCTTATCATTCAAAAAGAAATTGGTATTCCAACCTTTTTGGAAAACGACTCGAGAGCCATGGCGTATGGTGAATTTTGCACCAGTGAAATAACCAATGCCCGAAACGTTTTATTTGTAAATATTGATTATGTTATCGGTCTTGGCATTTTGATTGATGGTAAGCTTTATTACGGCAAATCGGTTTTAGCGGTGAGTTTGGTCATATCCCTTTCTTTGAAAATGAAATCCTATGTCACTGCGGAAAAAAAGGGTGTCTTGAAACAGAAGCATCGGGTCTTGCATTGATTAGAAAATTAAAGGAAAAAATTGAACAGGGGTTAACTTCATCAGTTCTGAAGAAGAAAAAAATTGTAAATGATATTACATTGCCGGATATAATTACTGCTGCTTAAAATGAAGATATTCTATGTATAGAAATGCTTGCTGATATTGGAGAAAAGATTGGAAAAGGTGTGGCAATGCTGATAAATATCTTCAATCCTGAATTATTGATATTAGGAGGTACCTTATCAGAAACTGGCGACTATCTTCGTTTGCCTATCAGAAGTGCTGTAAATAAATATTCCCTTAGTCTTGTAAATAACGATACCGAATTAAAAATTTCGAAACTCGGAGAAAAAGCCGGGATCATAGGGGCCTGTTTAATTGCAAGAAACAAAGTGCTCTCCTTGTAGCTTCCTGGGCATACCCATTTTGATCAAAAACTCATCACAGACTAATTGTACCAGGAACTGTTTACAGAAAAAAATAATGAAAGTGTACATCTATTTGCTGATACAGAATAGAAAAAGGTTCTATTAATACGGGTTTCAGCGATTTCTGTAACAAAACCAGTGACAAGATTAATCAATCATGGCATCCATTATTTTTCTTAATGCCTCGCCAATCATTTCCAATACCTCGACATGTTTTCCTGCATCCTGTTTAACCACCCCGCTGTAAACAGAAATGCTGTTTATAGTGGAGCCGATGGCATCATGCAGGTCTCCCGAAATTTTGTTTCGGATATTCTGCATACGTATTACTTACAGAAGACGATAAAGGTAAATGGCATAAGTCAATCCTGTAGCGGTAATGTTTATAAGTGTTCCGAACCGGCAGGTTTACCAGAACGGAGCTGTGATAATGAGGTGAATTATTGTGGGTGTCTTATTCCATACCCCATCGTTGTTACTTGCTTTTACCTGAAAAATATATTCACCCGGATCGAGGTTTGTATAAGAAGCAAATCGTTTTAAAGCATCCGTATAAATCCATTCTTTGTCATAATCTTTAAGCTTGTAAGCTTATTGATTCTTTTCCGGATGAATAAAGCTAATTGCAGCAAAAGTAAACGTAAAATTATTTTGTTGGTAAGAAAGTCTTATCTGTTTCGTTTCATCAACGGGAAGATTAAAATTGCCAATTTAATAGTGTACGATTATGATCTTTAGATTTATTAATCGGGCTAATCACTGGAATGTAAAGTAATTTTCACAACCATCCATACTTTTCAACTAATTTATCTTTCTGGCTACGGGCGACAGGAATGTTTTCACCATTATTCATAACTACATACATATTATCGCCTCTGAAAAATTGTTTCACATGATTGAGGTTAATAATGTATTGACGGTGCACCCTGAGAAAATGGCGTTCTTCTAAAACATCCTGTACGTCTTTTAGTGTTTTTGAAATAACGTGTTGCTGTTTATTTAATAATATAAGTTTTGTATAATTATTACTGGCTTCGGCAAATACAATATCATTTATTTCAATAAAAGTTACACCGTTTTGACCGGGTATGGCAATTTTAGAAATAACCCCACCTTTTAATTCACGTTGCAATGCTTCTAACTGCGAAACGGAAGGATGTGTTTTTTTACTTACTTTTTCAACCGATTCAATCAGATCATTTATATCAAAAGGTTTTAACAGGTAGTCGAGTGCATTAAAACGGAAAGCCTTTAAAGCAAACTGATTGTAAGCAGTTACAAAAAAGATATTAAAATTTACAGGCATTAATTTTTTCAATAACTCAAACCCATTCATCACCGGCATTTCAATATCCAAAAAAACCAGGTCGGGGTTTAGTAATTCAATTTCATTTAAAGCTTTTGTACTGCTGCTAAATGAAGCTATTACTTCAATATTGGGACAATGTTTGCCGAGTTCAAATTTCAGCAGGTTTATACAGTCCCGCTCATCATCAATAATGACCGTTTTAAGTTTTGTCATTCAAAAGGGATTTTAATGGTTACCAATGTGCCTGCAACAGCACCAGTAATGTCTTTCACATCTTCAGTTTTCACACTGGCACCGGTTTTATATATCTGGTTGATCAATTCCAATCTCTCTGATGTAACTTTTGTTCCATAAGATTTATGATTAGCCGTAGATTTTCCCCTGAGCATAGCCGACCTTTCTCTTCCTACACCATCATCTTTTATTGTAATAGACAGTACCTGTTCGCCTGGCATAATGCTTACAGCTACTTCAACAACTCCACCTTCTTCTTTGTGCATTAAACCATGCCATATTGCATTTTCCACATAAGGCTGTAATAACAGGGGAGGTATCTCAATAAATCCACTGTCTATATCTTTATCTATTGTAATACTATATTTTAATTTGTCTTTAAAGCGCATAGCTTCCATTTGGATGTACAGATCCAGCGATTCTAATTCTGATTGTAAGCTAACTGTTTCGCTGCGTGAATTTTCCAAAGCCATGCGAATCAATTTTGAAAACTTAGTAAGGTATTTCGCCGCTGCCACCGTATCATTTTGAGTAGTATATAGTTTAATTGAATTTAGACAATTAAAAATAAAATGAGGGTTCATTTGAGAACACAATGCAGAAAGCGATACGTCTGCAAGGCTTCTTTGGAATTCTGCTTCCTTTTGTTGTTGCTCAGCTTTATCTTTTGCTAAGGCTGCCTTTAATTGTTCCTGTTTATGGCGGTTGCGATTTAAAAGATATAATCCTATAAACAATAATAAAGCTAAGCCTGCAATTCCATAAATTAATTGCTGCCGGCGTTTTAATTTATTGAGGTCGTTTTCCTGTGAAAGGGTGGTTACCTCAGCAGCTTGCAAAGCTTTTTCTTTTTGTATAATGGTAAACTGTTTTTCCTGTTCACTTTTTTGTAATTGTTCGGTTTGGAGATCTGCCTGCGTTTTAAGAAAAGCTAAATGTTGCAGGTCTTTTTCTTTATTACTTAACGATAATTGTTGTTGACTGAGTAAAAACTTATTCCGTTGCAACAAAAGATTTTGAGATTGTTGCCTGTTTAAAAATTGTTGTTGCTGAAGTTGCGTATTTGTAACAGCCTGTTCTAATTTTATGGAGTCTTCTTTTTTGTTATATTCATTTTGAATTTCTAGCCGATTGATTTTTTGTTTGGTTTGATCGTTAACCTTTTTTTCTTTTATTGCAATGAAATTTTTGTAAGCCGACAATGCATTGGTATAATCAGGCTGTTGTTCATACAGAATGCTTTTGTTTTCCCATACAGTCATCTGAATATCAAGTGAACTTATTTTAGTTGCTATAGAAAGTGATTCATCAAATGTAGCAAGACTGAGTTTGTATCTATCCGCGGGCATTATTTTTAATACCTGTAATATACTGTCAGAGGCATCCCTGTAAACTTCTCCCATATTATTTAGTACTACAGCGCTGTTGTAACTTTGATTGAGCTTAGTAGAGAGTGACAATGATTTTTGATAATAGTTCATGGCAGGAATATATTGCCCTAAAAAATGCCAGGAAACGCCGATATTGGTATAGTTAGTTGTAAGTCCAGAATTGTGTTCTGATCTTTCATTGATGGCCAGCGCTTTTTCTTTATACCCCAATGCCTTTACATGTTCTTTCTTTGCATCGTATAAACTTCCGTATTCACTGTATAGAATTGCTAAGTTACCCCCAGTTTCCCCTATTTCTTCATAAATAGCCTTTACTTTTTCGAGGTACTCAAATGCGGTATCAAATTTTCTTAAATGCCTGTAAGCTCCTGCTAAACCGCAATAGTTAAGACTCAATAGATCTTTAAAATGATTTTTTACCGCTATGGAAATTGCTTCAAATAAAATTTCGATAGCCCGGGAGTAGTTATTAATGATTGCATAAACGACGGATTGGGTATTTAATATCTGGGCTTCGAATCTCTTGTTGCTTGTTTTTCGTATAAAATACAGCGCTTTGTCAAAATGATCCAGGCTTTGCTTACTGTTTCCTTTTAAAGCTTCAACTTTTCCCAGGATGAAATAGTTTTCAGCTAAGCCTGAATTGTTTTTGATGATCTTATTAATCTCTACTGCCTTGTTTGTATAAAAGAGAGCAGAATCGTTTATCGAAAGATTAATAAATGGTATCACTAATCCTTGATAAATACCGGTTAGTTTTACGCTATCTGTTCTATTTACTGTTTGCAGCGCTTTTCTTGCTTCAATAATCGCTTTGTTGTATTCGTTGTTAAGATTGTACAGGTCGCTTAAATTTTTATACGTACTGGATATTAGTTCCTGTCCGCCTTTTTCATTAGCGTATGCAAGAACTTTTGCATAATATTCAATTGACTTTGGATATTTATATTGATTTCTATATTCAGCAGCTATCTGTTGTAAAAGACTGACGTCAGTTTCAATATTTCTGGTTTGTAAAACTGCTAAAAGTGAATCTAATTTCTTTTGCGCCAGAACAGCACTACTGGCAGCACAAAAAGAAATAACCAGTTACCAGTAGCAGTTTCAATTTCATAAAACTTCTTTGTGCTTAAAAGTAGTAATAATTGCATTAGGATAAATATTTTGAGCTGCCAAAAACAGTTTTTTATATTGGGTAATCGTTTCTGCTGAGGGAACGGCAGCCATGCTGTTTATATTTACCTGTGAATTAAGAAATGGGCTTACTCAATAAAATGGTGCTTCACTCAATAAATGCCTGCCTTCACCTTGTAATTGCGCTAAATGCTGTTCTGCCGTTCTACTTTTGTTTAAGCCATTAAGTTATCAATTAAATAAATGGTTTTCACTTTTGCCTACTGACATGTTGAATCACTCTTTTTAATATTTATATGAAATCAACTAATCATCTTTCTATTTCATCACTTTAAATATAATCAAATGAAAATTTTTAAACACAGTACATTATTACTACTACTCATTATTGTATTAGCTACATCATGCAGCAAAGACAGTTACAACAAACCTAAAGATGAATGCCTGCTTACACAAATGGACGATGATGCTTTTGGTACTTCAATAAGCATTGTTTACAATAAAAAAGGCAATCCGGAATCAATGAGTTTTAGCGGCTTCCCGGCTACGCTGGAGTATGATTCGAGGAAAAGGTTAACAAAAGTGAATTATGGTACGGCTGGTGTTTATATTGATTATCACTACAAGGATAATAGCTTTCTTCCTGCAGTATCAAATTACTTTCGACCCGACTATGGTGGAGTAATAGCCATTGACAGTTTTCAATATAATAGTTTAGGGCAAATGGTAAAAAGAGTAATTACAAATAGACTATACCCGATATACAATAGTTTTCAAAAATATGTTTACGCTAAGAGTGGCAATGTAACAAAAGTTGTACAATCGGCTCAGAACGGTGGTACAGTATATGCCACACCGGTTACAACTTTTGAAGGGCTTCAATACGACAAGAAGCGCAACTTTACGGGGGGAAATCAATGGATAAAATATCTTTTCTTTTATAGTGAGATAACAGACTATGCTCCTGCCATGTTTTGTGTAAACAATGCTGTGAACTGGCGTTGGGGTTATGGAGATGATTATACAGCAACTGTTACTTCAGTTTTATTATACAACACAGAAGGCTTTGCTAATATCTTCAATTGCCATTATGCAGATTCAGATGGTTATTTATTTGATTATACAAGAACAAATAATTCTACTTGTGATGAGCCTGCTAAACCGCTGGTCCATGGCTATTTAAATACAAAAAGGAGCGTAAAACTTTCAAAATACACCGGTAATATTCCCATGACAACAAAGAAATAGCAATAAGATATTTTACAGAGATGCCGTCTTTTTCCGATATCATCTCTGTAATTTTCACCGCCAAAAAAAAAGTCCTCGCTATCGAACAAAACAATCCTAGTAACACCCCGCCTTAGTGCTGTGTGTCGCGAATGAAGTGAAGTTGATAGTTCTTTTCAATGTTGAAAAAATAAGTAATAGGTTATTCGCCCTGGTTACTGTTCCCCGTTGCCCCGGCTTGCTGCTGTGTGCAATAATAGTTACAGCTTTTCAAAGTAGTAACCAACTTAACAACAAGAAAGAGGCTAATAAAAACAACTAAAAGCAACTGTAATTGATTGAGTATTTGCTGATACTGCCTGAAATGTGCGTCTGTAGTGAGGGGGTTACTTTGCGATGCAAAAATTAATGAACCCTTTACTATCAATGCTTTCCGAGGATAGGGCGACAAATAGCCAACAAGGAATGATTAAGCAAGGGAAAGCGCTACACAAAGAAAAGAAAAAATCCTGATTTGGTCAGTGTGTGCTGTGCTGTATCAAGGGCAAAAGCAAAGATAAGATTTCTACTTACCTAAGTTGTTTGGCAACTCATCAACTGCTGTTTGACGCTAGCTTTTGATATTATGAGCCCATTCCTAGGCATACTAAGTAAAATACTATTTTCGTTAATAAGCGGTTTTATCTCGTTTATTGGCAGCGAGTCAAGCAACTCGTTTTTTAAATAATAAGTTTTTACCTGGCTATTTACCTGGTGCCAGCGGATAATTTTGCATTGACAACTGGCGTTTTCAATGTCATTAATGACTTCTTCAATCCACCCCCCTTTCCCAGTTTCAAATAGATTTCTCTAATCCCGATCATTGTATTTTTATCGCCCACATCAAAATTCCATGAGGCAGAAATGGCTGATAAATATTTTGTGTCCGTATTTAAACTTATTAAAGAGTGCCTTGGTGATTCTGTTTTACCGGTATTTTTTTTTATGCGGGAATATACAGATACAATTTCCGGGGATTCGAACTGCATATATCCAATGTGATTAAAACTGGCCCCGAAACGGTTATAAGTAAAGTAGCCATCTTTATATTTTAGATCAACCAATTTTGATACAACCTTATGGTATCTCGAGGGGTTAGAAATTCTTGCCTGTGTAGAACCTGTATAGCATAACCAAATACCTTCGAGGCTGTCAATTTCCATTTGTGTAGGATGATACGGTAGTATGTTCATATTTTCTTTCAGTGATTACCATTCATTTTTTGATTTTTCATGGCTGAGAAGCAGGGTCACTGTTGCAATACTTGCCGCTGCAGGTTTCAAACCGGTCTGTGATAGCCCTGTTCGCAATAAGCGTATTATCAATATCCCTTGGCCCATCCGGGATAATAAAAGCGTATGTAATACAACAGGTAATGAAACGACAGCCGCTACTAACCTAAAGACAGCAAGTGGCGCTACCATTTTAGCTGGCACTCCTTTCAAAGGTAATATCGGAAATTTTGGAGGAGGCGATGTAGCCTTAAACAAAAGTTGATACAATGGCTTGGGTGGTTTTTTGGAAATGTGTTGGAGCCATTTATTACAGATGCAACCTGGACAAGGCTTCGTGAAGTAACCCTTTCTTATCGGATTACCAGGAAACATCTTCCAAAATTCACACACTTAAGCTCTATCAATGTAGAACTCAGTGGGCGTAATCTTTGGGTAGACAGCAAACTGAAAACGATTGATCCAGATAGTAATCTGGAAGGTCCCGGTTCTGGCAGGTGCATTGTTTATTTTAACAATCCCGGCACCAGATCTTATCTGTTTAGTTTAAAACTCAATTTTTGATTTGCTAATCAACTTCAATATGAAAAATAATATTGCTTTCATAATCATTTGCTTTTCCCTCTCTTTGCTTTCCTGTAAAAAAATAGTAGATGGAATTAATATAGATCCAAATAATCCACAGGATGCAACCGCCGCAACAATGCTTACCGGTGTAGAGCTCTCCAATGTAATTGTGCAGGAAGGCGAACTGGCAAGAAGATCTGGCATGTGGAGCGGATATTTTGCCGGACAACTTTTTCAATATAACAGTTACCAGTTGTATAATGTGATAGCTAACGATTACATTGATACATGGAGCCAGGTGTTTTCAGCGACCATTAAAAATTGTCGGGTGATGAGACAAAAATCTTTTGACATCACCAACCGCAGGTTAGCCGGCGTTGCACAGGTTATTGAAGCACATGCCGCAGGAACGGCATTGGCCTTGTAGGGTGATATACCCTATAGCCAGGTGTTTAAAGAAAACTTTCCTAATCCAGCTTTCGAACCACAAGCTAATGTGTATGATTCTTTGCAGGTATAGCTTGATAGCGCTATCAGCAATTTGAATTCTTCCTCCCTTATAAGTTTTGCAGCACAGGATATAATTTACCAAGGCGATAATATGAAATGGATTCAATCTGCCTACACATTGAAAGCACGCTAGTATTTACAAAATAAAAAATATGCATTAGCGCTCACAGCTGCCCAAAATGGAATAAATAATGCAGCAAATAGTATGGTAATGACGCATATTGATAATGCAAATGGGTCAAACCTGTATTCACAATTTATGATTGATGAAAGACCGGGTTTTATGAATGCTACAGGCACTTATGCAGTATCCATTATCAATCCGGCAGGGTCAAAATACAGAGGCAATAAAATAAAAAGCTGTTTATGATCGGGCCTGGCTGGATAAAATTATTGATGATGCTGCAAAAAGGGGTTTCCAGGTTTGGTTGGAAACATCATATGGTAATCCAATTTACGAAGGCGGCGGCGATAAAAATTTAAGTGCGGGAATACCCAATTCTACAGAGGCATTAATGGCCTGGAACCGCTGGGTGAAAGCTTTGTTAAATAGATACAAAAGTAAAGTGAAAGATTGGGAAATATGGGACGAACTTAATTTTGGTGACAACGACATCAATAGTCCAGAAGCGGTGGCAGTCCTGAATATCAGAACAGCGGAAATTGTAAAAAAGATACAACCTCCTGCTAAAATTTCCGGCCTGGCAATGTAGCATATCGATTTGGATTATGCCGATACTTTTTTTAAAGTGATTCATAAAAATGACAAGATGCATTTGTTTGATAATATGACTATCACGACTATGTATATTATCCCGATACTAATTACGGGCATATTCCAGAACTAAGAAAAGTACTGGATAAATATGGGCCTAAAGTAAAACTTCGCCAGGGCGAAAACAGCTGTCCTTCTTTTGGTGGTTTTGGAAGAGGGGCATTGGGCGACTATTAATGGACGGAATTGACGCAGGCAAAATGGAATATCCGGATGATGCTGGCAGACCTGGGCCACGACATCGAATGCAGTATTTTGGGCATCATTAATATGAATTATCCTAAAACCGGGCCCATTAGAAGATTAAATGTAAAAGGCATCATTGAATCAGACTCAACCAAAAAAGCGCTTCTACCAAGATGGCTTACTACGCCATGCAAAACGTTGCTACCGTTTTTGATCATTCGCTAGTAAGAATAAAGGGATTGCGGCCCACCTATAATATCAACTCAAAAAATCACGCTAATAAAAATTTATATAATAAAAGCACCGACAGGAGCATTTCAGTGTATGGCTATCAACATGCCACTACAAATTAACAGTTGTATGCTATCTGGAACGATGAGTTTACCCCAACCGACAGCAACACTACCAGGAAGATCAGTTTTACTTTTTTAAATGGAAGTTTTGACCAGCCTGTATATGTTGATATGATTACAGGAAATATTTATGATATCCCCGCTGAAAAACGGAGTAAGACTGGAAACAAGTATATTTTAAAAGACAGTCCTGTTTATGATGCGCCCATTTTAATCGCTGATAAAAGTCTTATCAATTTATCAGTAGTGTCCGGTTAAATTAGATTGATTTTCAATTGAATATGATTTTGTTCTTTGACATCTTGGTTTATAGGGTTATTAAAAAGACAAGGTAAATGTGTTTTATCTAGCAATGATACACTCATTATTTTTAGTATTTCATAGGTTGATTGCTTCAGTTTTAATTTCCCTTTGATAATTACCACAAGCGTGTACGTGATGATTGCAATGTATATCTGAGTTTTTACTGCATTTTCTGATGTGCCCCAAAAGGATTTAATTTTCAGGTGTTGTTTGATCCATTTAAAAAAAAGTTCAATCTTCCATCGGTACTTGTATAACATCGCTATTTCAATTGCTGGTAATTCTAAATTATTTGATAAGAATACAAAAGTTCTATTTTGTTCTGCATCATGGAATTTTACTCTTCGCAAATTCTTTTCATATAATTGGCTGGAATGAAATCCCTTGAGACTAATTTTTTGATCGCAGATTATACCTTTTGATTTGTCCGATTTATTAGATGAGATTCTTGTAAACTGGAGATTATTTTTAGCTCTGCTTACAAAAAAAGCATCATGATGATCAATATTCGATAATCGCTCAAAGTCAATGTAGCCGCGGTCCATAATGTAGTAGCCACTTGATTCATATATTAATTCATCAAGCCCTCGAACATCATGTACACTGGCAGGAGTAATATGAACAAAGGCAGGAATTGAGGTTTTTATATCCAAAAGAGTGTGCATCTTAACCGCTGCTTTTGCCCTTCTGAATGTTGCCCACCAGAATACATTGAGACAAAGATCAATTGTTGTGCTATCAAAAGCATAAACATTTTCTTTGATTGATAAATTGAAATCATTATCAGGAATGGCGACTTTCTGGGCTTCCGCAATCATCTCATAAGCAAACATTTCAAAGATTTTACAATCTCTTTTTTCATTTGCTTCTGCCAAATTTGATCTCGAAATGCTTTTACCAAAACCCATGTGATAGTGTTTGGGTTGATGAGCATTTAAACAAACAAGGAGATCGCGTAGGCTATCACGATTGCTTAACTGGACAAACATCATGCACAATAGTTGATTCCAACACGTAAAATGTTTGGTCCATTTATCCTCCTTGAATGCAATAACACAACGATCAAATATTCTTGCTGGAATAAAAGTGACAATTTGAGAAAAAACGAATTTGCCATAATTCATAAACTTGCTGGTTTACAGAAAGTTATGATTTAGACCATTTCAAATCGTCACCGTCTTATTTTTGGCTGTAACCTTTATCTACCATGACTTTCAAAGAGCTACTTATTATTTTTACCGGACACTAATGAATAAATATATTAAATAAGACAGATTGAGAAATAAGGTTTTTTTGCCATGGTGCGTGAGACACGCACCATGGCGCATATCAAATAAGACAGCTTGAGGGAGAATGAAGGTTAAAAATATTTTCGAATTGTTAGTGTAGAACCCGGCTTAGTGTGATGGCTTAGCCAACAGCCGGATTTAGGGTTTCCTTACTTTGTGTGGTTGGTGATTTGCACCGCATCTTTGCACAGCATCAATAACAACAACGACCTGCTGCTTTTGGAGAACACCTGCATCGGCGAAAAATAGCTGTCAAATGGAGAAATAATTTATAAACCCCAACGTTACTAAATATCTCCGGACTGCTAAAACCACATAGTATGAGAAAATTTTCCCTTTTCTTAATAGCTGTTACCAGTATCATACAACTATCAGCACAACAACCATCTAAAAAGAATACGATATATTTTGAAGCTGGTGGTAATGGGCTTGGATTGTCTGTGGGCTTTGAGCGACAAGTTGGGAAGAAGGTTGGCCTTGGTTTGCATGCGGGAATAAGTCTTGCCGGTAATAAGCCAGGCGTAGTATCTGGCGCAAAATATTTAATTGGCTTTGGCAATCATAAATCGTTTCTGGAAACCGGCTTTGGAGTTACATTATCTGACAGGGAATATATTGGCGCTAAACAAGATACCATAACTTATCGTAATCCATATACCCCAGTTTTTATGCCATCCATTGGTTATCGCCATCACACCAGATACGGTTTAATGTGGAGAGTTACTTATACTTCAGCTTTCTCTAAATATAAAAACTTAGCTTTTTATCCAGGCATTTCTGTTGGGTGGATATTATAATATAATAACAGTTAACATAGCATTCCATCTGTCATAACTACAGAAACCGGGGGGGCCGCCCGCTATATTCTTTTTACTACTAACTACTGCTGGCCGAGAGATCGCCTGAGAATATTATTGTTAAAGACTCGGCAGGCAAGAAGAATAAATATATCGAATAAATCAGCTCAGCAGATAGGAATTGTAAAACCTTCGTTTTCCTTTAGATGAAATACAAAAATACGCAATACAATAATACTGGTGACTGCAAGTCACTGAAAATTAGTACATGTTTCGAAGAGGCGGGTAAATTACTTTAGACGAAATTCATATGCCAGTCTTAATCCTATAAAAGCTCTTGTTTTATCTGTCACCCATGCTTCGTGACGGACACTTATATCAATGCTATTTCCATGCTTTCCTGCTAATAATTCATCACCAACGAAGAAAGAATACAAAAATCCGTTTTTAAACTGAAAGCCTGAAACGTTTAAATAACCAGCTTCACCACCGAGATAAAAGTTACCTAAATAATATCTTCCACCCACTTTAATTGGCACTCCATTGGCAGCTTTGCCAGCCGGATTTAAGATATTTGTCCGCCCGGCTAAAGTATAATAGCCAGTGGAAAATATGATACTGTAATGTTTATCAAAAACATATTCCGCTTTTATTGTTCCACCAAGACCCTTGGAATGTGTTTTCCGAAAATTGTTTTCGGGGAAGAGACCATCAGCCCCAATACTTAAATTCCAGGTATGCGGTTTTACTACCTGAGCATTAACAGATGTATAAACAATACAGAGGAATAATAGAATTGAAAATATATTACATTTCATATTCATAATTAACATCAATGTCTTAAAAAAGTTAATAGAACGAGTCATTAATTTGTCAAATTTTTAAAAGCCAGCTGCTCTGCAGGGCTTGAATTTAGAAGTTTAATTTATTATGTTCCTAAATTTATACATCAACACATGCACATAATACAATTTAACAATCACAAGTTCATGAGAACAACGAGTTATCAATCATGATTTTTCTTTACCCTGACATTGGTTAAAATTGGGAACTAAAAATGAGAGATTTTAACACGACGAGTCCCGCCGCAATATTCTTTTATTACCAAGTACTGCTGGCACTTCGCCTGAGAATGTTTGTTGTTGAAGACTCGGCCGGGAAGAAAAATAAAAAATCTCCATTAGTAGTAAAAACTGCCTGGCTTTTGGTTATTCTTTCTGTCCTGGGCATATAAAATAACCAATTATTTATTGTTTTATAAATGCTTTGCCATGGTGCGTGAGACACACACCATGGCAAAAAGATGATAGATGATAACCGGTGAGTCCGGCCACTATATTTCAGTTGTCTTGCAGTGCTGCGATATCTGCAAGCAACACACAATGGTGGAATTAAGCGTCCGGCTGTTTCTACACCGAAACTTTAACGAACTCCAAATGATATTTTTTTCCCATCCGCATAGTAACCTTGTAACTACGACGCATAATTTCTCCTACTAAAAAAACACCGGCTGCTATGCCAAAGGTGCTCCATGAAAAGATTAAACTATTATCTATAATCCCGTTGATAATGTTTAGTGCCGCATAACCTATACCACCAATCCTGAACAGTAAACCACTTTTTTACCCAAAAGAAATGAACATGGCCGGCTCCCCGGTTGATTTGGAACTTACCATTCATATAATCAATCTTCAATCCTTTCTTTGGCAGCTCTTTTACTTCATTAAGATTAAAGGAGAGAATAGAATAATAGGTTGTATCACTGCCCATCATATGATAACGTACTATCATTGGCCTGATGAAGAAGGAATCATTTTTGATCCTTGTAATTGTACCGGTTGTCCACTCCTTACTCCTTGTCTGAAAAGCAATGTATAAGCCTTCCCTGTAAGAACTGATAGTTTTGTTTCCTTTTTTCAAAACAAAAAAATCTTACTGGGCAAAGGTAGCCGAAGAATAAAATGCCAGTAAGGCGATAAGGATCGGTTTAAACATACTCATTAAAAATAAAGCATCGGTGAGTCCTGATTACTTAACTATACGTTAAAACTTAGCACCAGGGTCCCGCAGAACAATTCATGTTTTGAAGCACTGGACATATAAGCCGTGAACCGAAAGAATATTAATTGATAACGGCGAGTCTGGCCGCTATATTCTTTTATTACCAAGTACTGCTGGCAGAGACTTTGCCTGAGAATATTATTGTTGAAGACACGGCCGGGAATTAATCACCTCCAAATGTTAATTGTTCCAGACTTGGTTGGGAAGTAGGCTTATTCCTTGTAAGCCATATTTGCTTACCATTAGTGAGGTAGTACTTTAGAACTCCGCTCGACATACCAATATAGGCAATTTCATCTTTTACAGTAACAGAGGTTACGACTAAATTACTATGAATATTACCTTGCCAGAAGCCATCATTTATTAAGGTAGCTAACAACTTATCGCTACCAATTTTAAATAAATGTCTATTGGTTATAACGATGAGATTCCCCTTATCATCAAAGTCTATACCGTGAGCACTAGAAGGTATATCTATATATTTTTCTATCCCCCTTTTTTTGCCATGGTGCGTGTCTCACACACCATGGAGTAAGAAAATTTTTAACCGTTCATTTCATAATATTTCACCAATGAATGTTTATAATTACATCTGCCCGTGACTAGCCACTACTGGATTATGATTCAAGGAATTGGTGCGTGAGACACGCACCATGGCGCAAAAGCTCCAACTCACGTCAGGGCTTTCCTTTTTTTGCCATAGTGCCTGTCTCACGCAACATGGCGTAAGAATATTTTTAACCACTCATTTCATAATATTTCACCAATGAATGTTTATAATTACATCTGCCCGTGACTAGCTACTACTGGATTATGATTCAAGGAATTGGTGCGTGAGACACGCACCATGGCGCAGAATTACCGAACGATGAACAGTGCGACTCAACAGATGATGATAGTTGTAATACAGCTGGGATAGAAAATTAAAAGCCCCAACTCACGTCAGGGCTTTCCTTTTATTTTTTCTTACCGGCTTTTTCCAACCCGTTAGTTACCGGGTTCGGTGTCTCATTCCGAAACACTACCACATTGTCAAATACATCCACCAACACCGGGTGTGTTTTATCAATATCTCCGGCTAGTATCCGCTTACTGAGCTGGTTCACAATTTCCTTTTGAATCAACCGCTTCAGGGGCCGGGCGCCCAATTGCGGATCAAAGCCCTGCTCAGAAAGGAATTCGAGGGCATAATCGCTGAACTGTAACCGGATACCGCTCTCCGCCACTAGTTTCTTCAAGCCTTCCAATTGTATTCTTACAATCCCCCGTATCTCTTTGCGCATCAGTGGGGGGAACATGATGATCTCATCCACCCGGTTCAAAAATTCGGGACGTATGGTTTGCCGCAACAGTGCCATCACTTCTATTTTCGCTTTATCCGTTACTTCCTCCACATTGTCCTCATTCACCCGGTCGAAAGCATCCTGTATCAGATGACTACCGATATTGCTTGTCATGATGATAATCGTATTCTTAAAATTCACTACCCGACCTTTGTTATCGGTCAGGCGGCCATCATCCAATACCTGCAACAATACATTCCATACATCCGGATGTGCTTTTTCTATTTCATCCAGCAATACCACGCTGTAGGGTTTGCGGCGTACAGATTCAGTTAACTGCCCGCCTTCCTCATAGCCCACATAACCCGGAGGTGCACCGACCAGTCTTGATACAGTATGTTTTTCCTGGTACTCACTCATATCGATCCTCGTCATCATACTCTCATCATCAAATAAATATTCTGCCAGGGCTTTTGCTAACTCTGTTTTACCCACACCGGTCGTACCAAGAAAAATGAATGACCCAATGGGTTTCTTCGGATCCTGTAAGCCAGCCCGGCTTCTCCGTATCGCATCGGCAACGGCCGTAATGGCTTCGTCCTGTCCCACTACCCTTTCATGCAAATGATCTTCGAGATTCAATAATTTGTCCTTATCGCTTTGCAGCATTTTGGTAACCGGTATGCCGGTCGCTTTGGCGATACTTTCAGCGATATCTTCCGCATCCACTTCTTCTTTTAATAAACGTTTCTCGGACGACTTAGCCAGCTGCTCAGTTAATTCGTTAATGATTGTTTCCTGTTCTTTAACCTTTCCATACCGTATTTCAGCTACCCGGCCATAGTCACCTTCTCTTTCGGCCCGTTCGGCTTCCTGGCGCAATTGTTCAACCTGTTCCTTGGCAGCCTGTACCTTCTCTACCACTTCTTTCTCTTCTTTCCATTTGGCTTTATAGGTATCTCTTTCCACAGAAAGGTTAGCAATCTCTGTATTCAGTTCTTTCAGCTTGGCTTCATCATTCTCCCGTTTGATCGCTTCCCGTTCGATTTCCAGTTGCCGGATCTGTCTTTCGAGTGTATCCAGTTCCTCCGGCATCGAGTTCATTTCCAGGCGCAACTTAGCCGCACTTTCATCAATGAGGTCAATGGCTTTATCAGGTAAGAAACGGTCCGTAATATAGCGGCTGGATAATTCAACTGCTGCAATGATCGCTTCATCTTTTATCCGCACATGGTGGTATGTTTCATAACGGTCTTTCAATCCCCGTAAAATAGAAATTGCATCTTCCACATTGGGTTCATCAATGATGACACGCTGAAACCGTCTTTCCAGGGCTTTATCTTTCTCAAAAAATTTCTGGTATTCGTTCAGGGTTGTTGCACCGACTGCTCTCAGATCTCCTTTGGCCAATGCCGGTTTTAAAATATTAGCGGCATCCATAGCACCTTCGCCTCCACCGGCACCCACCAATGTATGAATCTCATCTATAAATAAAATTATCTCCCCATCGCTACCGCCCACTTCTTTCACTACGCCTTTCAAACGTTCTTCAAACTCGCCTTTGTATTTGGCACCGGCGATCAGCAAACCCATATCCAATGCATAAATGATCTTCGATTTCAAGTTTTCCGGTACATCTCCGTTTACGATACGGTGGGCAATACCTTCAGCAATAGCTGTTTTACCTACACCGGGTTCTCCGACAAGTATCGGGTTATTTTTGGTTCTGCGTGACAAAATATGAAGGGTTCTCCTGATCTCTTCATCCCTTCCAATTACGGGGTCGAGTTTTCCCTGTCTTGCCATTTCGTTGAGGTTCCGGGCATACTTATTTAGCGCATTATACTCCTGTGACTGTGTTTGCGAGGTAACGGTTTCACCTTTCCGTAATTCTTTGATGGCAGTGATTAAACCTTTCTCGGTAAGACCTGTATCTTTCAACAGCTTTGCGGTTGAATCATTGCCCTGTACAATAGCAATAAGCAAATGCTCTGGTGTTACAAACTCATCTTTGAATTGTTTTAATACAGCCCCGCTCCGCAATACCACATTGTTGGCCTCCCGGCTTATCTGCTGGGCCGCTTCTCCCGAAGCTTTGGGTAGCTTACTGATCAGTTCATCGAGTTTAGTATCGACCAGGTTAAGCGTAACATTATTTTTTTTCAGTAAATAGTCAACCGGTGAATCTTCCTGTTCGAGCAAAGCCTTGAGAATATGCTCCGTCTCGATATTCGGGCTTTTGGCATTAAAGGCAATTTGCTGGGCTTGCTGGAAGGCTTCGGCAGCTTTTATGGTAAAGTTTCCTAAGTTCATGATGCTGATTTAAAAATTTGATGATGTAAAATATTTTTATCACTTTTTACCGGCCTTATTAGGCTTTATAAAATTCTGGTTGATCAGGTTAGAATTAACAAAGGCGGGCTGAAAAATCAAATAACTTTAAACATTGAACTCAAATACCAATCCAAGGCCTTTAATCCCGTAACAATGGCATATAAAGTTAACGCTATCTGCATGAAAGTCATATCCCTAGTAAGTTTCCTGTTATTGTTGCAGCCTGTTTACTCCCAATACGACTGGACCGGCCTGGATGCTGAATTAACTGCCAAACAACAATTGTTGGGGAATAATGTCGTCGCCATGGTCTGGAAAGGGGATTCGTTGGTTTATAAAAAAGAGATGGGTGGTTTTAACAGCAAGACCCAGGCACCGATCGCCAGTTGTAGTAAATGGCTTACCGCTGCCCTCGTACTGCAGTTTGTGGATGAAGGAAAATTATCGCTGGATGATAAGGTCGTCAAATATATTCCGGAGTTGGAGAAATATTTTAAGAACTATATCACCATCCGCCATTGCCTCAGTCACATGACGGGAATTGCAGATGATGATAAAATTATCAAGAAGATCCTGCAGCGTAAAAAATTTGCTTCCCTGGAAGAAGAAGTCAATGAATTTGCCGCCCGGGATATCCGTTCCAATCCCGGTACAGATTTCTGGTACGGCAATATCGGATTGAACATGGCCGGTCGTGTACTGGAAGTGATCAGCAGGAAAAAATTTGATGTGCTGATCAAATCAAAACTCTTTGTCCCCCTGGGAATGACCAAAACCAGTTTTGCCGACCTTACAGGTGTCCCTGTAAACCCATCGGGTGGAGCCAAATCAACAGCAGATGATTATATGAAATTCCTGGTGATGCTATTGAATAAAGGCAAGCATAACGGGGTACAGGTACTGAGCGAGAAATCAGTGGTTGAAATGATGAAAGTCCAAAATACCGGTTCACAAATTAAATATGCCCCCAAATCAGCTGAAGGTTATACCTATGCGTCGGGCAGTTGGGTGGTAGAACAAAAGAACAGCACTGCCACAGCATTGGCTTCACCGGGCTTATTCGGTACCTGGCCGATGATCGATTTTTGCCGGGGCTATGCGTATATTGTGTTTGTAAAAAATCTGCAGGGCGAAGAAAGGGCCGATGTGCACCGGAGTTTGAAAAAAATAATTGATACCCAGGTCCCGTCTGCCTGCAAATAATTATCCCCATGTATGAAAATAGCAAAGAACCACTGGCTTCCACTGCCACTTTCTACCAAGGGGTTTTAAAAAATATTCTTATCGCCTTATTGATCATGGCGGTATGCCTCCTCATTGGTGTGTTGGGTTATCATTATACAGCGGGGATTCTCTGGCTGGATGCCATTCATAATGCTTCAATGATACTGAGCGGGATGGGCCCGGTGGTAGAAATCACTACGGTCAGCGGAAAATTGTTTTCCTCTGCCTATGCATTGTTCAGTGGTATTGCCTTTATAACAAATGTTGGAGTTATTCTTGCACCGGCAGTTCCCCGGATATTTCACCGCTTGCACCTAGACGATGAAAAATAAAATGTAGCGCTGTTAAAATCCTTTTGTACCCGAACCTTCCTGTTTTACCAGCACCACCCGGTTCCTGTCTGCCTTAAATGTAGCATCATAGAATTTTACCAGTTCTCCATAATCTTTGGAAGGAAAACGACCGGCATAGCGTTCAATAAGGCGGTAATAAACCAGTTTATTATTCGAAAATTTTACCGAACAGGTATATTTTCCAAACTGGTTGTTGAGTGAAATATCCTGGGGTATTGATTCCACCGTATAGCCTTCCGGTGTAGTGATCTCGACAGAATCTTCATCGCGGTAATCCAGGTTAAACACCATATCATAGGATCGCAGTTCATCAGGAGCCAGTTTCCGGTTGTTGCGGGTCATAATATTTGGCAAAATAAACAAGCGCTTACCGGTAATAGTAGCATAATTACTCACGGTGATATCCAGGGTCTCTGCTATTACTGGCATGGCGGTTTTCTCTTCGGTGTAGGCAAAGCTGCCGATGGTATAGGTAGCAAAATCCAATTGTTCATGCAGGTATTCTTTTACCTTATCTTTTGAAAGGTGATTAATGAGCCCATGGATATTGTCCTGCTGAAGACCGCTATAGCGGGTAAGAGCGGTCAGTTTTAAAGTCGCTTCATTATCCAGTACGGCTTTGATATTTCGTTGTTGCAGGTTGTCGTTTAATCCATAGGATGGAGTATGTACCAGGTGGCCGCCATCTTCTGCTACCAGCAATGCATAGCGGTTGCAGGTAAAATCGCCGAGATAACCTGCAGGCATTGTCTGGCTGGTGCATTCCAGCCAAAGGGTATCTTTCGCCAGCGGCACACAAAGAATCACATGGTTGAATTGTTGTGAAGGAAAATCTGTGGTAATATAACCCGAACTGGCACCTGCCCGTATCAGTGCGTAATGAGAAGGTATACCTGCTTCCTTTAGTATACTATACATGTAATTTGTCAGGGCCTTACAATCCCCGTATGCTTTGGATGCCACAAACTTTGCATCAAAAGGCTGCCAGCCTCCAATCCCCAGTTGAATACTGATATAACGGGTATTTTTTTGCAGGTATTCATACAGGATTGCGATCTTCTTTTTTATATCGCTTGTACCCGCTGTTAGCTGGTGAACCTGCTGTTTTATATTGTCAGGTAAAATATCTCTTCCCTTTTTGAGCGCATACACAAACTTTCCAAATTCCAGCCAGTTGCTCATATCTCCTTTATAATCATCAACACCAAAAGTAGTGGGGCCAAAAATGACCATCGTGGTGATTTCATGCCAGAGCGGTGAATAAATTTCCCGTTGTATGGCAGGCATTTCTTTTGCTGACCACCATGTTTCTAAACGGTTATCTTTGCCCGCAATTTTTACCGGCACACCACTGTAGTTGAACTCCCTGAACCGGAAGGAATAACCAGCCGGAGAAACAATACACATAGAGCTTTTTTCTACCGATAGATTTTCCCGGCCTTGTGGTACCCAAGGTGGAAAGAACAGAGTATTATTACACTCAATCTCTACCGCATACTCGATCGTATAAGGATATACCCGGTGATAAAAATTATGCCGCTTCACCCTGTTATCATCCATGAGGCTGCCTTCTGATACTCCGCTGATATCTTCCACATCTTTCGCCTTTATCTTTTTTAATTGCTTACCGGCAGCATCATAGAGTACAGCATCAATGGATTCAATTTTACGGTGCTTGTCATAGTACTCTGAAAATTCTGCCCAGTAGTCACCGTTTTCATTGAGTATTGTAATGACGTAATGATTTTTAAGTATGCCTTTCCCGGGGTTAACGATCTCATAGCGTTGTTCTTCGAGGCGCAATACTGCATTCGCATTTTTGAGGAGTGCCAGAGCGATACGTGTGACAGCATACTCTCCTTCCCCGGCTTTAGCCACAAGGGAGAAAAGAATGAAAAACAAAAAACCGGACAGTCGTTTGCTCATGGGTTAGCTTTCTTTTTAAAGACGATCTGTTCATTTTCTTTTTTTACAATCAGCGCAAAAAATTCCCGCAGGGTCTCATACTCATCCGGCTGAAAGAATGCTTTCCTGATCAGCAAGCGGCATCGAAAGGAAATATTATTCCCCGAAACCGACAAGCGGTATTCAAAGACAGCGTCTTCCTCATCATTAAACTTTACCATTGTACCTTTAGGCATTTCATCTACCGCATAGCCTTTGGGAATTTCCATCTGCAGATTATAGGTTTCATCGATCGTAAAAGGCATTTCCACCGGATAGAACCGTTCCGCCGATTTGAAAGGATTTTCTTTCATGGCTTCACTTAACATCGGATTGAAGTAGATAATGTCTTCCTTCTCCTGCTTAAAATCGATATCGTAAGCAATGGCAACCGGATCATCATATTTTCCCAGGGAATCAAATCTTGAATTACTAACAATGATATCATCTCCCATCTTCTTTTTAATGTCGGCAAGTAATTGCTCTTTCCCCTTTTCCCTTGCCAGGCTTCTTAAACGGGACGATTCAAAATAACCTGGTGTTTGTTGAACGCTGCCAATTGAATTGCCTTTATCGTCATTGATTATAAATACGGATGTGTTCTTTACCTCTTTTAATGAATCTGCATCCATCTGCAGCGGAGTGGCCTCGTTATTAATGACACGGGCATGGCCATTAAAACACTTGAACCCTAATTTTCCAAAGCCCATTCCGGGATCGCTGGCATCAAGTAAATATTGCTGTCCACCCGCTTCCATCCTGGTAATGACATAGTTCATCCTGTTCAGCATTGGATAAACAGCATGTGAATAGCCATGTGCCCGGGTACTCAGCATCACCGGGTCGGCTTGAATATCAGCTTTTCGAAGCATAGCGGTAAGCAGGAGATTAATTTCTGCAACATTGCCTGTTTTAGTCTTCAGAATATTCTTTAGTGGCTGCTGCAGGTATTTACTGTTATAATTCGTGCAGGTAAAATTATCCCTCACCCAGGCATAAATATTATGGGCCTTTCCCAGGGTTGTTGTTGCATCCATTTTGGCCAGAGGCATCACATCGTTCAGCCAACCATTATCCTTTTTCAATTGCAAACCAAAATCCTCATCATCCAGTAATTCTTTGGATACGATCTCCCAGGTGGACATTACCTGCCGGAAGGTAAAAGGTTCACCAATTGATTTTAGCTGGAATTCAATCCTGGCAATGTGATTGCCTAACGTGGAGGTATAGCTTTCCTCCTTTAAAGCCGGAATATCTTTCATGACCCAGCGGTAATCCGTTACGTTGGCCGTAAAGTTAGCCCGCTCGGTGGCGCCGGTACCCTGGTTATTAGCCATATTAAAATGGCCGATGCTGCTTTTCTCATTTCTTATATGATAAGAATGATAGCCTTGTGTCAGTGCAACATAATTATAAAATGCGGGTTGCGCTACATTGTACTCACTCCACAAACAAGGATATTCTCCCTGGAATGTCCAGGGTTGAAGGTTGAAAATAAAATCCGATTTAATCTTATACTCATATTCGATAATAGATCCTTCTTTAATATTAGGAAATGTAAATTTTTTAATGACCAGGTTCTTGCTTTTCTTATCCTTGAAAACAGCTGATTTCACTTCCAATTTTGTTTCCACCACTTTACCATTCTCCAGGTTATAAGTCACGGCTTTCAGATTTTCCAGTTCCTCTTCCGACTCTCCGCTGGTGTACAGGCTGATCTCCACATTACCGACATTATACCCGTTCTTGTTCAGGATATGAGCCCTGCGGTAATTTTTAAACAGCAGCGAGAAGTTGCCTTTGGTATTTCCAACAATCTCTGTAGAGCCGATATCAGCAATAATTACGGCTGATGCGTTACTGTCAATCGGGTATATCTTTGTTTTAAAATCGTCTGCGGTTACGCTGCCGAACTTTAGTTTGAGTTTATCCTGACTGGTGACAGCGCCAATCGCAAAAAAATAAAACAGGAAGCCAAAAAGCAGTTTTTGTTTCATTTGGTTGATAATGTGGTAAAAGAAAGGATTAAAGTTTACAAAAAAAAATCAAACTTACCTTGGAAAATTCAAAATAATAACCATTGAGCTATAAGAGACCCAAAACATTGAACCGGTTGCATGAAAATACAGCTTTTATTAAAAAAACAGCTTCCCGGCTGGGTTTTGACTATTGTGGCATTGCCCGGGCAGTGCGGTTAGATGAGGATGCACAACGGCTTGAAAACTGGCTCAGTAAAGGTATGCACGGCAGTATGGAGTATATGGAAAAGTACTTTGAACTGCGTATTGACCCTTCCAGGCTGGTGCCAGGGGCAAAATCAGTCATTACATTATTAAAAAATTATTATCCTTCAGCTCAACAGGCTAACAACACACCTAAAATTGCCAAATATGCTTTTGGCAAAGATTATCATGAAGTGATCCGGTCGCAGTTGACGGAACTCATCGGGTCCATAAAAGAAACAGTTGGCGAAATACAGGGCCGGGGTTTTGTAGATAGTGCCCCTGTCCTCGAAAGAACCTGGGCACAACGGAGTGGCCTTGGCTGGCTGGGCAAAAACGGAAACCTGATTACCAAAGAAAGTGGTTCTTTTTATTTTATTGCTACATTGATCACCGACCTGGCTTTACAGTATGATGATCCCTTTGTAAAAGATTTTTGCGGCACATGCACCAAATGTATCGATGCATGTCCTACCAATGCGATACTTCCGGGGAAAGTCGTAGATGGCAGCCGCTGCATTTCTTATTTCACCATTGAGATAAAAGAAATGCTGATCCCTGGTGAAATGAAAGGCAAATTCGACAACTGGATGTTTGGTTGCGATACTTGCCAGGATGTTTGCCCCTGGAACCGCTTCAGTCATCCAACGAAAGAAATTAATTTTTCTCCGGTACCGGAAATACTGAATCTTTCTACCAAAGAATGGGAACAGATGACTGAAGAAAGTTTCCGTAAAATATTTAAAGAGTCTCCCCTGCGGCGGTCAAAATTTAAAGGCATACAACGAAACCTTAGCTTCTTAAAAAAAGATTAAAACATCCAACCGACTTTTAAAGATAACCGTCTTAACCTGTAATCATATCTTTCTGTAGATACAGGACACGGAGGAAAAAGACAAGGATTGGTAAATTCTGTTTCGTTTATAAGGTGCTTAAAGCTGTATCCGAAATTCAGTAAGACTCCATTGCTATTTTTTTTAAAGCCAAATTTATAGCCAAGTCCGCCGGCCCAATAAAGAGAGGAAGAATATTCGCCGGGATTCTCAAAATAATAAAGACCATTTTTTACCCAGGGGAAATTAATACCCACATCACCACTGAAATACAATGGAAGTTTGCCAGCTGGTAAAAATTTTGAAACAGAAACAAACAAGGGGATACTTCGTTGGAAATAATAATCAATACCGGTGCCAAGGCCGGTAAACCATGTTTTATACCTGAACCCGTTGATGGTTTGCAATTGAAATCCTGTGCCGGATTCTCCCTCTGTAATACCTGCATAATTCTGAGAGCTGAATTTCCATTCCTTCTTTTGTGCAAAAAGAGACGAACAACAGCAGAATACTGCCAGTACTAAAACAATTTCCTTCGCTTTCATCGTCATCTATTTACTTGTTCACCGAAATTTTGCTTTTTAGATCCAGTGTGGCCGGATAGGAATAGCCATATTGGTATAATCCATCATTTGCCACTACCAGCAGGTTGCCATTTAATGCGATGGCATCATAGGTTTCCATGTTTGCAACTGTCTTCTTCAATACAATATTCAAAGGATTAGCTGCATCATACATTTTCAAACCAGCTTTTCCATCGCAGATAAATAAGGTGTTATTGTCTTTGGTAAGGCCATAGGGTCCGTCCATAAGATAGGTTTTAGCCAGTGTGGGTAAATTGAGGTTGCTGATATTTACAACATCCAGTTGATTGGTATTACCCCCGCAGGCAGAACCTCCTCTGAGCGTTACATAAGCATAATTGCCATCAGCAATTACCGGGTCGCACCTTCTTGCATGTGAAAACTGCCCTTGTGCTACCGGTGTTGCCGGAATAGTAATGTCATAAATAAACATACCCGTCATGGAGCCGATAAAAAGTTTATTGTTAAAAGGATAAATAGTTTCAATATTCCAGCCAACGGATTGTGTGGCTGTGCGAACAGGATTGTTTGTAGTGGCGATATTGAAAGAAATAAGATTGCTGTTATTTACTGCATACAAGTAACTGTTAACGATTGAAAAACGGGCCATAGAACCGGCAATTCCAACTGTTGGGGCAGCACCGGTACTAAAAGTTCCACCGCTTTGTGAGCTGGAAAGAGCAATAAGATCATACATACACCTTCTGCAGGCAGCGTTTAAATCAACTGTCGTATCCTTTTTTGTCCAATCAACAATTATCATATTACTATCAGGAACAAAGCCATTGCTATATTGCCTGTCGGGAAATACTTTATTGATATGCCTTACAAAACTGGCCTGTAAGGGATTTGAAATATCCACCACCACCATGTCTGCATATAAATCGGCATACATCGTATTTCCTTTTACCGCTATATCCAGGTTGCCGGGAATATTAATAAAGGCTTTCATGACCGGGCTGGCAGGATTAGCGTTGTCGATGATGTGTACACCCTTATCCACTTCATTCAGGAAAATATAATTACCATACATGAATATTTTTCCGGGTGACTCCAGCGGTCTTGGTGCATTACTTTTTATATTAGCATACACTTCGCTTTTCTCTTTGTACACCGGTGTTAATATGGTGTATGTTTTTGTCAGTTTGTCTTTCAAACATCCCTGCAGAATGAAACAAAGTGTAACCGGCAGGAGTAATAAAGTAATCTTCTTCATAAGCTTCTTTTTTGAGGTTGACAACGCCCTGTTGAAAACTGTTGCATGATTATTTTTTATTTAATAAAAACCTGATGCGGATGCCATAATTTGTAAAATGGAGTGTATCCGAATTCTTTAATACAGGGGTTAAATTGTAAGAAACAAAGGGACTTACCCCTAATCGTTTGGAAACCGGTATAGAAAAGCCGGTGGAGAATGCCAGTTGATTCTTTGCCAGCAAACTATTGTCTTTATAGTAGCCCTGCAGATTCGTGTCGTAATGCAACATGCTGGAGCCAAGCATGGCAGTATAACTGAACCCGTTTTCCCAGTAAATATTTATTTTCTTTCCTGTTATTATCCGCCAGGAAAGATCTGCTGTAAGGCTGATAAAATGAAACCCATATGTGTAAGATGAATTACCAGCTGAGCGATAAAAATTATTAACGGTTAATCCCTGTGAATAATAGTTGTTGATCAGTCTTGTACTATCTACGCGGCTTCCTGCATTTATTTTAGCGGATAAATAAGCGTAGCCAAGACCCATATTAAAATCTAATTTTTTAGAAATCGCTTTCTTAAAATATACACCGGTAGACCAGGAAAAGGAGGAACGTACCGGGGAAGAAGAATTGCTGAAAAGGCCAGGAGGTGATGATGACTGCGATGCTAAAGCATCAAAATAAAAACGCTGCCCGCCAAAACTTAACCCTTGCCCAATAATGGACCGGCCAAAAGAAAAATGGATTCCCCAATCCCACTTCTTCTTTTTCTTATCTGCTGTTATTGTTGTTTCTTTTTTAGAAACACTATCTGCAGGTTGAGGCACTTGCTCCGGCAGGTTTTTATTTTCAACTATCGCCTGTTTTGTTACAACAGCAATATCGTTTGTTTTAACTAAATCCTTTAAAGGGGTAGTTGGTTTTGAAGTTACAATAGCGGTAACAGGTGGTTCATGTTTCTGGCTATTATTTTGTTTATCAGCCGCTGCAATATCCTGATTGCTATTTTCAGTATTATTCTTCTTTCCAACTAAGACAGTTGCTTTATTTTCTTTTATTTGCTTAGAAAATTTCGAAGGTGGTTGAGCATTTTGAGAAATTATTTTTATTTCATCACTAGTATGTTTAACTATTATAGCAGTATTCTTGTTCGTTGCAGTATCAGGGTTCTGTATGATTATTGAATTATTTACTTGTTCAGGTACATTTGTTTTTTCCAAAGACGATTGAATTGTTTTTTCTGTTTTTTTATTTGCGGTAATAATTTCCTTTTTTTCCTTTTTACTCGTCAGCAAAATACCCGCAGCAATCCCGCCACCAAGCAACAGAAAAAACAAAGGCCACCAAAGAATAAATCGTCGTTTTTTTTCTTTGCGGATACGGCGTTCTACGGCAGTCCACACACTGTCAGAAGGAGAAAAACCAAAGTCCTCCATCTTTTGCTGTACCCGTTTCTCAAATTCATTTTCCCGCATAGTTCTCATTTTTTATTGCTAAAGAATTTCTCTCTATCCAGCTTATGAGTAAAGCCCTCGCCCTGGCATATTGCGAACGGGAGGTCCCATCACTGATCCCCAGCAATACGCCTATTTCCACGTGTGAGTAGCCTTCCACTGCATACATATTAAAAATGGTTTGGTAGCCTTGTGGCAATTGGCGGATCAGATCGGCCAGTTCTTTTGCCTCCAGATTGATGGCCGGGTTCTCCACGGTCACCGGGTGCAGCGGTTGTTCGGTGAAAACCATTTCATCCCTGTACTTTTTATTTCGTTTCAGAAAATTCAGGGCGGTGTTCACCATAATGCGGCGGATCCAGGCTCCCAGTTCCCCTTCAAACCTGTACTGGTGAATACCCAAAAAAACTTTTACAAACCCATCCTGCAATACATCCTCCGCATCTTCTATTGATTTAGTATAGCGATAGCAAACCCCAAGCATGGTTTTGGCAAACTGCTTATATAATTGCTGCTGCGCCTCCGGGTTTCCCTTCAGGCAGTCTTTTACCAATTGGCGTTCATCCATATTTGTTTATACTGTTAGCCTGACAACAGGCAAATAGTAATCGTTGCACGGAATAAGGGGCTTATTTGCAGAAAAGGATCAGAAATCACTGTCTTTCTTTACTGCAAGGATGTTTTTTATAAAAGCATTCCAAACTACTCTCGCGTCGGGGTATTTGTAATACTTACTGAACAGTTTTTTTGTTTCGGGAATGTTCCTGCCAAAGGAATAATAGAATACAGCGAGGTTCATCGCAACTGCTTTGCGCAGGCCTCCATCCATGGCCAGTGCATCATTATCTAATTTTTCGTATGCCTGTTCGCCCAGTTTCCCCAAATTATCATTAATGATACTCCGGAGTTCCTGGTCGCCGGGAGCAACGGTTATTTTCCCTCTGGCATAGCGCAGGATGATCGTTCGCAGGTCGATTGGGGCAGCATCGCTGGTATCAGTATAACCACAGGCAAAGCAGGTAAAAAAATAACCAAAGGATTCATCGAAACTGAATTCAAATTTTTTTTCTGCTGTAATGATCGTATGCCCGCCAAACAGGCGAACGACGTACTGATATTTACCCGGAGACATGTTCTTATAAATATAAATTTCGTCGCAGCAGTGAGCGCCGCCGGTGTAATTGAAGATTACTAATTCATTTTTTCCATCCGCATCCAGGTCAGAAAAAACATAGTCGACATATAAATCAACAGTAGTATCTATACCCCCCACCCAATTACCCGTACTCCGGTCAATGTTTTTAAGCAGCCTGCTAAGTGAAACCGCCTTACCCGTCTTTGTAACAACGGTTATCTGATCCGGGGTTTTTGTCTTTTCTCCCTGTTTAAAAAAAAGAGAGGTGGCATCTGTGTCCGGTGTTATGACGCTATCTTTTGAGTGAAGCACCGTTGCTGTATCTGTTACCTGGGCGCCTGCTGCTGAAAAAAAGAAAACGAAAAGTAGTGCCAAAAAATAATGTTGCGGGCGGTACATACAGTGTGGTTTCGCTCTGCCGTTAATCGATGGTCTTTACCTGTATCTTGAGGTGCATCAGCTCCCATTCAATGACGATTGCCTTGTCATCATCAAATCGCATCGTTAATTGTTCCACAGGCGTTGCCAGTTTTTCAACGGGTACTGTTACCTGAGCAACATCACTTGCCTTATTCTTTTCATAGCTGAAAGCGCCCCATTGGCCCAGGACCGAATTGAAAATGATCGTCCATTCACCTTCATTCACCAGCGCAAATAGTGTATAAGTACCAGCAGGTACAGTTGTGCCACCGAACTTTGTTTCCTTATCTAATTGAATGGTTGTTGCTTCATCAGCTCCTAACCGCCATACTTTTCCGAATTTTACCAGTTCCCCAAAAATGGTCCGTCCATGCATGGAAGGACGGCCGTAGGCCACGGACACATCTTTGGTATTGATGGTATCGTGGGGGCTTTTCCGGCCTTGAGCAAACCCGGTAATAGTAATCAGCAGTGCAAGGAAGCATAAAATTTTCCGCATAAAATTATTTTACAATAAAGGTAGTTTTTTTAGAAGACAAAAATCGTCAGGGCTTCACCTGCTTTTCGAGCAAGTCTTTCAATTTTTCAAGGCCTTGTTCCATCATCGGGCCGTATCTTTTTTCCAGCAGGAGGCTGGAGAATTTTTCCCAGGGATACCAGCGGAGATGAATATCCATGTACCATTGAACAGTAACCGTATTGGGTGTCCGTCCCTGATATATATTCCAGCCTGAACTGCCTTTTTTAGCACCAGGCCCTACCATCGCCGTTGTAATAGTGCTGTCGTTGACGGATATTATTTTCAGCGACTGCCCGTTTCCGGTGCTAATACCTTTTAGCTGACCGTTCTCTGTATACAAGTCAAGGGTGTCTGCACCGGGATACCATTGCTTCCAATGAGAGGGGTTATTAAGTTGCTGGAGCACCGAATCCTGACTGGCATTGATATCTGTGGCTTTGGAAATTCGTATATGTGAGGGAATAAACAAGGAGAAACCTGTGATGAGCAGGGCAAACACAATAAGACTGATAAAACCCAGTTTAATTACTCCCATTTGATAACTCTTGCGGCGATAATATAAGTAATAGCCATCCAAATTCCGAGAATGCCAATTTCTTTCCAGCAATCGATAACCCCCAAACCTTCAAAAGAGATTTTCCGGATCGCCATATTGTATTGCGTAAGCGGTAATATTTTGCAGATACCCTGCAGCCATTGGGGAAAAACTTCAATGGGGAAGAAGGTTCCCGACAACATCATCTGGGGAAAGCCAAAGAGATTGATCAGCAACGGTATCGAAGTATCACTTTTTGCTATACTACTAAAAATCAACCCCACTCCCATCAGTAGAAAAAGCATGATGAGCGTCATTAGTATGATCTCCAGGAAAGTAAAGAAACCATTTTGCAAGGTAAAGTTCAAGGCAAAATGACCGAACAGGATCAGTACCACCACGCTGAGTAACTGGAAGAACAAACGGCTCATACCAATACCAAGCAAAATATTCAATTTACTGACCGGTGAAGCATAGAAACGTTTCAGCACCAACTGCTCCCGCAATCCAAAAAAAGTGAATGCCACACCAAATAAAGTAGAGAATAAAATAGAGAAACCCAGTTGTCCCGGAAGAATAAAATCGATCTGCCGGTATTTTCTTACCTTCTCAACTACGGGGTCTTCTATCTGGACAAAATCTTCCGACTCTTCGTTTAACATCTTTTCCAATTGCAGCTTTACCAAATCCAACGCAGCCCGGAAAGAATAAACCGTGTTGGCACTGGCCGTAGTAGATCGTATGCCAATTTTATAGTGAGGGCGGTCTGCAGTATCAGGGTTGTTTTGAATATCCAGTATCGCCGTCAACCGGCCTTTGTACAAATCTTTATTACGTAACAAGGTATCTGCATAGTGAATGATCTTAACCCCGGGTATTTTATTCAGCCCGGTATAAAATCCTTCCGTTGTATCGCTGCCAGGCGCCAAAGCGATACGGTAACTAACACCACCGCCATTTCCAAAGGCACCAAATATCAGTGTAAAAATGATGGGGAATAAAATACTGAATATAATAGCACTGGGATGGGCAAAGATGGCTTTGAAACTGGCCCGGGTAATGGCCCATAGTGCTTTTGACTGGCTGTAAGCTTGTTTGGATGGTTGCATGTTGAGCGGCAAATGTAAGCCTCCTCTCCGAACTTTGTTCCCAACCTTCACAAAATTCGGTTGCCTTTAAAAAGAGGACGCTAACCTTTCTCTGCCCGATCTTAGAAAGCTTTCACTAAAGCAATAATTCAGTTCCTATTTTCTGACTATTTAAATATTTCCTGTTAATTATTCAAAATAAAGATATTTGAACTGCTTATGAACAAAGCTTATCTATTGACCGGTGGCAATCTTGGTGACAGGCAACAAAACCTCGCCACTGCAAGAACCCATATCGAGGAACAATGCGGCAGCATTACCGCAGTATCCTCCCTTTATGAAACAGCAGCCTGGGGCAATACCGAACAGCCGGCTTTCCTGAACCAGGCACTGGAAATTGCTACCACCTTAAATGCCCGACAGTTGATCCGGCGTATCCTGAAAATAGAAAAGGGAATGGGAAGAATACGGGAAGAAAAATACGGACCCCGGTTGATCGATATAGATATTCTTCTCTTTAATAATGAAAAACATAATTACCAGTTTCTGCGGCTGCCACATCCCGAACTGCACAACCGGCGCTTTGCTCTGTTGCCACTGGCTGAAATCGCCCCGGAGATCGTTCATGCTGTATTAAAAAAAACGATCACAGAATTATTACAGGAATGTAAAGATGAGCTGCCGGTAACACGAATAGATGGCTGCTGATACGAGACTTTACGGATTTATCCACAAACTATTCCTGCTGTCCTTCTGCAACTTCCATTTCAGTTATTTTGCAAGCCTTAATGACTTACAACTTCATCACCATAGAAGGTAATATTGGTGCCGGCAAAACCACGCTGGCCCACCTTTTATCCAAACATTATAATGCAAGGCTGATCCTGGAAGAATTTGCCGACAACCCTTTTCTGCCCAAATTCTATGAGAACCCCGGCCAATATGCTTTCCCGCTGGAATTGTTCTTTATGGCCGAACGTTTCAAACAACAAAAAGAGTTTTTGCAGCAAAAGGATATGTTCCAGAACCTTACTATTTCTGATTACCTGTTCACCAAATGCCTGTTATTTGCCAAAGTAACATTACCGGATGATGAGTTCCGTTTGTACCAGCGGCTGTTTGATATCATCAACCAGCAATTAACAAGACCTGATATTGTTATTTATCTGCATGCATCGGTCAATAAACTCCAGGCCAATATAAAAAAACGGAACCGCACCTACGAACAGAATATCCCCGACGATTATTTATTTAATATACAGGAAACCTATACCCACTATATCAAACAGCACAATATCAAGACGCTCTTTGTCGATACCAGCAATGCAGATTTCCTGGGCAATGAAAAACATTTGCAGGTCATTTTTGATGCCCTGGAAAAAGAGTATGAAGGGGGGCAGCATTATCTTACACTGCCTTAGGAATATCGAACAGATACACAAAGAACTCCGAACGGTGAACAGAGAACTTGATCATTCTCTTCCTATCTTTGTTTGAATGGACAGCAATTCCCCTGTCACCCAAATCACCAACGATCCTTTCGCATCCGTCCGCATTCCTGAATTTAAAAATTTGATGCTCGGACGGTTCACGTTCATCGCCGCCTTGCGGATGATGGGAACCTTAGTGGCGTGGTGGGTCTATGAACTGACCGGCGATCCATTTGCAATCGGCCTGGTAGGTTTGTCAGAAGTTATTCCGGCCCTTTCTATGGCACTCTATGCCGGGCATGTCATTGACAAGAGTGAAAAAAGAAAATTATTGCTCATCGGTGTTTTTTTCTATACGGTTACCGCCGCCATTCTTTTATTCCTTTCTACTCCGTATAGTAGTACGCTGCTAAGCCGGCATTCCATCGCTATTTGTATCTATGCAGTAATCTTTTGCACTGGTATCATCCGGGCTTTTACCGGCCCCAATTTTTCTGCTATGCTGGCCAGCATTGTACCCCGGCAATATTTACAAAATGCGACCACCTGGACACAGGGCTCCTGGCTGTCAGCATCCGTAACCGGCCATGCCGCCGGTGGGTTCCTGATCTGGCAACTAGGAATCACGGGGACCCTTATTATTATCTGTTGCTTATTGGTTATTGCTTTTTTTGTATTGACCCAACTAAAACCAAAACCACCGATGGCACAATCCGGGGAGAAGAAAACCTGGGAAAGTGTAAAAGAAGGATTGCGTTTTGTTTTCCGGACTAAAGAAATACTGGCCGCTTTCTCCCTGGATATGTTCGCTGTATTGTTTGGTGGTGCAGTGGCTATGGTACCTGTCTATGCCAAAGACATATTAAAGATCGGGCCGCAGGGTTTTGGCTGGCTGAATGCAGCGATCGATATTGGTGCCATTTTTATAATTGTGCTCCTCGCCATTTTCCCCATGAAAAAAGCCCAGGGTAAAAAACTGATGATTGCTGTTGCGGGTTTTGGCATTTGTATCATTTGTTTTGCCTTATCCAAATGGTTTATTCTTTCTTTTGCAGCATTGATGATTGCCGGTATGCTCGATGGGGTGAGTGTGGTAGTAAGAGGTACGGTGATGCAATTAAAAACACCGGATCATATGCGTGGCCGGGTTAGCAGCGTGGGTTCCATGTTCATCAATTCAAGTAATGAACTTGGGCAGTTTGAAAGCGGAGTTGCTGCCAAACTAATGGGCGTGGTTCCTTCTGTGGTATTTGGGGGCTGTATGACACTGGTAGTGGTCATCATTACCTGGTTTAAGGCACCGACGTTGCGGAAGTTTGAGTATTAAAAAGCCAGCTTTAGTTCCCTGATTGAACTTTTGTTTCGACGCACAGCCTGCACAGAGCAAAGTGAAGTGTTCATCTTTTGGTAATTCTATTCATCAAAAACTTAAGCATTCAGCCATTTCATCCCCTCCCTGCAGGGGCAGCAACCTCTTACAATAAAGAAATACTGAAAAGGGATGGGTCAAAAACCCCGAACAAAAACTGTAACTTGAATAAGCATAGAAAAATTTCAACAACTAAAAACAACAAACTATAAACTTTTATACATGCAACGCCGTCAATTCATTCAAAACACAACACTTACTTTCGGTGCTTTATCATTAGCCAATCAAAATTTATTGGCCGGACTGTTTGAAGACCCCTGGAAAATAACCATGCTTACTGATAGTATTGGCATTTTTGAAGAAAAAGGCGGCACCATTGCCTTCCTGCTTTCCAAAGAAGGCATAGTGATAGTGGATTCACAGTTCCCGGAACAGAGCAGGCACCTGATAAATGAATTAAAAAAGAAAAGCGAAACGCCGTTTAAGTTATTAATCAACACACACCACCATAGCGACCATTCATCCGGAAATATTTCTTTTAAAGGAATAGTGGAAAATGTAGTAGCGCATGAAAACTCATTAATCAATCAAACAGCTTCTGCCAAACAAAACAAATCAGAGGACAAGCAACTCTATCCCAACCTTACTTATAATTACATGTGGGGCCGCAACATGGATAAGGAAAAGATCCGGCTCTATTACTTTGGTGCAGGACATACCAATGGCGATAGTTTTATTCATTTTGAACATGCCAATATTGTGCATTGCGGCGACCTGGTATTTAACCGCCGTCATCCTTTTGTGGATCGTACAGCCGGTGCCAATATGAAAAGCTGGATGGAAATATTGGATAACGCCCTGAAAAAATTTGATAAGGAAACGATGTATGTATTTGGTCATGCTGCAACCGGTTATAAAGTCACAGGCACAACGGATGATATCAATAAATTCAGGGATTATCTCGGTAATGTGCTGAAGTTTGTTGAAGGGGAAATAAAAGCCGGGAAGTCCAAAGAAGAAATATCAAAAGCCACACTGATCCCTGGTGGAGAGGAATGGAAAACGGATGGCATACAAAGACCGTTGGGGGCAGCGTATGATGAGCTGATGGTGAAATAAAATCCTTACATGAAAATCAATTGGCGTAAAAAGTTTAAAACAAGTAGTACTAATCTTTTATGGGGCGGCTGTTATTCGATTCTGATAGCTGTAGCTGTTTTTTGTATTGAAATAACTAAACCGGTAATAAAAACTAAAAATGACCTGATATTTATTAAAGGACTTTTCAATAATTATAGTTGGGTTAGCAGAAGTAAGGGCTCCAGGCTTACATTCAGATTACAGAATTGCAGAGATAATTTTCAGGTTGCCGCAGATTTTTATAGCATTTTAAAAAAAGATTTTAAAAATATTTCATACGGAGATACTGTCAAAATCAGCATACCCAGCGTTCATGAAAAATATTTGAATAAAGGGAAAAAACTTCTTCAGGTATTTTCTGTAGAAGGGAATCAAAAAATCTATCTGAACTACTATGATTCTATAAGAAAATATAATAGCTTTTTAATGAAGTTTATTATAGGACTATTTCTTATTATCGGCGTAACGGCTCTCTATTACCGGCATAAATCCTTTCCACCAAAAAGAAAACAAACTATGCCTGTGCAATAACAATAGGCAACTTAAAATCAAGCATTCATTTAAAGAAAAACCTAAAAAGTCCATCAACCCCTGCGTAGTAATGCCGAAAAAAAAAGAAACATCGACATTACTACAGTTGAAGTAATTATAAATTACCCTCTACTCTTTTATCAAATCGAATGCTCCGGCTATATATAATTTTCACTTTCTTCATATCCGGATGCAGAGGATTCAGTACAAAATTGTTTTCTTCCGGCATCAGCACACTTGGCACCGTCAATAGCAAATTCTTTTTCCCCAATAAAAAAACATCTCCCGTTTTTTTGGTAAAGGGCCGTATATCCGGCGCATCCCAACCCATAGTAAGTTTTTTGATATCAACCTCTTGTGCCGGTAAGCTATCCGGTACCGAAAGACTGACAAGCATATATTTTTTTTGTTGCAGCATCTTAGCTGGTGTATGCGCCAATGTTTCCAGTAATGCCAGCGAACGGGACGATGCAGCATAGAGTGCATAAAAGCCTTCGCTGTTCCAACGGCCACCAAACAACCTTGCACCATTGCCCGACAGGTCTTCAGCAAAATTTTCCTGAGAAATGCGATACAGTTCCATACAATAAAAATAATTTGAACTTTAGGGTTCTCCCCCTGGGAGAGCAGAGGGGTTAAGAAAAAATGCCTTGCTCCAAACGACCTAATACTTTTAGTACCATCTGAATACCAAAAGAAGTGTCGAGATAATCCAGTGGTGTTTTATTACCTAATGCCATCAACGGGCTATGAATCCATTCTATAAAAGCAGCCTTATTACCAATAACCTCAATGCCCCGTTGTGCAAACGAAGCCAACTCCAAAACCTTTTCTGTTTTTAATGTATCTAATAATTCTGCTTCATCCTTTCGTTGAATATTCCGGTGAGAAGTATGTAACAACCGGCTCATTATTTCCATTGAAATGCCGAGATGTTCAGCCAGGTATTTTAAAGTAGATTTTTTTATCCCTTCACGGGTAATGGCAATTAAATCAAAATCTCCGGCGATTTCTTTCTGCATGGATTTATTACCCCCCAATATCATACGCAGGGTTTCATATTGTACAGCGGCTTCTTCCAGTATATGCAATGGCATTTCTTCTGTTACAGACGGCTTTATTTTTTTTGATTTGACTCCCACTTTTTCCATTTTCACAAATATACGACATTATGGATACGCTAAATCCATTTTGTCGCAATTATTTTTCTTTGCCAAATAGCGGATCCTTCCCCTTCTCCACCGCAATCAGTTTTTCAATCACATAGTAAGTGATAGGGCAAAAAGTAGAATTCTTTAAAGCCAGCGGTTGCCGCTTCAGCATAAAATCATTATCCATGTAGGGAAAACGGGCACAATCGATCGGGCGCACATCGTAAATCCCGCATTTATTATCAGTGCCAAGGAAAGGACAGGGTTTTGTTTTGGTTACATTATCTCCCTCTTCATCCTGCACCAGGTAGGTTTCTTTGAACTCGCCATCTTTGATCCCGAGGTATTTGCTGATCCTTTTGATATCGGGCGGGGTAAACCGGGGAGAATAACTTTTACAGCAATTGGCGCATTGCAGGCAATCAATTTTCTCAAAAGCCTCTTCGTTCAGGTCGGGTAGTTGCCGGAGCACATTATTCTTATTTGCCCGGTGAAGAAACTTTTTATACTCCTTCTGCCGCTCGCCTGATTTCTTTTCCCAGTTAATTAAGATATCCTGTGCCATAGTGCAAGTTACAGGAAGAAGGCGGGAACCTAAGAAAGACCTCGTTAACAGACCAGCCAGGTTTTCGGACTTCCTGACTTTCCGGTTATTAGTTTAGGCATGGTAAAAAAGACCCATTCCATGGCTTATCCACCAGGTTCAACAACTCATTATTATTATGCGTTCCAGCCCGTAACTTTGTCCATCTTTTTACAAAATAAGGAACCCATTTATGAATCTTTTTGAACAACAGGCGAAGGAGTTTATCCCCCGCCATATCGGACCCGATGAAACTGACACAAGGAAAATGCTGAAAAAAATTGGTGTGGAGAATTTAGACCAGTTGATCAGTAATACCGTTCCACCCGCCATTCGCATGGACCATTTGCTGAATATTCCACCGGCGATGAGTGAGCATGAATACCTGAAACATATCAAAGACATATCGCTTAAGAATAAAGTATTTGCGAATTATATCGGCCAGGGTTATTATGACAGTATCACCCCTTCGGTAATATTGCGGAATGTTTTTGAAAACCCGGGTTGGTATACCCAGTATACACCTTACCAGGCAGAGATATCCCAGGGTCGCCTGGAAAGTTTGTTGAACTACCAGACCATGGTAAGTGACTTTACCGGTTTACCCATTGCCAATGCTTCTTTATTGGATGAGGCCACGGCTGCTGCTGAAGCAATGACCATGTTCTTCAATACCCTGAACAAACAGGACCATATTGAGCGACCCAAATTTTTTGTGGACCGGGAAATTTTTCCGCAAACCAAAGATGTATTGTTAACAAGAGCTGTTCCCATAGGTATTGAAATAGTGGAAGGGGATTATAAAACAGCTGTGTTTGATAGTAGTTATTTCGGAGCGATGGTACAATACCCCAATAACAAAGGATCGATAGAAGATTACAGGGATTTTATCCAGGCTGTTCATGCAGCAGGTGCTTATGTAACAATGGCCACAGATCTTCTGGCGCTTACTTTACTGGTTTCACCCGGTGAATTGGGAGCTGATGTAGCTGTAGGCTCCGCCCAGCGTTTTGGCGTGCCACTAGGTTATGGCGGACCCCATGCTGCTTTTATGTCCACCAAGGAAGATTTTAAAAGAAATATCCCCGGCCGTATCATCGGTATCAGCATCGATGCTAAGGGTAACCGGGCTTTGCGGATGGCTTTGCAAACAAGAGAACAACATATCAAACGGGAAAAAGCGACTTCCAATATTTGCACGGCTCAGGCATTGCTGGCCAATATGGCGGCGATGTATGCTGTGTTTCATGGCCCGGATGGATTGAAAAATATCGCCAAAAGAGTAGCCCTCTTAACCCAAACCGTTGCTCATGCTATTGAAGAAAGAGGATTTGAATTGGCAGCAGATAATTTCTTTGATACCATTGTAGTGAAAGTAAAAGATGTAACGACAGTTAAAGAAAAAGCAGAACGCCAGTTTATTAACCTTCGCTATATCGATGCCAACCATATCGGGATTTCGCTGGACGAAACAACCGATATCGCTGATCTCTATGACCTGATCAATTGTTTTGAAAACGATAAAGATCCCGTAGCTTTTGACATTCATCATGATGATGAACTCCATCATATTCCTGCTGCCTTAACCAGGGCCAGCTCTTTTCTTACCCACCCGGTCTTTAATACCCATAAGAGTGAGAGCCAGATGATGCGGTATATTAAAAAACTGGAGAACAAAGATCTTTCCCTGAATACCTCCATGATATCGCTCGGGAGCTGTACCATGAAACTGAACGCCGCTTCTGAAATGATGCCATTGAGCTGGACGAACTGGGGCAAGATCCATCCGTTTGCACCTACTGATCAAACACAGGGGTATAAATATATCATTGATGAACTGGGAAAATATCTTTGCGAAATAACCGCTTTTGATGCCTGCAGCCTTCAGCCCAACAGTGGTGCACAGGGTGAATATGCCGGTCTTTTGACCATTAAAGCCTATCACGATGCCAATGGTGATCACAACAGGAATGTTATGCTGATCCCGATCTCTGCCCATGGCACCAACCCTGCCAGTGCGGTTATGGCGGGTATGAAAGTAGTGGTGGTAAAAGCATTGGAGAATGGTTACATTGATGTAGAAGACCTGAAAGCCAAAGCGGCGCAATACAGTAAAGACCTTTCGGGTATTATGATCACTTATCCCAGCACTTATGGGGTGTATGAGGAAACGGTAAAAGAGATCACCAGCTTTATTCACCAGCATGGTGGACAGGTTTATATGGACGGAGCCAATATGAATGCACAAGTGGGGTTAACCGCTCCCGGCCTGATCGGTGCAGATGTTTGTCACCTGAATTTGCATAAAACATTTGCCATACCTCACGGCGGCGGTGGCCCCGGTATGGGCCCTATTTGCGTAAAAGAACATCTTGCCAAATTCTTACCGGGTCATGTGGAGATTGGAACGGATAAAGCAGTAAGCGCCGCTCCTTATGGAAGTGCCAGTATTTTATTGATCTCCTATGGTTATATCAGGATGCTGGGTAATGAAGGCGTAAAAGCAGCAACAGAATATGCCATACTCAATGCAAACTATATGCGGGCAAGACTGGATGGTGCTTATGATATTCTTTATACCAATAATAACGGGCAATGTGCCCATGAGTTCATCGTTGACCTGCGTCCTTTTAAAAAATCAGCCGAAGTAGAAGCAGAAGATGTTGCCAAAAGATTAATAGACTATGGCTTTCATGCCCCAACCATGAGTTTCCCTGTACCGGGAACGATCATGATCGAACCTACGGAAAGCGAAGACAAAGCTGAGTTGGACCGCTTCTGTGATGCAATGCTTTCTATCCGGGAAGAAATAAAAGCTATTGAAGAAGGAAAGGCAGATAAAAAAGATAATGCTTTAAAGAATGCACCCCATACACAGTTTGTAATAACAGCCGATGAATGGAAACATGCTTATTCAAGGCAGGAAGCAGCCTTCCCCTTGTATTACGTGACCCTCAACAAATTCTGGCCCAGCGTTGCACGGGTGAATAATACACATGGCGACCGAAACCTGATCTGCACCTGTGAGCCTATTGAAAGTTATATGGAATCAGAGGTTTAGTTGTCACCCTGAGTGAAACGAAGGGTGGAACCAGAAGCGTTAATGTTCTTCATCTTAAATAATTGCATCACTTACAAATTCAGTGTAGAAAAGCCCCGCTGGCCGGGGCTTTTCTTTGTGCCGACAGGAACCGAAAAAATTTGCTTTCCCCGCATAATGGTGGTGTTGCTGAACCTTTTAGTAGCGCCAAAGAGGTAGTGAAGAGCTTCTTTTTCGCCCCCGGAGATATAAGTCCGGATATCATTGTGGAAAAACCTCTGTAAAACCTTACCTTTGCAATCTTAATAAATTTATACAAAATACAATGAGCGACAAAAATCAAGGAACTGTAAAGTTCTTCAATTCAGAAAAAGGATTTGGCTTCATCAAACATGATGATTCCAGTAAAGAAACTTTCGTACACGCCAGCGGTCTTATTGATCAGGTGGCAGAAGGCGACAAAGTAGAATTCGACCTGCAGGAAGGCAAGAAAGGCATGAATGCGGTAAATGTAAAAAAGGTAGGCTAAGATATTTTACAACGATAGTTCTGAAACAAAAAGACCCCGCCAGCTGGCAGGGTCTTTTTTTATTTCCAGAGGGGCTAACTTAAAATCTTCTCCGGCCGTTGCCGTTATTGCCGCTATTATTATTTCCACCTCCATTATTGGAGGGCTGTTGGT
>Ga0163149_10000505_pt1 | contig 52003 bp, 53 predicted proteins | sample OliLakLV19MP5G1_FD_148604 | JGI IMG/M metagenome (GOLD analysis project Ga0163149, IMG submission 148604) | Freshwater microbial mat bacterial communities from Lake Vanda, McMurdo Dry Valleys, Antarctica - Oligotrophic Lake LV.19.MP5.G1 | ecosystem: Environmental > Aquatic > Freshwater > Lake >...
GCAAAGCGGCGCCTGGCGGGCGCAGGCGGGGCAGAAAGTAGGCGTGTTGTTGTGCGGGGCGAATACGGCGGCGGTTGATTTTTCGTAAACGCCGCACGCATCGAACGCTTGGCCGGCGGCAATGCCGGGGATGTGAAACCGGTCGGCGCGGGTGTTTTTCGAACTGCGCCTCGACTTCGGTCCCGGCTACCGGGTGTACTTCATGCAGCGCGGCGCTTTGCTCATTGTGTTGTTGGCAGGAGGCGACAAACGCACGCAGGATGCCGACATCAAAAACGCTCTCGAAATTGCACGTGAATGGAAGGAATGAATCATGGCTGAAAAATTTTCCCGCTGGGTCGCTGCCGATTATCTGAAGACCGATGAAGACATGGCGTTGTATTTCGAGGTCCGCACCGCCGACGATCCCGGCGATGGCAGCTTGATCCGCAGCGCCCTGCGGGCGATTTCCCGCGCACGCCGCATGACCCGGCTCGCGCGCGACACCGGCATCTCGCGCGACGGCCTGTACACCGCGCTCTCGCCCGAGGGCAACCCTAGCTTCGCCACAATCCTCAAGGTGACGCGCGCGCTGGGCCTGACCTTGCATGGCGGGCCGCTAGTCGGCAGCCACGAGGGAAACTGACTGGCGTATTCGTGCGCAGCATTATGCAAAGCGTATCCAGGAGATCAGAACGCGCAGATGGCGTTGAAGACGGCTGATTTCGGCGATCTGCTTTGAATCTGCCGTAGCCAAGGTTCCGCCACCCGCGCTCCCCGCCCGGCTTCGCGGAGGCGCCGGTCACCGATTGGCAATCTTCGGGCTGCTCAAGCCCTCTGCTTTCAAACCCGTCTTTGCGACCATCGAGCAAGGGCTTGTACTTCGCACAATGGGTCGTTTGACCGCGACCGACCTTGCCGCACTGCGCAACCTTCTCGCGACGGCACTTTCTTGACGCGTTGACCGCGGGAAGTGTTACCGACGATAGGTTCTTCATGCGGTTCAGATGCCAGCATGATTTTTGATGAAACAGTTTCCCGTCGTACTGCTGAATTACGTTTCTCTGAATTGGAAAAAGCCGAGAAAAGAATGGATAGAAGAGGGATAGAAGTTATCCTTTGTTTTGTTGCGCTCGTCGTCGGCCAGGCAGTGAGGTTGCCAACGAAGTTTCCGGCTACGCATGGCATTTTCCTGGCCATATTTCCTGCGATGCTGTATTTATCGGCTGCCAATTAGTTTGGAGAGCTTTCCGGCGGGCGCCAAGGGGGTGTCGACCAGTCCGGCGAACAGGCTCTTCGCCCGGGATTCCGCTTTCCAGGGACTGGTTCAGCGCGCTCCTAAACGAATTCCTCGATCAACTGGTCCTGCGCGTTGTCGACGATCAGCGGCGTCTCGAAATAGCGGATCACCGGTTCGCTGCCGTACATCTGCTTGATGCGCGCGCGCCAGGCGGCATCATGCCCGCGCTGAGCCGCCTCGACCGAAGGCCAAAGATAGGCGCCGCCGGCCTGGCCGCGCGCGGCGTCGTACAGATAATTCTTGCGCACCAGTTCGGTGTTGGCGCGCCAGGCCGGGGCGGTGGCGCGCATGCCGGCTATCACTTCATCGCGGCTGATGCCGGCAGGCAGGTCGAAAAGCACGAGTTCTGTAATCATGGGAGTGGCTCCTGTTCGGGTCGGGAAGATCGGATACGGCATTCGATTATGCGCGATTCGCGGCGTTGCGGCGCGTTTGCTTGAGCGTTGTGGCAAGGGTTTTCCAGAGGCTGGCTGAACGCCGGCGGCCGAAATATACTGGATGAGTGGGTGTTGACCCACTCGCAGGCGGGCGTTGCGGTCCCGCTGCCACAGTCCACAATCCATCTACAGGAGGTTCCATGGCAGGCAAGGCAATCAAATGGTTGGGTGGCGCCGTTTGCGCATTGGCACTTCTCGGTCTGGCGCAGGCACAACCGGCGGCGCGCCCGGCGATCCAGACCACCAAGGTCGAAGGCACCGAGGGTGTTTACATATTCCGCAATGTCGGCCATCAGGCGATGTTCGTGGTCACCAGCGACGGCGTGATCGTCACCGATCCGGTGGCCTATGGCCGGCCCACCGGTGGCCAGGCCTACTTGAACGAGATCCGCAAGATCACCGACAAGCCGATCCGCTACGTGATCTACAGCCACCATCATTACGACCACATTGCCGGCGGCCGAGCATTCAAGGATGCCGGTGCCACCTTTATCGCGCACCGCCAGGCCTGGAAGCGGCTGCATGAGTTGAAGGATCCGCACACGGTGTTGCCGGATGAATCGGTGGGCGACGGCGGGCGCGTCATCACGCTCGGCGGTACGCGGCTCGAACTCACCTACCATGGCCTGAACCATTCGGATTCAACCCTGGTGATGCGCCTGCCGAAGGAGAAGATCATTTTCGTGGTCGATACCCTGCCGGTCGGTACTTTCCCCGGGCGCGGCATGATCGATTTCCATCCCTTCGAGACCGAGAACTTCATGAAGCAGGTGCTGGCGATGGACTGGGAGCGCCTGATTCCGGGCCACCCCGGCCCCGGCGACCGGCTCGGCACCAAGAAGGATGTGCAGGATCAGCTGACCTTGCTGCAGGATGCCTCGGCCGAGATGAAGAAGCTCGCACAAGAGGGCAAGTGCTGGGATACCGCGGAAAAGGAATTCAAGCTGCCCAAGTACGAGAACATGCCGGGATATGCGGCCGGGCTGCAGTTTGTGGCACGTCGCTATTGCGGGCTCTGGGGCCGCGGCACCTGATGCATCGAGCGTTGCGAAAACCAGGCGCGTGTCTCCGGCGGGCCCTTGCGTGGAAACTCGGCTTCGTCGATATCCCACCCGCTTTTCGCCTGCATGCTGTCTCCCATGTGACTGGTTTGATCGCCGCTGCCTGGAATGCCGACCCCGCCACGTTCGCGTGGCACCATGTGTAGCCTAGGCGCTGCGGGCCGCGCGTGTTTGATCAATGTCAAGGCGGTGCGCGTGTTGCCAGGCCGCGCCACCGGTGGCGCAAGGATCAGTGTGACATCAGCACCGGCACGGTCATGCTTTGCAGGATGGTGCGGGTAACGCCGCCGAAAGCCCATTCGCGCGCCCGGCTGTGGCCATAGGCACCCATCACCAGCAGGTCGCAACCGAGATCGGCAATGCGCGACAGGAGTTCTTCGCCGACATCGTCTTGCGCGCCGCGATCGGCCTGCACCTCGATCTTGAGGTCATGCTGGGCCAGGAACGCCGCCAGGTCCGCCCCCGGCAATTCGCCATGGCCGCGTTCGTCGATCTCGGGATTGACCGCCATCACCGTCACCCGCTGCGCCTTCTTCAACAGCGGCAGGGCGTCGCTGACGGCGCGGCTGGCTTCGCGGCTGCCGTTCCAGGCGATCAGGATATGTTTGCCGAAGCCGGCCGGTGCACCGATGTATGGCACCACCAGGACCGGGCGCGCACAGCCGAGCACCACCTCGCCGGCGGACATTTCTTCCTGGCCGGCGCCACTGTCGGCGGGATCGACCTGGCCGATCACCACCAGGTCGGTATAGCGTGCGCCCTGCGTGATGGCCGCAATATCACTGCCTTCCGCAACCCGCGTTTCGACCCGCACAAAGCCGGCTTGCCGCGCTGCGGCCTCGAACGCGTCGGCGGCTGTGCGTGCCTGCCTTTGCAGGGTTTCCTGCCATTCGGTAAGCAGGTCGCCGGGCGGCGCCATGTCCATTCCATACGGCAAGACCAGATTGCCGGTGGCCGCCATGCCGGTGATGCGGGCGCCAAAGCGCTCGCCCAGATCGAGCGCGACGGCGATACGCTTGCGGCAAGCGGCAAGGGAATCAAGATGCAGAAGGATATTGCGATAGCTCATGGCGTCTGCGTTGCGGATTGATGGTGTGAGCCGGAGTCGCAAGCATGGCTCCGTGCGCGGCAAGGCATGTTGATTTGGGTCAAGGTGCCGTGTGTGTTTTTGCCACACTCTTCTGGCCATCGGGATATTGCGTGTCGGGGGCTGTGCGATGAAGACGGATGACAACAGCAGGACCAAAGTGACGATTCTGACCGGCACCTACCGGATCAAGGGTTTCGTCGAACTCCTTCCCGGCGCGCGCCTGACCGACTTCATGATCGAGGCCAAGGAATTCATCGCCGTGATCGACGCCGAAGTAGCCGATCTGGGCGGTCGCCTGATCCTCAATGAACCGTTCCTGAACGTCAGCCGCGAGCACGTCCAGGTGGTGATTCCGCGCCACTGAGGCGCCAGCGTCTATCGGGCGGCGCCACGGCTTGGTGAGGTCGTCGCCGCGCCGGCGCGACCAAGGGAGGGTGCTCATGGATCAGCATTGCCCGCATTGCAACGCGGTCATCTTCAAGACCAAACGGCTGGACCAACACGCTTTCGGCGGCGACAGCGGCGATCCGCAGGTGGTGCAGAGCGGCGCCGAGCACTACGCCGACTGCCCCGCTTGCGGTCAGCCGGTGCGCATGGAGCCGGCGCCGAACGAAACCGGGACCGCCTACGTGGTGTCGCACAACCGCAAGTGAGCGGCGTCGCTGCGGCTGCGCGTTCTGTGTGAACCCGCCCTGGGAAAACGCTGAACAAGTCCCTGAAATTCGGATCCGCGAACGAAGAGTCGTTTCGATTCAACGTTTTGCAAGAGCGACTTTCTCCACCTGCGGACTTGTGCAGTGTGTCTAGACAATGCCGTCGGCGCGCAGTGCGGCGATTTGCGCGGCGTCTCGACCGAGCACCTGCGCCAGCACCTCGTCGGTGTGCTCGCCCAGCAGTGGCGGCGCCTTGTCATAGCTGACCGGCGTTGCCGACAGGCGTAGCGGGCTGGCGATGGTCGAGACCATGCCGCCGGCGGCACGCGGCACATCGACCTTGAGGCCGCGGTGCATCACCTGCGGATCCGCGAACACCTGCGCGTAATTGTTGATCGGCCCGCACGGCACATCGGCCGCCTCGAGCCTGCCGATCCATTCCTGAGTGGTGCGGGTGGCCATGGTGTTGCACAGGTCGGGCACCAGTTCGTCGCGCCCGACGATGCGCTGACTGACCCGGCGCCAGCGTTGGCTGGCTGCCAGGTCGGGCCGGCCGATGGCTTCACAGTAGCGCTGCCACTGCACATCATTGCCCACTGCCACCACCAGCTGGCCGTTGGCGGTGTCGAATACCTGGTACGGCACCAGGCTGGCGTGCGCATTGCCGTAGCGCCTGGGGATCTTGCCGCTGGCGAAGTGGCCGGTGATCTGGTTGCCGCCCAGGGCCACGATGCAGTCGAGCAGCGCCATGTCGATGTACTGGCCGACCCCCGATTCGCCGCGGTAGTTCAGTGCCGCCAGGATCGCCACGGTGGCGTACATGCCGGTGGTCACGTCGGCGATCGCGATGCCCACCTTCTGCGGGCTGGCGCCGGGGCTGCCTTCGGCTTCGCCGGTGACGCTCATCAGGCCGCCCATGGCCTGGAACACGAAGTCGTAACCCGGCTTGTGCGCCGACGGGCCGTCCTGGCCGTAACCTGTGACCGAGCAGTACACCAGGCGCGGATTGAGCGCCGACAGACTGGCATAGTCGAGGCCGTAGCGCTGCAGGTCGCCGACCTTGTAGTTCTCGATGAGCACGTCGCTCCTGGTCGCCAGTTCGCGGATGAGTGCCTGGCCTGCGGGACGGGAGATATCGACGGCGATCGATTTCTTGCCGCGGTTGGCGGCGGCAAAATAGGTCGAATCGCGGGTATCGGCGCCGCCTTCGTCCTTGATCCATGGCGGGCCCCAGCTGCGGGTATCGTCACCATGGAGCGGACGTTCGATCTTGATGACTTCGGCGCCGAGGTCGGCAAGATTCTGCGTGCACCAGGGGCCGGCGAGCACGCGCGACATGTCGAGCACGCGGATATGCGCAAGGGATTGTTTTTGCATTGATCGAGCTGGGGTCAAGTGAGCGACGGCGCGTCGGCGTGCACGCTCCAGGAGGCGCGTGTGTTGAGGGTTTCGGCATCGAAGCCGGCCAGGCGCTTGTAGCGCGCCTCGACTTCCTGCAATGCCGCTTGTGCGCCGGCATGCGCATTTTGCCTGACCAGTGCTCCCACCCTGGCCATTACATCGCCGGCCTGGCGCCGATTGGCCAGCTGCACCGCGCTTGCTATCGGCAGGCGTTCGGCTTCATAGGCGGCGAGCGCGGCATCGATGCCGGCGTTTTGCCCAGGCTGGCCGGCATGCGCGGCCAGGTGAAAGGCCAGCACACGGGCGTCGAGAATCGCCTGCGAGGCGCCATTCGATCCAAACGGATACATCGCATGTGCCGCATCGCCCAACAATGCCGTGCGGCCGAATACCCAGCGCGGCAAGGGGTCGAAATCGGCCATTGGATATTCCCAGGCGATGTCCGAGCCGGCCACCAGGGCGGCGACATCCAGCCAGTCGAAGCGCCAGTCGGCAACGCCTGCGGCCAGCGCCTGCGGGTCAACCTGGCGGTTCCAGTTGCCCAGTTCGCCTGCGCCGGCATCCGCGGGCCGCACCAGCAGCCAGTTGTTCACGCCGGGTTCGATCGGATAGACCACCACGCGCAAATGCTCGTCGCCGATGATCACCATCGAACTGCCGGACAAGAACGGCGCGCCGTGGCTAACACCGCGATACATCATCCAGCCATTGGTAGCCAGCGCCTGCTGCGGATAGTGCTGCGCGCGCAGGGCCGAGCGGATGCCATCGGCGGCCACCAGCAGGTCGGCTTCAAACCCGGTGGCAGCGGCAGTGCCCTCGTTGGTGCGCACCGCTAGCTTGTCGGCGCGCTCTGCAACGCAGCCCACGCGTTGCCCGCAGCGCACCGCGTGCGCGCCCAGCCGGCTACGCAGCGCCTCGTACAACAGATCCTGCAGCCGGCCGCGATGAATCGAATATTGTGGCCAGCGATAGCCTGCCGCCAGGCCGCGCGTCTCGGCCCAGATCAGGCGTCCCTGGCGGTCGTAGTAGGCCAGCTCGGAAGTGGCGACGCCCGCAGCCTCGAGGGCCTCGCCCAGGCCCAATTCGGTGAGTTCGCGCACCGCATGCGGCGGCAGGTTGACGCCGACGCCGACCTGGCGAAGCAGCGCGGCGGCCTCCAGCACCTGCACGTTCGCAAAGCCGGCGGCCGCCAGGCTCAAGGCGGTGGCCAGGCCGCCGATGCCGGCACCGGCTACGACTATCTGCATCGACTTGGTCCGCTCATTCCGCCTTGACGTTGGCTGCGCTGATGACCTTGCCCCATTTGACGATCTCGTCGCCGACAAAGCGCGTGAAGTCGGTTTGCGAGAGCGCGCCCGGGTCGGCGCCCTGGTCGGCGAACAGGCTGCGGATTTTTTGCGACTTGAGGGTATCGACCACGTCGGCATTGAGGCGGCGCGCCAGCTCGGGCGGCAGGTTGCCCGGTGCATACAGGCCGAACCAGGCGGTGGCCTCGAAGCCCTTGACGCCGGATTCGTCGATGGTGGGAATCTCCGGCGCGGCGGCGGCGCGCTTCATGGTGGTGACGCCGAGCGCGCGCAACTTGCCGGCGCGAATCTGCGCAATCACACCGGGCAGCGAGTCGAACATCATCGGGATCTGCCCGCCCAGGAGGTCATTCAAGGCCGGCGCGGCACCCTTGTAGGGAATGTGCTGCGCCTCGATGCCGGTGAGTGACTTGAACAGTTCGCCCGACAGGTGATTGGCGCCACCGGTTCCGGACGAGCCGAAGCTGAGCGAGCCCGGCTTGTCCTTCGCGTACCTGATCAGCTCCTGCACCGATTTGACCGGCAGCGACGGGTTGACCAGCAGCACGTTGGGGACTGATGCGATCAGGGAGATCGGCGTGAAATCGCTGCGCGTGTCGTACTTGAGCTTCTTGTAGAGCCCGGGATTGATCACATGGTGGGTGGCGGTCAGCATCAGGGTGTGTCCATCCGCGGCGGACGCCACCAGTTGCTCCGAGCCGATCATGCCGCTGGCCCCAGCCTTGTTGTCGACCACTACAGTCACGCCCCATTTCGGGCCCAGCTCGGCGGCGAGCTGGCGCGCCAGGATGTCGGTGGTGCCGCCGGGCGGGAAGGGCACGATGACGCGCACGGTGCGCGCCGGGAAGGCCTGGGCGAGCGCGGCGTCGGCGCCGACGCACGCGCAGCACACCAGCGCGGCCAGGCCCAGGGTCCGTTGCATGCGTGGTGACAGGAAGAGAAAGACAGGATTCATGCGTATCTCCGGCGCGTCTTCAGGCGCTCAAGGGGAATTCGACCATCGCTTCGCCCGATGCAACCAGCTCACCGCGCTGGTTGCGCACCGCCACGTCGAGCGTGGCGAAGCGGCTGCGTTTGGTGACCTTGCGCGCGGTCACCACCGCAGTTGGCGTGATCGTGTCACCCGGCCTGACCGGTGCTTTCCAGCGCGTTTCCAGGCGCCGGTGAATGCCGCCTTGCGGATACAGCCAGTCGGTCAGCATCTTGTTGATCACGCCGAAATTGTTCATGCCGTGCATGATGATGCCGCCGAACCGGGTCTTGCCGAAGCTGCCCTTCATGTATTCGTCGTCCAGGTGCAGCGGATTGAAATCGAGCGAGGCTTCGCAGAATTCGCGAATCGACTCGCGCGTCGGCGCGAAGGGCGTGCCTTCGATTCGCAAGCCTGGTTCGATGTTGTCGTATGCGCTGCTCATGGGTTCGGGCTTTCCTGCGCTGTTAGGCCGGACGTATGGTCTGACCGCGACCGCTGCAGATCACTTCGTCGTTCTGGTTGAAGAACACGTTGTCGTGAATCACGAACAGGCGGTCTTTGCGGATGAACTTGTCGAGCGCACGTGCCTCAAGGCGAATCACGTCGCCCGGCCGTGCCGGCATGTTGTAGCTCCATGATTGCCCGGCATTGATGGTGCCGGGGCTGCGCATCCAGTCGTCCGCCGGGGTGCAGGCGAACATCAGGAGGATGTGGATCGCCGGTGGCGCGATCAGGCCCTTGTAGGGGCTGGCCTCGGCATAGGCTGCGTCGAAATACAGCGGATGCAGGTCACCTACGGCGCGGCAGTACTTCTGGATTGCGTCAAGCGTCAAGGTATAGGGCAGGGTCTTGCGCGGCTGGCCGGGAATGATGTCGTCCCATACGCGGCGCAACTGCTCGTCTTTCCAGAAGTCGGTTTCGAATTCGGCGCTGCCCACAAGAGCTCTCCGCGAAATGGTCAATGGTCCGGCCGTCATTATGCAGGAGGCGCGGTCATGGCTGCCCTCAACGTCCGCAAGCCATCGGGCGCCTCGGCGAGCGCATGCTCGCTGCGTGCAAAGCGAACTCGCATCAGCAGGCGCCGGCACTTTCCAGCATTTTCACCATTTCACCAAAGCCGCGCGTCTTCGCCAAGTCAAGCGGGGTATTCCCGCCACGATCAGTCAGGCGCGTATCGGCGCCGGCGTCCAACAGCGCGCGCAACACAGCCTGATGCCGCGCGCCGCCGTCACCCAGCACCACGGCTTCGATCAAGGCGTTCCAGTGCAGGATGTTCACATGGTCGAGTGGTGCACCGGCGGCGATGAGTTGGCGCACCACCCCCGGGTGTCCGTGATGCGACGAGGCGATCAGTGCGGTGCCGTAGTGGATGCTGGTGACGAGTCGGGCGCTGGCGCCGGCGGCGAGCAGCACGCGCAGGGTTTCTTCGTCGCCAAGAATGCCGGTGATGGTCACCGCATCATAGCGGTCATTGTCGAAGGCGCCCAGATTGGCGCTGGCCGCGGCGAGGGCGCGGATGACCGCATGGCGCTTCGCGTACGCGGCGACGTTGGCCGGCAAGCGTGATCACTTCCATCATCGAAGTATCGGGGGCGGGCCGGCCATGCAGGCGTTCAACGTGCTTCGCCGAGGCGTGCGCGCCGCGGGTGCAAGCGGCTGTCGCCATGTTCATTCCTTTGCAGGCAGGGAAATGCCGAGTTCCGCCAGCACTTCCGCGGTGTGCTGTCCATAGGTTGGCGGCGGACGGCGAATGCTGCCGGGCGTGGCCGAGAAATGCACCGGGATTCCCGGCAGGGTGAGCTGGCCTTCGGTAGGGTGTTGCATCGAATGCCAGAAGCCGACCGCCTGCAGATGCGGGTCCACCAGCAGGTCATCGACGGAATTGACCGGTGCGAACGGCAGGTCGGCTGATTCGAGCAGGGCGATCCATTGCGCGGTGGTGCGCGCCGCCACGATCGGTTCAAGCAATGCATATAGCAGACCGATGTTCTGGCTGCGCTCGTTGAGTTTGGCAAAGCGCGGGTCGGCGCCGAGATCGGGTCGCTCGGCCAAGGTGAAAAAGCGCTGCCACTGCGGATCGGTATAGGGCACCACCGCCAGATAGCCGTCGCGCGTGCGGAAAGGCTTGCGGCTGTCGGTGGTGATGCGGTTGTAGCCGGCCGGTCCGGCCGGCGGCACGAAGGTGCGGCCGGCCAGATGCTCGATCATCATGAAAGCGACCAGGCTTTCGAACATCGGCACCTCGATCGCCTGGCCGACTCCGCAACGCTCGCGCGCGTAGAGCGCCATGGCGATCGATTGCGCCACCCACAGTGCGGCAACCTTGTCGGCGATGATGCTCTTGGCGTAGCGCGGCGGCCCCGCATCGCCGCCCTGGAACCAGGCCAGGCTCGAGGCAGCCTGGATGGTGTCGTCCACCGCAGGGCGCCCGGCATAGGGGCCGGCCTCGGAATAGCCGTAGCAGCCGCAATAGATCAGGCGCGGGTTGCGTTGGCTCAACTGCGGGTAGTCAAGGCCGAGACGTGCAAGGGCCTGTGGCCGTACGTTGGAGACAAACACGTCGGCGCGATCGATCAGGGCGAGCAGCGCGGCGCGCCCGGATTCGAGCTTGGCGTCGAGCACGATGCTGCGCTTGTTGCGGTTGAGGTTCAGATACGCATGGCTCATGCCGGCGTGACGTTGCGGGTGCACATGGCGAAAGATGTCGCCGCCGCCGGGCGACTCGACCTTGATCACGTCGGCACCCATGTCGGCCAGCATCTGCGTGGCCCAGGGCCCCATGCCGACGCCGGTCATGTCGAGTACGCGCACGCCGTCGAGCGCGCCGCGCGCGGCGGCTGGCTCTTCGATGGCGCTCATTGCGGCGCGCTCGCCGCTGGTGATCGCAGCGCGTCAGCCGCTTGACTGACAAAACCGATTGCCTTGATCGGCCCGCGCACCGTAATGCAGGCCAGTCGAACGCACGGGCAGCACATGGAATTGACTGCAATCGGCAGCTTCATTCGACCTGTATCTTCGACTGCTTTGCGATGGCAGCCCATTTCACCACCTCGGCCCTGGCGAAGGCCGTGAATTCCGCCGATGTACGCGGATCGGCAATGGCGCCGCGCTCGGTGATGCGCGCCTGCATTGCCGGATCAAGCAGGATCCTTCTGACATCGCCGGAGATTTTTTCAACGATGTCCTTCGGGGTTGCGATCGGCACCACCAGGCCGCCCCAGCCTATGCCCTCGAATCCGGGATAGCCGAGTTCGGCGATGGTCGGCACATCCGGCAGTTGCGGTACGCGCTGTGTGGTGGTCATGGCAATGGCCTTGATCTTGCCGGCCTTGATGTGCGGCAGCGCCGACGCCAGGCTGTCCATCATCAGCTTCACCTGGGCGCCCAGCAGGTCGGTCATTGCCGGGCCGCTTCCCTTGTATGGAATGCCGGTCAGGTCAATGGCGGCCAGTGACTTGAACAATTCACCGGTCAGGTGCTGCGATGTGCCGGTGCCGGGGTAGGCCCAGTTGATCGTGCCCGGTGCCTTTTTCGCCGCATCCACCAGTTCCTTGAGGTTGTTGTAGGGCAGGGTCGGATGTGCCACCAGCATCAGGGGCACGGTGAACATGCCGCCGACCATGGCGAATTCCTTCACCGGGTCGTATGCCAGCTTGGCGTAAATGCCCGGGTTGACACCGATGGTGCCGCTGGTACCCAGTGTGATGGTGTAGCCGTCGGCCGGCGCATCGCGGCCGGCCAGCATGCCCGGTACGCCGCCGCCGCCGGCGCGATTCTCGACAACCACCGCCTGGCCCCAGACCGTGGTCAGGCGCTCGGCGACCATGCGCGCGACGATGTCGGTCGCCTGGCCCGGCGGAAAGGGCACCATCAGCTTGACCGGGCGTGCCGGATAGGCTTGCGCGTTGACCGCTGTTGCGAACAGCGCATGCAGAACCGCAAGCAGAATCAGGGCAGCAGGCAAACGTTTCATCGAGAGACTCCGTTCGGATACGAATCGCGGATGCTACACTCGAATGCGCATGCGGCGGTGCGGCATGTTTTGGTTCGCTGCGATCGCGGCGAGCTGCCAGCGAAGGCGGCAACGCGCAGTGCAATCCGCTCGCAGGCCTTCGACAAACCACTTCGGAAGGAGACAGCATGGCCTCAGTCGTTTCATCCATCGGACGTTCGGAAAAAGCGCCGGCCGGCATCAGTGCGGAGGAATGGCAACTGCGCACCGACCTGGCGGCGGCCTATCAGCTGGCTGCGGTCTACGGCTGGACCGATCTCAACAACACTCATTTCTCGGCGCGCGTGCCGGGCCCCGATCACCATTTCCTGTTAAACCCGTTCGGCATGCTGTTCGACGAGATCACCGCCTCGTCGCTGATCAAGGTCGATCAGGCCGGCAAGGTGGTCGGCGGCAATGGCCAGGCGGTCAATCCGGCCGGCTTCATCATCCACGGCGCCATCCACATGGCGGTGCCCAGGGCGACCTGCGTGATTCACACCCACAGCCGTTTCGGCACCGCCGTGGCGATGCAGAAGCAGGGTCTGCTTCCGGCCAGCCAGAAGGCGCTGACCGTGACGGGCTGGCTCAACTACCACGACTTCGAGGGGCCGGCGCTGCATGCGAGCGAACAGCCGCGCATCGTCGCCGACCTGGGCGATCGCAACATCCTGGTGCTGCGCAACCACGGGCTGCTCACGGTGGGCGAAACCGTCGGCGAGGCCTTTGTCTGGATGTACCGCATCGAGACCGCCTGTCGCCAGCAGATCGATGCCTTGTCCGGCGGCGGGGAACTGGCGCCGCTGTCGAAGGAAACCCAGCAGCGCTCGATCAATCTCGGCCTCTCGATGTACGCGAAAGACGGCTTCAACGCGGTCGGCAGTGAATGGCCGGCCCTGCTGCGCCAGCTCGAGCGCCAGGCCGGTACCGGCTACCGTAGTTGATGCAGCCCTGCGGCGATCGCGCTCGCTGAAAACTTGCCGCGGAGCTGCTACGGCGGGCAGAAGTTTTTCCGATCGAGGCAGCCCGGGCGCTTAACTGCAGGCGGATACGCGGCCATGCTGCCCATCGTTTTTCCCACCGTTGTTCACATGCTTGCGGCGACCGCGGCCCTGCATCCGGCGCGTCGGGCGTTGGTCATGGGTGACATTGGTCTCGACTATCGGGAGCTGCTTGATGCTGTAGGCGGCCTTGCGCGCGAACTCGCGGGCCTGCATGGCGGCCGCACCTTCCGCTGCGAACGCATCGCCATTGTGCTGCCCAACAGCGTCGAGATGTGTATCGCCACCTACGCCGCCCACGCGCTCGGCGCGCAAGTGGTGCCGCTCAACCCGCTGTACACCGGGCGCGAGCTGGAAGCGATTCTGGCCGATGCCGAACCGGCCATGCTGATTCACGATGCCGCAAGGCAGGCGCTGCTGGCGCCGATCGTGCAGCGCCTGCACATTGCGCACACCGTGGTCATTGATGTGGGCGGTGCACAGCTCGCGCGCTGGATGCGTGCAGCGGCGCCGCTGCCGCAGCCCTTGCCGGGCCCTGACGACCTGGCCTTCGTGCAATACACCGGCGGCACCACCGGCCGCTCGAAGGGCGTCAACCTGTCGCATGGGGCGGTATCCACCAACGTGAGCCAGCGCGAGGGGCTGTTGCCGACCGCACGCGAAGGCGAGCGCATTCTCTGCGTGATGCCGCTGTTCCACACCTATGCGCTTTCAATGGGCCTGCATCTGGCAGCGTATTGCGGCGGTGCCCTGGTGATTCTGCCGCGCTACCATCCGCGCGACACCCTGCAGGCAATCGCAAACGAAGGCATCACCATCCTGCCGGGCAGCCCGACCATTTTCAACGGCCTGATGGCGCATGAGGATTTCGGCAACACAGATTTTTCGCACCTCCACACCTGCTATTCCGGTTCGGCGCCGCTGTCGCTGGAAACCCTGCGTCGCTGGGAAGCCGCGGTTGGCTGCCCGATCTACGAAGGTTACGGCCAGACCGAGGCCGGGCCGGTGCTCACCTACAACCCTGTTTCCGGTTTGCGCAAGCCCGGGTCGGTCGGCATTGCGCTGGCACAAACCGAGGTGCAGATCGTCGATACCGAGAGCGGAACCCAGGTGCTTGGCGTGGGCGAACGCGGCGAGATTCGCGCACGCGGCCCGCAGATCATGCGCGGCTATCGCAATCTGCCGGTCGAGACTGCCGAAGCCCTGCGCGACGGCTGGCTCTACACCGGCGACATCGGCGAGATCGACGCCGACGGTTATCTCACCATTCGCGATCGCAAGAAAGACATGGTGATCGTCGGCGGCTACAACGTTTATCCGCGCGAGGTCGATGATGTGCTTTTCATGCATCCGGCGGTGGTCGATGCCGCCAGCGTGGGCACGCCGGACGCCTATCGCGGCGAGGTGCTGCGCTCGTTCGTGGTGTTACGGGCCGAAGCGGGCACGACGGTTGAAGAGTTGCTGGCGCATTGCGCGCAGAATCTGGCGAAGTACAAGGTGCCGGTCACCATCACGGTGGTGGATGCATTGCCCAAGACCGCGGTCAACAAGACCGACAAGAAGGTGCTGCGCGAAGATGCGCGCCGCGCGTTTGCCTGAGCTTGATGCGCTGCGTCGCAAACCTGCGAGGAATTGACTGAAGTTCAAGCGCGACGAATGCGCGAGCGTCACCGAGCTTTTGGCCCGCCGAAACTGCGGTCGTCAAACGCATCCTCGTGCGCGACGGCCAGGAAGTAAAAGCCGGTGAAGTCCTGGCCGAACTGGAAGCCGCCGCCACCGCCACGGCGGCGTTGGCGCGGCGCGTCTTTTGCATGACGGCAAGGCGGCAACCGTTTTTCCGCTTGCCTTCGCTCGTCGCATGACAGGCGTAAAACGCCAGGCCAAGCAACCTGCCAAGCCCGCGCTTCCGCTGCAGCCAGCCAAACGTCATGAGGCGTCGTGGCAATGCGCGCGGAACGGCGTTTCGATGCCGGCATCGAGCACTCCGGCTACTCTTTTGAGGCGGTCAATGCTATAAGCTTGCACCTCCTTAAAATCCGGCTTGAACCACCGCTGCACGCGCCGCGGCTGGCGCACCGGCTACTTACTGTTTGAGATCCTCCACGTGACCTTGCCCCGCCCGCAGCGAACCCTGCCGCAGATGTTGACCGTGCAGGCCGCGCGCCATGGTGATCGCCCGCTCTTGACCATCGGTTCGAAAACCTGGACCTTCGAGGACGCGGCTCATGCGGCGGCGTCCCGCGCCGGCAGCCTGCTTGCAGCCGGCGTTGGCGCCGGCGATCGGGTTGCGCTACTTTTGAGCAATCGCTTCGAGCTGTTGGAACTGGTGCTCGCCTGCGGCTGGATCGGCGCCATCGCGGTGCCGATCAATACCGCTGCGATGGGCCCGCAGATCGCCTATTTCCTGGAAAACAGCGGCGCCCGGGTGCTGGTGATCGAGGCTGAAATGCTGCCGCGCCTTCAGCAGGTTGACACCACGCGTCTGGCGCTTGCCCACACCTGGATCGTCGGCGCCATCCCGCACGGCGCGACGGCCGCGCTCTACGGCGTGCCGCTGCCAGCGCTTGGCACGCCGGTATCGGCCGCCGCGGTAAAGCCCGGCGATACGCTGGCGATCCTTTACACCTCCGGCACCACCGGGCCTTCCAAGGGTGTGATGTGCCCGCATACGCAGTACTACTGGTGGGGCGCCAACTCGATCGAACTGCTGGAAATTACCGCCGACGATGTGCTGGCGACCACCTTGCCGCTGTTCCATATCAATGCCCTTTCCAGTTTCGCCCAGGCGCTCCTGTCCGGCGCCAGAATGGTGCTCTACGAGCGCTTTTCGGCGAGCGCGTTCTGGCCGGCGACCTGCGAGTCCGGCGCCACCGTGGTGTACCTGCTGGGTGCGATGGTGCCGATCCTGCTGGCGCGGCCGCCCACTGGCGCCGAGCGCGCGCATCGCGTGCGCATCGTGCTGGGGCCGGGTGTGCCGGCTGCGATGATCAACGCATTCCACGAACGCAGCGGGATTCCGATTCTCGAAGGCTACGCCTCGACTGAAACCAATTTCATCATCGGCTCGAAAATCGCCGATCAAAAGCCTGGCAGCATCGGCCGCATCCGGCCGGGCTACCAGGCACGGGTGGTCGATGGCGACGATTTCGAGGTGGCGCCGGGCGTGGCCGGCGAGTTGCTGCTGCGTGCCGATGAGCCGTTCGCGTTTGCCGCCGGCTATTTCGGCATGCCCGAGAAAACCGTCGAGGCGTGGCGCAACCTGTGGTTTCACAGCGGCGACCGCGTGGTGTGCGAGGCGGACGGAAACTTTCGCTTCCTCGATCGCTTGAAGGATGCGATCCGGCGCCGCGGCGAGAACATCTCTTCCTACGAGGTCGAGCAGGTGTTGCTGGCGCATCCGGGCATCGAGATGGCCGCGGTTTTTCCGGTGCGATCCGAACTGGCCGAGGATGAGGTGATGGCGGCGATCATCCTCAAGCCTGGATGCCTGCTTGAACCGCTGGACCTGATGAAATTCTGCGAGCAGCGCATGCCCTACTTTTCGATCCCGCGCTTCCTGGATTTCGTCACCGAGCTGCCGCGCACCGAAAGCGGTAAAGTGCAGAAGTTCAAGTTGCGCGAGCGCGGCCGCGGCGCGGGTACCTGGGATCGTGACGTGGCAGGCTATGTGCTCAAGCGTGGTTGAGAATGACGGCGGCGCCACTGACGCGTTGCCACGCGGTCGTCTTGCAAGCGGCTGCGCCGATCGCGCTTGGTGTAGTGTTCGGCGGGTGAAAAGTTTCGCTCCGGTCGGCGCTCATGCGGGCCGGGGTCTTGCAACAGGCAGGTACAGCCTCGGGGAGAGAACAATGAAATTCAAGTCATGGATCGGCGCCGGCCTGGCGGCCGCGTTTGCGTCAACGGCCGCACTAGCCGAGATCACCATCGGCATTTCGATTGCCGCCACCGGCCCCCAGGCCTCGCTCGGCGTGCATTACAAGAACGCCTTCGAACTGATGCCCAAAACCATCGCCGGCGAGCCGGTCAAATTCATCGTTCTGGACAACGCTTCGGACGCCACCAACGCGGCACGCAACGGCCGCAAGCTGGTCACCGAAGACAAGGTGGACGTGCTGATGGGCTCCAACGGCGTGCCGGCAACCATGGCCCTGGCGCAGGTGGCCAACGAGAGCAAGACCCCGCTGGTGACGCTGTCGCCCGCCACCCTCTCGCCTGAAAACTTCAACTGGGTCTTCATCGTGCCGCAGCCAACCGAGCTGATGATGGATGCGGTGGCCAAGGACGTCAAGAAGCGCAACCTGAAGACCCTGGGTTACATCGGCTTTTCCGACGGCTGGGGCGATCTGGTGTACAAGGCCACCGAATCGCATGCCGCCGCCGGTGGCTACCGGCTCGTCACCAACGAACGCTATGCGCGCAACGACACCAGCGTGGTCGGTCAGGTGTTGAAAATCATCGCGGCCAATCCGGATGGCGTGATCGTGGGCGGCTCCGGTACCGGCGGCGCGTTGCCGCAGATTGCCCTGCGCGAGCGCGGCTACAAGGGGCCGATCTATCACAACCACGGCACGGTCAATGCGGAGTTCATCAAGGTCGGCGGCAAGCTCGCTGAAGGCGCGATCGCGCCCACCGGCCCGGTGGTGGTGGCCGACGAGTTGCCCGCCGGCTACGCCACCAAGGCGCTCGGCGCGGAATTCATGAAGCGCTACGAGGCGAAGTTCAATCTTGGTCGCAATGCGTTTGCCGCCTACAGCTACGACGCGGTGCTGCTGGTGGAGGCCGCGGCCAGGGAGGCGCTCAAGAAAGCCAGGCCCGGCACGGCGGAATTTCGCGCGGCGATGCGCGATGCGCTGGAGAATGTCAAGAACGTGGTCGGCACCCACGCCGTCTACAGCATGAGCCCGACCAACCACAACGGCATGGACGAGCGCGCGCGCGTGTTGGTCGAGGTCCGGGATGGCCAGTGGCGCCTGATGAAGTGACACGGTGCGGCTGATGGGAAATCGGGGGGCGCGCAGTCGTCCCCTGTTTTTTGTAGGTGCGGCCCGGTCCCTCATTTCATGACCTTCGACATCGCGCTCTGGCTGGGCCAGGATGGCGTCACCAACGGCGCCATCTATGCCCTGCTGGCGCTGGCATTGCTGCTGGTGTTCACGGTGACGCGGGTGATTTTCGTGCCGCAGGGCGAGTTCATTTCCTATGCCGCGCTGTCGCTGGCGCTGCTGCAGGCCGGCCGCATGCCCGGTACGGTGTATGTGCTGGTGATCGGCGGGCTGGTCGCGGCGCTGTTCGACGGCGTGATCGCGGTGCGCGCAGGCGCCTGGCGCCGCCTGCCGCGCATCGTGCTTGTGTACCTGGTGCTGCCACTTCTGATGGCGGCCATTACATGGTGGGCTGTGCCGCAAAAGCTGGCGCTCGGGTGGCAGGTGCTGATCGTGCTGGGCCTGGTGGTGCCGTTGGGGCCGATTCTCTATCGGGTGGCCTACCAGCCGCTGGCCAGCGCCTCGGTGCTGGTGCTGTTCATCGTCTCGATGGCGGCGCACTATGTGCTGACCGGCCTGGGCCTGGTGTTTTTTGGCGGCGAGGGGTTGCGTGCGCCGCCGTTTTCCGATTTCCAGCTCAAGCTGGGCGTATTGACCATCAGCGCGCAAAGCATGCTGGTGGTGGCTGCAACCCTTGTCATCATGGTGTTGTTGTGGCTGCTGTTCGGTCGCAGCATTTACGGCAAGGCCTTGCGCGCCACCGCCATCAATCGAACCGGCGCGCGCCTGGTGGGCATTCCCACCGGCCTCTCGGGCAGCCTGTCGTTCACCCTGGCCGCGTTCATCGGCGCGGTGTCGGGTGTGCTGATCGCGCCGATCACCACCATCTACTACGACACCGGCTTCCTGATCGGTCTGAAGGGTTTCGTCGGCGCGATTCTGGGCGGCATGGGCAGTTATCCGCTGGCGGCGCTGGGGGCCTTGTCTCTCGGCTTGCTCGAATCGTTTTCCTCGTTCTGGGCCAGCGCCTACAAGGAGGTGATCGTCTTCACCATCATCATCCCGGTGCTGGTGTGGCGCTCGCTCACCAGCCATCATGCGGTCGAGGATGAAGAGGAATGAGGCCGAAGCCCGCGTTCGCGGCTTTTCTTTCCTTCATGGCCGTCGCGCCTCTCCTGGTGCCCGAGTTCCACGTCACGCTCCTCAACTACATCGGGCTGGCAACCCTGGTCACCTTGGGCCTGGTGGTGCTGACAGGGGTCGTGGGCCTGATTTCCTTCGGCCAGCAGGCCTTCGTCGGTCTCGCCGCCTACACCACCGCTGTGATGACAACGGTGTGGGGCATTTCACCCTGGGTCACGCTGCCGGTGGCGCTGCTGTTCACCCTGGTCGCCGCCATGATTCTGGGTGCCATCATCTTGCGGCTCTCGGGCCACTACCTCGCGCTCACCACCATCGCCTGGGCGATCGCCGCCTATTACCTGTTCGGCAAGTTCGAGCTGCTGGGCCAGTACAACGGCATCGCCAACCTGCCGGCATTGTCGATTTTCGGCTGGAAGCTCGATACCGGCGCCAAGTCGTATTACCTGATCTGGGTGGTTACGACAGCGGCGCTCGTCGCCGCGCACAACCTGCTCGATTCGCGCTCGGGTCGGGCGATTCGCGCGCTGCGTTTTCGCGGCGTGATGGCCGAGAGCTTCGGGGTCAACACCGCCGCCCTCAAGTACCTGCTGTTCATCTACGCCGCCCTGCTGGCGGGCATCTCCGGCTGGCTGTATGCGCATTTCCTGCGCCTTGTAAGCCCCGGTGCGTTCGGCGTGAATGCCGGCATCGATTACCTGTTCATGGCGGTGATCGGTGGCGCCACCCAGGTGTGGGGCGCGGTACTGGGCGCGACCATTCTCACGCTGCTCAAGGAATGGCTGCAGGACCTGTTGCCCAAATTGTTCGGGCAAACCGGCAATTACGAAATCGTGGTGTTCGGCCTCTTGGTCCTGGTGCTCTTGCATCGTGCGCGCAATGGTTTGTTGCCGGTGCTGGCGCGTTTCCTGCCGCCGGGGCCGCCATTGCGGATTGCAAGCGACGCGGCGCCGCTGGCGCGCCGCTCGCCACCGGCCCCCGGCGCCACGCTGCTCGAAGTGCGCGCGGCACAGAAGCGCTTTGGCGGCTTGCTGGCGGTGGACCGGCTGTCGTTTGAACAGAAGAGCGGCGAGATACTTGGCCTGATCGGCCCCAATGGAGCGGGAAAAAGCACCATGTTCAACCTGGTGACCGGCGTACTCAGATGTGACGGCGGCGAGATCCTGTTTCGCGGCGAGCGCATCGAGCATTTGCCGTCGCGCGATATCGCCCGGCTCGGCATATGCCGCACCTTTCAGCATGTCAACCTGATCGGCAACATGACGGTGCTGGAAAACGCGGCGATCGGTGCGCATCTGCGCGGCAAGCAGGGTACGCTGGCGGCAATGCTGCGCCTGGAGCGCGACGAGGATGCGCGCCTGCTGGCCGAAGCCGCGATGCAGCTCAAGCGGGTGGGATTGGGAGCGCACCTGGCCAGCCCGGCCGGCAGTCTTGCTTTGGGCCAGCAACGCGTGGTCGAGATTGCGCGCGCCTTGTGTGCCGATCCGCTTTTGTTGCTGTTGGACGAGCCGGCGGCCGGCCTGCGCTATGCCGAGAAAGCCGCGCTGGCCGATCTGTTGAGAAAGCTGCGTGACGAAGGCATGACCATCCTGCTGGTCGAGCACGACATGGACTTCGTCATGGGGCTGGTGGATCGGTTGGTGGTGATGGATTTCGGCGCCAAGCTGGCACAGGGAATACCTGCCGAAATCCAGGCTGACGCGAAAGTGCTGCAGGCCTACCTGGGTGGCGTCGCATGAGCGCGATCCTGGAAGTCGGCGACTTGCGCGTGCTGTACGGCAAGGTTGCGGGCCTGCATCGCGCCACTCTCAAGGTCGAGGCCGGCAGCATCGTGACGGTGATCGGCCCGAATGGTGCCGGCAAGACCACTCTCCTGGGCGCGATCATGGGCCTCCTGCCGGCTACCGGCATCATGCGCTACAACGGCAGCAATCTCGACAACACCGATGTGGAAGCGCGGGTCAGCGCAGGCATGAGCCTGGTGCCGGAGAAACGCGAACTGTTCGGCGACATGCCGGTGCACGACAACCTGCGCCTGGGCGCCTTTACGCGGATTCGTCGTGGCGAACGCGATGTCGATGCCGATCTGGAGGCGGTGTACGCACGCTTCCCGCGGCTTCTGGAGCGTCGCGCGCAACGTGCCGAAACCCTGTCTGGCGGTGAGCGCCAGATGCTGGCGCTGGGCCGCGCCTTGATGGCCAAGCCGCGCTTGTTGATGTTGGACGAACCCAGCCTCGGGCTGGCGCCATTGATCGTGCGCGAAATCTTCCACATCATTGCCGACCTCCGCCGGACCGGTGTCTCGATTCTCCTGGTCGAGCAGAATGCGCGCGCGGCCCTGCAGGTGGCCGACTACGGCTACGTACTCGAGAACGGCGAGATCGCAGTCGAAGGGCCGGCACACGCACTGGCGCAAAACCCGCGGGTGATCGAGACCTATCTCGGATTGAGCAGGCGCCACGCCTGAGCTTTGGGCCTTGCCAGGGCGGCGGGTCGGGCCCCATCCTGGGCCGCAGCGCCGCGCTTTTGCAGCGCTACCCTTGGCGCCACGCGCTTGCCTCGGGAGCGGGCATCGTCTGGCGGCGTATATTGCCGGGTTGCGCCATCGTGGCCTACAGGATTGCCCTATCTTCACGCGCTCGCTCTTGACTTCTCCGCGACGCCTTGGCCGCGCCGGCCCGGCGTTCTGGTCACGCGGTCGGCAGGTCCTCGTGTGGTGAAACCTGCCCTTCATGCCTTGCCGGACTTCCGCCGCCTGTGGCTGATCGGATTCATCGCAAACCTGGTGCGCTGGCTCGAAATGCTGGCCTTCGGCCTGTTCGCCTACCAGGTCACCGGGTCGGCCTTCATTGTCGCCTTGTTGAGCATGCTGCGCCTGGTGCCGATGGGTTTGTTCGGCGCATTTCTCGGCGTCGCCGCCGATCGCGTCGAGCGGCGTCACGCGTTGGTTGCGATAGTCGCGGTTTCGATCGCCAGCGTGCTGGTGCTGGGCATCTTGGCCAGCTTCGACGCGATCAGGATCTGGCACCTTGCGGTGGCCTGCTTTGTCAATGGCATCTGCTGGGCGGCGGACAATCCGGTGCGCCGCATCATGCTGGGCGATGTCGCCGGGCCTGAGCGCATGGCCGCGGCGATGGCGATCGATGTGGCCACCAGCAATGCCACCCGCATCGTCGGCCCCGCGCTCGGCGGATTGCTGCTGGCGCGCTACGGGCTTGCCAGCGTATTCTGGTTCGGCGCCGCGCTCTATTGCGCAAGCCTTTTCGCCGCCTTGCGGGTCAGCGTACGCCATGCTCCCACCTGCACCGATGGCGCGTCGTTCGCCGCCAGCATGCGCGAAGGCCTGGCCTGGCTGCGCGGCGACCGGCGACTGGTGGGTGTGTTCGTGATCACGACGATCTTCAATATCTTCGGCTGGCCCTTCTTGAGCATGGTGCCGATCATCGGCACCGACTACCTGCATCTTGACCCCAACGGCGTGGGCTTGCTTGCCAGCAGCGATGGCGTCGGCGGATTGCTCGGCGCGGCGCTGATCGGCCTGTTCGCGCGCCCGGCCTGGCACGGCCGCATCTATGCGGGCGCGGTAGCGGTCTACCTGGTGCTGGCGATCGGCTTTGCGACCGCGCCGGCGGTTGCGCTGGCGGCCCTGGCCTTGTTCCTGGTCGGCGTGGTTGGGGTCGGATTTTCGGTGTTGCAAACCACGCTTGTGTATCGGCTGGCGCCGGTGGCTTTGCGCGCGCGCCTTCTGGGGCTGCTCTCGGTTTGCATCGGCACCGGGCCGCTCGGTTTCCTGTATCTCGGCCTTCTGGCCGATGTCCTTACGCCCAGAATCGGCTGCGTGGCGCTGGCCGCCCAGGGCATCCTCGTGCTGCTGTTGACGCGCCGCTACTGGCAGCCTGTGCTGCGGCCGTAGCCCGCCGCTGGAGGGCACGGCCGGGCAGTGAAGCCTCACATGAACAGCTGGACCATCGGCAGGGGCGCGTCGGCATTGAGCAGGTCGATGCGCTTCTCGACAATCTTCAGGGCGCCGCCGCTGCATGCCAAGGTGTGCTGGGCCGTGCAGGCGAAGGTGTGCTGCAGCGTGGCGCGGGTTTCGATGTAGAGGTAACGGGTGCGCAAGCCGAATACGCCGCGTTCCTGATTCATGGCGGTGACCGTCGGGCGTTGCAATACATGCAGTCCGCGGCTTTCCGGCTGCTGCGAGAAAGTGCGCTCGCCTCCCAGGCGTTCGATACGCGCTCTGAGCAGCAACTTGTCTTCCAACATCAGGGAGACCTGCAGCCGCGCATCGGTTTGCCCTGGCTGCGCCGGAATCCAGTAGCGGCCATCCTCGGCGAACAGGTCCAGCCAGCGTTGGTACTGGCGCTCGTCGAGCAGTTCGGCCTCGCGATAAACGAAGTCGATCAGATCTTCGCGGCCAACCGGCAGTGGCGGCGCTGCGGCGCTCATCGGACTGCCCTCCTGTCACTGCGTGACATCCGCCCCGAGGGAGGATGAGCGCTCCCTGCGGGTGGCCGGGCGGCAGCGCTCATGCCGGCGCCCGGGCCTGGCCCGGGGCCATCAGCGCCGCCCAGGCCTGATACTGGTTGCGCATCGGCCATTCGCTGGTGCCGCTGGTTTCAGCCGCGCCGGCGGCCGCTTCGCCGGCCACGTGTTCGCGATGCAGGCTGACCCAGGGGTTGGCGTTGGCCGCCAGTGCGCGCTGCACGGTCTGAAACACGTGAATGTCGTCGTGGGCCACGATCGAAAACGGCGAGAACGCCAGGCGGTTGTAGGTAAGGGTGCGCTCCAGCAGCACATCCGGCGCGCCAACCAGTTCCAGCGCCCACACCTCGATTACGGTGCGGTCGACCGCCAGCGGGCGAATCACGCGCAGTGTTTGCAGGGCGTTCTTGGCCACCAGGCTGGGAAACAGCACCGAATTCTGCGGCGCGAAGGCCAGAATTTCACGCGCGCGCTTGGCGCCGTGGGCGGCCTCCAGGGCCAGCACATAGTCGGGTAGATCGCCATAGCCCGAGTGAATGCTGGCACGGGTGCCGAAAATGCTGTGGCCATGCGGGTAGACGCGCACACCGGCGTTGACGAAAAATTCGTAGCTGGCGCCAAACGGCAGCAGCTGCTCCAGCGCCATCGGCATGGGCGAGGCGGCCGGCAGTGCCTTGGCGGCGTCGCGCGCGGCGCGCGCCACCGACTCGTGGGTGGATACCGGATGCACGCCGTCGTTGATGTTTTCGAGATAGATTTTCCAGTTGCAGTCGATCACGCTTGCAAGGCAGGCGCCGGCGATGCGCAACCGGCCCAGCGGCGAGCGCTCGGCAAGGTTGTCGAGCACCGCTGTGATGGCGCCAAAGTGTTCTTCGAACGAGGGGCCGTCCGCTGCCAGGCGTGCGAACACGAAGCCGCGGTGGTTGCGCGATGCGATGCTTGCAAGCCGCAGCCCGGATGGAGCAGCGGACAGGCGGGTGCCGGCATAGCCGGCCTTGAGCGGTAGCGCGATCAGCGTGCCATCAAGCTTGTAGCTCCAGGCGTGGTAGGGGCAGCGCAAGAATTTTCCGGCCGAACCGGAGGCGCGGCTGAGCAGCATGCCGCCCTTGTGGGCGCAGCGGTTTTCCAGCACCCGCACGCAGCCATCCTGACCGCGCACCATGATGATGGGCGTGCCGGCGATGCTGGTGGTGACATAGTCGCCGGCGGCCGCTACCTGGCTGTCATGGCCGACAAAGACCCAGGACCTGGCGAACACCCGCTCGCGCTCGAGTTCGAATAGTTCAGGGTCGAGATACACGTCGCGATGCACGCGGTCGGGTTCGACCAGTGCGCGGATCGCAGCCGGGTTGTCGCGGTAGTTCACCGGCACCTTTCAATGAGGCGGAGCGCCATGAAAACGCTGGACAAGTCCGTGGAATGCGGATGCTTATACGAAGAACTTTTGCTCTTCAACATCTTGCAGAAGCGACTTTCTCGACCTACGGACCGGTTCATTGTTTGCCTGTCGATCAGCTTCCGCCTGGCACCAGCGCCAGCACGCGCAAGGGGCTGCCGCTGCCGTGTTCGATTTTCAGCGGCGGGCAGATCAGCATGCTGCCGGTGGCGGGAAGGAGGTCCAGATTGGTCAGGCATTGCAGGCCGTAGCGCCCGGCGCCGTGCATGTAGTAATGGCAAGGGTAGGGTGGGCGCTGGTGATAGCCCTGGCCGGCGTCGGTGCCGATCGACTCCGAACCGAAGCCCAGCACATCGCGTTCCTCGACTAAAAATTTTGCCACCTCGGCATGCGGGCCCGGCGTGTGCTGTCCGCTCTCGTCATAGTTCTGATAGGCCTCGGGATCGCCGCTCTTCTTCGACCAGTCGGTGCGCATCAGCACCCACGAACGCGCCGGCACCCGCCCGTGGCTGGCTTCCCACGCCTTGACCGCGTCGACGGTCAACAGATAGTCGGCATCGGCGGCGGCCTCGCGCGAGCAATCGATCACCACCGCCGGCGCGATGAAGTTCTGCACCGCAATGGTGTCGACGGCGTTGTTGGGCAAGTCGCGGCCGGAGATCCAGTGCACCGGCGCATCGAAGTGGGTGCCGGTGTGCTCGCCGCAGGAAAAGTTGTTCCAGTACCAGCCCGGGCCGCGCTCGTCGTAGCGCGACACTTCCTCCAGGCGGAACGGCAGGCACTGACCGAACTCGGGCGGCAGGGCGATTTGCGGGAACTCCGGGGTCAGCGTATGGGTCAGGTCGAGCACGCGAATGCGGCCCTGGGCCAATGCCCCGGCCAGCGCTGCGAGGATTTCAGTGGGCTGCATGATCTCAACCTTCGCCGGCGGCAAGTTCGCGTTCCAGCACCTTGGGATTGTCGCGCCAGCGGGCCAGCCATTCCTGCGCCACATCACCCGGGTACAGATCTTCCACACCGTCGCGCAATGCCTTCACGATCGCCTGAGCCAGCGCGGCCGGCGCCAGTTTCGGTGGCGGCAACAGCTGGTTCCAGTCGTCGTCGATCGGCCCGGGAAACACATTGACCACGCGAATGCCGGCGCCGCGCATTTCGGCGCGCAGGCATTGCGCCAGCGATAGCGCAGCGGCCTTGGAGGCTGAATAAGTACCGTGCGGCGGATAGTTGGACAAGGCGTAAATCGACAGCAGGTTGACCCACGCCACGGCGCTGGCGGCACCGTCGGCGCCGCGCCCCTTGAGTGCCGGCCCGAATTCCTGCGCCAGGCGCAACAGGCCGAAATAGTTGATATCCATCTCGGCGCGCGCCGCATCGACACCGCGCCGGGTGGCGATGCCGTGGGTGCGATGCACTTCCGCATTGTTGATCACGATATCGACCTTGCCGGCGACTTCACCGGCCAACTCGGCCACCGACTTGGCGCTGCTGAGGTCGAGCGGCACCAGGGTCACCTGCGGCAGGGCACTCAAGTCGGCGAAGCCGGGCAGCTTTTTCCACGGCTCGGCATGGCCAACCCAGATCAGGTCGGCACCGGCCGCGGCCAGGGATTTCACCAGCGCCTGGCCGAGCGCGGTCTTGCCGTCGGTGACCAGCACCTTGCGAAACTTCGGGTCACAGTGCATTTCGCGCAACACGCGATCGTCATTCATGTGTTCAATCTCCTTGAGCGGCAGGCCCAGCAGTACCGCCTGCCCGGCACGGTCGAGCCGCGCATCGACCCGCACCGCTGCCGGCGCCGCTGGCGTGCAGTCGGGCAGATGCACCATCAGCGTCGGACCGCTGTCGAGCCGCACCAGCCCCAGGCGCCACGGCAGGCGCTCGCGAAAAAACAGGTCATTGCTGTGGTGCAGGGTGGTCTCGCTTAGCAGCATGCCGGCGCCGCTTTGCGGTTTCCATTGCAGGCGCGCCGACAGGCACACGTGGCAGGCCTCGCGCGGCGGGTATTGCACCGCGCCGCAGTCGGCGCATTGCTGCAGCTCGAAGCGGCCGACGGCGGCCGCGGCGGTCAGGCCCAGCGCGACGCGGCTGCGGCCCCAGGGCGGCAGCGTCGGCGCGCGCGTGCGCAGCAGCGGGTTCTTGCGGCGCGGCCTTTGCATTGGCAGGCTCATGTCAGTTGGCCCTGGCCAGGATCAGCGCGCCGGTACACAGGCAGCGATCGTAGGTCACCATGCCGAAGCCGCTGACCAGGCCCAGCTGCGCGTCCGCTACCGCGCGCCCGGCGGCCTGGCCGCTCAACTGGCGCACCGTTTCGGTGAGGCCAATGTAGCCGCCGGCAGCACCGGCCTGGCCGGCCGACAGCTGGCCGCCGCTGGTGTTGGTGGGCAGGCTGCCGGCGCGGGTCAAGTCGTGGCTCTGCACGAACGCGGGTCCTTCGCCCTTGGCGCAAAAGCCCAGGTCCTCGTACTGCATCATCACGATCACCGGATAGTCATCGTAGAACTGCACCAGGTCGATAGCGTCGGGCTTGACGCCGGCCTGGCCGTACAGCTCATCGCGGTCCATGGCCCAGCCGCCGCGCAGCATGATCGGGTCTTCGCGATAGGCGTTGTGGCGCTCGGTGGCCGCCAGCAGGCGGGCGTAGGGCAGGCCCAGGTCGCGCGCACGCGCCTCGCTCATCACCAGCACGCCTTCGGCACCGGCGCAGGGCATCACGCAATCGAACAGATGGATCGGCTCGGCGATCACGCGCGCGGCCATGTAATCCTCTTGCGTCAAGGCCTTCCTGAACATCGCGTACGGCGTGGCCAGCGCGTTTTCGCGCTGCGCCACGCAAATGCGCCCGAAATCCTCGCGCCGTGCTCCATAGGTGCGCATGTAGTGCGCGGTGATGAAGGCGAACATCGCGTTGGGCCCGCCGGAGCCATAAGGGTAGGTGGCATCGCGCGCGAACAGGCTGAAGCTGCCGAGCGAGGCGCGAAACGAATCCACATGGTTGGTGTCGCCAGCCACGCAGGCCACCACTTCGGCGTCGCCGGCCTGAATCGCGCGTGCCGCGCGGCGCACCGCCACCACGCCGGAGGCGCCGCCCAGCGGCAGATGATCGAGCCAGCGCGGGCACAGTCCCAGGTGCTGGGTCAGGCCCACCGCGGTATCCGGGGCGAGCGAAAAGCTGGATACGCACAGGCCGTCGATCTGCTCCTTGGCGATGCCCGACTGGCGCAGCATCTCGGCTATGACCTGGCCCACGAACCAGTGCGCGCCGTGCGTGGAATAGCGCACATAGGGCACGGTGACCGGTACGGCCACGGCTACGCCTGCGTATCCCTGGCGCGTGGATTTAGCCATGCTTGCAAGACCTGGCGTGCTTGACTGTGCGGGTTTGAATCGGCATCGGGCACAAGTGTACAGACCCGCGCGCCAATCGCGATCGCGCGCAAGCTGCTTTACCGCGGGCCGAGCGCGGTAGTACTATGGCCGCCCAACATGCAAGACCGGGAGCAACCATGGGAATGATTCGACTCGGCACCAAACCGCCATTGACGGTGACTACGGGAGAAACGGTTCTGCAGGCGGCGCGCGCCATGGTCGAACGCAAGGTCGGCGCCGCCACCGTAGTCGATGGGGAGCGGGTGGCAGGCGTGGTCACCGAACGCGACGTGTTGAGAAAGTTGGTCGCCGTCGGACTCGACCCTGCGGTAACACCGGTGCGCGACATCATGACAAGTCCGGTATTGTCGATCGGTACCAAGACCACCGTGGCGGCGGCCGCCGCGCTGATGCGCAAGCATCATATCCGCCACCTGGTGGTGTTGGACGAGCATGAAAAACTGGTCGGCATGCTGGCCCTGCGCTACCTGCTGTACGACCTGATGGACGACATGGAGCGCAACGTCGGCGACCTGATGGGCTTCATCATGACCGACAGCCCGGGCGGTTAACCGGCTGCGTTTTTCCCACCGCGACCCGGGCGGCGCCCGCTTCGCCCGCGCTGGACGCCACCGGCAACTCGCAGTTGGGCAGGAAGGCGCTGGTTTGTTTGTCGCCCGCATCAGGCTGTCGGTGTTTTAGCCGGTGACGGCTGTCGGCGGGGCCCGGTGCTGCGCGCAGGCGGCCGCCGCGGCGCACCGCGCAGCAAGCAAAACGGCACAATCCCAATGCGGATACGATGGCGGCCTGGTTCACCAATCCTTCCCGACCCCAGGAAACCCGACAAATGCAAACAGGACAAATACGACGCATCGTCACCGGCCATGACAGCGAAGGCCAGGCCATCTTCACCGAAGACGGGCCGGCGCCCTCGGTGCACACCAATCCCAGGCGCGTGGGTTACCTGCTCACCAATTTGTGGATGACCGATGCGACCCCGTGTTTCGTCGGCAACGACGCCGACCCGACTTCACGCCCGCTGACACTGGAACCGCCGAAAAACGGCACGGTGGTGCGCATCATCGAGTTCGGGCCCGAAGGCGAGTGGACCAGGCAACTCGACAGCGGCGGCGCCAAGGAGGCGTTTGGCGCATTGGGCACCGACAAGGCGTCGACCTACAAGGAGGGCGGCCATCCGCTGATGCATCGCACCGAAACGCTCGACTACGCGCTGGTGCTCGAAGGCGAGATCCATATCGTGCTCGACCGCGAAGAGCGCCTGATGAAGCGGGGCGATTTCCTGGTCGAGCGCGGCACCAACCATGCCTGGGCGAATCGCTCGGGCAAGGTGTGCAAGATGCTGTTCGTGCTGATCGACGGCCAGTTCGACCCGCAGATCGGCAAGCACTTCGCCTGACCATGCAACCGGCGTGCCGCGCTTGCCGCCTGCACGGCTCGACGCGGCGCATTGAAAGGTAGGTTGCAGCGATGCGAATCGCCTTGGCGGGACTGGCCGCGCTGGCCGTGGCGATGGGCATCGGCCGCTTCGCCTTCACGCCCATCCTGCCGATGATGCAGCAGGATGTCGGGCTGTCGGTGGCGGGCGGGGGTTGGCTTGCCGCTGCCAATTACCTGGGATACCTGGCGGGCGCACTGTGGGCTGGCGCTACGCGCGCGACTGCGGCGACGGCGATCCGCGCCGGGCTTGTGGTGATCAGCGTGACCACACTTGGCATGGCCTTCGCCAGTGGTTTTGGCACCTGGGCGGCGCTGCGCCTGCTGGCGGGGGTGGCCAGCGCCTGGGTGATGATCCACACCTCGGCGTTTTGCCTTGAGTCGCTCGCACCGCTCGGCCGGCCGATTCTCGCCGGCGTGGTATTCGCCGGCGTCGGCATCGGCATCATCAGCGCCGGCAGCCTGTGCGTGCTGCTGATGGCAGTCCATGCGCAGTCGGCCAGCGCATGGCTGGTACTGGGCGGGGTGACCATCGCGGTCACGGCGCTGCTGTGGCCGATGTTTCGCGTGGCCGTTGGCGCACCCGGCCCCGCGCGCGCCAGCGGGCGCTGGACCTGGGAGCAGGCGCGCCTGGTGCTCGCCTATGGCGCCTATGGCCTGGGCTACATCATCCCGGCGACCTTCCTGCCGGTGATGGCGCGCGAAGCGGTGAGCGATGCGGCGCTCTTCGGCTGGGCCTGGCCGGCGTTCGGCGCCGCAGCGGTGTTGTCGGCGCTCGGGGTGACGCTTGTCGCCGGGCGCTACAGCAATCGCGCCGTGTGGATCGCCAGCCACCTGGTGATGGCGCTTGGCGTCGCCGCACCGGTGTTCTGGCCCGGCATCGGCGGCATCGTGCTGGCGGCGTTGTGCGTCGGCGGCACCTTCGTGGTGATCACCATGGTCGGCCTCCAGGAAGCGCGCAGCGTCGCCACGGCACACGCCAACGCAAACGCGGCACGCCTGATGGCAGCGATGACTGCGGCCTTCGCCGCCGGCCAGATTGTCGGGCCCTTGTGCGTCAGTCTGATGCTGGGCACCGGCGCTGGATTTGCCGCAGCGCTGCTCAGTGCCAGCGCGGTGCTGGTGGCGGGCGCGCTGCTGTTGGTTCGACGTTAGCTGCGCGCAACATCCGCGAAGCCTACGAACACCGCGGCCTCGGCCACGGACTTGCGCTCGGATACCACTGCATTGGCGGGCGCCGAATTGCGTGAAGGCAGCCAGAGCGTCGCGCGGGTGCTTGCCGGCCCGCGCTGACTTGCTTTCAGTTGCGGTAGTCTTCTTCTCGCTGGTGCCGAATCGCGCCCACGACGACTGCGTCGCCTTCGACCTCGGGTCATGGCCGAACTCCAGGCGCGCCTCGGCAGGAAGCGGTGGCGGACCTAAGGCGTCTGGAGGACTTCGCCATCGAGCGCGAACTCGCCAGCGAGACGCCGGATTGGACGATTCTGCAACGCGCGCTCCACGCCGTGCGCGAGGGAATGCGCCTCTTGTCCTGGTCGCCCTACTCATGCCGGCGGGTTCGACGCGAATGGGGGGAAAGGTGGAAGAGCAGGTTGGCTTGGCCAGTGCCGACAGTCGAGCGCTTTGCGACGTAGCGACAGTCCGAATCGCTTGACTTACGGATTGTGGCGGTGAAACAAAGGGGGGCGGTACTGGCTTTAGGCTGCTCCGGCTTTTCGACTGCTAGCGCCCCGTGAACTCCGGTTCGCGCTTGGCCACAAACGCCTTGGTCGCCTCGCGGTGGTCTTCGGTCTGGCCGCAATGCACATGATGGGTCACCTCAAGATCGAGGCATTCATCGGCTTCCCCGGCGATGGCGCGGTTCAGGTTTTCCTTCATGTAGCGGTAGGCGATGCTCGGGCCGCTGGCCAGCCTCAGCGCGATCTCGCGTGTTTTCGCGGCCAGTTCTTCGGGCGCGCACACCCAGTTGGCCAGCCCCAGGCGCAAGGCCTCGTCGGCACTGAGGCGCTCGGAGAGGTAATACAGTTCGCGCGCCTTGGCCGTGCCCACCAGTTGGGTGAGAAAGAAGCTGCCGCCGTAGTCGCCGGAAAAGCCGACCCGTGCGAAAGCGGTGGTGAGAATGGCATTGCTGGCCATGATGCGCAGGTCGCAGGCCAGGGCCAGGGAAAAGCCGGCGCCGGCGGCTGCGCCCGGCAGCGCCGCGATGGTCGGCTTCGGCATCTTGTAGAGCTTGCCCGCGGTGGCGCGCTGGTTGACCCGCTGGCGATGAATCGCGCCGTCGATGCTGAGCTTGCCCAGCGTGCCGTCGCCGCTGGCGGCCATGCCCTTGACATCGCCGCCGGCGCAAAAACCACGGCCGGCACCGGTCAGCACGATGCACTTGACCGCCGGGTCCAGCTCGGCGGAGGCGAGTTGCTGCGAGAGCGCTTCGATCATCGGGCGCGACAACGCGTTGCGCGCCTCGGGCCGGTTCATGGTGAGCGTCAGTACGCCGTTTTCCAGGCTTGCCTGCAGGTCCGGCGTGCCGGTGTCGATTGTGGTGGCGTCCATGCTGGTCTCCATTGTGCTGCTGCGCTTGCCGCGAAGCCCTGCATTCTAGCCGCCGGGTTACGCGGCCGGATCAGCCGCTTTGGACCACGCCTGTGCGGCAATCCGGCCAGGGCGTGGTCGCTCCGGCGTTTTTTGGTTGACACATGGGAGTCAGCTTGTTACCTTTATGCGTTCGATATACCAATATACGTACAACAAGAGCCAAAGGAGAAAAGCATGAAAAAGGTGTTGGGCGCAATCGGCAGCCTGCTGCTTGGGACGCTTGTCGCGGCGGCGACCATCTGGCCGGTGCAGGCGCAGTCGCTGTCGAACCGGCCGATCCGGCTGATCCTGCCCTACACCCCCGGCGGCCCGGTGGACCTGTCGGCGCGCGTTCTGGTCGATGCCATCGCGCCCATACTGGGCGTGCCGGTGGTGGTCGAGAACCGGCCCGGGGCCAATGGCAAGATCGCGGCCGAGGCGGTGGCGCGCGCCGAGCCCGACGGCCATACCCTGATGTACGGCGGCAGCACCCAGTACGTCATGCTGCCACTGCTGGACAAGAGCGTGAACTTCAGGCCGTTCGAAGACTTCCGCATGGTGTCGATCTACACCAAGTACGACATCGTGTTCATGGCCGGTGCTGCGACCGGGATCAAGACCATGAAGGAGCTGCTGGCGCGCATGCAGGACCCGAAACAGGACGTGATCTACGCCTCGATCGCGCAGCCGCAGATGACCCCGACCGGACTTGCGTACCTGGTGTTTTCCAAGATGTACAACGGCAATGCGCGCGTCATCAGCTATCCGGGCCAGGCTCCCGGCACGCTCGACCTGCTGGCCGGCCGCGTGACCTTCGCGACCTACACTCTGACCGGCAGCCTGCAGCACATCCAGAGCGGCAAGCTGGTCGCGCTGGCGGTGGCTTCGCCGACCCGCATAGCGCAGTTGCCGGATGTGCCGACCATGGCCGAAGCCGGATTTCCGGAATTCATGACGGCCAACAACTGGTTGCCGTGGATCGCCGTCGCGGCGCCGGCCAGGACGCCGGAGGCGATCGTCAATACCATCAACCGCGCCATCGTGCAGGCTGCCGGCACCGAAGCGTTCAAGGCGAAGTTCGCGCCCACCGGCTTGCTGCTGCAGGCAACCAGCACCGCCGCCCAGGATCAGGCGGCGTGGCGCGCCGAATACGATCGCCTGGGCGCGACGCTCAAGCGCTTCGATATCAGCCTGCCGGACGAGAAGAAGCCGTAAATTCGACTCGACTTACAACATCAACGGAGACCGCAGGCGATGAGCGTCGACTTCACACCCGAACAACAGCAAATTCGTGACAGCGTCGCCAGACTGTGCGCCGAATTCGGCGACCAGTACTGGCTGGAACGCGACTCCGACGGCCGCTTTCCGGAAGAGTTTTGCAGGGCCATCGCCGACCACGGCTACATGGGTATCGCCATGCCGGTCGAATACGGTGGCGCCGGCCTGGGCATCACCGAGGCGGCGCTGCTGATGCAGACGATCTCCGAGTCCGGCGCCGGCAACGGCGGCGTGTCGTCGGTCAGCATCGGCATCTTCGGCATGAATCCGGTGGTGCGTTTCGGCACCGAGGAGCAAAAGCGGCGCATGCTGCCGCCGGTGATCAAGCGTGAAGACATCGCCTGCTTCGGCGTCACCGAGCCCAATACCGGGCTCGATACCACCCGGCTCAAGACCCGCGCGGTGCGCCACGGCGACCGCTATATCGTGCATGGCCAGAAGATCTGGATTTCCACCGCGCAGGTGGCCAACAAGATGCTCTTGATCGCGCGCACCGGCGCGGAGGGTGTGGGCAAGCCGGTCGACGGGCTGACGCTCTTTTATGCCGACATCGATCGGTCCAAGGTGGAAATCCGGGCCATCGACAAGATGGGGCGCAAGTGCGTCGACTCCAACGAGGTGTTCATCGACGGCCTGGAGATTCCACTGGAAAACCGTATCGGCGAGGAAGGCAAGGGTTTCCGTTACCTGTTGCACGGCATCAACCCCGAGCGCATCCTGATCGCCGCCGGGCTGGTCGGGCTGGGACGGGCGGCCCTGCAGAAGGCCACCGCGTACGCCAAGGAGCGCGTGGTGTTCGACCGCCCGATCGGCATGAACCAGGCGATCCAGCATCCGCTGGCGCACAGCTGGGCCGAACTTGCGGCGGCCAACCTGATGGCCTTTCGCGCAGCCCAGCTCTACGACCGTGGCGAGGAATGCGGCGCCATGGCCAATGCCGCCAAGTACCTGGCCGGCGAAGCCACCTTCAACGCCTGCAACAACGCGATCCTGACCCACGGCGGCATGGGCTACGCCAAGCAATACCATGTCGAGCGCTATTTGCGCGAGGCGCTGATCCATCGCCTGGCGCCGATCACCCCGCACCTGATCCTGTGCTACATCGCCGAGCGTGTTCTGGGACTGCCGAAATCTTATTGAACCTGTCGTCTTGTGGCGAAGGGCTGGTGCGAAAAATGAGCCTGGAATTGTTGCGATGGTGTGGCCCTGGCCGGGCACTCTGCGCCGGCGCCGCGTCATGAGCGGCCCGCTCGAAGGTGTCAGGCTGGTTGACCTGTCGAACATGCTGATGGCCCCGTATGCCACGCAGATACTGGGCGACATGGGGGCGGATGTGATCAAGGTCGAGGCGCCCGAGGGCGACCCGGTGCGCGGCGTCGGACCGATGCGCCACGCCGGCATGGGGGCCATCTTCCTCAATGCCAATCGCAGCAAGCGCAGCCTTGTGCTTGACCTGAAACAGGGCGCCGGACTGGCAGCTCTTTTCGATCTGCTCAAACGCGCCGATGTGCTGGTCACCAATCTGCGCCCGCAGGCGCTGGAACGCCTTGGCCTGAATTACGCGGCGGTGTCGGCCATCAATCCGCGCATCATCTATGCGGGCCTGTTCGGTTTCGACCAGAGCGGGCCGTATGCCGCCAAACCGGCCTTCGACGACCTCATCCAGGGCGCCATTTCCGTGCCCTGGCTTGCCCACATGGCCGACGGCGGCGAGCCGCGCTATGCACCCAATGCGATGGTCGATCGCGGTGTCGCGCTGTGGGCGGTGGGGCAGATCACGGCGGCGCTGTTCAAGCAAGTGCGCTCCGGGCGTGGCCAGAAGATCGACATCCCGATGTTCGAAATGATGACAAGCTTCGTTCTGGGCGACCATTTGCAGGGGCATACCTTCGATCCGCCGATCGGCCCCATGGGCTACGCGCGCATGCTCAATCCGGACCGCCGCCCTTGCCGCACCAGCGATGGCTATGTGTGCGCCATGGTTTATACCGATCGGCACTGGCGCTCGTTTTTCCGCGAGCTGGGTCGCGAACAGGAGTTCGAGCGCGATCCGCGCTACCGCAACATGACAAGCCGCACCGAGCACATCGCCGACATCTACCGCGAGTTGGCCGAACTGCTCGTCACGCGCAGCACCGCCGAATGGCTGGCCCTGTTCGAGCGCGCCGATGTGCCGGCCATGCCGCTCAACAGCCCCGACTCGCTGGTGGCCGACCCGCATTTGCAGGCCACCGGCTTCTTCACCTTTACCGATCATCCGAGCGAAGGGCGCTTGCGGCAGATGGCCTACCCCAGCACCTGGTCGGAAACGCAGCCTGCCGCAACCCGGCATGTGCCGCGCTTGGGCGAGCATAGTGTCGAGGTGCTGCGCGAGTTGGGCTACGCGGAAGATAAAATCGCCGACTTGATCGAAAGCGGCGTGACCGCGCCAGCGCCCGGCGGCAGCGGGCAAGCACAAACCTGAAACCCGAGGAGAACCCAGCATGGCAGGCATGTACTACGAGGAATTCAAGGTGGGGATGGAATTCAAGCACCCGCTTTCGCGCACGGTGACGGAAATGGACAACGTCATGTTCTGCGCCATGACCCACAACCCGCAGCCCTTGCATCTGGACGAGGAATTCGCAAAGAAGACCGAATACGGCCAGCGTATCGTCAACAGCCTCTTCACACTTGGCCTGGTGATCGGCGTGACGGTTGCCGACACCACCCTGGGCACCACGCTGGGCAACCTGGGCATGACCGACATCCGTTTTGTCAACCCGGTGTTTCACGGCGACACCATTCATGTGCTCACCCGCATCAAGGACATGCGCGAAAGCAAGTCGCGTCCCAACGCCGGGCTGGTGGTGTTCGAGCATTTCGGTTTCAACCAGCGCGACAAGGAGATCGCCTACGTGGTGCGCACCGGCTTGATGATGAAGAGGCCGGCATGATCATCCGCTCGTGGCTGTTCGTGCCCGGCGACAGCGAACGCAAGCTCGAAAAGGGGCGCCACAACCCGGCCGACGCGCTGATTCTCGATCTGGAGGATTCGGTCGCCGACGAGCGCCAGCAGATCGCGCGCGAGATGACCTGCGCCTACCTCAAGTCGCGCCCCGAGCGCCGGCGCCAGAAGCTGTGGGTGCGCATCAACCCGCTCGACAATCCGCTGTCGCTGCCCGACCTGGCGGCGGTGATGCCGGGCGCGCCCGACGGCATCTGCCTGCCCAAGGTGTATTCGGCGAAGGATGTCGGCACCCTGCACAACTACCTGTCGGCGCTCGAGGCGCGCGAGGGCCTGCCCGTGGGCAGCACGAAGATCCTCTGCGTGGCCACCGAAACCGCGGCTTCGCTGCTGACCTTCCACACCTACCTGGAAGGCGTGTCGGACCGGCTGGTGGCCATGACCTGGGGCGGTGAAGACCTGGCGGCGGCACTCGGCGCCAGCGACAACCGCAACCCTGCCACCGGCGAATACGATGACCCCTACCTGATGGCGAAATCGCTGTGCCTGGCCACCGCGCGCGCGATCAACGCGCAACCGGTCGGCGTGGTGTATGTGAATTTCCGCGATCTCGCGGGGCTCGAAGCCGATTGCCTGCGCGACCGCCGCGCCGGCTTCATCGGCAAGATCGCGATTCACCCGGACCAGGCGGCGGTGATCAATCGCGCTTTCACGCCCTCGGAGGCGGAAACGACATTCGCGCGCCGCGTGGTCGACATTTTCGAGAAGAACCCGGGCCTGGGCACGGTGGGGCTGGATGGCAAGATGCTCGACATGCCGCACTTGAAGCAGGCACGCAACCTGCTCTCGCTGATGCAGCAGATCAATGCGCTCGGGTAGGGGCCGGGCCAGGCCTGCCGGGCGCTGCGACACGGCGCGCGACGCACGAGCGTTCCCGCCCGGGCGCCTTCTGGGAGCGCTCATGCTCCCTGCGGGCGGACACGTCGCGCAGTGACGCGAGGGTCGCCCGCCGAGCGCAGCGATAAACGCTATTGGCGTGCCCGACAGGTCGACCGTGGTGCGCCGTGAGCTTGCTGTGCAGACGATATTTTGGTGCCAATGAAAATCCTAAAAAGGAGAACCGCAAGTGAAGAACCCGATGAATCTCGAAGGCCACAACATCATCGTCACCGGTGCCGGCCAGGGCATTGGCGAGGCGGTCGCACGCCTGGTGGTCGATCTCGGCGGCCGCGTGATCGTGGTTGACACGCAGGGCGACAAAGTAGCTGCGCTGGCCGACAGCCTGGGTGCCGACCGTGCGGAGGCGCATGCAGGCTCGGTCGCCGATGTGAATTTCGTGCAGGAGATGGTGGGCCGGGTGGTGCAGAAGCACGGCGCGATTCACGGCCTGGTCAACAATGCCGGCATCGTGCGCGCCGCCATGATCAACAAGATGTCGGCCGCCACCTGGCAACAGGTGATCGATGTCAACCTGTCGGGCGTCTTCTACTGCCTGCAGGCGGTCGGCCGCCACATGGTCGAGCGCGCCGAGGCCGGCGCTACCAGCCCTGCCTCGATCGTCAACATCTCGTCGGACGCCGGGCGCCGCGGCACCATCGGGCAGATCAACTACGGCGCGGCCAAGTCCGGGGTGCTGGGCATCACCATGAGCGCGGCGCGCGAGTGGGCGGCGAAGGGCATTCGCGTCAATTCGATCTGTTTCGGCGTGGTGGAAACACCCATGACCGAAACCATTCGCTCGGAGAAATTCCGCGACCGTATCCTGGCGCAGGTGCCGATGGGGCGGTTTTCGAACCCCGAGGAAGTCTCGCAGCCGGTGTGCTTCCTGCTGTCGCCGGCGGCCAGCTACATCACCGGGCAGCATTTGTCGGTCAACGGCGGCTACACCATCGGGGTGTAATGCCGCGCTCCGACCTGCGCATGCGCCATCAGCGCATGCGCAGGTCGACCACGAAGGTCACCAGTTGCGGATAGGCGGTCAGAAGCGCCACCGTGAGCACATCGGCCAGAAGAAATGGCCAGATGCCGCGAAACACATCGCCCAGCGGTATGTCCGGCCGCACGCCGTTGACGACGAACGCGACCAGCCCCACCGGCGGGGTCAAAAGGCCGATGCCACACAGCTTGACCACGATGATGCCGAACCAGATCGGGTCGTGGCCCAGGGCTTCGATCACCGGGAAGAAGATCGGCAGGGTCAGGAGCATCATGCCGATGGCGTCCATGAAGCAGCCGAGCACCAGGTAGATGGCATAGATCGCCAGCAGGATCAGGAGGGGGTGCAGCTTGAGTTCGCTGATCCAGCCGGCAAACGCCACCGGCAGGTTGGCGTAGCCCAGGAAGCGCACGAAGATCAGCACGCCCCAGATGATGGTGAAGATCATCACGGTGAGCTTGGCGGATTCGAGCATGGCGCCGCGGAACTGGCCCCAGGTCATGCGCTCGCGCCAGGCGAACATCAGGGTCGAGAAGGCGCCCAGGGCGCCGGCTTCGGTCGGCGTGGCCCAGCCGAACAGCATCGAGGTGAAGATGATCACGATCACGATCCAGATCGGTGCGGTCGGCGGCAGCGACTCGAAGCGCTGCTTCCAGGTGAAGCCGGTGATCGGTCGTCCCAGCGAAGGGTCGATCTTGCAGCGAATGATGACGATGGCGCAGTAGACCAGAGCGGAAATGATGCCGGGCACGAAGCCTGCGATCAACAGGTCGCCGATCGACTGCTCGGTGATGATGCCGTAGATCACCAACAGCGCCGAGGGCGGGATCAGCGAGTCGAGGGTCGAACCGGCCGCCACCACGCCGGCGGCCAGCTTGCGGTTGTAGCCTTCGCGCAGCATTTCGGGAATCGCGACGCGGGCGAACACCGCGGCGGCGGCGGTGCTGGCGCCGGAAACCGCCGAGAACGCGGCGACCGCGAAGATGGTGCCGATGGCAAGCCCGCCGGGCAGCCAGCCGAACCAGCGCTTGGCCGCCTCGAAGCTGGTGCGCGTCATGCCGGCATAGTAGGCAAGGTAGCCGATCAGGATGAACATCGGCAGCACCGACAGTTCGTAGCTGGTGCTTTTGGCGAAGGGTATGGTGCCGGCCGCCACCAGCGCCGCATACGGGTTACCCATCAGGATGACGAGGCCAATGATGCCGACAAACGCGGCGGCGTAGGCGATGCGCACCCCGAGGATCGCCAGCAATACCAGTGCGCTGGCGCCAATGATGCCGATGGTCAGCGGAGTCATGGCTCAGTTTCCAGGCGGTCTTGCCGCCACTCGCCCGGCTTGGGTCAGGCGCAAGGCATCCTCGATTTCACGTCGTGCCGCCTGTTCCACCGTCTCGGCTAGCGGCACCGCCAGCGGCAGGAGCGTCGGGTTGGCGAGCAAGCGCACATAACCCCAAAACTGCAACATCAGGCGCGCCAGCAGCACGCTGAGCATCAGCGGCACCACCAGCTTGGCGGGCCACAGCGGCAGCTTGATGTCCATCGACGAGTCGCCCTTGGACCAGGCGTTGTAGAAGTTGTCCCAGGTGCCGATGATCAGGAGCACGGTCACCACGATGGCAATTGCGGTCGCCAGTGACTCGAAAAACCAGGCCAGGCGCCCGCGCATGCTGGCCAGCACGATTTCCATGCGGATATGCCCGCCCTGGCGCTGGCAGTAGGCCAGGCCCAGCATGCCGTAGAACACGGCGATGAACTGGACATAATCGATGTAGCCGTGAATGGCGAAACGCGGAATCGCGGGGATCAGCGCGTGCAGTCCGCTAAAGAGGCTGCGACTCACGATCTGCGCAATGCCGAACGCCATCACGCCGAAGATGGCCAGCGCGGCCATGATGTTGAGGACATCTTCCAGTTGCGCGAAGCGCCAGTCGGCGCGCGCCAGCAGGGGCGCGCCGGCCGGCGGGCGCGGCGCTGCGGAAGTGGTTTCGGAGGAGCCCGCCATGGCGCTACGCGGCTGTGGTCGCGCGCGCCCTATTTTTTCTGTGCCTTGGCCGAGCTATCCATGATCAGTTGCAGGAGTTCCTTGGCCGGAATGCCCTTGGCGCTGGTCTCGGCTACCCATTTGTCCCAGACCGGCTGCCCGCCCAGCTTGCGGAACTCGGCCAACTCGGCCGGGGTATAGGTGATGAAGGTGAGCTTGCGCTTGAGCAGCGGATAGTTCTTTTCGTCGGCTTGCCGGTAGGCCGAAATCAGTGCGTCGCGCACGCGCGGCCGCAGTTCCATCAGCAGTTTCTGGTATTGCGGTGGCAACTGCGCCCATGCGCTCTTGTTGAAAAGGGTAGGGCAGGCCACCGTGCCCGGTGCCAGGTTGGTGGTGTACCAACTGCCGATTTCGTAAGTCTTGAACGAGACGTGCGCATAGGTGGTGGGGAAGGAGACGGCATCGACCGTGCCGCGCTCCATCGAGGTGTAGACCTCGGTTGACGGTAACGAGGTCGGCACCGCGCCCAGGTTCTTCATCGCCTCGCCCAGGCCGCCCAGGGCGCGCACCCGCATGCCCTTGAAATCGGCCAGCGTCTTGGGCGCTGTGCCGCGGCCGACGAGCTCGTACTGCGGCAGCAGGTTTGCCGAATAGGGGATCGCGTTCCACTTGCCCAGTTCCTGCTGGATGTAGGGGTGGGCATGGAAGGCATCGTGCACCGCCCACTGCGTCTCGAAGTCCGGCAGCGGCAGGAACGGCAGGTCCAGCGCTCCGTAGCCCGGTGTCTTGTCCGGATGGTAGGAAGAGCACATCATGGTCGACTGCAGGCCGCCGGAATTGAGGATATCGAGCAATTCGCGTTCGCCGCCGAAGGTGCTGTAGCCGATGGTGATGTTGAACTTGCCGCCGGTGCGCTCGCCGACCTGCTTGGCCAGAAGCTCGATGCCGGCGGTGATGGCGCGCGGCTTGCCCCAGGTGGCGAGTTTCCATTCGACCTTGGGACCGTCGACGGGCTGCGCCAGCGCCGCCGGTGCGACCAGCGAAAACATCAACGTAGTAACTGCCAAATCCCTGTTGCGCATGTTTGTCTCCTTGTGGTGTTTTGGTCGGTCCGCTCGCCTTGTTGATTGCGCTGCTGCGCGCTTGATTGCGCTGCTGCGAGGGCCCCGGTTGTGAGGGGATATTACGCTAAAAGTCCGCGGCCATGCCCTTTTCGTTGCACGCGGTTCAGGCCGGCAAACAGACTGCGCGGCCATGCGAAAGCACGGTCACGTCGCGCGCCGGTACGCGCGCGCGAAATGCCACCTCGTCGCCTACCTGCCAGCATTCAAGCCGGATCAGGTCGCCCGGATAAGTCGGCGCCGAAAAGCGCGCGCTCATCGAGGTCAAGCGCGCCGGGTCGTAACCGCAATAACCCTTGACCAGGCCATGGCAAGCCGCGCCGTAGGTCGCAAGGCCATGCAGGATCGGGCGCGCAAAGCCCGCCTTGGCGGCAACATCGGGGTTCGAGTGCAGCGGATTGATGTCGCCTGAGAGGCGGTAGATCAGCGCCGCCTCCGGGCGCGTCTGGAAGTCCAGGGTCAGTTCAGGCGCGGTCTCGGGCGTGGCCCTGGGTGCCGGCGCGGCTGCATCGCCACCGCCGTTGGCGGAGAAGCCGCCGTCGGCGCGGCAAAAAGTTACCGATTCGCAGGTTGCCAAAAGGGCGCCGGTTGCGGCGTCGGTGAGGGTTTTCTCGGAATGCACCAGCGCGCCCTTGCCGGCACCCTTGTCGACCACGCGGGTGACACGGGTGGTTCCCAGCAGCGTGCCGCCGGGCGGCAGCGGCCTGTGCAGGGTGACCGACTGTTCGCCGTGCACCAGGCGCACATGGTCGATGCCGGTCTCGGGGTTGTTGCGGATCCAGAAGCCGGGCGAAGCCAGCACCGCGGCCATGCTGGGCAGAACGCGCAGCTCATCCTCGGTGACATAGCGCAATTCCTCGCGGTCCAGCGGATCCTGCGCCATGCCCACGCCCAGGGCGTAGAGCATGACGTCGCGGGCGCTGTAGACGTGGCGGATTTCGGCGGATTGCCAGTGGCGTACTTTCGCGTAGTCAAGCATGCTGCGCTCTCCTCATTTGGGTGCGGGCGCCGGCCACGCAAAGCGTGCCGGCTCGCGTGCCGCAAAGCGGCGGAACGATTCCTTGGCGTAGTCGCTGGCACCGGCGATGCCCTGGCCGGCGGCTTCGATCTCGAGCATGGTCGCAAGATCGCTGCCGAGCGAGCTGTTGAGTGCGTTCTTGGTGAGCGAGAGGGCCAGCGGCGAGGCATGGGTGAATGCCGTGGCAAGCGCCCGTGCGCGCGGCAGCAGCGCATCGACCTTTGCTATCTCCAGCACCAGCCCCAGCGCGCGCGCCTCTTCGGCGTCGATCTCGCGCGCCGAGAACATGATCTCCCTGGCGCGCGCCATGCCGACCAAGCGCGGCAGGGTGTAGAGCGCGCCGAAATCCGGAATCAGGCCGATGCGCGCGAAGGCCATGCAAAAGCGCGCGCGCGGCGTGGCGATCACCATGTCGGCCAAGAGCGCAAGCGAAAAGCCCGCGCCGAACGCCGGGCCGTCAACCGCGGCGATCACCGGGCGGTCGAGCGCGGCCAGCATCTTCACGTTGCGGTGATGGCGCTGCATGCTGGTGCGGCGCACCTCGGCGGTCATCGCGCCGGCACTGGCGTTCATCGCGCGCACGTCGCCGCCGGCGCAGAAGGCGCCGCCGGCGCCGGTGATGATGACCGCGCGAATCTCGCGATCGGCGCCGATGGCCAGCAGGGCCGCTTCGAGGCCGTCGCTGATTTCGGCGTTGAGCGCGTTCTTCGCCTCCGGCCGGTTCAGGAGCAGGGTGGCGATGTTGTTTTCGACGGTGAATTCAAGGGCGGGCAAGCGGGCCTCCTGATGATCGACAAGCGTTGCGTGGGGCTCTGCCTTCCGGCCTGCTTGCCGCGCGACCGGGCGCTTTGCAGGCGTTTGCGGCGAGCACGCGCTGATGCCTGGTGATTGATCGTTTCCAAAAACATGACATTCTCGGAAGAGGCATGTTTTTGTGATGAATAATGATGTGCTCAAGAATTGCATGTTGCGTCGGGCGTGAAGCCAATATACCATGGGTTTTCGAACACCATACCAATATGCGCACACGCCGGTCGCCCGCCATTTCCGCCATTTCCGCCACTTCCGCCCTTGCCGCAGCCGCGGCCGTCGCGCCGGCGCAGCGCGCCGGCCCGCAATCGGTAGGGCGCATCTTCACCATTCTCGATTCCATTGCGCGCACGCGTGCCGGCGCCACCTTGTCGGACCTGGCGCGCGTCACCGGCTCGCCCAAGACCAGCCTGGTCGGCCTGCTCGCGGGCCTCTGCGCCGAAGGCTGCCTGGTGCGCGACGGCGCCGGGCGCTATTGCCTGGGCCCGCGCATCCATGCGCTGGCGATGCAGGCCATGGCCGGGCGCGAACTGACCGAGCTGGCGCGCCCGCTGCTTGCTGGCCTGGTCGAGGCGACCGGGGAGACCGCGGTGCTCGGCGCGCTGGCGCCGGATGCGGACCTGGCGATTTATCTGGAGCGGGTTGAAAGTTCGAGTTCGATCCGTTACGCGGTGACCGTGGGCGAGCGACGCGATCTGTATTGCACCGCGATGGGCAAGGCCTTGCTGGCTTACTTCGAGCCGGCGCGACTGAAGAAATACCTGAAATCCACACCGCGCGAGAAGTTCACGCCCACCACCATCACCGGGGCTGCCGATTTGCTGGCCGAACTGGCGCGCATCCGCCGCGACGGCATCGCGCGCACCAACGGCGAGCGCGTCAGCGGGGCCAGCGCCCTGGCGGCGCCGATCTTCGCCGGCGACGGCGCGGTGGTCGCCGCCTTGCTGATCGCCGGGCCCTCGGAGCGCATGCGTGCCAATGCGCAGCGCAACGAACGTCTGCTGTTGCAAGCGGCGGGCGCATGCACGCGCCTGGCCGGCGGCAGCCGGCCGCCAGCCAATTTTCCCGGTGTTGCCAGGGCGGCGTCGAAATAGAAGGGGAGTGCGGCCATGGGTCCGTTGAAAGGCGCGAGGATTGTGACGCTATTTGCGCCGCGGTGGCTGCCGCGCATGCCAGCGGCAAGCCGACCGTAATCGGGATCGCCATCGAAGGCAAGCGCTGCAAGCACTGCGCAATGCCGCGCCCGATTACGCGGCCACGCAGCGCGGCGCGCTGGTGGTAGTCTCTCGGCTTTTTGGCGCCTGCACCCCGCTATGAACCCACCCGCACCCGAATCGTTTCTCACCCTGCAGGAAATCGTCGCGGCGGCGCGCCGCAATCTGGCGCCCGGCCCCTGGGCCTACCTGGTCGGCGGTACCGAAACCGAAACCACACTGCGCCGCAACCGCCAGGCCCTGGACAGCATCGCCTTTCGACCGCGTGTGTTGAACGACGTCAGCCAGGTCGACGCGCGCGCCAGTTTTCTGGGCCACGCCGTGCGCCTGCCGGTGATGCTGGCGCCGGTGGGCGGCATGGAGTCGTTCGTCGCCGGCGCTGCCGCCGATGCGGCGCGCGGCGCGGCGCAGTTCGGCATTGCGCAAATGCTCTCTTCGGTATGCCAGCCCGGGCTCGAAGCGACAGCGGCGGCGGCCGATACGCTGCGCGTGTTTCAGCTCTACGTGCGTGGCGACGATGCCTGGGTCGACCACTGGGTGCGGCGCGCGCGCGCACACGGCTTCAAGGCCTTTTGCCTGACCGTCGACAGCGCCTTCTACAGCCGCCGCGAGCGCGACATCGCCGGCCGCTTCGCCAAGCCGTGGCGTCCGGCCGATGCGGCCGGTGTCGGCTACCAGGCGGCGCTTTCGTGGGCCACTGTCAAGCGCCTCAAGCGCAGTTGTGACCTGCCGCTGATCCTCAAGGGAATCGCGACTGCCGAAGACGCCGAGATCGCCGTGCAGCATGGGGTCGAGGTGATTTACGTAAGCAACCACGGCGGGCGCCAGCTCGACCATGGCCTGGGCAGCGCGGCGCTGTTGCCGGAGATCCTGGCGGCCGTAGGCGGCCGTGCCGAGGTCTGGGTCGATGGCGGCTTCATGCGCGGCTCGGACGTCGTCAAGGCGATTGCGCTGGGTGCGAAAACGGTGGGTATCGGCCGGCTTGCCTGCCTGGGGCTGGCCGCCGCCGGTGTCGGCGGGCTGGTGCGCACACTGGAACTAATCGAAGAGGAAGTGCGTATTTGTCTCGGGCTCCTGGGCGTGACCTCCATGGCGCAGCTAACACCGCGGCACGTAACGGCCGCCGCGCCGGTGTTTGAAGCGTCTGCCTTGAGCGCATTTCCGTTGCTCGACCGCTACGACGACGGTGCGGACACGCCCAACCGCTAGTTTTGCGTGCCCGATTTGCCGGAGGTGTGTCCTTCCCTTTTGCGCTATCCTTGCCTTGGTCTTGTCAGCCATCACCAACTTCAAAGGGAGACACAACATGGCACACAAACACGCAGGCGGATGCGCACATCATCAAACCTATTCCGACAATGAGCCGATCGACAACCACACCTGTCATTGCTCGGTGTGCAAGAGCGTCACCAGTCAACCTACTACGCACGTGGTGTTTTTCAAACACGCCGATCTCGCCGTCGCCGACGCCGACAGCCTGAAACGCATGCCGTTCAACGCCGGCAATCCGGCAGGGCCGCTGGAATTATGTGTGTGCGAAACCTGCGGTACCCCGATCATGCTGGACGACAAGCAGAAGCGCATTCGTGTTGTGGTGCCGAACCTGATGGGCTACGACGCTGCAAACCTGCCTGCGACCTACCATGCGTTCTATGACCCCGCGACCGGCGTACCGAGGCCGAACGACGGGCGTCCGGTGTATGCAGGGCTGCGTCCGGAGTTCGTGTGGCCGCAGGGTGCGTGATTGCAGCCACGGCGCAGGATCGACTATTGATCGTTCCCAAAAACATGACAGCCTTGCCAAAGGCATGTTTTTGTCATGAATAATTCTCGATAAGCCCGGGCGATCCCCGGGCTTTTTTCGGCACAACGGGCGTGGCGCGCTGCGCCGTGCCTGCGGGTAGTCAGCCTTGGGGATCGCCGGGCGCTGCCGCGAAAGTCGATGGGTGCACCTGCGCAACCGTGGCCGCGCGGCGCTCGAGCCAATATTGGTAGGGCGGCGGCAGCATGGTGAATTGCGGGTCGAGGCCGAGTTTCTGGGCTGCGTCCATCGCCCAGTTCGGGTGGTAGAGCATTTCGCGCGCCAGCGCCACCAGATCGATGACATCGACCCCATGGGTTTGACAAGCCTGGCCAGCACTACCTTCCCACGGGCGTTGCACGCGCGACTTGCGGCCGGAGTGTCCGAGCTGGATGCCGGCCGCCGCGCCGCATTGATGCACCAGGTTGACGATGCGCGTGAGCCCGGGCACGAAGGCATCGTCCCACAGGCCGGGATCGCCGACCGTGCCGCAACCGCGGCGCTCGATCTTGCTCGATTCGAGCATCACCAGGCCGGCACCACCGGCGGCATAGCGGCCGGCATTCATGATGTGCCAGTCGGTGGCGTAGCCTTGCTGCGCCGAATACTGGTGCATCGGCGCCACCACCACGCGGTTTTTCAAGGTGAGTTCGCGGAATCGCAAGCGGGGTGAAGAGGAGTGGTTGGGGCATCGGTTCAGAAGGTCTGTGGTGGCACGGCATCAGGTCGGCCAAGCAGGCGCTGCGGCGCCGGCGCCGGCGCCTGGGGTCAGGGCGCGGCGATAACCGCCGGCCCGGTATCATGATGACAGGCCGGGGCTGGCCTGAATCATGCCGTGGCAGGCGCGCCATGGCGGTTCCCCGGCGCGCGGCCATTTAGTGCATCATCCGGGCCGTGGTATTCAACAACGGAGACATCGATGATACGAAGAATCAGCACTTTCCTGGCTTTGCTCACGCTGTGTGGTGCGGCGCTGGCACAGCCGGCATACCCGAACCGCCCCTTGCGCATGGTCATTCCATGGCCGCCCGGACAGGCCACCGATCTGGTCGGCCGCGTGGTTGCGCAAAAACTGTCCGAAATACTGGGGCAACCGGTGGTGGCGGAGAACCGCGCCGGCGCCGGCGGCATGACCGGCACCGATTTCGCGGCCAAGGCGCCGGCTGATGGCTACACGCTGCTGATGGGATCGAGCGGCCCGGTCACCATCAACCCGCTGTTGCAGAAGACGCCGTTCGACCCCGAGCGTGACCTGGTGCCGGTCGCCAGGGGCGGAACTTTCGCCTTACATCCTGGTGACCGCACCGTCGTTTCCGGCCGCCAACGTGAAAGAGTTCATCGCACTGATCAAGGCCAACCCCGGCAAGTACAGTTTTGCTTCATCGGGTACCGGCGCCACCGCGCACATCGTGGCCGAGGCATTCAACATTCGCGCCGGCCTGATCGTCACGCATGTGCCTTACAAGGGCAGTGCGCCGGCCTTGACCGATGTGGCCGGCGGCCAGGTGGCCTATGCGCTCGAGACGGTCGCCGCCACCATGCCGCTGGTGCGCGCCGGCCGCCTGCGCGCCTATGGCATCAGTGTTGCCAAGGCGACACCGCTTGCGCCCGGTATCGAGCCGCTGGCCGATACGGTCAACCTGCCGGGCTACGACATGGGCGCCTGGATCGGTTTGATGGTGGCCAGCGGCACGCCCAAGCCGGTGATCGATCGCCTGTCGGCGGCAATGAACGTGGTGATGCAGGCCCCTGACGTGCGCGAGCGCCTGACCAGCGTCGGGCTGGTGGTCGATTACGCCGGGGCGGAAGAGTTCGCGGGCTACCTGAAGGAGCAGAAAGCGCGCTTCGCCGACATCATCAAGCAGGTTGGCATCAAGCTTGATTGAGCCGGGCACAAAGCCTGGGTGGGGTGAAGGCGCGGCCGGCGCGCGCCGCACTCCGGCGCGGCGGCCCGGCCCGTTGCGGGCGCCAGCGCATGTCGCAGCGCTTGCGGCGGTGTAATGGAAAAGCCTGTACTCAAGGGCAAACCGCATCGCGAGTTTTTCCGCATTGCAGAGGGCTTCGCGCAAAACGGTGGCACCGCCTGGGTTGCGGTACCGGGCTTTGTGGGCCGCATCGAAGAGCAGATACTCGCCGACAACCTTGACCCAGCCACCCGCACCGGCTCGCGCACCCGCCTGGCCCGCTGGCAGCCCGGGGCGAGCATGGCAGCGCCGGTGATCCACGACTTCAATGAAGAGGTGTTCATCGTGTCAGGCGACCTGGTGGTCGGTTGCGACGCGCAAGGGCAGGGCGGCGAACGCTTCGATGCCTATACCTTCGCCTGCCGCCCGCCGCAGGTGTGGCACGGCCCGTTCACCAGCATCGGCGGCTGCGTGATGCTGGAGTTTCAGTACTACGACTGATAAACCGGCGCTCCCCCGCATGGCGCCACTTCCGCTCGTGAACCAGACCGAACGCCTGTACCAGATCGAGCAGATGCTGTCTGAATCGGTGGCGGTGCCGATCGCGACGTTGCTGGATCGCCTGGAAAAGCGGCTTGCCGACCTGAAACTGGAAGCGCAATTATCCCCGCGGCCGCCTGTAGTCTTGGGCGGGCTGCTGGTGGTGCCGATCGGCCTGGCACCGGAAAGTTGAGATTCATCGAAGTGAAAGGCCGCCTCGAAGGGGCGCCTACAATCACCGTAACGCGCAATGAAATCCTCCACTCCCTGAACAAACCGGACGACTTCATTCTTGCCATCGTCGAATTCTCAAGCGATGGCAAGCATCGACCTCACTACCTGCACCAGCCCTTTCAGCGTGAACCCGACTTCGGAGCGACTAGCGTGAAATACGATTTCGCCGAGCTACCGTCGCGGGCAGGTGCGCCAAAATGATGAAGAACATTCCATGTTGACAAAACTCACAATTCGCAACTTCAAGCTGTTCGGGGAAGTCGAAATAGAGTTGGGTGACCGCGTTGTACTGGTTGGACCGAATAACGCGGGTAAAACATCGGCGCTCCAGGCATTGGCCCTTTGGGACATTGGCGTCAAGCGGTGGATCGAGAAGCGTGGTGCCGGTAACGTGCCTGAAAAGCGGCCTGGCGTGACCATCAATAGACGCGACTTGATCGCAGTACCGGTGCCGGCAGCCAACCTGCTCTGGCACAACCTGCACACGCAGGAGTCAGCCCAGGGGAATGGCACCAAGAAGATATACATCGACGTCATTGTCGAAGGTGTTTCCGGTGGCAAACCCTGGACCTGCGGCCTCGAGTTCTACTACGCTAACGAAGAGTCCCTGTACTGCCGCTCCCTTCGCTTGCCCGATGGCGGACGCATGGAAGTGCCTCGGGAGGCTGCCGAGCAGGCGATCGCTTATCTGCAGCCCATGTCGGGCCTCGCGGCCAACGAGACGCGGCTTGACGAGGGCGCGATCAATGTCCGGCTCGGCGAAGGTAGAACTGCGGAGGTACTTCGCAACCTATGCCACCAGGTGCTGCAAAGCGAAGATGGGCTGGACAAATGGAAGTCGCTTACCGACCGAACCGAGGCTCTGTTCGGAATCAAGCTGGACCGCCCCGAATACATCAAGGAGCGCGGCGAGATCGTACTGGCCTTTCGCACTCGCGAGAACATTCGACTCGACATTTCGTCAAGCGGTCGCGGACAACAGCAGACCCTGCTGCTTCTCGCCCACATGACGGCCAATCCCGGCGCTGCGTTGCTTTTGGATGAACCCGATGCGCATCTGGAAATTCTGCGCCAGCGGCAGATTTACCAGTTATTGACCGACACCGCCGCGCAAACTGGAAGCCAGATCATCGCGGCGAGCCATTCCGAAGTGATCCTCAACGAAGCCGCCGACCGGGACGTGGTGATCGCCTTTGTCGGTCGACCGCATCGGATCGACGATCGCGGGAGTCAGGTCCTGAAGGCGCTGCGGGAGATCGGGTTCGAACACTACTACCAGGCGGAAGCGGTCGGATGGGTGCTGTACCTGGAAGGCTCCACCGATCTCGCGATCTTGCGCGCGTTCGCCCGGCGACTCGATCATCCGGCGATGGCAGTTCTGGAGCGACCTTTTGTTCACTATGTCGGCAACCAGCCGCGCAAAGCGCAGGAACACTTTTACGGATTGCGGGAAGCGAAGAATGACCTGGTTGGGGTCGGCATTTACGATCGGCTAGAGCAACAAGCACCCGTCGATTTGCAGCTTCGGCATCTTGTGTGGGAGCAGCGGGAACTCGAAAACTATATATGTCAGCGCGAAACGCTGCTGGCCTTCGCCGAAGCGCGCGGCCGTGAACAGGGAAGCGAACTGTTCGGTGCCGCGTGGCGGACCGCGATGGAAGAATCCATCGTGCAAATTGAAGCCGCATTGGCAGCATTGAGCAAGCCTTCGCCATGGGGGCCGGACGTCAAGGCAAGCGATGATTTCCTGGATCCGCTGTTCAAGAATTTCTATGCAAGGCTCGGACTTCCCAATCTCATGCGAAAGACGGATTTCCACGCCTTGGCGCCCTATGTGTCCGAAGCGGCGATCGCCGTAGAAGTGCGGACCAAGCTCGATCTGATATTTGAGATCGCGCAGCAAGCCAAGCCACGCAACGATTGAGCCGCGCGCATCAGAAGAAACTCATTGAAGTCGCACTGCCGCTCGAAGCCATCAACAAGGCTGCGGCACGCGAGAAGTCGATTCGCCACGGGCATCCTTCAACACTCCATCTGTGGTGGGCGCGCCGACCACTGGCCCAATACTTACCGATGCGTCGGGGCACTAAAGCGAAGAGCGAATTCGAAAATGCTTGTCGCGATCTGCAACTGGAAGACAGTCTGGTAGGTGACGCAATACGCACCCACAAGGAGCGATACACCATCAACTACGCAGGCAGGCCGCGCTTGCTCGATCGGCATCTAAAGCGCGGCAGGGCGCATAACGACGCGCTGAGCTTTCGCCTTTATTATTTTTGGGATGATGAGACCGAAACAGTCGTTGTGGGCTGGCTGCCATCCCACTTGGCGCGATGGCCACGAAAGCTTTGACACGGCGCGGGCAAGAATGACCACCCTCGCGCGCCGCTACGGAATACTTCGCGAAAGCCCCGGAAAGTGCTTGAGGCTCATCCTGCGAGCCCTTAGGATGTCAGTCTCCCCGCATGGCGCCACTTCCGCTCGTGAACCAGACCGAGAGCCTTGACAAGATCGAGCAGATGCTCTGCAAACCCCGCTTTCGACCGGGGCTCACGTATCGCCTGCTTCGCTTTGGTCGCCGCAGGATTACGCAACGCCGATCGTGTGCACAAGGCCGCCGAAAACCTGCGC